>Ga0210403_10001172_pt1 | contig 25442 bp, 20 predicted proteins | sample IncBWC19MmetaG_FD_150863 | JGI IMG/M metagenome (GOLD analysis project Ga0210403, IMG submission 150863) | Forest soil microbial communities from Barre Woods Harvard Forest LTER site, Petersham, Massachusetts, United States - Inc-BW-C-19-M | ecosystem: Environmental > Terrestrial > Soil >... | reverse complement strand
CGACGGCGCTGCGGCCGGCCCGACCATGAGATTCCCATGCGTCCTGACCACGGACACTTGTTGGCCGACGACATCGGCAAGAAAGTAAATCCCGGCTATTCGCTGGTGGGCAGATTGAAAGGGCTCGCCGAACTGCGCGGCGTCATGCACGGCTTGAAGTATGCGGTTCCTGAATTATCCGAGTAAATAGCGCTGTTAACGTTCGAACTGAGGATCCAACTCCTATGAGAGAGTTTGCGGGGCGAGTGGCGCTTGTCACCGGTACCACCGGAATCGGTCGCGCGATTGCAAAGCGTTTTGCTGCTGGATCCGCGCAAGTAGTCGCATGCGGCATTGACGCGGCTGGGAATCAAGAGTTGACTCGCGAGGCGGAGGAACTCAGCTTAACCCTGCTGGTCGAACATTGCGATGTGACCAACATCGACAGAATGCGCGCGGTCATCACGGCGACCGTCAGCCGCTTTGGAGGCCTGGACATCATCGTCAATGCTGCCGCGATTCATCCCTTTGGCACAGTCGTCGAAACTGACCTTGCGACCTGGAACCGCTGCATGATGGTGAATGTCGGCAGCATCTACCTTCTGGCGCACCTTGGCATCCCGGAGATGAAAAAACGGGGAGGCGGATCCATCATTAATCTGGCATCGGTTCAGGGATACGCCTGCCAGCGGGGCGTGGCCGCCTATGCCACATCAAAGGGAGCAATTCACAGCTTGACGCGCGCTCTGGCCCTCGACCACGCCGCCGACAACATCCGCGTTAATTCGATCAGCCCGGGTTCGATCCGCACGCCGATGCTGGCGCGCTCCGCGGGACACTTCGCCCCGGATCTGCCGGCGGAGGAAGCCTTCGCACGTTTTGGCGCGGCTCATCCGTTGAAGCGCATCGGCACACCCGAAGAAGTCGCCGAATTGGCCGCTTTCCTGACGTCGGATAAGGCCGGGTTCTGCACCGGCGGAGATTACCTCGTAGACGGTGGACTGCTGGCTGGGATCGGCGTCCAGTGACTGATCTGTCGCAGATACGTTTCAGAGATATCGTGAAACTACAACACACTGTCATCCCGAGCGTAGCGAGGGATCTAGGTTCCCGCCAACCTCATCGCTATCGTCGTCGCAGGCAAAGACCCAGATCCCTCGCTTCCCTCGGGATGGCAGCGTGATGGGAAGAACTGTGAAACCGTTCTAGCCTGCTTCGTCTCGGAGCGCTCTTGCCGCAAACGATTTCGGACAACTCAGGCGTGCCGCGCAGGCGATGGCGCATCGCGTTCCTTCTTGCTTTCGGAGTTCTAGTCAATTTCTTCGACCGCATTAACTTATCGGTGTCCCGCGACGCGCTTCATGCTTCGTTCGGCTTGTCGTTGGTCGCTTTCGGCTATCTCTCGAGCGCTTTCAGTTGGACTTACGCCTTGATGCAGATGCCTGCTGGAATCTTGCTGGACCGTTTGGGAGTGCGCCGCGTTGGAAGAATCAGTGCGCTCCTGTGGAGCGTTTCCTCCTTTGCAGCTGCGCTCGCCCCCGGCCTTGGTTGGTTTTTTGGCGCGCGCTTTCTTCTGGGTGTGAGCGAATCGCCGACCTTTCCGGCAAATGCGAAAGCCTTGGGATACTGGTTCACCCGAGAGGAACGAGGCCTGGCAACGGCGATTACGGATGCAGCGGCGAAACTCTCCAGCGCAATCGGAGTCCCGTTGATCGGCTTGCTGCTCTTGTACTTTGGCTGGCGCTGGAGTTTCGCCGTCACCGGCTTCATCAGCTTTCTTTATTTTGTAATGTTCTATTCGATGTACCGCAATCCAAGTGAAGACAAAGGACTGTCAGCTCAAGAGCTTCAGTTCATTCGCCGCGGTGGCGCTCAACTGGAAGATCAAGCGAAAGCAGCGAAAGGCGCTTCGCTCGGCTATCTCTTGAGGCAGCGAAAAGTCTACGGGCTCGCGCTCGGATGGGGCGCCTACAACTACACTTTCTTTCTCTTGCTAGCGTGGCTCCCCAGCTATCTTTCCGTTTCTCTTCACATGGACTTGTTCCACTCTGCTTTCTACACCAGCGTACCCTGGCTGTTCGCTACTTTCACCGATCTTCTGGTGGGCGGATGGCTGGTGGACGCTCTGATCCAGCACGGTTGGGATGCAAACCGGGTTCGCCAATCCGTGTTGGTAACGGGAATGGCTTTTGGTCTCGCGATCTTCGGCGCGGCCAGCGCTCCAAGTTCTGCAGCCGCACTGGTCTGGATCAGCCTTGCTCTGGGAGGACTGGCGGCAGCAGCACCCGTGGCGTGGACGGTTCCATCGCTAATTGCGCCGCGGGAAAGCGTCGGCACACTCGGAGGCGCGGTAAACTTTTGTGGTCAGATCGCCGCGATTTCTGCACCCATCGTCACCGGCTACATCGTCTCCGGAACGCACTCCTTCGCCGCCGCCTTCGTGACCGCGACAGTAATCCTGCTACTGGGGATTGTGGGTTACATTTTCCTGCTGGGACGAATAGAAGCGATCCCGGAGCCGGAGACAAACGGTAGTTTTTAGGATCCATCTGAGGTTTTCCTTTGTGAACCTTCGTGTCCTTTGTGGTTCTGGCATTTTCACTTCGTCAACCACAAAGACCACGAAGGTTCACTAAGGAAGGCTTAAGAGGCACATTGAAAGTGATCCGAAAGAATCACTTGAGAATGCGAATGCCACATCTTCGACAAATTTTCCGCTTGGCCGTTCTACTATTAGTCATGCTTGCGTCATCCATGTTCGCTCCTGCGGCCGGCTCCGCACAGGGAAAATATCTTGCCTACGTGGGACCTACACCGACCATGGCAGCAAAGGAATCTATGTCTACCGCTTCGATTCCTCCACGGGCAAGCTGACTTCCCTGAGTCTCGCTGCCGAAGCCACCGAACCATCGTTTCTCGCCATCGATCCCAGCGGACGATTCTTATACGCAGACAATGAGATTGCCGACTACGGCGGCCAACCCACGGGTGCGGTGAGCGCATTTGCCATTCAGCCCGAAACCGGGAAGCTTTCTCTCTTGAACCAAGTCTCTTCGCTTGGCGCAGCTCCCGCTCACATCGTTCTTGACGGCGCGGGCAAGTATGCCTTGGTTTCCAACTACACTGCGGGCAGCGTGGCTGTGTTCCCGGTGCTGAAGGACAGCCGGCTGGGGGAAGCCTCATCGTTCGTTCAGCACAACGGCTCCAGTGTAAATCCGCAGCGGCAAAAGGGACCGCATGCCCACGCGGTCGCGCTCTCGCCGGACAATCGCTTTGCCGTGGTCGCAGACCTTGGACTCGATGAGTTGCTGGTCTATTCCTTCGATTCCGCGAAGGGAACCCTGGGAGCCAGCCCGCAAATTGTGAAAGCCAGTCCCGGCGCAGGTCCGCGACATTTAGCGTTCAGTTCCGACGGCCGCTTCCTTTACGTGATTAATGAGCTGAAGTCGACGATCGTGACTTACTCATACAACGCCGCCACGGGTGCGCTGCATGAATTGCAAACTATATCGACGCTTCCAAAAACCTTCAGCGGCAATAGCACGGCGGCCGAAATCGAAATCCATCCTTCTGGAAAATTTCTATTTGCTTCGAATCGTGGAGATGACAGCATCGCAGTGTTTGCCATCGATTCTGCCACGGGTACGCTGACGAATGTTGAGAACGATTCCATCAGAGGAAAGACGCCGCGCAGCTTCGCGATCGATCCCACCGGATCCTGGCTGCTCGCCGCGAACCAGGATTCCAACAACATCGTTGTTTTTCGCATTGATCAAAAGACTGGCCACCTCACGCTGACGGGAGACGTGTTCCAGATTGCTTCACCAACCTGTTTGAAGTTCGTAGCGCTTCAATAACTCTCATTCATGTGGGCCTAGAAATCTTTCCAGCATGTGTAACTGAATGGGGGAAGAAAACAGCAGGGGCGGTTACAGGCGTTTCTTATCTTCCAGACTGTGAGGCTAAAGATGGGCCGCTAAGCGTCATAACGTTACGGCTCCCAAACTTCCCCCCTAAGAAACGAAGCCGGAGTTGGCTGAAGCCGATTCGTGGATTCGTTTTACTCGCGGCCCTCTGCCCGTCAGCTCTTCTACGCCTGCACCGGCGAAGCCAGCGCGATGGCTGCCTCAGCCGTGAGCATCTGGAAGGAAAACGTCTCCTGCAGATAGAGGCCGACAGTGGCATCGGTGTGGTTTAAATAACCGATGGAGACGTCCTGGCCGATGTGCAGATCGAAATCGCCGCCACGGGTGGTCACGACAAACGCACCGCGGATGGCAGGTGCCCAGATGATTTTGTCGTCGACCAGCCGCTTTACGTGTTCCAGCACCGGGTATCCGTGGTCGCTGGTCTCAGCCAGTGCGGTATAGACGTCAGCATCAAGCAGCACCGCGTAGGGGCCATTGACGCCGACGAGCCACAACTGGCTCAACCCTTGCGCAATGGCTACCGGGTACTCTCGCACATCACCAGGCAGCGTCATCGCCGGATTGCTGGTCCCCTGCCGGATACCCACGATTCCAGCGGCGGCATAGCCTTCGAATATGGCACCGTCCTCGGCATAAGCGAGCTTTCGCGCGGCATCCTTCGCCGGCTGCCAGTCTGAGTCGTTTGCGCCACGCTCGACGTCGTCGATGGTCTGCCGCTCCAGTTCGAACGGAACCCGCAACTCGACCAGCGCCTTCACTTCGCGCTGCGTAGCAACTACACCGTCCCTCGGCGCCGAGATCGTCAGCAGATGTCCGGTGCCGACGGCGGAGAGGCTTGCGCCCGCCGGCCCATGCAGGTCGACCACGCGCCGTCCCGCGAGGTGGCGCTTGAGTGTGCGCGAGGTTTCCTGTTCGATCTGTGTCCAGGCGGCATCGGAAATGGGGGCAAGCTCGCGATGCAGATTATTCATGCGGGATGTCTCCTTTGAGGGAACCAATACCCAGCGAACCATCGTTCTGACGCGTAGACAGAGACTCTTCGACCGCTGGTTCGGCGGAAGCCACTGCAACTCCAGGCTGGTCTTCGCCTACGTTTTCCAGATCGGATACGTTTTCCAAAAACGTGGCGGTGGGCACAAAAAATAAGTTTCCAGTAACGGCAAGACTGAAATCGAGCAGCCGATCGTAATTTCCGGGCGGGCGGCCAATGAACATGTTCTCAAGCATTTGCTCAATCGTGCTGGGCGAACGGCTGTAGCCAATGAAATAGGTGCCAAATTCACCCATGGCCGCCCGCCCGAACGGCATGTTGTCGCGCAGGATTTTGATCTCTTTCCCATCTTCGACGATGGTGGTGAGTGCGTTGTGCGCTGAGGTTGGCTTGATGGAATCGTCCAATTCGATGTCAGACAGTTTGGTGCGGCCGATAATGCGTTCCTGCGCCTCCGTAGACAACGCATTCCATGCGTTAAGATTGTGGAGATATTTCTGCACGATGACATAACTGCCGCCGGCGAACGCGGCGTCCTCGTGGCCGATGAGTACGGCGTCGATCGCCGCTTCTCCCCTCGGATTTTCAGTTCCATCGACAAAGCCAACGAGATCGCGGTCGTCGAAGTAACGGAATCCCTGCACCTCATCCACCGGCGAAACAGCACCGCCGATACGTGCCATGATTTGCGTCGCAAGCTCGAAGCATAGATCCATGCGCTTCGCGCGAATGTGAAACAGCAAGTCGCCCGGCGTGGACACCGCATGGCGCGCCCCGCCACGGATCTCCCGGAACGGATGCAGCTTCGCTGGCCGCGGTGGCCCAAAGAGTCGGTCCCATGCGTCGGACCCGAATCCCACAACACAGGAAAGGCCCCCTTCAAGGTCGCGGAATTCAACGGCGCGCAACAGCGCGGCGATGTCTCCACAGAACGAGCGAACGGTCGCGCGATTTTCGGGACCCGAGTTTAGGGTCGCGACCAGGAAGATTGCGGCCCGAGTGAGTGGTGCGGCTACCGCCTGCGCAACGCCACGGACGCCGCCTGCCACTTCGGACGCACTAGTCGGAACGGACGCCATCGGATCTCATCCGGTCGAGCCGGCAGAATCGGGCTCTTAGATATCAGGTTCGCTCTGTATGCGAGAAAACCAGACCGAAAGCTTACCATCGGCTCGTGATGGACGTCCATGCCGAGACGCGGGCTCACGGCATTCTGATTCACCAGTAGTTGATAGTGGTCCCAGCGCAGGTCCGCGCTGACTGTCCAGTTGCCGAGCCGGACGAGATCCTGCACAAACGCGGATATTCGAGACTCGGACGATTTTCCGCGAAGTTATAGGTGGGCGGAGTGCCGGGATGGAATTCCGGCGTCTCGCACTTTTCCCCATCGGCTGATCTGGTGCTGCATACATCCTACGACCGGGTTTTTCAAACTCCCGACTTCGAAAACATCCTGCTATCCAGCTCCCCTGAAGTCGTTTCCTTGAATCCCGAAGTTCTGCGCTTACCCGTGGAACCTTCTCACGGCAATTATTATGAAGTTGGACTAACCAAGGGTTTTTGATGACCAGTTGCTCGACACTGCCGTCAGCTTCCCCATCGCCTTTCGCAAAGCGAATATCTACGGAGCCGAGGGGAAAATCGAGATTCCGCATTGGACGATTGTCCGGCTTTGTCAGCTACTCCTACATGGTAGGCGACGCGTATCTTCCGGTGACGGGTGGACTCTTCCTTGGCGACGCAGCCCGCAACGCACTCAGCCAGACGAACGGACGTTTCTGGGTTACGCAGGACCAGCGCAATACGGTGCGGACCCGCTTTCGCTACCAACTCGTGGAGCGCATTTGGCTGGCGCTGGGCGCTGAATATGGAAGCGGCCTGCCCGTCGAATTCGACGGCACGGAACAACAAGCAGTGGCCCAGTACGGCCAGGTAATCGTAAATCGCGTGAACTTCGACGTTGGTCGCGTGAAGCCTTCGTTTTCCGTTGACGCTTCTGCCGGGGCAGATCTCTGGAAGAAGGACAAGGTTGCCTTGCGCCTGCAGGCTGACGTTCAAAACATCAATAACCGCCTCAACCTGATCAACTTCGCTGGCCTGTTTTCCGGAAGCACCATTGCTCCCCCACGAAGCTACAGTCTACGGCTGACGATGACCTTCTAAGTCCCCGGTTTCGGCGCAGGACCCTGGCTGATTTTCGTTTTCGGCGCACCGGTTCTTTCGCCTTAAACTTTCCCCTCTAAGCCTACGTAGCCATACGACTGTACGCGAAGGGCCATATTGACAACCCATTCGTCGTGGCTTAAAAGTTAATCAAGTTGTACAATCCGTTTCCACCCCCCCGAGCGCAATTCAGGAGATCTGATTTCCCCAAGGAGATACATTTCATGAAGATCCAAAGCTGTCTATCAACGATTGCCCTCGTGGTGTTGGCCAGCGTAATTTCTGTGGGTCAAAACAACTGTTCTGCGGTCCCTAAAACGGGGGTTTGCCCTGCCTTATCGCCGGCTCAGGTGTTCTGTGCCTCCGGCGGCAGCACGAAGGGCGCCACGACTTGCAAGGTGCTCAACTGGTGGGGCTTCGCGACCGTCGCTCCCGGTTCTGGAACCGCAGGCTCACAATTTGAAGGCATTGATGCCATCCAATTGGCCACTCCCGCGCCAATCGTTTCCCCGAACGGCGGAATCGGTCCCACCGTCACGGTTGGCTCGCAAACACAAGGCCAGTATCTCCAGTTCGCGGGCAACTATGTGCAAGCCTTCGACAAAGCGACTGGCAATCCCATATTCGCCAACCGCCCCAACGCTGCGCCAGCCGCGCCCCAGCAGTTTGGAACACTCTTTACCCCCAACGCCGTCAAGCCCTGCAAGGGCGCGATCAATGAGGGCGTCGCGGAGTATGATCGCATGGACTCGGCGTTCGTCCTTGGCGACATTGCCTACAATCCCGTCACCAAGACGTACCACTACTGCTTCGGGATCAGCTCCAGCAATGGAAACGGAGCTGTGAGCACCAGCCTGCAAGGCCCGGGCAACGGCAAAAGCTATTGGAACGTTTACGTTTATAACATCACAAACTCCTTGCCATTCAAGGCCAAGGGCACGCGGTTTTACCCGTCGCATCCCAGGTTCGGAACTTGGTCGGACGGTTTCTATGTAACCTGGGACCTTCTTGATCCCGCGACCAATGGCACTATCGGGCTCGAAGTTTGCAAACTGGACAAGGCCGACATTGTTGCCGGTAACAACAGCACTTCACCCGTCTGCTATAGCTACATTCCCAGCTACGCGGTCGGAAAAAAGGGCACAAATGACAGTCTTGTTCACACGCTCCTGGCGGCTGATTTCGAGGGCGTCAATCCCATTCCCAGCACAACCGCCGGAGAGTACTTCATGGCGCTCGTCAACCCAAGCAACCCCGGAACTACAAACCCGTGCACCCAAAGTCTTTGCCAGTCCAACCAGTTGGCTTTCTGGACCTGGTCGGGAATTACCAGTGGAGCGGCGCCCAAGCTGATCACAACCGCAAACAACTACACTCCAGGGTGCTACGACCCGTTCAAGGTGCGGAATACAACCTGCGTACCGGAGCCCGGCTTCCCCGCTGACTTGACTGACTCCGTGGGAGACCGTCTGATGCATCGCCTTGCCTACCGGGTGTTGGGAGGCAACGAATATCTGGCGGCTTCTCATACCGTCGAAGAGGATCACTCGACGGGGCGTACCGGCGTTCGCTACTACAAGATCCAGGCTGGCAGCACTCCCACGATCGTGGTGCAATCTGGGTCGACGACAACCCCTGATATTCAGGACGCCACTAACGGCAACTTCTACATCGTGCCGAGCGTCTCCATGGACAATAACGGCGATCTTGGCATCACCTTTGCCGCGTCGGGCACTGCTTCCAATCCTTCGCCTTTCTTCGCAACCACCGACACCAACGGTGTCCTGGGTACGCCCGTCGACATTTGCTCTGGGACCGGCGGCGGTTGTACCGTCTCAGGTGAAGATCAATCGGATGCCCACTGGGGACCGATCGTCAGCACCACGACCGATCCAACCGACGACCTGACTTTCTGGGCAACCGATGAGTATTTCTCGTCAAACCAGACGGCTTGCTGTACCTGGCAGACACGCATCTACAACGGCAAGCACTGATCCAGCAGGGATCAAAATGCTTACCAAGTGACCCGCCTCCCTGCCTTCGATGAAATCGCAAGTTGATTTCGTCGAGGGCAGCGGCAAGTATGATCCCTTCATCGAAGCAGTTTCGAGGCCGGGTGAAAAAATATAATAGGCTGAAAAAGGGGTGCAGATGCAGATATCGATTGTGGGCTCGGGATATGTGGGGCTGGTGGCTGGGGCATGCTTTGCGGACCTGGGGCATCAGGTCATCCTGGTGGACAACGACCAGGCGAAGTTGGATGCGCTCAAGAGCGGGCAAGTTCCGATTCACGAGAAGTTCCTGCCCGAGTTGCTGGAGCGGCATCGCGGACGCACACTCACATTTTCCGACGACCTGCGGGGCGCGGTGGAAGCCAGTTCTGCCGTCTTCATCGCCGTGGGCACTCCTCCTACCGAGCACGGCAACGCCGATCTTTCTTATGTAGAATCGGTGGCCCGCATTGTTCCTTCGGCGATCAATGGTTACAAAGTAGTGGTCGAGAAGAGCACCGTTCCGGTGTACACCAGCGAGTGGATTCGCAAGATTATTCTGCGCAATGCGGCGGCGCCGGATGCCTTCGATGTGGCGTCCAATCCGGAGTTTCTGCGGGAAGGGACGGCGGTCACGGATTTTCTTTATCCTGACCGCATCGTGGTGGGCGCGGACAACGAACGTTGCGCGGCGGTGCTGCGGGCGATTTATGCGCCGCTGACCGATGGCAGTTATTACTTGCGCGCGGATGCGATTCCGCGGCCGGACCGGGCGGAGATTCCGCCGCCCCTGATCATCACCAGCACCAAGAGTGCGGAGCTGATCAAGCACGCCTGCAACGCGTTTCTGGCAATGAAGATTTCCTTCATCAACGCGGTGGCGTCGGTGTGCGAATCGGTGGGCGCGAACGTGCAGCAGGTTTGCCAGGGGATTGGAACCGACGGCCGGATCGGGCCGCGCTTTCTGAATCCCGGAATCGGTTATGGTGGGTCATGCTTTCCCAAGGATCTGATGGCCTTCCGCGCAGTGGCGCGGGAGTGCGGCTACGAGTTCCGCCTGCTGGATGAAGTGATGCGCATCAACGAGGACCAGCGCCAGCGCTTTTTGCGCAAGGTGCGCAACGCGCTGTGGACGCTGCGGGGCAAGCGCCTGGGCGTGCTGGGCCTGGCTTTCAAGGGAGGTACGGACGATATCCGCGAATCGCCCGCGCTTTCGCTGGTGCAGACTTTATTGCAGGAAGGCTGCCAGATTGCGGCTTACGATCCGGCGGCGCAGGAGCGGGCACGCGAAGTTTTAAATTCCAGCATCGAGTATGCGAGTGACGCCTATGAGGCGGCGCGCGGAGCTGATGCTCTTTTAATTCTCACCGAGTGGGATGAATTCGCCAGCCTGGATCTGGATCGCCTGCACCAGCAGTTGAAGTATCCCATCGTGATTGACGGGCGCAATCTGTATGATCCCGAGTCGATGGCGGCGCACGGATTCACTTACTACAGCGTGGGACGGCCGGCGGCCACGCCCGAAACGCCGCCGCTCGAAGCCGGCGCTCCGCCCCGGAAAGCCAGCCACTCATGAGCCAGCCACGCGCTCTGGTCACCGGCGGCGCCGGTTTCCTGGGATCACATTTGTGCGACGCATTGCTGGTGGAAGGTTATTCCGTAATTGCCGTCGACAATCTGCTGACCGGACGGCGATCCAACTTCGATCACCTGCGCAGCGATCCGCGCTTTGAATTTCAGACGATCGACATCAACCAGCCCTTCGATTGTGGAAGGGTGGACTATGTATTTCATTTCGCCTGCCCGGCCAGCCCGGTCGATTACACCAAACACGGCATCGAAACTCTGCAGGTGGGATCGCTGGGCACGTTTCACGCTCTGGATGTGGCTCGGAAGTACGGCGCGAAATATCTGACCTCATCCACGTCGGAGTGTTACGGCGATCCGCTGGAGCATCCGCAAAAAGAAACTTACTGGGGCCACGTGAATCCCATCGGCCCGCGCTCGGTGTACGACGAAGCCAAACGCTTCAGCGAAGCCGTGACCATGGCCTATCACCGCTATTACAACGTGGACACGCGGATCGTACGCATCTTCAATACCTACGGGCCGCGCATGCAACTGAACGACGGCCGCGTCGTGCCGAACTTCATGAAGCAGGCGCTGCGCGGCGAAGACCTGACGGTCTACGGCGACGGCAGCCAGACACGCAGCTTCTGCTACGTCAGCGATGAGATTGACGGATTCATGCGGCTGGCGAAGTCTGCGGAACATCTGCCGGTGAACATCGGAAATCCCACCGAGTTCACCATTCTCGAATGCGCCCAGCGGGTGCTGACGGTGACTGGATCAAAAAGCAAAATCCGCTATGAACCCCTGCCTCCGGACGATCCCAAACAACGCCGCCCCGACATCACCAAGGCCCGAACGCTGCTGGGCTGGGAGCCAAAGATCGATCTCGAAACCGGCCTGCGCATGTCGCTGGAATATTTCCGCAAAGCCACCGCCGAAGAAAACATCCTGCAGAGCTGATGCCTGCGCCCGTCACGTCATGCTGCACAATCACGGAGCGCTGACTGGGGTGAGGCTATTCTTCTCGTACGCAGCCTTCTTCTTGCCGTCAAAGACGTAATCCGTGCTGAAGTTGGCCAGGACGGCGCCGGATCGCTGGCACGCCACGGCCAGGTTCATGGCACCTGTCCCATTCACTTCGAAAGCGCGCGCCGGATTGGTTTCACACTCTTCGACTTTGTGGAAAGCGGCCGTGCTTACCTCTCGACTTTGTGGAAAGCGGCCGTGCTCACCACCACGTCCGGCATGGACTAGCCATGATGCTTGCGACCAGGCTTTCGGAACATACATCGACCTGGGCGTGGCTCACAGGGACAACGGTGTCGCCCGCCGCTCGAAAAACCTTGGACAGATCGCTGCCCAACTGTCCGTTGGCGCCGATCAGGAGCACTTTCATTTTCGGGATGCCTTCCCTCTTTCGAGGCGTGGGTTCTAGCCAGACCGATGGTACAGGGGAAGCGCCACCTGCTCCCATTTTGGGACGGCGTTTACTGTTTAGTACCGGGCACCCCCCCTCCCCCTTCGCTCGCAAAATCTTGAAAACACGAGAGTTATTTTACGACTACGTGCTAGAGCTTTGAGTTTAAAGGAGTTACGCGCAAAATATAGACAACATTAGAGTTACAGGTGGGCAGGATCGGCTCGCCTTCCCGTTTTGGGAACCGGTTCGGAATTTCACGGGCCCGCTGAAACGTCGCACCACGGCCGGCGTCAGACTGTCAAAGATCGGATATTATCGTTCAGATAATATTTACTATCTAAGATTATCTGGTGAAGCGCGGAGTCAACCACGAAAACCGGGGACGTGGCTGTTAACTCTCCCGCCCCTTGCAAAAAGCGCAAGGAGCGGGGCACCCACGGTTTTTGGCGGGAAATCGCGATATAGTGGCGATCCGCGGACGGTTTGGGCCGTCTCCCTGGTCCCTCTGCTTTGCGCCGGTCCCTGACGATGGTCGCGCTGGCCATCGCGTTGATGTCTACAGCTTGGGCGCAGCCCAAATTCAAGATTCTGGCTACGGTACCCGGTGGGCTCTCTGACGGCTTGACCTTTGATGTGAAGGGCAACCTGTATGGCACGACCAGGGGCGGCGGGGACCACAACTGGAGTACGCGGGCTGACGGGCGAGGACGCCCGTCCTCCATCAGCGACCCAACGTATTTCCGGGCTGGAACCTAGATTTCTCCACGAAGGTTGCAATTCTTTGCACACACGATTGAGCTAACTCGCCCATAACCAAGCATTTACATCTTCTGAGATTGGAGATCGGTTTGCTTCAACAGGGGGATAGTGGACGCCAAGGCTCGAAGTGGCATCAAAGTCCGTCAAAAGATGGGACTTCAGCCGCCGCAATCAACGTTGGGAGACGATGGAGCCGGTTTTGACTCGATGAAACCTAGAAACGGAACTCCGTCGCGCGAGTGTTGGCCTTTTCATCGTATGGGAAGCTTCGCTGGAGGGGTGGAGAAGGCTCGGTTAGAGTCTTTATCCTCTATCAATTGGCAGTGCTTTCTACCTCTTGCAAGAGTCCGCAGGCACTGGTACTGTGGGACAACTTTCGCGGGTGCGTCAGCCGTGGTTGTCCTTCCCCTCAACAAGCACAACGGAAAGCTGTCGCGAATCGCGTTTCGGCGTTAGTCCAAGTTAGTGTAGCGCAAGAACTGCATTGGTATTGGTTTTTCTAAAGACTCAGTTGGGAGTCACGAATTGTGACTCAGAGGGCGAAGCTGTGAGCGGGACCTGGCAAAGACCGAGTCCGTTTCTTCCCCTGGCGTAGCGGTGGCCTTGCCGGGGTTCGATATCACCCGCTGGTACGCGGTCCGCAGCCGATGGCGGCACGAGAAGGTAGTGGCACATCAGCTTGAGAGTCAAGGGATTAACGTCTTTCTGCCCCTACTGTTTCTGCCCCTACTGTTGGAGTTGCGCAAGGTGGAGTGACCGCCACAAGCAGATCGAAACCGCTTTGTTTCCCGGGGATACTTTGTGCGGATTGCATACTCGTCCGGCGACCGGTTGCGGGTTCTTTAAACCCACGGCGTAGCGAACTTCGTGGGCGCGTCCGGGGGCAGAAGGCACTCCGATTCCAGACGATCAGATCGAGAGCATCCGAACCCTGATCAACAGCAATGTTCCGTTTAATGAGTTTCCCTTTCTGCGGGTGGGCCAGAGGGTTCGCATACGCGGCGGGTCTTTGGATGGTCTGGAGGGACTGCTGCTGGCGCTGAACGGGGCGCGAACGCTGGTTATCTCGGTAGAACCAATTCAACGCTCGCTGTGCGTGAAGGTGGACGGTTACAACATCGAAGTCAACTAGATACGCTTCTCGGGCATCCTATTTTCGGGTACTGAACATGAGTGATCTTCCAGTTTCGATAGATGAGAGCACGAGCGGAACGCCGCAGGCGCCGGTAGAGGCGTCCCGGCCGCGGGTTCAATCATTCGGATCTCAACACGCGCACACGGGGAAGGTTTCGACTCTGCGCACGCGAATCGCGGAGGCTGAAACACAGGCCATTCTGCTTGCGCTCGAGAAAACGGACTGGAATCGCAAACGAGCGGCTCAGCTGCTCGCGATCAGCTACAGGGGCTTGCTTTACAAGATCCGGCGCCACAACATCAGTCGCACGAAGTAGAATCGTTATTTCCACTGAACACGCTTGGAGCTCGATCGCGTGGACATTGTCGAACGCTATATAAGCGAGGAGAAGTAAAATGAGAACTCGAACGGCCACGATCATCGCAGCCGCGCTGCTTTTGGTTTTTGCAAGCGCATGGGCGCAGCAACAGCCGTCGGCTACAGGTCAGAATTTGCCTGCCAGCACATCCCAGGTTCCGAGCGCGTCGGCCAAAGCGCCCGCGGACGATCCGATGTTTCAAACCCGGCACCCACGCTACAAGTTGGAGCTTGGGGATACTTTCGATATTAACTTCGATCTCAGTCCGGAGTTCAACCAAACGGTTACGGTACAGCCCGACGGTTATATCACGTTACGTGGGATCGGCGACTTGCACGTTGCGGATCTGACCGTGCCGGAGCTAACCACGAACCTACGCACCGCCTACAACAAGATTCTGAACGATCCGCCGATCAGCATCACTCTGAAAGATTTCGAGAAACCCTACTTCATTGCTGACGGCCAGGTCGACCGGCCCGGCAAGTATGACCTGCGTGGAGATACTACTCTGACGCAAGCCATTGCGATTGCCGGCGGCTTCAAGGACGCCAGCGCGAAACATTCCCAGGTGCTGCTGTTCCGGCGCGCCTCGGAGGGATGGTATTCGGCAAAGATCTTCAATGTGAAAAAATGGGATAAAGAAGGCGATCTGCACGAAGATCCGTTTTTGCATCCCGGGGACATGCTGTTCGTGCCTCAGAACACAATCTCAAAGATCAAGCCCTTTATTCCAGGGTCATCGGTCGGAACATTCATCAACCCCGCCACGTTCTAGTGAGACGCGAGGGTTCAGCAAAGAGAGTTCAACTATATGAGAACTGAATACACAGCATCGACTGCGGGAGAGCGTTCGTTTTCAGTGCGCGATTTTATCGCGGTTGGATTTCGTCACAAGCGCGCCGTGACCCTCTGTTTCTCGGGAATCCTGCTCGGCACGATCCTGGGTGCGATTTTCCTGCCGCCGCTCTATAAGTCGAGCACGAAATTTCTTATAGAGCACGAACGTATGGACCCGGTCGCCAGTCCCGGCCAAGGGGCCCAGACGATGGTGCGGCCACCGGTAACCGAGGAGGAGTTGAACTCGGAAGTTGAGCTGCTGAAGAGCGAGGACGTGCTCCGGCAGGTGGTTCTCGCCAATGGTCTGCAGAACCGCAAATCGCTTTCCTGGTACATCTTCGGGATGCCGGATGAACAGCACCGGGTCGCGAAAGCGGTCAACCGGCTGGCTGGCAATCTGACCATCGAAGCGATCAAGAAAAGCAACCTGATCGACGTGCACTGGTACACCACCGACGCGCATTTGGCGGCCAGCGTACTGAGCAGCCTCGACGACGCCTACCTCAAGAAGAACGTCTCCGTGCATCATCCGCCGGGCCAGTTCGAGTTCTTTGACCAGGGGACGACGAAGTATGAGAAGGATCTGGCAGACGCGGAAGCGCAACTAAAAGCCTTCTCTGAGCAGGACGGCGGCGTTTCGCCGCAGGTCACCACCAATCTTACCCTGGCAAAATTGAACGAGTTCCAGGCCAGCCTGCAGACCACCAAAGCGCAGATGGCATCGACCGAAGAGCGAATCCGGGACCTGGAAAAGCAAGCCGGCATCACCCCCGAGCGCCTGACTACCGAGCAAAAACAAGCGGACGACGCCACGGTCCTGCAGGGTCTGAAAAACACCTTGAATACGCTTGAGCTGAAGCGTACCGAGTTGCTCACCAAGTACCAGCCTACCTATCCGTTAGTGCAGGAAGTCGACAAGGAGCTGGCGCAAACGAAGGCCTCGATCGCGACGGAAGAAGCGAAACCTGTACGTGAAGAAACCACGGATCGAAACCCGACCTACTCCTGGATCAACGAGGAGTTGGCCAAAGCGAAGTCGGACTACGCGGGATTGCAGGCGAGTGCCATCGCGACCCAGGCAATTGTGAACCAATATCAAGCCACGTCTCGGGACCTCGATCAGAAGGGTATTCTCGAGGGAGACCTGCTGCGCAACATGAAGGCTACCGAGGAAAACTACCTCCTCTACTTGCGGAAGAGGGAGGAAGCGAAGATGGAAGACGCGATGAATAACACTCGCATCCTCAGCGTGGCGATTGCGGAAACGCCGATCGTTCCGACCTTGCCCGCAATTTCGCCGCTGCTCATCATGATTATCGGCACGCTGCTGGCCGTCATTCTGAGCCTGGGTTTGGCTTTTGCGCTGGAGTATTTGGATCCTTCGTTCCGGACACCGTCCGAGGTGATGGATGAATTGAACATTCCTGTTTTGGCGGCGGTATCGCATAAGAAGACAGTCGACGTCCCGGGCAGCGGGCTCGGCCCTCTCGACCGTGTCGCCACGGGATCGGGCTTGAATTTGTGAGCATTGCTGGAAGACGCGGACCATTTTTGTCCGCGAGATTGTTCGGGAACCAACAATGCGTGACGTCTTTGTGAATTAAGCCCGACGTTTTTTATCGCCGGACGGAGGCAGACTTGAGCAGAAATTTTGAACTGTTATATCAGAGCGGCAAAATGCAGGAGTTGCTGCAATCGCAGCCGCAGGCCGAAGTGCTACCATCCGCGACGACGGTGGACACGTCTGCTTCGACACCGTCTATCGAGATGGGGGCAGAGGCGCGCAACGAAATCGGCAGGCTGGTGCAAAGCCTGTTCCGAGTGCCGGATATGAAGGGGCCTCGCCGAATCGTCTTTGCCGGCAATGAGCCTGGCTGCGGCTGCAGTTGGATGTGCGCCCATGTGGCCGAAGTACTGGCGTCCCAAGTCGAGGCGTCGGTCTGCGTTGTGGACTGCAATCTGCGTTCTCCGAGTCTGCATCAGGAATTCGGGGTCGAAAACCACCACGGCCTCTCTGAACTTCTGCAGCAGTCTGATCCGGTTCATCAGTACACACATCAGCTGTCGCGTCGAAATCTCTGGCTGTTGAGCTGCGGGTCGGGTACCGGGGATCAACAACCGTCTCTGGGATCCCATCGCATGCGCACGCGCATGGCAGAACTGGGCGCCGCATTCGATTATCTGGTTATCGATGCGCCGCCTCTCAAAGGCTCCAATGATGCGATCGTACTGGGCGCCCTTTCCGACGGCGTAGTACTTGTGCTGAAGGCGAACTCCTCGCGCCGTGAAGTGGCTCGGCGAGCGGTGAATGATCTTCAGGCTGCCAATGTCACCAGTCTCGGAGCGGTTCTCAACCAGCGGCAATTTCCGATCCCGACCGCTATCTACAACCGGCTCTAACTCCTGGGCTCTTGCCGTTTCCGGCATTCTGGCCAGGCCAGAACGCAGGCATGACGGCTTTCCGAAAATACTCATGCACTCAGATCATTCAGCAACATCAAGGCTGCCGAACCTGACCACGACGGCGTTACTTCTTGCGGTAGCCGGATTTGGCCTGTTTCTTATGTGGTTTTGGCCAGCGAGCCTGTTCGACAACGACACCATGGCTCTGATGCTGGTCGTCGTTTTCGCACTGGCGATTATGTACGCGGGGCTGGCAGTGTGCCGAAGTACGCAGGCCGACGCCGATAGTACGGTCTTAAGGTTGAGTCTTCTGATCTGGTTCATTCTTCTGATCGCCGAGGGACTGTTCGATCGCGCGGGAGATGAAGTCGACACCTACAAAGGCCTGATCACCAGCGAGGCGTATGGGGAAGCCATCGTTTGGGTAGTCGCCGCCGGGATTCTGCTTCTCGTCCTGTGGCCACACCTCGCCCATTTGCGCCCGCTATTCTCCAACCGCTACAAATGGGCAACCATATACGTGCTGGCTTGCCTGGTCTCGGTCACTTACTCGCCCGACAAGACATACAGTCTGGCCTGGTGTTTCAAGCTGGGCTTGGTAGTCCTGCTACTTGGGGTTTGCATTCCGACGGTATCGAGCGTCACAAAGGCGGTCTTGTTCCTGAGAATCACCCTTTGGGGACTTTTGTTTCTCACATTCATTCCGGTATTTATTGCCATGGGGAATCCCGAAGGGGCGTTCAGTGGCGCCGGAGGCAGGCTGCTGGATCCGGTTCTGTTGTCCCAAAGAGGCGGGTTCGTCTTCTTGATCGGAACCGTGCTGTACTCGCTGCAGAAGCGCAAAGTTTACCTCTGGGTCAGCATCTTGGGTGCTTCCGTGATGGTGCTGGCCTTTGGCAAGACGGCGATCATAGCCGGAGCGATGTCGGCGGCGATGTTCTTCGTCTTGCAAGGTAAGCGTCGGGGAGCGGTCCTCCTCCTCGGAGGAGTCTGTGTACTGATAATGATCGTTATGGTCGCCGTCCCACAAGTCTCCCGTTACGCCTCCTCCTACGGGGGAACCGATACCTTGAGCGGCAGGACCAATGTTTGGGAAATGGCGCTTCCCCGCATCGCCCAGCGCCCCATACAGGGCTCTGGATACCTAGCCACGAAATTCATGTGGCTATCGGAACGGGGCGGCGGGGCCGAGTTCTCTCACCTGCACAACAGCTTTCTGGACGTGGCATACAACCTGGGCCTGATGGGGCTGGTGCCTATGTTCATGATGCACATCGGTATAGTGAAGAATCTTCGGACGGCTATGCGCAATGCGAAAGCTCCCCCGACAATCGGCTCGGATGCGAGCGAAAGAAGGTCGTCGAGAACGCTGTACCTGGTCTCTGCCGGTTGTTTGATTCTCTACCTGGATCTGTTGATCAATGGAATGCTGACTACGACTTTCGGTGGCCGCCCCAACTGTTTGTTCATGTCATTCCTGGCAGTACTGGCTTTAAGCGAGGTTGCTTATCGAGAGAGCTTAAGTCTAGCGGGAGCTCCCACCCCAGTAAAATCGGTACGCTTTCGTTCCATCTCGTTTTCACCGCGCACTTTTCCTTCGGTCTAGTCAAAAGGATCCGACACTATGGGCACCATTCGTCGCCAATTCCTGTTGAGCTCGCTCAAGCTTTTTGACGTCGTCCTGATGGTCTCGTGTTTCTTGTTAGCAATATTTTTTGACCTTCATGGCAGGACTGTGCTGGGATTCGAAGATTTTCTTTCCATGCGAATCCAGCTTTCGAACTTCGTTCTGTTTTCTGTTGTTGTATGGACCTGGCACGCTACGTTCGCTGGCTTCGGCCTGTACGGTTCCAGGCGGTTGCTGGGGCGGCGGGCGGACATCATCGACATTGTGAAAGCGGCCACAGTGGGCACCCTGCTGATTCTGGCAGCCGGAGCTACCTTTCAGATCCAAATCATCACCCGGCCCTTTCTGGCGCTTTTTTGGGTGAGCATCACGGCCAGCACGATATTGAGCCGGCTGTGCTTGCGCAGCTTGCTGACGCAAGTGCGGCTCCGCGGCCGAAATCTTCGCTTCGTGTTATTAGTGGGCACAAATAATCGGGCGGTGGACTTCGCCAAGCGTCTTTCTGAAAAGCCGGAACTCGGCTACCGGGTGCTCGGTTTTGTCGATCAGGACTGGAAAGGCCTGGAAGACTTTCGGAAGAGCGGCTTTTCGTTCCTCTGTGACTTCGAGAACCTCGCCCCTTATCTAAGGAACACCGTCGTGGATGAAGTAGTAATTACCTTGCCCATGCGGTCGCTGCATAACCACGCGGCCCAGATTGCGCAGATCTGCGAAGAGCAAGGCATCACCATGCGAGTGTTGTCGAACATCTTCGATCTGAAGCTCGCACGCGCCACCAGCGAAGAACTCGAGGGAGCGTCGCTGATCACTCACCATATGGGCTTTGCGGAAGGTTGGCCGGTGGTGGTTAAACGGGTTCTCGATGTTTCGGTTTCGCTGACTCTGCTGGTTCTGTGCGCGCCGATCCTGCTTCTGACCGCTCTGGCCATCAAACTTACGAGTCCGGGACCGATTTTTTTCACTCAGCGGCGTCTAGGCCTGAACAAGCGTCCATTCAACATCTATAAGTTCCGGACCATGGTTCCGGGCGCGGAGCAGAAACTGCGCGAACTGGAACATTTGAACGAAGTTTCGGGCCCGGTCTTCAAGATCACGGCTGATCCTCGTATCACCCCGATTGGGAAGATGCTGCGGAAGACCAGCATCGACGAACTCCCGCAGTTGTTCAATGTGCTGGAGGGAGCGATGAGCCTGGTTGGACCGAGACCCCTGCCGATACGCGATTACGAGGGTTTCAACGAGGACTGGCAGCGACGACGCTTCAGCGTCCGCCCGGGAATCACCTGCCTGTGGCAGATTAACGGCCGCAACTCCATACCGTTTGAGACGTGGATGCAATTAGACCTGCAATATATCGACAAGTGGTCGCTCTGGCTGGACTTTCAGATTCTTGCCCGCACCATTCCCGCCGTGTTGAGAGGATCGGGTGCTGCGTGATCCGCGCCGTGTTTTTCCTACGCTAGTCACTTTGTGGCCGAGCAACCGGAGTCACTATGAACGCACCTCGCTCTCCGATTGAGAATGTGCCGGCCTCGCAAGGTTCAGTCCCACCGCTACACTTGGGAATTAACAGCGATCGTAACCCCTTGGTAACCCTTCCTACTAACGAGCAGGTCAGCCGCGCACCCGCCGCGCCGGATGACGCTGGTGCGTCCGTGAGAGTGCGTGAGGCCTGCTTCGAGGATTACGCAAAGATTACGAGTCTACAGGCTCGCTACGAACTCGAAGTGAGAAGCTACGAGGAGTGGAGCCACCTCTGGACCAAGAACCCTGTCTATCGAGGGCGGGAGTGGTGGCCCATCGGATGGGTGTTGGAAACCGCCGCTCAGGAAATCGTCGGGTATATTGGAAATATACCCCTGTTGTATGAGTTCCAGGGCAGGACACTTCTTACCGCCACCGGCAGAGCATTTGTTGTCGATGAGCAGCATCGAAACCATTCTTTCATGCTCCTCGACCGCTATTTCCGCCAACCCCGAGTGGACTTGCATCTGAACACCACGGTGAACGCACAAGCGGTCAGTGCTTATGGAGTTTTTCGCGCGAAGCGAGTGCCGGTAGGAGAGTGGGACCAATCGGCATTCTGGATCACCAATCATCGTGGATTTGTCGAAAGCCTGCTGAAATCAAGATCCATTCCGCTGGCGAGCGTCTTGAGTTTTCCGGTCTCGCTGGCGTCGCGCTTTCGCGAACTGTTCTCGGACAAGCACCTGAAGGTAGATTCCAAGGTGCAGGTGGAGTACGGTTCGAGCTTCGACGACCGCTTCGACGCTTTTTGGGCAGAGCTTAAGAAGAACAATCGCCGGTTGCTGGCGGTCCGGGACCGGGAAACGCTGGAGTGGCATTTCCGGCATTCGTTGATTGGCGAACGGATTTGGATTTTGACGATGGGAACGCCCTCTCGCATTGAGGCGTACGCTATTTTCTTTCGGGATGATAATCCGAAGTTTGATTTGAAGCGCATGCGGCTGGTGGATTTCCAGACCCTGAATGACGGGCACCATCTGCTGCCGTCGATGCTGGGCAGCGCTCTGCAAAGGTGCCGTGCTGAAGGCATCCACATGCTGGAAGTCATTGGCTATTGTCCGGAGAAGCGAGAGGTCGTGGACGGCGCCATTCCCTATCGACGCCGGCTTCCTTCCTGGATGTACTTCTACAGGACGAAGAATCGCGAGTTGGCTGAACAGCTGAAATCCGCCGACGTTTGGGATCCGAGTGGATTCGACGGTGACTCGAGTTTTTGAGAGCCATCGAAAACGTCCCCCCGAAATCCGCATCTCAGAAGAGTCTTTTTTCGTCTAGCAGCAATTTTTTTTGGGAGAAATGCGAAGATGCCCCCGTCTACATCGCATGTCGATGAACTGAAACACCGTGAAGGTCCTACGCCCACCACCATCATTCAATCTGGAAAACTGGTTGCGACTTGGGTTGCCGAGCACGCAGCCTCCACTCCGCAAGGAATTGCGGTGGTTTCAGGGTCCGGGTCTGTCACTTATGAAGAACTGAATCACCGAGCCAATCAACTGGCTTATCGACTGCGAGCCTTGGGAGTCGGCGCCGAAGTTGTGGTCGCAATTTGCCTGGAACGCTCAGTTATGGCGGTGATTGCAGCATTGGCCATACTGAAAGCTGGAGGCGCTTACCTTCCCCTGGATTCCAGCGCTCCCCCGGAACGGCTCGCGTTCATATTGAACGATGCTCAACCGGCCGCGGTAATCACTCAATCGCGGTTAACCGCCAAGGTCGGTAACGGCAACTGGCAGGTGGTCAATCTGGACGATGTTTCGTCTCCGTTCCGGGAGCAATCAGACGATGTGCCCAGCGGCAACGTCACTCCGGCGAATCTGGCGTACGTCATCTACACGTCCGGTTCGACCGGACAGCCAAAAGGAGTGCAGGTAACCCATTCCGGCCTGACTAATCTGGTTGCCTGGCACGTGAACGCGTTCGGAGTGACTGCTGCCGACCGAGCCACGCAGTTGGCCAGCCTTGGCTTCGACGCTGCTGTGTGGGAGATGTGGGCCCATCTTTCCGTGGGCGCCAGTCTTTACATCGTGCCTGAAGATGTGCGGGTTTCCCCCGAACTGCTGCGCGACTGGATGATTACTAACAAGATCACCATAAGTTTCGTGCCTACCGCTCTAGCGGAGCAACTGATTCTCGCCGATTGGCCCCAAGAGACTGCCCTGCGCTTTCTGCTTACCGGAGCCGACACACTCCACCACTATCCGGGCGATCTGCCGTTCACCCTCATCAACAATTACGGGCCGACGGAGGCCACGGTTGTAGCGACGTCAGGGCCCATCGGGCGTCAACGACCCGACGTTCGTCCGCCCATCGGACGTCCCATTACAAACGCCACCATCCACATCCTGGACGAGCACTTGCATTCCGTGCCTACGGGAGAAGTTGGGGAAATGTATATCGGCGGTGCCGGCGTGGCCCGGGGATACCTGAATCGCCCCGAACTCACCGCTGAGAGGTTTATTCCGGACCCGTTCAACTCATCGAACGGCGCCCACCTCTATCGAACGGGAGATCTCGCCCGCTGGCTTGCGGACGGACAAATCGCGTACGTTGGCCGAGCAGACGAACAGATCAAGATTCGTGGCTTTCGAATCGAACCGAATGAGATTGTTTCCCTGCTCAACAGCCACCCCGGGGTGCTGGCCAGTGCGGTCGTCGCACGGGAGGAAAGCGCGGATACCAAGCGGCTGCTGGCTTACATCGTCAGCAACGGAACACATTTTCCGAGCGCCGGTGAACTGCGCGCTCTGTTGCGGGTGCAACTGCCGGATTACATGTTGCCCTCGACGTTCATTCGAGTCGATAAACTCCCAATCAGCGCCAACGGTAAGGTGGATCGGGATGCCCTGCCTGCGCCCGAGGCGGACAATGTTCTTCAAGAGGACGAGTTCGTCGCACCGCGCACACCTCTTGAGGAACGGGTCACCGCGATCATCGCCAGCCTCCTGGGCCTGGACCGGGTGGGCGTGAACGAGAATTTCTTTCTGATCGGCGGACACTCTCTGCTGGGCACGCAGCTGATCGCGCGGGTTCGCGATGCTTTTGGAGTCGACTTGTCTCTCCGCGCCATCTTCGATCTGCCCACTCCGGCACAACTGGCGCAGGAAATCGAGCATCTGATGGTGGCCCGACTGGACGCGATGAGTGCCGAGGAGATCCAGCGGTTGCTGCACCAGGCCAGAGCGGTAAAGGGACGGTAGTGACCACACCCACCACATCGCCCGCAACCACGGGCAAACCCACCCTCAGTCTTTATCAACTGCTCGACCCTGAGGTTCTGGCGGATCCGTATCCGCTCTACCATCGGCTGCGGACCGAAGATCCGGTGCATTGGGATCCGTTTCTTCATGCCTGGGTCGTCACACGCTATAATGAGGTTGTCAGGGTACTTCACGACTTCCAGGCTGATCGCACGCCTACGCCCCAACAACTCACCGACATGGGGCTGTCGCACATCAATCCCATTGCAGCGGTGATGGTGAAGCAGATGCTGTTCATGGATCCGCCGGCGCACACGCGCTTGCGCTCTTTGGCCTCCAGTGCCTTCACCCCCAGCCGGGTGGAAATGTTGCGATCGCACATTCAAGGCATCGCGGATCGGCTGATCGATGCCACGGCGGGGTCCGGGAGCATGGACGTAATCGCGGATTTCGCCGCTCCCCTGCCCGCGATTGTTACGGCTGAAATGCTAGGGGTTCCTACCAGCGATCACACCCAGCTGAAGAAATGGTCGGCGGATTTCGCCGAGATGCTGGGGAACTTCCAACACAACCCTGATCGGGTACAGATCGTACTGGATTCTCTCAATGACATGCTCGAGTATTTCCGGGCTACCGTGCGGGAACTCAGAGTCCGCCCCCGGGAGGGTTTGGTCAACGCGTTACTGACAGCCGAAATCGGCGGAGACCGGCTGACCGAAGAAGAAGTCATCGCCAATTCTATTGTGACCATGGTCGGAGGGCAGGAAACCACGACTAATCTGATCGGCAATGGCCTGTTGACCCTGATGCGAAATCCCGATGAGATGGGCAGACTGCGGAGCGATCCATCCTTGATCGTTTCAGCGGTCGAAGAACTTCTGCGCTATGAGAGCCCGAGCCAGCATACCGGCCGCATTGCACCTTATGACGTCGAGCTGGGCGGACGCAAAATCCGCAAACGTCAAGCGGTAATCGCGGTGATGGGAGCGGCGAACCGCGACCCGGAACGTTTTCCCGATCCCGACCGACTCGACCTTGGCCGCAAGGATAACCGGCACGTTGCGTTTGGCTGGGCGGCTCACTTCTGCTTTGGAGCTCCTCTGGCGCGCATCGAAGGTCAGATCGCTTTTGAAACGATTCTGCGGCGCTTGCACAATCTAACCTTGCCGACGACGACATTACATTGGCGTGAAAATCTGGGATTGCGTGGCCTGAAAGCGTTGCCCATCACTTTCACCGCAAACCCCAGTGCAGCCGCCTAGCGACATGCAAAGTCCCTCATTAGCGGCGAGGCGTGACCTCATGGCGAGCTTTCTCAATGGGACCGTCTCATTGCGGTCGCCTGAACCGCCGCTTGTCGGAGGGGTTTCGAACGACCATCCCGCCCCCCTTTCCTGCTGGCAACTCCACGTTTGGAATTGCGCGCAATTGGCAGCGCGGCTGTCGCCCGGCGCACAGCTGTTCAACGAAACCATCACGATTCACCGCCAGGGATCGCTCGATGTACTCGCTTTGGAGAAGAGCATCCAGGAGATTCTGCGCCGACACCAG
>Ga0210403_10001170_pt1 | contig 25457 bp, 21 predicted proteins | sample IncBWC19MmetaG_FD_150863 | JGI IMG/M metagenome (GOLD analysis project Ga0210403, IMG submission 150863) | Forest soil microbial communities from Barre Woods Harvard Forest LTER site, Petersham, Massachusetts, United States - Inc-BW-C-19-M | ecosystem: Environmental > Terrestrial > Soil >... | reverse complement strand
TAACAAACTCTTCTTCTTTTTCTCCTACGAAGGTTTGCGCCTTACCAACACCGTCGTCAACCGCAGCATCAAGTTTGAAACGCCGGCTTTCGAAAAGTATGTCATTAATGTGAATCCGAACAGCATTGCCGCAAAAATTTTCAATACTCCCGGCATCGCCCCGCGCATCTCAACCACTATTTCCCAGACGGATTGCTGCTCTCTCATCACCAATCCGAGCGATCCGAATTATCATCCGTTGGGGATGTGGTACCAGCCCGGTGTTGGTGTCGGGCAAGCAATTGGCAATGGTCCTGACGGCATCCCCGACTGGGGCGTATTCGACACGACCGTTCCTAACTCCAGCAACGGCAACCAATACAACGGCCGCGTAGATTACACTCGGGGCCAAAATCTGTTCTTCGCGAGCACTTACATCGTGAACCTCAATAATGTGAATGGCGGGAACAGGCCGATTGAGGATATAACTCTTGCGCCCAAAAACTACGTTGGCACCCTTGGGTGGACGCGCACAATTTCTTCTGTCTTTGTTAACGAAGCGCGGGTCAATTTCACCCGCTTCGCTTTTGACCAACTTCAGCCCGTTGGTCAAACTAACTACGGAATTCCTCAGATCCGACTGTTCGATTTCGACGCCGGGGGCTTGGGTGACGTCGGCACCCTGATGGGTATCGGACAATCTGGCACTACTCCGGGCAACTTGGCGGAGAACACTTTTGCTTTTCGCGATACGCTGAACTGGCTGCACCGGGCTCACTCTTTCAAGTTTGGCGTTGACATCACTCGTGAGCAAAACAATGACGATGAGCCCGGCTTTGAGCGCCCCAACTATCAATTCCGCGGCCTTCTGAACTTTGCCAATGATGCATGCTGCTTTTTCGAAGGCCTCGCCGTAAATCCGAATACTGGCGGCCTTCCGAATGGGCAGCGCTACTTCCGAACTGCAGCCTACTCTCTATTCGTCCAGGACGATTGGAAGCTCCGTCCGAATTTGACCCTGAATCTTGGTCTTCGCTGGGAATATTTCCCTCCTCTAACCGAGGACAAAGGCCTGATGAGCAATTACATTTTTGGCTCTCAGGGTTTCGTAAACGGCTCCGTGAAGACCGTCAATCAACTTTACAATCCTGACAAAAACAATTTCGGTCCGCGTATCGGTTTTGCCTGGAGCCCCAATGTCTCAGGACAGAAGACTGTTTTCCGCGGTGGCTTTGGCATTCTCTACAACCGGCCGTTCGATTCGGAATACTCGAACATTCGCCAGAACACACCTTTCTTTGCTCAAGCCAGCGCCTGTTGCTTCTTCGATCCTGGCAAGATTGTCGGCCCACCTCCCGGCTCCGGCATCCAATACGGAATCGGGTCGAGCGCTCAGGCAAACAGTTACGCACCCAATCCTAACTTTTCCTTCGGCGTAGCGCCCGATGGGGCCTTGTGTGCCAACGCCGCTTGTACGCAGGTGACCAAAGTCGATATTTTTGCGGCATTACCTAATGAACCTACCCCCTACGTGTACGTTTATTCGCTCGAGACGCAACTCGAACCGATCCGAACCTTGCAACTCTCGGTCGGCTACCAGGGAAGCAGAAGCCGCAAGCTGGCGCGCACCATTGACTTGAATCGCTTCCAGCCGGGCGACACGTTCGACCCCTGCAATCCACCCGTGCCGGGCAAATTGTGCGGCAATATCGATGGAGTCCAAAGCGCCAGCCCCGATGGCGTACCCTGCGGTCCAACGAATCCTGCGTGCCCGGCACCTATTGTCGTTGGCAACAACCGTTTCGGGCGCGTTTTTGTCCCGCTGCCAGATGTGAACGCCAGCTTCGACGCGTTGATCGTTCAAGTCACACACCGCACATCCAAAGGGTTCTCCTTCTCAGCTTTGTACACTTACAGTCACACCATTGATACCGGATCTTACGAGATTGGCTTCCAACAGACGGACCCATTCACCCAGGGCATAAACAAAGCCAGTTCCGACTACGATGTCCGTCATAACTTCCAGATCTCCAGCTTCTATGAACTCCCTTTCTTCCGTGGCCGTCATGATTTCCTCGGAACCGTTGCAGGAGGATGGACGGTGGGCGGCATTTTCGACAAACATACAGGATTCCCCTTTACAGCCCTGATTGGCAGTTGTGATACAAACAACGACCGCAATGGCGACGGCTATTGCCCCGACCTGCCTTTTGCCTACCATGGCGGGGCAATTGCCAGCCCGAGCAAGCAGCAATGGCAGAACGGAATCTTTCCGAGCCCATTGACGGAGTTTGACACCACGACGAGAGGTCCGGGTTGCCGCTGCCGCAACATCTTCGGCGGACCCGGCTACACCGACCTTGATTTGTCCTTTGGCAAGAATTTCAGGTTCCCGGAGTCTCGCTTTCTCGGCGAGAATGCCGGCCTCGAGTTTCGCGCCAACTTCTTCAATGCTTTTAACATACTCAATCTGGAGTCATTGGCTCCCGCAACCTCCCCGACGGACATTATCAACAGTGGTCAGTTTGGCCGGCCCTTGGATGGGCTCTCCGGGCGTGTGATCGAGTTCCAGGCGCGGTTTAGCTTCTAGTTGAAGCCCCCAGCGCGTTCGGGGCGCAGAATTCTACACCCCGAACGCGCTTCTTCATTCCTTCAGGAGACTCGCAATGTGCTGCCTGGGTTTTCGCACAAACACTTTCCGCGTCGCGCTGCTCATTGCGGCAGCCGCTCTGCGGGTGGCCACGCTTGGAGCGCAATCCGCTGCTCCATCGCAAACAATCGAAATTGACACCAACGCTCCGTCGCATCCGTTTCCACACTTCTGGGAAAAAATGTTCGGCTCCGAACGCGGCATTGTCACCCTCCGCGAGAGCTACCGCAACGACCTCCGCGAAACCAAACGCATCACCGGCTTCGAATACGTGCGCTTCCACGCGATTTTCCACGATGAAGTCGGCCTCTACGACGAGGACAAAGACGGCAAGCCCATCTACAATTTTTCCTACGTGGACCAGATCTACGACGGCTTGCTCGAGAATCATGTCCGTCCTTTCATCGAACTGAGTTTCATGCCCAAAAAACTCTCCTCCGATCCGAACGCGCTTCATCCATTCTGGTACAAGCAGAACGTCGCTCCTCCCAAGGACTGGGATAAGTGGGAACAGCTGGTCGAAAAGTTCGTCAAGCATCTTGTTGCACGGTATGGCGAAGACGAAGTCGCGCAGTGGTACTTCGAAGTCTGGAACGAACCGAACATTGATTTCTGGGCCGGCGACCCGAAAGAAAGCACGTATTACGAGCTTTACGATCGCGCTGCGCGGGCCGTCAAACGGGTAGGCCCGCGCTTGCGCATCGGCGGCCCCGCCACGGCCCAGGCCGCTTGGGTGGACCGCTTCCTGGCGCATTGCAAAGAGAAAAACGTTCCGGTGGACTTCGCTTCAACCCACGTTTATGGCAATGACAGAGCGGAAGACGTCTTCGGCACGCACGAAAACATTCCACGAACACAGATGGTCTGCCGCGCAGTCAGAAAAGTTCATGATCAGATCGTCGCGTCAGCTTTCCCGAACATGCCGCTCATCTGGAGCGAGTTCAACGCCAGCTACAAAAATGAGCCCGAGGTCACCGACACAGCCTTCATGGGTCCGTGGATGGCCGACACCATCCGCCAGTGCGACGGCCTCACCGCGATGATGAGCTACTGGACGTTTTCAGACGTTTTTGAAGAGCAGGGCATCGTGAAGACTCCGTTCTACGGAGGCTTCGGCATGCTCGCCGAACGCAGTATCCCCAAGGCGGCATTCAACGACTTTGCGCTACTTCATCGGCTCGGCGACACGCGGCTGGACGTCAATTCGGACTCCGCGCTGGTTACTCGCAACAAAACCGGCTCCTTCGCCCTGATTGTCTGGAATCTGTTCTTGCCGGAAGAAGCCGGTTCACCGAAAGCCTTCACGTTACATTTCAAGGGCGTCAACGGAACGTCCGCTGCGCGCATCACCATCGTGGATCCCGAGCAGGGCTCGCCGCTGCCAGCCTGGGAAAAAATGGGGCGCCCGGCATTCCCCACGCTTTCGCAGATCGAAGCGCTGCGTAAAGCGGGTGCGCTGCCCGTCGCGCAGTCCCAAGCCTTCAAAAATGGCGCACTGATTCTCACGCTGCAGCCGCACGCCTTGGCGTTGATCGAGATCGACCGGTAGTCCTCCGCCAACGCGAAGCCATCTGCACATCCCCCACAGCTATGGTTTGTGAAAGCCTGCGCGGGCCATTCCGTTTTTCGCGGCATCGTTCTTCATGAACTGTTCCCAAACAAAGCCGGTTCGCGCGTTTTCCACCATCAGCAGTGTGATCCCCAGATCAATTCCAATGACGTCCGGGTTGTACCAGTCTTTCAGTGGATTGAACGCATCGACGAAACCGTATTTTCGCCACGCTCGTTTCTCATATTTTTCTCGGATGTTTTGCAGCACGCGCAGCGCATCGGCCGGCAAGAAGGGCAAAGAGCCAGCGGCCGCGCAGGGGACGATGCTCCCGTCGACCGGCCCCATCGGAGGCGGCCCGCCCCAGGCCACATATCCGTGCATCGAATCGGAGGCCGTGATGCCCCAGAGGACCTCGCTGTAGTCCGGGAATTGCTTTGCCAGCGTGATGCACCACAGCTTGTGCACCTTCGTAGCCGTCACGGAATTCTCGAAGTAGTTCGCGTACGCATCGGCTTTCCCGCGGAAATCGAACCACGCATGCGAAAACTGGTGCACGAAGAGCGGAGCATTCGAACCGATAAAATGCAGCCCATTGAATTCGAATGCAGGGCGCTTCCAGGCATCCCAGCACTCCTTCGGCAAAGGATGTGTGGGGGAACCGAGGCCAAGGAGGTAAATCATCATCAACTCGCTGTAGCTGTCCCACCTGGCCTTGATGAAACCGCTCTCCGGCTTCCAACCCATCGAGAGCGTTTTTTCGCCTTGCAGCAGCCAGTTCCAATCGACGCGCTCGTATAACCTGGTGGCTAGGTCGCGAATCTCGTCATCGCCGAAATAGCCGCGGCAAGCCAGCGCCCCGCACAGGAAGATCGAAGTGTCGATCGAAGAAACTTCCGATTGGAAATCGCGGTCGCCGCTCTGCATGTTGAGAAAGTGAAAGAAGAACCCGTGGTTGTGGCTCAGCCGGGTAGCGGCAAAACGGAGCGTGTTGCGAACGCGCTCACGAATTTTCTTGACGTCTTCCCAGCCGCGATGGTCCGCGATGCACAAAGCTGTAAGCCCAAACCCCGTTGCGGCGATACTCGCGGTTGCGCGGGAATCGGGTCCGTTGGCCTGGCTGCGGTCTTTCACCAGCCCGCTATAAGGATTCGCTTCTTCCCAGAAAAAACGAAAGCTGGCGCGCTCCAACTCTTCCAGGAGAGTATCTTCGGCTGACGAAAACCTATGTTGGATTGAACCGTTCGTGGAAACAGCCGCCGCCGGCGAAACTCTTTGCGGCGGCAGGGGATTCTGCAAGAATCGCGATGCAAGGGAAGCAGAATACCCGAATGGGAAAACACCGGCAATGGACCCAGCTTGCCGAAGCCACGCGCGCCTTGAGATCACCTGAATCTTCACCTAAGCCACCGCCCATCGCGAAACCAGTTTCCTTTCAACAAGAAACGAACAGGACATTCCAGATCATACTTTCGTTTCCCGCCGGATCAAAATTCCCGTGAAAAATCTTTGAGGCAGGATCTCCCTTGCCATTGCGCCGACCCATTGAACCCATAGACCTTATCGGGCAAACGCCTCTCTGAGATCTCCGGTCAGCCCACAACAACGCCAGACGCTTATGGATCGTCCAGCAGTTGCGAGAAGCATTTCCCTTTGAATCCGGTCCAAGGTTCCTCATCTTTGATCGTGATGCCAAGTATGGACTGGAAGTCCTCGCAGCAGTTCGATCCCTGAGCGTGAGTCCTGTCCGCACCTCGTTCGAGAGTCCTTGGCAGAATGGAGTCGCAGAGCGTTGGGTAGGGAGTTACCGGCGTGCTCTCCTGGATCACATCATTGCAGTTGACGAACGCCAACTGGGCATTCGGCAGTTGGTAGGAGTTGGCCGCAGCGAGTCCAGCGACAGCATGCCGATTACTTGGATTTCTGCTCGATGGCAGTTTCTTGTTGCTGCCCTTCGGCTTCTTGCCAACTGGAATCGGGGTTGTATTCCTTCATTGCCTTTCCGAGAATCGCGGTTTTCTTTCCGAGATCCTTTTGATACACGACTCCGTCCGGGCCCACGATGAAGGTCACCACGCCGGATGACCGGTATTCCGCGGGAAAGGCCACAAAAGCGAAACCCCCGGTCATTTTGCCGTTTGCGATGTAACTCTTGGCGCCGTCAGGACCGTTTTTTCCCTGGCGTGTCAGAATATGGTAGTAGTAGCCGCGGTAAGGAGTCGAAGGACCGTTCTTCCCTTTGACATAGCCCTCGGCAACCGCCGACGCTACCAGCGGCCCGATGGGGCTCTGAGGCTCGCCATCGGCGGCTTTCCAATAAAGGCCATTGTGCTGCCCTTCATCACTAAAGATTTGCTTGGCGTACTCGTTGTGCTGTGTGGCGTAGTATTCCTTTTCCGCCGCCACCAGCTCCTGGCAAACCTTAATTGTCGATATTTCGTTCCGGCCGACGCGCCGGTACAAAATTTCCTTTTTCCCCGCGTCCGTGTCCAAGAACCACGCATTGCCTTTTTTCACGATAGGTATGGGCGTGGGCCAATTCTTCGCGCCGATATATAAGACCACGGATCCGTCCGGTTCTTTCACCAGGCGGTGCATTTCCTGATAGCGCTCAATGAAATTGGCCCGATTCTGGGCATCCTCCACCTCGTCGCCGGAGTAGACGATATGTTTCCCATCCGGTCCAAGGATTTCGAGCGTCAGTTTTTCGTCATTGTTCTTCATCGCCGTGACGAGGGCGTTCATGGCCTCATCCGGTGATGAAAATGTTTTCTGCCCCAGTTGCTGGGCCATGGATCGTGTAGTAAAGCCGACCGTTAAAAGGATAGCGACCACGGCCAGTCTTAAGAAAGTGCCCCAATCGAATCTGTTGTCTTTCCGCTTTTTTTGTCGCATGGCACTTCACTCCAACTCTAGGTTTTACCAACTACCAGGAACCGGACGGGAAATTGATGATCAATGCCTGCCACCGCCGCCACGCGCCCCTCCGCCACCCATGCTGGCGCTTCCGCGTGAAGAAAAACTTCTCTCCTGTCCGCCATGGTCGTAGCCGCTGAGGGCGCTCGAGCGGGTCCCGCTCTGAGCGCGGGGCTCCGCGTATCCTCGCGCGGCCTGGCGGTCTCCGTTGAATGGCCTGGGCTCCCCGCCGGGACGATTGGTTTCTCCACCACGCTCGCTGGGAGGCCTGTTCCCAACATTGGCGCGGGCACGATCTCCGCCACGTTTGCCGTTGAATCCGCCGCGCTCGCCTTCGCCTCGGTAATAGTAGTTTCGGTTGTAAAACGTGCGGCTTCGCGAGTAATACCTGTTGTGGTCGTAAATCGCGTATCGGTTGTGCCAATCAAATCCCCAATGACCCCAGCCCCAGCCATATCCTCCAAAGAATCCGATTCCGAATCCAACTCCGAACGAAGGGTATGGGCCGTCATACCAAATTCCCGGATACGGGTCCCATCCCGGCCACGCCACGATGGGACCTCCATAAACCAACCAGGGATCATAGGCAGGTACGTAAACCACTTCCGGGCTGGCAGGCTCAATCACAATTGTCGAACCTTGTGCCGTCACCGTTTGCTGCGGGGTGTTCTTGAGATTGCCGGCTTCTTGCGCCCGCTGGCGCATCACCTGGATTGCATCCATAACATCTTGTTGCTGGTTGTAGTAAGCGTCGCCCAGGGACGACGTCCAGGAAAGGTTTTTGTCCATATTCCCAAGCACGGATGGAAATGCAGTGAGCGCTTTGAGGCTGGGATCCCAGGGCTCACTGTCTGCGGCCTGACCCAACGCCTCGCCCTGCAAACCTGGATGCGCTTGCACCCAGCGGTCCGCTTCCACGACTTGCTCGGGAAATGTGGATGCCGCCAGGATCTGCGCCACCAGAGAATCCGGGTACAGCGCGATCGGGGCCACTAACTGTTGCAACTGTTCGGGAGTCTGTTGTGCGTAGGGCTGCGCCTGTGAGGTCTGCGGGGGTGCTTGTGCGTCTTGATCTTGATGGGCCTGCAGGTTCTGTGGCCGGGCCCCGAACAAAAGAGCAATCGACAACAGGGGCACCAAAATCTGCGTCCCCGCCGGAGGTCTTGAAGATGCTGCTGCACTTCCGAGAATGTTCATGTGCTTGAACCTCCTCCGCAAGTTCATCGCTTGAGGCCTTTGACAGATAGATGAGCAGTACTTGGTCTAGGTTTCGACTTAAAATGAATAAAATGTGGAGAGGCCCGAAATGTCGTAAAGTTGTTACGTGAAGTAATTCGTCCTTGGGTCGTTGTGGCGAAGCAAAAGCTGCGAATGCAGGTATTGGAAGTGAACGGCGTTGGTGACGGTGCCAGCGTTCTAACCAACTGAACTGCGTCCCCAACTGACAACGGTCTGAAGAACCGCCGCATTTTTTGGGGCATTCGATAAGCTTAAGAAAACACGTGAGATGCTTTGGTCGGGGCGCCGAGATTTGAGCTCGGGACCTCCTGCGCCCAACGCAGGTGCGCTACCAGGCTGCGCTAGGCCCCGACATGAAGTGCTGCATTCATTCTAAAGCACTTTCCAACTTTGCTGCTACTCCGATCCGCCGTTCTTGCCGGTCCGAGCGATCTTTGGTCTTGTCCCAAGCGTGGTGGGCCGATGATGGTCGTCGAAAGACTCACCGCTTCTGAAATCCAGCTTCGTTCTCCACCGTTGGTCACGGCTGCCGCATGAAGCGACTCTCTCCAATTCGAAAGTGTTTTTCCACGCACTCCGTACCTCTGTGCCTTCCCTCGGAACGGACGTCCTTTCCAGCTCTTCGACCACGCTACTCACGATCCTTTTTCGCATTCGGCCAGCTTCCGGCCTCCTACAGACACGTCTCGCGCTCTGCAGCACAGCCTCGGCACAGCTCGACGCCGCTCCATCCCGCGATTGAATTTGCATAGGGCCCACGTCCGCCGCAAATCGCGGGCGGCTTCCTTCAAGTCGTTGTATCGAAAGCGCGCGAACACACCGTGCTCGTGCAGACGTATTGCCCTTCGCGCTTCCGATACAACCCTAAGACTTCTCGTTACTAATCCGCTCGCCTTCCTCGAAGCCCCTTCTGGATAACTTCCTGTTAGCGACAATACAGCGGAATGTGCCGGCGGCTTCTACGCCCATCGAGGTTTTTGTGCCCCACTCACTGCCGAAACACAGGTCTCGTTGCACAAGGGCTGGTACACTGCACGAAGTTGGCATAGGAGGACAAATGGGGACTTCTGCTCCGGCTCAGTCCGCGTCGGGCCGTTATCCCCGACTCGCTAGCCCAATCCACACGATTTTAGTGCTCGCCGCGATTGGCGGTTGGGCGACGGGTCATAGGATTTTTGCAGATCAATTGAGCGCGACGGCTAATCCGAACCGCGTAGGCTTTTATGTGGCCACGCTTCTCTATGAATGGCTCTTGTTCGTTTTAGTAGTGGTGGGCGTGCGGCGTAGTGGCACATCTGTCATCACAGTTCTCGGAGAACATTGGCATTCCGTCCGCGAGGTTGTGCGGGATATTGGAATTGCCGCTGGGTTTTATATCGTTACGTGGATGCTCCTTTCGGTATTTGGCTGGCTCCTGCGCACCGCCGCGCTGGGTCGCAATGTTTCCATGCTCCCCGAGCGAGGTATCGAACTGACATTTTGGATAGCGCTCTCCGTTACCGCCGGTATTTGCGAGGAGACAATCTTTCGAGGTTACCTGCAACGGCAGTTCATGGCCCTGACTAAGAGCGCTCCCGCCGGCATTCTCTTTTCTGCCGCAACATTCGGCGCGGTTCACGCGTACCAGGGCTTCCGGATGGTGATTCTGATCGCCCTGTACGGAGCTATGTTCGGGATTCTGGCCCATTGGCGCGGAAGCGTTCGCCCTGGAATGATCGCTCATGCGTGGAACGATTCTTTGAACGGAGTGCGTGCATTTTTAGGGGCGCATTAGGGTCTGCTCGCTGCCAGTGATGTAGTCCGCCTTGTCGGCCTGGGATTGCGCCTGGATCACCCACCAATTGAGACTTGTTATACTGCACGACCATCCGGGGGCTGGAACGCAATGAACGAGCCACAACCCGATCACATTCTGCAAGTGGGCCTAGGATTCTGGGCTTCCAAAACGCTTTTGAGCGCTGTCGAGACGGAGCTATTCACAGAACTTGCCAAACACCCGGAGGATCTCGAAACGTTGCAGGGCCGGCCCGGCTCTGCGTATTCCGGCGGCACCAGTTTGGGCCCCGCCGCGAGGGCTCATCTCTTCTTCAACTCCGCCGTCCAGGTTTGTAATCACATCTAAGGGCAACGTGCTCGTATATCCGGGGCCAGGCTACCGATAAATCGCTGTCCGCCTTTGGGGTCGATAATCAAACAATTCATTCAACGTCGAGGGAGGAACGGGGAAAGAAAAAGGGGGCGCACCCTTGCTACTCTGATTCTTCCCACGGACTCCTGCACCGTCGCTTCCACCAGCATTCCTTCGTCGTTGACGAAATAGGGCTCCTTTCCATCCGGTCCCCACAAGCTCGCGGGAATGGCCCCGCTGCCCGCAGGTAGCATCATTTGTTCGGCTTCGCAGGCCAGTTGAGGAGGATGGACATGGGGTGAGTGTCGGCCTGGTTGACTGGCGTATTGATCAGAAAGCGCTGCCCATCGCGGCTCACGTCATAAACAAACAAGTCATACACTAAGACCGGCTGACGGGGAGTGCTCTGGAAAAGTGCCACGGGCGTGCCCGCATCGAAATTGGACCCTGTACCCACCGACACCGCCATCATCTTGCTGTCGGAAGAAAGATAGAACAACTCTTTGCCGTCGCCTCGCCAGCGGGGCTGCTCGCCGCCGCCCGTCGACACTTGCCATTTCCCGCGTGCTTCCGGGAAGGAAGTAACGTAAATTTCCCAATTGCCGCTTTCATTTGAGGCGTACGCCACCCATTTTCCGTCAGGCGAGAATTGTCCATTCCTGATGACGGACGCAGCCTTTAAAAACTGACTGCTCTTTAGATCCGGAAGGGACACGAACCACAAGTCGTTGCCTCGCGTGTACAAAATGTATTTTCCGTCCTTGGACCAATCACTTGGATATTTGTTGAATTCATCCGTCACGATGCTCTTTTCTTCTTGGGCACCATCCGCGTTTTTGATAAAGAGATCCTGGCTCGGGCCGCGATTCGAGCCAAACACCAACCGTGCACCATCTGGGCTCCAGACGGGCAAGGCGTCAATCGCCGGGTCGAAAGTAAGCCGCTTCGACCTATCGCGCTGCAGTTCATACGTCCAGACGTCCATATTCAGGCTTTCCATGTCGGTCTTATCAACTGCCACCGATCTCTCATTCGGTGCCAAAAATATATTGCCGTAGACCGCAGGAGTGCCGACTACACCCGTTGCCTTCCCTTTACGATCGAACCACGTCGGCTGTGAAATTGCTGCCTGGCCGGCACCCTGAGCCACCAGCGAACCGTTATCGGAGACCGCAAAAACCGCTCTCTTGACCTGGGGTAGATACTGAATGTCCGTCAGGATGGTCGTAGGCTGCCCGGTCAATGCGAAGAGCTTCAGATCGAACGGCTGGGCCAACAGCGTTTTGTTCTGGTAATAGAGGAGGTAGCCTGGGGCCGCGAACGCTGCGTTAGCCCCGGCTGCCACAACGAATCGCTTTTCGTTGGAGTCCAGCGAACCCTCGAACACCGCATTTGCCTCGTTGCGTCCGGAGAAATTTGCGGCCAGATAAATGAAATGCGTTCCGTCGGGAAGAAACATGGGCCAGCGGTGCCCTTGTTCTCCGCGACTCGCATCAATGTGGCTAATTTGCGTTGAATTTCCGCCAAAGGCGGAGATTTTACGTAGCCCTGTCACGACGTCAGGCGCGAAAACGATCACGTTGTCTTTGTTCCAGGTACCGCCGCGGCCCGCGGGTGCATCGCAGAGAGGCTGGACCGGGCCACCCGATAATTCCATCTTCTTCAACCTACCATCGGCAAAAAATGCGAGAGAGCGTCCATCGGGCGACCAGAACGGATAGTTGGCACCCTCGGTACCCGCGAGGCTCTTCGCTCCTGCCGACCCCAGTTCGTAAATCTCAATGGCATTCTTCCGAACAGATTCCAAATACGCGACCACGGCGACAGAGTGTCCGTTCGGAGCCATGGCAATGTCGCGCGCAGGAAATGGCAGCTGAGCATAAAACTGGAGAGCTGGTTCTGACGTTTTGGAGCTTCGCCACCAGTTCACGCTAACGATCAGCGCTATGCTCGCAATCAACGCGATGAGCCACGCCAGCCTTTCTCTATTTGTCCCTGGTGCCAGTGGCCCTGCAACGCTCGCCGGCCCGCCACTCTCGGCGATCCACTTCAGCTCGCTCGCAACGTCGCTTGCACTCTGCCATCGCTCGTCTACGGGTTTTGCGAGGCATTTTTTTACTACATGGTCTAACGCGGGCGGTGTCATCGGTTTGACCGAGCTAAGTGGCGCCGGCTCTTTTTCCAGGATTGCCGACGCGACGCTGAGCTGGCTCTTGCCTTCGAACGCGCGCCGGCCCGTCAACATTTCATACAGCACTGTGCCCAGCGAAAAAATATCGCTGCGTCCATCCACGTCCTTGCCTTCAATCTGTTCCGGCGACATGTACTGAAACGTTCCAACCACCATACCCGCTTCTGTCACAGGTGAACTCGCCACGGCCGTCATCGTCGCTCCATTAGTCAACGGCCCTATGCCAGTGGGTTTCGCCAAACCAAAATCCAACAGCTTCACCCCGCTCACAGTCAGCATGATGTTCGCGGGCTTCAAATCCCGGTGAACGATCCCGACTCGATGCGCCTTGTCCAATGCATCCGCAATCTGCGCTCCGTAATGCAACACTTGCTCCAGCGGCAACGCGCCTTTCTCTAGCCGCTTCGCCAGCGTCTCTCCCTCGACACACTCCATCACCAGGTAGTCCATGCCATCCTGGCTACCCACGTCATGCAACACGCAAATGTGCGGATGATTTAATCCAGAAATGGTCTTCGCTTCCCGCTGAAACCGCTGTTTCCTTGCCGGATCTGCCGACATTTCTCTCGCCAAAATCTTGATCGCTACATCCCGTCCCAGCCGCGTGTCCCGTGCCCGATACACCTCTCCCATGCCCCCCGAACCGAGCGGCGAAAGGGTTTCGTACGGGCCAAGTTTTGTGCCTGGAGCGAGGGCCATGAGTGGCGGCATTATAGCCCAATAGCCTTTGGTAATCTCCACGTGATACCACCAGGCGAGTTCTGGACATATTGGGTCGGTACTAACGCCCTTGTGTTGATTTAATTTGGTGGGGGATTTTACTGGATGGTTGGCAACCCGGAAATGCTGGTACAGCCCTGTCAGAATGAGGGAAAGCCGATAGTTTTTTGCTGAACATTTGCTGAACAATAGACTGAAATGAGAGCTTCCAGCGCAACTAGGAAGGCTGTGACGCTAACAAAAGAAATGAAAATTGGTCTGTGCGAACAGGTCAGGGTGAATTAGCAAACCGCCGCCAAGATCTCGCGCTTCCCAAATTCAACCAACTAATGCGGAGACAATTGAGAGGCACACGGCGAAGCGCGCGCTGAGCCTGGCGTGCGATTTACTGAATTGCATGTCCGATGATTAATGAGATAAGAAATGCACGGGGTCCCCTGAATTCTCACCATACTTGCCAAATAGAGCGCGCTTAACTTCCCTCCGTTCAATTCTTTCTGTATAGCACGCCTGCCTCCTCATGTTTTTGAAAATTCGTCATGTGGCGAACTCTCAGAAAGTAAATGACTTGCGAATCCAGACCTCCTGTCTGCCAGAATTCCACAGATGGGGTTTGAGGTGAACGCCGCTTTCAATAAGTAGAAGAAAACACGCGATATTTTTGGTCGGGGCGCCCGGATTTGAACCGGGGACCTCCTGCGCCCAAGGCAGGCGTAATATCTCCTGGAAGTCCTTCCTTTTCAATCTCAGTTTTGAGAACAAACGAGTTAGAAAAATATTTGGTAGTGGCACGATGTACGAAAATGTGGCTGCGCATGCATGAAGTCCCCCGAATTTTCCCCATAGCGAAATAACGGCGAAAGTGCTCCGATCGGTTCCCACTTCTTGAAAACACCAACCCTTCGGTTGAAAGCCGAACGGGCGTCGTGTTACTTCCGCTGAAATGTAGATTCTTTCCAGTGGCGATGTCACAGTAACTGTCACGCAGATAAAAGGTGTTCGCATTGAGATTCGATCTAGGGTTTTATTCATTCCCGGACGTAAAGTTCTTAAGTCAATCCCACGTACGCTCTTGACGCAAAGGCGGCGATATTTCGAAGGGCGTGACGACTCTTGCCGGCTTTGGCCGCCATCCTGATTCCGGCCAACGTGCTCTCAAAGAAGTCCGCCATGCTGTCCAGATCCGCATCTGAGCGAATTTCTCTCTGTTTTTTTGCTCTCGCGAGCACGCGCATTAGTGTCTGACGCTGCCGCCGCCCCGCATTCCGTGTGATACGCGTTACGCCGGCATCTCGCTGACCGAATTCGCTGATGGCGTTGAGCCCCATGCAGCCTTCTGCGCTGGACAAGTCTTTCCGTCGAGCGAAAGTTACCAAGGCGTTTTGCACGGCGGCGAGGGCCGAGCCAGGCCTTTCCAATTCTACGTCGATGGAATGAACGCTCTCTGTGACGTACAACTCCAAGGCTTTCAAAAACAGCGCCCGCTTGTCGCCGAACGTGTCATACATGCTCTGCCGCCCGACTTCCATGACACGCATCAAGTCATCGGTGGATGTGGCGGCAAAGCCTTGCTGAGAAAAAAGGCCTATCGCCTTCCGAAGCGCTTTCTCTTGATCAAACTCCTTTGGTCGCGCCATGCGCCTCTTCTCTTTCGATGTTCCCGTTCCGACTATGCGACGTATCCGCCGTCGATGGTAAGGCTGGCTCCGGTGATGAAGCCCGCTTCTTCCGACGCGAGGTAAGAGACGAAGCTGGCGACTTCCGATACGTCACCCATTCGTTTCAAAGGAATGAGCGTCTTAACCAACTCTGCGCGCGCTGAACTCATATCGGTGGCCGTCGGTCCCGGTTGAACATTGTTGACCGTGATAGCGCGCGGGGCGAGATCGATTGCTGCGCCGCGAACGAGTCCCGTGAGCGCAGCCTTGGTCATGCTGTAAACACTTGCTCCAGGGAAGGCGGTGCGGATAGCTGTGTTGCTACCGATGATAACGATCCGGCCGCCATCGTTCATTTCTTTGGCCGCTGCCTGAATACCGACGAAGGCGGCACGGACGTTGATGGCCACCATGCGGTCGAAGTCTTCGAGAGTATAAGTGTCGATTGTGCCTCTTGTGAGAATGCCCGCGTTGCTGACGAAGATGTCAAGAATGCCGAAGGCTTCTGCCGTTCTGGCCACAGCGGCCCGCAGCTCTTCGGCCGAGCCGCTGTCGGCCTTGAGAGCTAGCAGCTTGCCTCCTGCGGATTCGATTTCGCGAACAAGTTCGAGGGCCTTTTCTGGGGAACTGGAATAAGTGAAGGCAACGGACGCGCCATCCGCCGCGAGTCGGCGGACGATGCCTGCTCCGATGCCTCTTGAACCACCCGTGACGAGAGCTACTTTGCCTTTGAACGATTTCACCTGCATATGTCACCAAAATCCTTTCAGTCATCTATTATGCCCATTTTGGATTATATTGTCCAGAATGACAGTTCAACGGGACAGTTTTTCGGGATGCCCGACTCGATCGTTTTTTGTCGCTTTAGTTCCCGGAAGGTTACAGGCCATGGTAAATATCAAGGCACTTAGAATTTTGTCCACTGCTGGAAACTAACCAGAGTCATTGCTCTCTCAGATCTAGGCTTACCACCGGTTCCCCTTCCAAAGGCGAGAAGAAGGCCCTCCGGTGAGACCCAGATGACAAACTTCGAATAGAGAGGGGCTGTCAATTCAAACTTTTCGGCATTCCATTGTCGACCTGCTGCTGTCATCTGTTCCTGCCCGCAGTATCTCAGCTGTGCATCCATAACCGTCCCGAAGATAGGGAACGTTGCATTGGGTTCATGGAGCGTTAGGAGTTGTACTTGGCTCTCTCTGGTTGGGTCTCGATCCGCGGAACGCGCGATACTTGCCAGGGAAAACGCAGAGAGTGGCCAAAAGAATCCATAGGGTTCTTTGGCTGGCATATCCCACCGAAAGCTTTGATCTGGGACGCTTGAAGCCGACGAACAGACGATCCCGTCAGATAAGAAGTCACAGGCGAGGGGGGCGGAATCATGTCTCCACCGAAGCTTTCTGCTTTCCTTCACTCCGAGAACGCGAAATGCCGATGACAGACGAACGTGGAAGCCGTTATTCTGCAATTCACCTTTGGGAGATTCGTAGCTTCTCTCACCTTCCACCTCGAAGCTACCATCCTTTAGCCGCCAAATCGTCCATGACTCACGAAAGTTATAGACTCCAGGGGCGAATAAACCGATACCGCCCTCTTCGTTTTGTTCGACGATCCTGTACTCGCCACTGGCAACTCGAGTGCGCTCTAACGCTACATCTTGAAAGTAGAGCATTGGCTCAGTCGGCGAGGGTGTTAAGCGGATTGAAGTTAGGCCAGCGAGAGTCGCCAAGCCGATCATCACCATTAGCTGCGGTGTCACTGGTCATTCCCTTCGGTCAACTCGGTAGAAACCGCAGTCAAATAACCAAGCAACCCACCGGAGCCATGATTTGGTCCGGCGGTGAAGTACACCTCTGTGGCAGGTGCGGCTCCGGCATCATTATTATTGGGGCTGACATTTCCCGGGCTGAGGGCCCACACGCCATTGATGGCTAGCGGCTTTCCGCTGGCATCCTGCAGCAGTCCGTCAAATTTTCCAGTGGCTAGGTCGTAGGCGGCGATATAGCCGCTGGACTGTGTATCTCCACCACCCGCAAACTGCGCAATGAGGAGGTCGTGACTGAAGCGTCCGAAATCAAGTGGCGCCAGAGCGACGCCCCACGGAGCGTTCAACCAATCGCCATGCTCCAGACGACGCAACAGTCGACCCGTCGAGCTATAGATGTCCACAAAACCCAGGCCCGGACCGTCTGACTCAAAGCGCGAACCCGCCTCGTGGAGCGCATAGGCGACGACGATGTCGTTGCCAATCGCTTGCACGTTGAAAGGTACGTAGCCGCGCGGCAAGTCTTCATCGGCGAAGGCTTTTTCAGGGTGGCCCTCGTGATCGGAGGTGTCGTCGTAGAGTCCACCCGAGAGTTTCACGGGCTGAAATGCGGTGTCGTACACATCCACGCGCCCCTTCGTGAAGTTCGCCACGTAGAGATAGGCCTTGCCGTCGATCAGAGCGCTGGTCAGGCCCGTGTAGGCGGATCCGTCGGTGGTTTTGACGGTGGTCACAGCATTGCTCGAGGGCGGCACAGCCCCTTGAGCCACAGCGACGCTCGGATTCCATCCAGCGATCGTCCCGTCGACTGTGCAGAACAGAAATACCGCTGGTTTGCCAGGTGCCAACAGGAAATCGGTTTGGCTGCCGTTGAAGATGGTGCCGGTCGGTGTGCCCGTTGGCGTGTTCTTGTTATTCGGATCGGCTAGCGGGATGGTGACGATCAGAGACTGTTTGACGCCGGCTCCGTTATATAACGTGCTGAACCCTGTCGCTTGATCAGACACCCACCATGCGGTGCCGGAGCCGCGGGATATCCCCCAAGCATTGATCAACTGTGGGTCGCTCACAGGAGCGATTCCCGACGTATTCGAAACAAGATTGGTTTGAGTGTAGTGTTGCCCAAAGCAAGCGGCTCCCGTGATCAAAGCCAGTGCGGCACTTACAGCAAAGCGAAGAAACCTCTTCATTCTCAATCTCCTTTGTCGATGGTCTTTGTTCCAACATCACAACGCGATCAGGAAACCATGTCGGGGAGATTGAGTCGTGTCTGTATCTCCGGCGGCGGACCGAATCCTTCGGAATTCTCGACTACGAAAAACCGTAGCCAGTAGGGGCACAAGCAGACAAGACCAGTGTCTCTTGTCGCCTTCGCGAACTTTTGATGGACCCAGATTAAGTGCCGCCATCACGAGGGAAGTGATGCTCACAATTTAGGGCGCGAAAACACGGACGACGGAAACGTACTTAAACGCGCCACATCGTAGTCGCTTCTAGCACATAAACTGCCGGCGATATTCCGTAGGGCTGGATCCGCACATTTTGCGGAACACTCGGGCAAAGTGCTGCTGCGTCTTGAAGCCGCACGCCACCGCGACGTCCAAGACTCGCGCCTCGGCGGCGCGCAGCATTTCCTGCGCACGCTCTATCCTCTGGCGGACAACAAATTGATGCGGGCTCTGGCCCATCGATTGGCGAAACATTTGCGAGAAATGAGCCGGGCTCAACCCCGCTGATTCCGCCATTTCGTCCAGAGTCAGCTCATCCTCCAGCTTCGTCCGTACCAACTCGGTAACTCTTCGCAGCCTTGCGGGAGCTAGTCCGCCTTGGTAGGTCCGCGGAGAATGGTGCGGCACTGCGTCAACATCGACCAGCTCCAAATCCTGGTGAGGCCCTCGCTGAGATCGCGAATCCCATTCGCCTCGAATGAGATACTTTAGAGACGTCTCTACATGACTGCGCAACAACAACCCAGCTTGTCTCCCGTGCCCCTTCTCGAGAACGTCGACGATGAGCTCGTGAGATTCAACGATTTCGTGCAAGTCTTTCGAGATCTTTCCGATCGCTGTACGAATTCGTAGATCAACAGCCAGCGTGTCCCACGCCCGAAGGAGCACGTCGTTCTGCGCGGCTTTTACGATGTCTCTATGAAACTCCACGTCGTGTTCTGCGCAGGCGTCGAGGTCGCCATCAGCAACCGCTGTACGCATGGCTGCTAATTGATACTGGAGTTCGGCTGTGTAGCCTTTCAGCACCGTCGCTGCCGTTCGTCCGGCGATTTCTTCGATCTCGGCCCGTATCTGATAGGCCTCTTCCATCTCTGCCAGATTTGGAGACCGGACGATCACAGAAAGGTCCTGGGAAAGCGTAACCATTCCGATGGCTTGAAAATCAGCAAAAGCTTTCCACACGGTTTTCTCGTCCAATTCATACTCAGCTGCGATCTCACGCAATTGCAGCGTTTGGGTAGGCCGAAAGCGGCCGCTAAACAGCTCTCTCGCCAATCGGGCTTCACCCGACCCGAGTAGATTGCCCCTACCGGGCACGTCGACCGCGACTTTCCTGTCTCCGTCCTTGACCAACATCATTCCCTCCTTCTTAAGCGGTTTCGGGGAAAGGCTCCCTGCCGCTCACCCGGAATTGTGTATCCCGGAATGGCGAATTGGGACCTGGGGTCCCGACCGTCCGGGCTCTACACTAGGAAACTTTTGGGAAATCGTGGTGAACTTCTCGTCGGGATTGTGTGGATTCTCTGTTCTGATGCTATGTCGCTGAAAATAAGTAAGTTACGCGAGCATGCGCTCGGAATTGTCGCGGCGCTGGACACTTGTACCCATGTGGTCCTAGAACCAATCTAACTTTGAGGCGGAATACCCTCCGCTATGGCAACCAGTCAGGTTCGGCAAAGTGAAATCTTTCCAGGCATTCCGCCTTGATACAGCAAACCAGTGCCTTTGGCGCGGGCAAGAGCGCGCGGCCATTCCCCCGAAACCTTACGACATGCTGCGGTACTTGGTCGAGAATCCAGGCCGACTGGTCACCCAGGACGAATTTCTCGAGAAGTTATGGCCCGACACCTATGTCAACCCGGAACTGATCCGGAAATACATTCTGGATATCCGAAAAGTCCTAGGTGACCGGCCTGACAAACCTGAATTCATCGAAACGGTGACGAAGCGAGGATACCGGTTCATTGCGCCAGTTGTGGATGAGAGCGCCGCAGAACCGCGAGACTTGAATCGCTCGCAAACAACGGCAGAGCACGCAGTAGAAGAGAATGGGAAACACGAAGCGATCCTCTCGGAGCGGGCACGCTCGCCTGTCAAACGCAGTCTGTGGAAGTTTGCACTCATGCCAGTGTTAGCGATGGTCGCAGCAGTAGGGATAGGTCGGGAGTTCCAGCGTGCACGAAGTGGGCCGAATGTTCCACCGTCGAATAATACATCGATAGCCGTGCTGCCCTTTGTGGATATGAGTCCAGGCAAAGACCAGGAGTATTTTTCGGACGGACTGTCAGAACAACTGATTCACGAACTCGCCAAAGTATCAGGCCTCAAGGTAGTCGGCCGGTCGTCAGCCGTTCAGTTCAAAGGCAAGAATCAGGACTTACGCGAGGTAGGGCGGAAGCTCGGCGTGGCCAATGTTCTTGAGGGAAGCGTGCGCCGCGAGGGCAACCATGTGCGCATTACCGCGGAACTGGTAAAGGCGGACGATGGCTTTCAGCTTTGGTCGCAGACGTATGATCGGGAAATCAACGACATCTTCGCCGTGCAGGATGAAATCGCCCGGGCCGCGACCGAGGCGCTGCAGCTGAAGTTGCTGGGGAGCAACGGCCAGCCCGTTGCTTCAACTTTGCGTAGCGCGAATCCGGAGGCATATCAGGCTTACCTCCAGGCCAATTACTTTTTAGGGCTTGGGCAGAGCAAAGAAGACCTCGGCAAGGCGCTCACCTATACGGACAAGGTTATTGAACTGGATAAGACATATGCACCGGCCTGGGCTTTGCGGGCGTCCGTGCAGACCCTGATGGCGGAGGATGGCCTAATCGATGTTACAGAAGGCTTCCGAAGAGCCCGCAACGACGCGGAGAGGGCGATTGCGCTCGATCCTAACTCCGCCTCAGGCTACCTGGCGTTAGCTAGGACGCAAATCTTTCACGACTGGGATTGGGATACCGCCAACACCCACCTTACAAAAGCAGCTGCCTTAGAGCCGGGTAGCGCCGAGATCTTCCGCATCCGTTCAAATCTATCCTTGCTATTGGGCAATCTCGACCAGGCAATCAAGCTATACGAACAGTCGGTCGCGCTCGACCCTCTTCGTAGCAATTCTTATTTGCGTCTGGGATATCTGCTGTACCTGGCGGGCCGGTACGATGAAGCCCAGGCCGCGTTACAAAAAGCTCTGGACCTGAACCCGCAGCTTGCGTTTGCCCATGCCGATCTGGGTAGGATTCTCGTCGCCGAGGGAAGGCCGCAGCAGGCGCTCGCGGAAGTTGAGAAGGAACCAAACGACGGGAAGAAACTCACGGACCAGGCATTAGTTTATCACGCGCTCGGCCGTGAACAGGATTCGCATGCTGTCCTCGTGGAGCTTATCGCGAAGCATGACACTGATTGGGCCTATCAAATCGCTGAGGTATATGCATTTCGCGGTGAGTCCGACAAGGCGTTTGAATGGCTAGAGCGCGCGTACATACAGCGAGACCCCGGGCTCACTCAGATCAAGAACGATCCACTACTGAAAATCCTGCGCCACGACCCAAGATACACCGAACTTCTCAAGAAAATGCGCCTGCCGACGGGCAAAGCACTCTAATACATCCACCTACATCGGCTGCGATCTCAATCTTTGACTCATCTGCTCGTTGTTCGATGCATTTCTCACTGTGTTTTTGGACCTTCACCATGAAGAAATTCCGAAAGATTCAGCCCAGAGCCACATCTTCAGACACAACTGAATCTCTCCAACGTGTACTCTGCCGCCCGTAGCCGGACAGCTCGATCAAATCAAAACCGGCTCTTAAAAGGGAAGGATTGGATTCACATGAAAAAGACGTTGGCTTTGTTTGTTGTACTTTGTTGTGCGGTTGGGGCATTTGCCCAAGACAACGGCGCAGTCGTTCGATGGAAAACAATCGTCGGCAATATCACCGTTTCCAATAACGATGCGGTCGGGAAAATCAACCCCGGGACCACTCCTTGGAGCACGCTCGGCGGAAGGGCTAGCGTCAATCTTTCGACCGGGCATGTTTCCTTCGATGTCGATGGACTGGTGTTGAATGGTGGCAATGCCACCGGCACTCCGGGACCGGTTGACCAAGTTGAGGGCTCGTTGATCTGCGATGCGGGCCAGAAAGATCAAACCATTTTCACGACAACGCCAGTGCCTCTAAACGCGCAAGGGAATGCGGATTTCTCCGGGACATTCAATACCATTCCGGGCACCTGCACAAACCCCCTCTTTCTGATCCGAATTGGCCCAGATCTTCTGGGCGCCAACCAGCCCTGGATCGCTACGGGAGCAGTGCGCTCCTTTGGCGACAGCCATTGATCGCAACTAAGCGTTGAACGTTAGGCAGAAGCAGGCGAGGCCTAAACCGCTTCGCCTCTTTCTGTTTGTGCATCACACTGCCTGGTGCGGCAGCCTAGGCGACGCCATAGTCGTAGTTTGCCGGTTTTATGGAGTGGAATAGTTGGCCAGATTATCCTTCTGCGTGACTCTGCTTCTAGCGCAGAAATTCTTGCCGATATTCCGTTGGGCTGGCTCCGCACAATTCCCGGAACACTCGCGCAAAGTGCTGCTGCGTTTTGAAGCCGCAGGCCACGGCGACATCCAGGACTCGCACGTCGGCCGCCCGCAGCATCTGCTTTGCGCGCTCGATTCTATGGTGCAGCACAAACTGGTGCGGGCTTTTCCCGGTTGACTTGAGAAACGTCTGCGAAAAATGTCCCGTGCTCAACCCCACCGATTCCGCCAACTCGTCAAGAGTCACCTCGTCTTCGACCTTTGCGTGTACCAAATCGACGACCCTTCGCAAGCGCGCGGGAGTCAGTCCGCCCCGATACGTCCACGCGGAACGCCGCCGTACAGCGTGACGATCAACCAGCGCACCGGCAAGTTCCTGTTCCGCGGAATCCAGGAATAGCGGCCCATTCGGAAACCCGGCGATCCTTTCTGCATTCACTGCGGTGATCAGCTCACCCACTCGCGCATCCACCAGCTTCGGCCCATAGCGCAGATCTGCCTTGCCGCCGTCGCAGGCTGCAGTCAGCGCAGCGTCAGAAATGGCGACGACCAAAAGGTGCAGGTCGTCGGTTCGAAACCACTGTTCAACATGACGTGGGGCCAGGATTATTTCGCCCGCACCGTACGCATACTTTTTCATCTCAGAACGCCGCACGCCCGCCTCAAAGGAGCCGGACCGCAGCACCATACAGATAAGCTGGTCATACTGCACTGCCGTGTACGGCTCTCTGATAGATCGGAGCGCATACGCCGCAACCCTCATCGCTCACACTCCTCCCAGGCGATTTGATGCATGCGTCAGCAGGAAGATACCCGAACAATTCGGCCCAGAGTCACTTATTCAGACACAACTCGATCTACGCTACTTGGTTTACTGATCGAGTTCCGAGAAGGGCCGGCTAAATTCTTGCGCGGTCCGGCCTCATCTCGACAGGAGGGTAGAACCACAATGACCTTTGGGAATTTGCTGAGCGGTTCTGCTGAACGAAATCCAAGAAGGGCGGCCATCGTCCTTGAAAAGCAGAGTATCTCACACCTTTTGAGGCGGCACGCCGCGCCATATCGCAACAGTTCGGCAACTCCGTGCCCGCGCCGCGCTTCCACCGAAATGAACGAGGCGATCGTTAGTTTTAATCACCGCGGCATCCAGCAGTGCAGATCTGGCAGCGATTGAGAATCGAGGACGCGTCCATGTTGCACAAAATCGATACGGTTATCGTCGGTGGTGGTCAGGCGGGTCTAGCCATCAGCTATTACCTGACTCAGGAGGGTCGCGAACATGTCGCGCTGGAACGAGCGCCAGCGGTAGCTAATGCGTGGCGAAATCAACGCTGGGACTCGTTCACCTTGGTAACGTCGAACTTTCAGGTACGGATGCCGGGAGCAGAATACAGCGGAAACGATCCTTATGGATTCATGTCTCTGGCAGAAGTTGTTGAGTACTTCGACAACTATGTCGAGCGCTTTCGCTTACCCGTGCTTTGCGGAGTCGAAGTGTTCAGCGTAGAAAAGGTCGGCGACAGATATGCCGTACGGACAAGCGAGAAGAACTACGAAGCCGAGAACGTAGTAATCGCAACAGGCCTCTACCAGTCGCCTAAGATTCCACCATTCAGCGCGGAACTTCCTCCATCGGTCCTGCAAATGCACTCGATGGAGTACAAAAACCCCTCAGCCCTTCCAGAGGGTGCAGTGCTCGTGGTGGGAACCGGGCAGTCCGGAGCGCAGATTGCCCAGGAACTTTATCAGAGTGGACGGAAAGTCTATCTCTCGATCGGCAGCGCTGGACGTGTGCCCCGACGATATCGCGGCAAGGATATCAGTGATTGGTTTACACGGATCGGGATATTCGACACCAAGGTCGAAGAACTGAAATCGGCCGCAGATAAATTCCATCCACACCCGCAGATTTCTGGCAAGAACGGTGGACAGAGCCTGAATTTGCACCAGTTCGCCCGCGATGGTGTCGTCCTGCTCGGGCACGTGCGCAATGTTCACGAGAGACAACTCATCCTCGCGCCTGACTTAAAGGAAACGCTCGCCGCAGTCGATCAGTTCGAGATTGACGCGCTAAAGAAGATCGACGATTACATCAGCCGTGTCGGGTTGGCCGCTCCGACCGAGAACATCCCGCGATTGCTTGATGCCTATAACGAGGAAGAGGTAACAGAACTCGACCTGCAAGTGGAGAGAATTTCCACTGTTGTGTGGACCACGGGATACGCTTTTGATTTCAGCCTTGTGAAGTTGCCAGTCGTCGATTCAGACGGATATCCCATCCAGAAGCGTGGAGTCACCAGATACCCAGGCTTGTACTTTCTAGGATTGCCCTGGTTGTACAACCGAAGATCGGGAATTCTCTTCGGTGTCGGAGACGATGCTGCTTATCTGGCAGCACATATTGCCGCTCGCGACTCACTCCGCACTTGCGTGTGAGATGTGGAGAAAAGGAAGAAACGCGAAATCGCTTTTTCGTTCTGCTTCCATTTTCCGAACGAGTAGACAAATGGTCGCACATGTTGACACCCCATTTGCCTGCCGTCGATACAAGAAACGAGGCCGACACTTCGGACACAGGAGACGTTCAGTGCCAACCAAAGAAGATAATTCGAACGCAAGATCCGTGGATCAGACATTCAACGTGTTTGGAGTTCTGTTAAATTTCTTAGTCACACCTGCTGAGACCGGACATGAAGTCAGCTTCTTCAAAGGCATCCTGCCCCCAGGAGTTGTGATCCCTCTTCACAGCCACGCTGAGCCTGAAATCTTCTACGTGCTTGAAGGATCGCTAGAGGTCTATCGGGAGTGCGGTCAGCCACAGAGATGGTCCACCACTCAACCAGGGGGAGTGGTCGCGATTCCCGGCAACGTGAAGCACGCGTTACGGAACACCACTTCGACACCCACGACTGTACTT
>Ga0210403_10001168_pt1 | contig 25465 bp, 18 predicted proteins | sample IncBWC19MmetaG_FD_150863 | JGI IMG/M metagenome (GOLD analysis project Ga0210403, IMG submission 150863) | Forest soil microbial communities from Barre Woods Harvard Forest LTER site, Petersham, Massachusetts, United States - Inc-BW-C-19-M | ecosystem: Environmental > Terrestrial > Soil >... | reverse complement strand
CCCACGAACACCGGCAGGCGCGGGCCGTGGCGGCGCCACAGCGCGCACATCACGAGTGCGATGCCGTGCAGCGTGCCCCACAGCACGAAGGTCCAGCTCGCGCCATGCCACAGGCCGCACAGCATCATGGTGATCAGCGTCGCGGCGTGCGATTGCAGCGGCAGATAACGTCGCGGCAGGATGCGCGCGTTGATCAGCGGGAAATAGACATAATCGCGCAGGAACGCCATCAGCGTCATGTGCCAGCGCTGCCAGAAATCCTGAATGCTGACCGAGCGGAACGGCGCGTTGAAATTGAACGGCAGCCTGATGCCGAACAACCGGCCGAGCCCGATCGCGATGTCGGTATAGCCGGCGAAGTCGAACAGGATCTGGAAGCTGAAGGCGAGCGCGAGCCAGGCGTCGCCATTGGCCACCGGACCGAACGAGGCCTGGTTATAAACTGGATCGAGATTGTGCGCGATGCGGTCGGCGAGGAAGATCTTCTCGACGAGGCCGATGATGATGAAGGCAACCGCCACGCAGAACTCGCGCTGCCAGCCCGGCGCATAGACCTTGCGGCCGAACTGCTCCATCACCTCCGACCAGCGCACCAATGGTCCCGCGAGCAGCTGCGGGAAGAAGGAGATGTAGAGCGCGTAGCGGTCGAACGCATAGAGCGGCGCCTTGCCGCGCTTCAGATCGACCAGATACATGATGTGGTGGAAGGTGAAGAAGGATATGCCGACCGGAAGTCCGAGGTCGAGCAGCGGCATTGGCGGGCCCGTGAGCCAGACGAGATTGGATGCGGCAAAGTTCGCATATTTGAAGACGCCGAGCAGGGCGAGATTGAGCACGATAGCTGCGGTTATGATCGCACCCCGCTTGAGGTGGCCATAGGCCAGCGCCGCCAGCCAGTTCACCGTGATCGAAAGCACCAGGAGCAGGATGAAGTGGGGATTGCCGACCGTGTAGAAGACGAGCGACAGCAGCACCAGCACCGGAATCCGCGCCTGCGGAAATGGATCGGCGAGGCGATAAAGCACGAGCGCCGCCGGCAGGAAAACCAGGAGAAACGGATAGTCGTTGAAAAGCATGGTTCCCGAAGCGAGCTTGTTCCTGGTCAGTTTCCTTGCCGGCTTATAGCAGACCGACCGGCAAGGCACCGCCTTTCAGCCGCGCTCAGCCCGCTTCGAGATCACTCGCCGGGCCGCTGACCGGACGCTGCCTGCGCCGGGCGATCTTCTCGCGGCTCGGTACCTTGACGTCCCACGCCAGCCCCAGCCCTTCGAGCAGGCGGATGAACAGGAAACCCGGGTCGAACTCGTACCAATGCAACCCGAATGCCGCCGAATAGGGAAAGGCATGATGGTTGTTGTGCCAGCCCTCGCCCCAGCCGAGCGGCCCCATCACGGCAAAATTGCGGCTGTTGTCATCCCGCGTCACAAAGGGCTGCGTGCCGAAGGTATGCATCACCGAGTTGATGGCCGACATGGTCTGCTCGACCACGAACATCCGCACCACGCCGCCCCAGAGAAAGCCGGCGAGAGCGCCCCACAGGCTGAAGCTGACCAGCCCGCCGATAACCGCAGGAAGCACCAGGCCAAGCGCGACCCATGTGTAGTAACGGCTATTCACCCTGACCAGAGTGCGTTCCGCGATCAGGTCCGGCACGTAATGGGCGACGTTCGGATAATCGTGCTCGATCATCCAGGTCAGATGCGAATGCAGGAAGCCGCGCAGCCGGCCGGCAAAACCGCTGCCGTGCAGATTCGGGGAATGCAGATCGCCCTCATGGTCCGACAATTCGTGGTGGCGCCGGTGCATGGCGGCCCAGGACAGCATCGGCCCCCTTCCCGCCATCGATCCCATGACGATCAGGAGCGCGCTGACCGCGGTCGAGGTCGCAAATGCGCCATGGGTGAACAGGCGGTGATAGCCGACGGTCAGGCCGAGCCCGGTAATGAGCCACATGGCGACGAACAGGCCGATCTCGAGCGCCCCGATCGGCCGGCAAAACAGCAGGCCGAGTGCCACCAGGGTACCGAGGAAAGGCAGGACATCGAACAGGATGAAATGCTGGCGCTGCAGCCTGTGAAAATGCCGGCTCTTGATGATCCTGTTGTCGCGAGTCCTTTGCACGGGAGGTATTTCCAGACCAGAATTTAACCGATCAGTACACAGCCCGTGGAACCAGCGCAACTGTGCGCATTGCCGCTTGAAGCGGCAATCCCCTACTCTCCGTTCTTCAGGCGGCGGTAGACCGCGCCCAGAATGTTGGAATAATCGTCGGTCCAGACCCGCTCGCCCTCGGTCGGCTCTGTCTCCGTCCATTTGTCGGATGAGGCGAGCTCGCCGACATCGGCCTCCTCCCGCGCCGACACCACGACATCGGTGGCGAAAATATACTCGTCGTCGCGCCCGGAATCCTCGTTGTAGACCCAGCTCTTGAGATCATTGGCATTGGCGATGCCGACCACCACGCTCTCCAGCTCCAGATGGCGGTTGGAGACGTGCATCACGACGGCGCCCTGCGGCGCGAGCTTGGACTTGTAGATCTTCATCGCCTCCTGGGTCGCAAGATGGATCGGAATCGCATCCGACGAATAGGCATCGACGATGATCACGTCGTAGATGCCGTCGGGCTCTTTCGCGAAGGTCAGCCGCGCATCGCCGATCACGGGTTTGACGTCGGGCGCGCAGTTCTGGATGTAGGTGAAATATTTCGGGTCCTTCGCGGTATCGACCATGGTCTGATCGATGTCGAAGAACTTCCAGGTCTCGCCCGGCTCCGAGGCGCAGGTCAGCGTGCCGGCACCGACGCCGATCACGGCCACGCGCAGCGGCGCGCCCTTGCGGTCGCGGATCGCGGTGATCGCGCGGCCGATGCCGCCGTCCTTGTGATAGTAGCTGATCGGCTCGGGCCGGCCTTCGACCGGCGAGCCGTCGTCGTTCTGGAATTTCTCCGCGCCGTGGATGGTGGTGCCGTGCATCAGCACGTGATACTGGCCGTGCGGCGTCACCACGATCTTGTGCACGCCGAAGAAGCTGCGCGCGGTCACGACCCGGCCGTCATCGGAAGGATAGATGCGGATCAGCGCGAGCGCGACTACCGCTGTCGCAAAGATTTTCCAGCGGTCGGCATTGAGGCCGAGCGCAACCAGCGCCGCGAGCACGCCGACGCCGCCCGCGACCCAGACGCGATGATCCTCGAGCCAGGTCGAGATCGTGCCCTCCCTGTAGGCCGGCGCGATCAGCGCGACGGCGAGCGCGGCAAGGAATGGCCAGTACCAGCGGGTCCAGACCGGCCAGCGCTCACTGGCAGCCGGGCGGCACAGCGTAGCGAGCGCGAGCAGGATCGGGTATTCCGCGACCCACGAGAAAACGAAGGGCGCAATCAGCCCGGCGAACAGACCGCCGACCATGCCGCCGAACGACAGCGCGACATAGAAGCCGGTGAGATATTTCGCAGCCGGCCGCGTGCGCGCCAACTCGCCATGGCAGGCCATCGCAATCAGGAAGAAGCAAAGCTGATGGCCGCCGACCGTCAAGAGCAGGTTCTGCTCGCCGCCGACCGCAAGCAGCACGATCACGCCCGCGATCGCGAGCGGCTGGATCATCAGCATCCATTTGTGCGGCAACAACGGGCGCGACTGGAACACCAGCACCCAGGTCAAGAGATAGAGCGACAGCGGCAGCACCCAGAGCAGCGGCGCGGCGGCGACGTCGGCCGAGATGTGCGCGGTCACCGCGATCAGGAGGCCCGACGGCACCGCGGCGAGGAAGATCCAGCGCGCGCGCAGGGTCCGGCTTGGCGCCGGTGCCGAAGTCTCCTCTGTTTCGCGATCTGCCAGCGCAAGCGCCGGCGAGCGCAGCAGCAGCGCGCCGCAGCCGGCGATCAGCAGGATCAACAGGCCATAACCGCCGGTCCATATCAGGTTCTGCGTGCGCAGCGTGAACATCGGCTCCAGCAGCACGGGATAGGAAAGCAGCGCGAGGAAGCTGCCGATATTGGAGGAGGCGTAGAGGAAATAGGGATCGGGGCCGGCGGGATGGCCGGTGCGCACGAACCAGGCCTGTAGCAGCGGGTTGTTGGCCGCGAGCGCAAAGAACGGCAGGCCGATCGAGACCGCAAACAGCCCGAGCAGCCAGAACGCATAGCCCGAGGTCGGCGGGTCACCCCAGGAGCTTGCGATCGACAGCGGCAGCGTCAGGATCGCGACGAGCAGCAGCACCAGATGCACCGCGACGGGAATCGCGCGGTTTTTGATCTGCATCAGGAAATGGGCATAGGCATAGCCCGCGAGCAGCAGCGACTGGAAGAACACCATCGCCACCGACCACACCGCGGGCGAACCGCCGAGCCGTGGCAGCACCATCTTGGTGAACAGCGGTTGCACCGAGAACAAGAGGAGCGCGCTGACGAAGATCGCTGACGTGTAGACCACCAGCACCAGCCGGTTCCGCGCGGCGGACGGCTGTTCGGCTGCGGCGGACTGATCGATGACGGCGGCAGTCGAACTCATTGGTTATCCCGGCTAACTTCCCGGCGGCCGCCGGAGGCGGCAAAAGAGCACACGCGGCCTCGTCGAGCAATGCAGGAAGCCGCGCAAAATCGTTGTGCGGCCCCGGCCGTCTTCGCTAAGAAGCAAGGCGAAGATCAACAATTCTTGAAACTGACATGAACGAGACCGACGTCGTCATCATCGGCGCGGGGCATAACGGCCTCACCTGCGCGGCCTATCTCGCCCGCGCGGGCTTGCGCGTGCGCGTGGTCGACCGGCGCAAGGTGGTCGGCGGCGCCGCGGTGACGGAGGAATTTTACCCCGGCTTCCGCAATTCGGTCGCGGCCTACACCGTCAGCCTGCTCAACCCCAGAATCATTGCCGATCTCAAGCTGGCCGATCATGGACTGAAGATCGTCGAGCGCCGCGCGCAGAATTTTCTGCCCTCGCCGGACGGCAGCTACCTCCTCACCGGCGAAGGCCGCACCGCCGACTCCGTGGCAAAACTCAGCGCGCATGACGCGGAAGCCATCGAAGGTTTTTCGCGCGAACTGGAAGCCATCGCCGATGTGCTGCGCCAGTTCGTGCTGCGCGCGCCGCCGAACCTGGTCGAGGGCTTTAGCGCGACCGCGATCCGCGAAGCTTTCAACGCGCTCGGCACCGCCAACATCCTTCGCGGCCTGTCGCTGGAGCAGAGCCGCAATCTGCTCGATCTCTTCACGCGCTCGGCCGGCGAAATGCTGGACGAGCGTTTTGAAAACGATCTCGTCAAGGCGCTGTTCGGCTTCGACGCCATCGTCGGCAACTATGCGAGCCCCTATGCCGCAGGCTCGGCCTATGTGATGCTGCACCATGCCTTCGGCGAGGTGAACGGCAAGAAGGGCGTCTGGGGCCATGCCATCGGCGGCATGGGCGCGATCACGCAGGCGATGGCGCGCGTCGCGCGCGAGGCCGGCGCCGACATCCGGCTCGACGCCGGCATCCGCGAAGTGATCGTCGAGAAGGACCGCGCGGTCGGCGTCGTGCTCGATAGCGGCGAGACCATCCGAGCGAAATATGTCGCGGCCAGCGTCAATCCGAAGCTGCTCTATACCCGGCTGATGCCATCAGGCGCGCTGGCGCCGGAATTCCTCGCGCGCATGAACCGCTGGCGCAACGGCTCCGGCACCTTCCGGATGAACGTGGCGCTGTCTGCCCTGCCCTCCTTCACCGCGCTGCCCGGCGAGGGCGACCATCTTACCGCCGGCATCATCCTGGCGCCCAGTCTCGGCTATATGGACCGCGCCTGGCAGGACGCGCGCGAGCATGGCTGGAGCCGCGCGCCCGTGGTGGAGGTGCTGATCCCCTCCACGCTCGACGAAACTCTGGCTCCCGAGGGCCAGCATGTCGCGAGCCTGTTCTGCCAGCATGTCGCCCCTGAACTCCCCGACGGCAAATCCTGGGACGACCACCGCGAGGAGGTCGCCGATCTCATGATCGCGACGGTGGACGCTTTCGCGCCAGGTTTTGGAAAAAGTGTGCTCGGCCGGCAGATCCTGTCGCCGCTTGATCTCGAGCGGCAATTCGGCCTGCTCGGCGGCGACATCTTTCACGGGGCCTTAACCCTGAACCAGCTTTTTTCGGCGCGTCCGATGCTCGGACATGCGGACTATCGCGGGCCGCTGCGGGGGCTTTATCACTGCGGTTCCGGCGCCCATCCCGGCGGTGGCGTTACCGGCGCGCCCGGCCACAACGCCGCGCAAGCGATCCTGGCGGATCACCGCGCCCTGTTCGCAAGCCGTTGATATGTTGTGGACGGACTGTGGAAGGGTTCTACGGATGGAACCAAAATCTGGCGACATTCCAAGAGCTTAGCAGTCGAGAATGGCGCGGTAGATGTGCAAGACACGATCTATGGCTGCGTGTGGCAGGCGCCGCTTTCGAGGCAGCACCCCGCCAACCCGTTGACGTGCCGCGTGACGGTGGAGTGTGTCACGCGGGAAACTGTTGGACCAACCGATCGCGCCCGGACCTGACGCGCGCCCTGAGAAGGCGCGCGCGTCCCGTCTATTACTTGAGCGAGGTGGAAATCGACGTGAACTGGGTGTTCAGGCTCGTGCCCAACCCGTTCACGACTGCAATGATGGCGAGCGCAATGCCGGCCGCGATCAGGCCGTATTCGATCGCAGTCGCGCCGGACTCGTCAGAAAGGAACTTCCTAATGTACTGCTTCAATTTCGCCTCCGCTGGAAAGTTTCGCCGAATGTCCCTCGGCTGCCGTACTCTTACGGCGCAAAATCTAAGGTTGCGTGAATCGGGAACTTTCAATTTCTCCTTAAACTGCAACACGATTAATCTTCAAATTTGAAGGGAATCGGCGCCGTTCGAGCCTTGCGCAAGCCCGCATTGGCAGTTGGCAAGCCGTTGATAAGCCTGTGGAATAACTGTGGGAAAGCTGTGGAGTGGGCGCGGAAAAGGATGTCCCGGGGCGTTGGAAAAACGGGGCTGATGCCGGTGCGAAATCAGGGTATGTCCTGCGGCGTATCCTCAGAAAGTTCAGCTACGTAGCTTGTTGATAGCCTGTGAACTCCCCCCTCACCCCCGCCACCCACCGCGCGACGTTTGCGATCGGCGACGAGCACGCCGCCAGGCGCGTGGTCGACGTGCTGACCGAAATCTTCTTCGAGGGCGAGGCGGCGCTGGCGGCGTTCGAGCGGCCTGACGGACGCTGGGATGTGACGGTGCATTTTGCCGAAGCGCCGGATCAGGCGCTGTTGCGCGAGCTCGTGGCAAATGCCGCCAGTCAGGACGCCGCGGATACCCTCGCCTTCGACACGGTCGAGGCCAGGGACTGGGTGAAGGCCAGCCTTGAGGACCTCGTGCCCGTGCCGGCCGGGCGCTTTGTCGTCCATGGCGCGCATGACCGCGCGCGCGTTGGCGGCAACAAGCTCGGCATCGAGATCGAGGCGGCGCTCGCCTTCGGCACCGGCCATCACGGCACCACGCGCGGATGCCTGCTGCTGCTCGATCATGTGCTGAAGGCGCGGCAGCCGCAGCGCGTGCTTGATCTCGGCACCGGCACCGGCGTGCTCGCGATTGCCGCCGCCAAGGCGATGCACAGCGCGGTCTTTGCCAGCGATATCGACGCGCCCTCGGTCAAGGTCGCGCGCGAGAATGCGCGGCTCAATGGCGCGGGCAATCTGGTGCAGGTGATCCGCGCCACCGGTTTTGCCGCGCCTGACTTCGCAAGGCGCGGCCCGTTCGACCTGGTGCTGGCGAATATCCTGGCCAATCCGCTGCGGCAGCTCGCAGGTCCCATGTCAAAACATCTCGCGCCTTCGGCGCGCGTGATCCTGTCCGGACTTCTGAACCATCAGGCCGGCGCGGTCATATCAGCCTATCGCGCGCGCGGGTTGGTGCCGCTGCGGCATCTGAAGATCGAGGGCTGGAGCAGCCTCTTGCTGCGCGCCGCGCCATGACCGCACGCGCGTGCGGGGACTGCACGCTCTGCTGCAAGGTGATGGCGATCGAGGAGCTGGCGAAACCCGCCGGCCAATGGTGCCGCCATTGCAAGCCCGGCTGCTTCTGCCTGATCTACCAGACGCGCCCTTCGGAATGCCGCGACTTCAACTGCCTCTGGCTGATCGACGAACGCTTCGGGGCGCACTGGAAGCCGAGCAAATCGAAGCTGGTGGTGACGATCTCGGAGGACGGTATCGAAATCCGCTGCGATCCCGGTTTTCCCGACGCCTGGCGCAAGCAGCCCTATCGTGGCGAAATCAAAAATCTCGCGGCCTCCGGCGAGGCGCACGATGTCTCGGTGCTGGTGATTGCGGGGGAGAGAATGATCCTGGTGGCGTCCGACCGCGAGTTCGATCTCGGCGTGGTCGGCACGGATGAGCGGATCGTAAGGGAATATGAAGGAAACCGGGTCGTCGGGGCGACCGTGGTCAAATCGAGGGATCTGGAGGGCGAGGCGTGATGACTTTTCTTCGAATCGTCATCCCGCTCTACCTTTTTGTTTGAGCATATCTCCGCGCAAACGCGTTCCGCGTTTGTCGCGAGGGAAAACCGCTACACACTTTTCCGGATCATGCTCTAGGCCTTCGGCTTCGGGCGGGGTGGGGTGTTTTGTTCCTTGCGCAGGCTGCGCTTGCTGCGCGCCGTGGAAAACCGATCCAGCACCTGGCCGATCACGCCACGCTGTTTCTTGTCAGCCGGTACATTAGGGGGGCGACGTACCGGGGGCGAAATTTTCTCAAACGTAAAGACAGGCATGGTTATCTACTCGCCGTTGAGCCGAGACCACTCCTGGAAACTTCCCCCGGCGCCATCTCGTTGGATGTACGCCGTGTGACAGCAAATCGTTCTGTCCACATGATTGCAAGCGGATTCTGCAGAGGACACCGATTTTCATCAAACTCCGGTTACGTTGCGGGGTCTCCCTCATGATCCTAAAGTAAGAGGACGATGTTCGAAGCCCATTTCCAGACGTTCGAGGAGCCCGAAAGCGGGGTCGCGCTGACGGCGCGGCTGTCGGCCCTTCGCCAGGAGCTGGCGCGCCGGAAACTCACCGGCTTCGTGGTGCCGCGCGCCGACCAGCAGCAGAATGAATATGTCGCCCCTTCGGAGGAGCGGCTGGCCTGGCTGACCGGCTTCACCGGCTCGGCGGGCCTTGCCGTAGTGCTGGCCCAGGAGGCCGCCCTGTTCGTCGACGGCCGCTATACGCTGCAGGCGGCCAAGCAGGTCGGCGGCAAGGCCTGGGCCGTGGAATCGCTGGTCGAGCCGCCGCCGGAGAGCTGGATCACAAAACACCTGAAGTCGGGCGACCGTCTCGGCTTCGACCCCTGGCTGCACACTTCGGCCGCCACCGAGCGGCTTTCGGCCGCCTGCGCCAAAGCCGGCGCCGAGCTGGTCGCAGTCGACAGCAACCCCATCGATACGATCTGGACCGAGCGGCCGCCGCCGCCGGTCGCCCCTGTTGCCATTCACGGCCCGCGCTATTCGGGCGAAAAGGAGGCGGACAAGCTGATGCGCATCCGCCAGGAGCTGGAAAAGCTCGGCGCGGACGCGCTGGTACTCTCGGACAGCCATGCGGTGGCCTGGACCTTCAACATCCGCGGCGCCGATGTCGCGCATACCCCGCTGCCGCTGTCTTATGCGCTGGTGCCCAGGGACGGACGGCCGACCATCTTCATCGACAACCGCAAACTCTCGAACGCGACCCGCGACCATCTCGAGCAGTCCGCCGATGTCCGCGAGCCCGACACCTTGACGCCGCAGCTCACGTCGCTGGCAAAATCCGGCAGCACGATTGCGCTCGATAGCGCCACCGCAGCCGATGCGCTGAGCCGGCTGATCACGGCGGCCGGCGGCAAGCCGGTGCGCGGCGGCGATCCCACCGCGCTCCTGAAGGCGGTGAAGAACACCACCGAGATCAAGGGCACGCGAACTGCGCACCGGCGCGACGCCGTGGCGCTGGCGCGCTTCCTCGCCTGGATCGACCGCGAGGCGCCCAAGGGCGCGCTGACCGAGATCGATACCGTCGAGGCGCTGGAGACGTTTCGTCGCGACACCGGCGCGCTGAAGGACGTCTCGTTCCCGACCATCGCCGGCACCGGCCCGAACGGCGCCATCGTGCATTACCGCGTCACCCGCAAGAGCAACCGGCGCATCGTGCCCGGCGATCTCTTGCTGATCGATTCCGGCGCGCAATATGAAGACGGCACCACCGACGTGACGCGCACCATCGCGGTAGGCCAACCCACCGCCGAGATGCGCGACCGCTTCACCCGGGTGCTGCGCGGCCACATCGCGATCGCGCGCGCGGTATTTCCCGACGGCACCACCGGCGCGCAGCTCGACACGCTGGCGCGGCAATTCTTGTGGCAGGCCGGCATCGATTTCGAGCACGGCACCGGTCATGGCGTCGGCAGCTATCTCTCCGTGCATGAGGGGCCTGCGCGGATATCAAAGCTGGGCACCACGCCGCTGAAGCGCGGCATGATCCTTTCCAACGAGCCCGGCTATTACAAGGCCGACGGGTTTGGCATCCGCATCGAGAACCTCGAACTGGTGACCGCGGCTGACGTTAGCGGTGCCGAGAAGCCGATGAACGCGTTCGAGACGTTGACCTTTGCGCCGATCGACCGGCGCCTGATCGACGTGAAGATGCTCAATGCTGCGGAACTCGAATGGCTCAATGCGTATCATGCGCGAGTGCGCGACGTGGTGCATTCGCAGCTCGACGACACCGACCGTCTCTGGCTCGACGTCGCGACTGCGCCGCTTTGATCGCATCTTCGTCATTCCGGAGCGCGCGTAAGCGCGAGCCCGGAATGACGCGTTCAATAGCAGGCGCTGCCCGTTATTATAACAGCCGCGAAATCGGCATGGCCGCATGCCGAAACGTCCGTAGGCGCGCGCGACGATCCCGCTAGAGTCGACTCAACATTTATTGAATCGGACCCGAGCCTTCAGCGCATGCATGGAGTGATCAAGCAGCCTTCGGCCGCAAGCGAGAACGACCTCGCGACGTCGCGTCTCATGCTGCTGCTGCTCGTCCTGATGACGGGCATAGCGCCGATCTCGCTCTATATGCTGGTGCCGGCGCTGCCGATATTGGCGACCACCTTCGGCCGCGACATCTCGATCGCGCAAATGACGGTGTCGCTCTACATGGTCGGCATTGCCTGCTCGCAGATCATCATGGGGCCGCTGTCGGACAAGTTCGGCCGCCGTCCGATTCTCCTGGCCGGGCTTAGCCTCATGCTCGCGGCCAGCGTCGCCTGCAGCTTCGCCGACAACCTGCCGCAACTGATCGCGGCGCGCTTCTTCCAGGCGCTGGGAGGGGCGAGCGGCATGGTGATCAGCCGCGCCATCATCCGCGATCTCTATCCACGCGAGCGCGTCGGCGCCATGATCAGCCTGGTCATCGCTGTCATGATGATCGCGCAGATGCTCTCTCCGCTCACCGGCGGTCTGCTGGAGACCGCATTTGGCTGGCGCGCGATCTTCTATCTCATCACCGCCGCCGCGCTGACCATCACGGTCGGCGTCGCGTTCGCCTTGCCGGAGACGCGCCGCGCCCGCGCGGAAGGCGCGGATTTCCGCGGTGATGTCGGCAAGCTGGTCAAGAGCCGCGCTTTTGTCGGCTTCGTGCTGTGCCAGGTGCTGGCTTCGCAAATCATCTTCACTTTTGCCGGCGGCGGTCCCTACATCGTCGTGACGCAGATGGGCCGGACCAGCGCCGAATATGGCGCGTGGTTTGCGACGACGGGCTTTGCGTATCTGGTCGGCAATCTCTTCTGCGTGCGGTTTGCGCCGCGCCATCAGCTGGAGAAGCTGATCTGGTTCGGGCTGATGCTGCAGTTCGGCGGCAGCGCGCTGAACCTGATCTGGAGCTTTGCCGGCGTCAATCAGACGCCGGCCTGGCTGTTCGGCACGCAGATGATCGTGATGGTCGGCAATGCCTTTGTGATGGCCAACTCCGCAGCCGGCGCGATCAGCGTCCGCCCCGAGGCCGCCGGCACCGCCTCCGGCGCCATGGGTTTTCTGCAGATGGGCGTGGGCTCGCTGGTCTCGCAATTCGGCGCCTGGCTCGGCGGCCACTCCACCACCACGCTGCCACTGACGTCGGCAATCTTCGCGATCTCGATCGCCTGCGCCTCGACCATGATCTTCCTGGTGCCGCGCCGCGACGTCGTCGTCAGTGAGGAGCTGATCGAGCAGGCGGAGGAGGAAGAACAGGGGATGATGTGAGGGGGTGCAACCGCATACTTCGCTGTCATGCCCCGCTCTAAGCGGGGCATCCAGTACGCCGCGGCCTCTCGGTCAAGGACTACCGTCTCTGGAATACCGGATCACCCGCTTTCGCGGGTGATGACAGTTGAATGTGGGATCGGCAGCGGGGCCTATCCCCCCACCAGCTTCAGCCACTCATCTTCCGTCAGCACCGTCACCCCGTGCTTCTGCGCTTCCGCAAGCTTTGAGCCGGCGCCGGGACCCGCCACCAGATAATCCGTCTTCTTCGACACCGAACCCGCGGCCTTGGCGCCGAGACGTTCGGCCATCGCCTTGGCTTCGTCGCGGGTCATCTTCTCCAGTGAGCCCGTGAACACCACCGTCTTGCCGGCAATCGCCGAATTGCCCTTCGGCTTCTCGGCATCGAGGATCTCGTCGAGTTCCTTGGTCAGCCGTTCGACAATGCCGCGGTTGTGGCTCTCGCCGAAATAGGCGCCGACGCTCTGGATCACGGTCTCGCCGATCTGGTCCAGCGCATCCATTTCCGCGATCGCCTCCTCGTCGCCCTTGGCGACCTTCAGCCCGGCATCATGGAACGCCTGCCAGGAGCCATAGCCGCGCGCCAGCGCCAGCGCCGTGGTCTCGCCGACATGGCGCATGCCGAGCGCGTAGATAAAGCGTTCCAGCGCAATCCGACGCCGGCTCTCGATCGCGGCAAAGAGATTGCGTATCGAGGTTTCGCCGTAGCCTTCGATCTCTTCAAGTTTCAGTTTTGCGTTGCGCTTCGGCAGTGTAAAAATGTCGGCGGGTTCCTTTACCCATCCCTCGTCGAAGAAATACTGCAGCTGCTTCTCGCCGAGGCCGTCGATGTCGAAGGCGCGGCGCGACACGAACAGCTTCAGGTGCTCGATCTTCTGATAGGGACAGGCGAACTCGCCGCTGCAGCGGGCGCGCGAGCCCTCCTCGCCCGTGGCTGTTTCTTCGCGCACCACGTCGGTGTGCAGCGGGCACGGGCATTTCTTCGGGAAATGAAATTCCTTGGCGTCCTTCGGCCGCTTGTCGATGACGACATCGACCACCTGCGGGATCACGTCGCCGGCGCGCTGGATCACGACGGTGTCGCCGATCCGGATATCGCGGCCCTCGCGCAGCTGCTCGCCGTCGCCGCCGATGCCCCTGATGTAATCCTCATTGTGCAGCGTCACGTTCTGCACGATGACGCCGCCGACGCCGACCGGCTCGAGCTTGCCGACCGGCGTGAACGATCCGGTGCGGCCGACCTGGATCTCGATGTCGCGCAGCACGGTCGTGGCGCGCTCGGCCGGGAATTTGTGCGCGATCGCCCAGCGCGGCGTGCGCGAGACGAAGCCGAGCCGCTCCTGCCAGTCGATGCGGTCGACCTTGTAGACGACGCCGTCGATGTCGTAGTCGAGTTCGGCGCGCTGCTCCTCGATCTTGCGATGGAATGCGATCAGCTGCTCGACCGAATGACACAGCTTTGTCAGCGGGTTGGTCGTGAAGCCGCAGCGCTCGAACCAGTGGATCATGCCGGACTGCGTTTCTTCCGGCATCGCGCTCATCTCGCCCCAGGCATAGGCGAAGAAGCCCAGTGGCCGCGAAGCGGTGATACCCGGGTCCTTCTGCCGCAGCGAGCCGGCGGCCGAATTGCGCGGATTGACGAAGATGGTGTCGCCGGCCGCTTTCTGCCGCTCATTCAGCGCCAGGAACCCCTTCTTGGTCATGTAGACCTCGCCGCGCACCTCGCAGATGTCAGGGATGTTGCGACCCTTGAGCTTGTGCGGCACGTCCTTCAGCGTGCGGATATTGGCGGTGACGTCCTCGCCCTCGGCGCCGTCGCCGCGCGTCGCGGCCGTGACGAGTTCGCCGCCTTCGTAGCGCAGCGACATCGAGAGCCCGTCGATCTTGGGCTCCGCGGAGAAATCGATCTTGTCATCGGGCAATTTCAGGAAACGCACGATACGGCCGGCGAAATCGATCACGTCCTGTTCGGCAAAGGCGTTGTCGAGCGAGAGCATCGGCACCGCGTGGCGGACCTTCTTGAATCGACCCGACGGCGCCGCGCCGACCTTCTGCGATGGCGATTCGGAGGTGACGAGGTCCGGAAAACGCTTCTCGATCGCGTTGAAGCGCCGGCGCAGCGCGTCGTATTCGGCGTCGGTGACGCTGGGCGCGTCGTCCTGATAGTAGCGCTTGTCGTGGCCTTCGAGCTCCAGCGCAAGCCGCATATGCTCGACCTTGGCCTGCGCCTTGGTGAGGTCGGCGACATCGGGGAGTTTTTTGGCTTTCGCAGCTTTGGCCATGACGAAAATCTATGCCGTCGCTGCCTTCAGCAGCCGCTCCGCCGCGGCCCTTGCCTCGGCGGTGATCTCGGCGCCGGCGAGCATGCGGGCGATCTCCTCGCGGCGATGATCGGCGGCGAGCGCGTTGACGCGGGTGGCGACGCGCTTGCCCTTGTCGAGCGCATCCTTGGAGATCAGCAAGTGTTGATTCGCGCGGGCGGCGACCTGCGGCGCGTGCGTCACCGCCATCACCTGCACCTTTCCCGCAAGCCGCGCCAGCCGCGAGCCGATCGCATCCGCGACCGCGCCGCCGACGCCGGTATCGATTTCGTCGAACACCAGCGTGGGCGCCGAGCCGCGATCGGCCAGCACCACCTTCAGCGCCAGCAGGAAGCGCGACAGCTCGCCGCCGGAAGCGACCTTCATCAGCGGTCCCGGCCTCGTGCCGGGATTGGTCTGCACCCAGAACTCGATGCGGTCGAACCCTTGCGGCCCGGGCGACGCCGGATCGCTCTCCAGCTGCGTTGTGAAGGTCGCGCGGTCGAGCTTCAGCGGCGGCAGTTCAGCATTCACGGCCTTGTCGAGTTTTTGCGCGGATTTCTCGCGCGCCACCGAAAGCTTTTTCGCCGCCGCGCCATAGCGCTGGTCGGCCTCCTCGGCAGCAGCGACGAGCTTTTTCAGCTGCTCGGCGCCGGCGTCGATCCGCGCCACGTCGGCAGCATACTTCGCGGCAAGCGCCGCCAGCCCATCGACCGGTGTATTGTATTTGCGCGAGGCGGCGCGCAGCGCGAACAGCCGCTCCTCGATCCGCTCCAGCTCCAGCGGATCGAAATCGGCCGCGGCCAGCGCTGCGGCGAGATGCTGGTCCGCCTCCTCCAGCGCATTGATCGCGGTGTCGATTGCCTTCACCGCCGGTTCGACCAGGGAAGGCGAAATCGCCGCGCGGCGTTCCAGCCGCCGCACCGCCGCCGACAGTGCCGCCACCGGCGAATGATCGCCGCCGACGGCGTCCTGCGCCTCGCGCAGATCGGCGGCGATCTTCTCGCCCTGCATCATCACCGTGCGGCGGTTGGCGAGCGTCGTCTCCTCGCCGTCCTGGGGCGCGAGCGTCTTCAGTTCATCGGAAGCATGGCGCAAATAGTCCGCTTCGCGTGCGGCGCGTTCCATGCCGGCGCGGTGCTCGTCGAGCGCACTGTTTGCCGTGCGGCGCGCGTCCCAGAGCTTTTCCAGCGCCGCGACGTCCTTCTCCAGCCCCGCAAATGCATCGAGCAGCCGCCGGTGCGTCGCGGCATCGACCAGCGCGCGCTCGTCGTGCTGGCCGTGGATTTCGACCAGTGCGCTGCCGACAGCCTTGAGCGTCTGCACCGAGATCGACTGGTCGTTGATGAAAGCGCGGGTGCGGCCGTCGGCGAGTTGCACCCGGCGCAGGATCATCTCGCCGGTATCATCCAGGCCGTTGTCGGAGAGTATAGCGGTCGCCGGATGACCCTTCGGCACATCGAACACGGCGGTGACCTGGCCCTGCTCTGCGCCGTGGCGCACGAGGCCGGCATCGCCGCGGCCGCCGAGCGCGAGCGCAAAGGCGTCGAGCAGGATCGACTTGCCCGCGCCGGTCTCGCCGGTCAGTACCGCCAATCCCCTGGAGAATTCGATATCGAGCCGTTCGATCAGGACGATGTCGCGGATCGACAGACGCGCCAGCATGCGAGATGCAATCCTAGCCGAGGCCCATCTTCTTGAAGGCCCTGGAGATATAGGAACCCTGATTCTCGCTCGGCTCGAGACCGCCGGACTTTACAAGATTATAGGCGTCCTTGTACCAGCGGCTGTCAGGAAAATTGTGGCCAAGCACGGCAGCCGCGGTCTGCGCCTCGCCGACGATGCCGAGCGCCATATAGGCCTCGGTCAGCCGCGCCAGCGCCTCCTCGACGTGACGGGTGGTCTGGTAGCGCGTGACCACGGTCTTGAAGCGGTTGATCGCGCCGATATAGTTCCGCTTCTCGAGCTCGTCGCGGCCGATGGCCATTTCCTTGCCGGCGAGCTGGTCGCGCGCACCCTCGAGCTTGGCCTTGGCGCTGACGGCATATTCCGACGTCGGATATTTGCGAATCACCTCTTCCAGCGAGGCCATCGCCTTCTCGGTGCGGCCCTGGTCGCGAGAAATGTCGGGGATCTGGTCGTAATGCGAAGCGGCGATCAGGTATTGCGCGTAGGCCGCGTCCGGGCTGCCGGGATGCAAGGTCACGTAGCGCGTCGCAGCGCCAATGCAGCTGTCGTAGTCGCCTGCGTTATAGGAGGAATAGGCCGACATCAGCAGCGATTTGCGCGCCCATTCGGAATAAGGATGCTGGCGGTCAACTTCCTCGAATTTCTTGTTGGCCGCTTTGGCATCCTTCTTCTCGTTCATCAGGTACAAGCCCTCATTATAGAGCTTGTCCGCCGGCTCATCGACGAAGGTGTCGTCCTTCGCCAAGAACTTGTCCCACAGCGCGCCAGTGCCGCAGCCGCTCAAGGTCAGCGCGAGCAAAATCAGCGACGCGGCAAGCCGCAGCCGCCCGAGAGCAGCCGACATCTGAAATTCGCGCGTGACACGCTGTACCGACATGAGCCTCAAAACCTGACGCCTCTCAATGCGGTGGGTTGCGCTACCCGCCTTGCGCCATGAACATCGGTCATGAACGCAGTTATCGCCGCGGCCCTGGCGCCTTTCGCAACCAAGGCCTGTGTAACCGAAAAAACCCCGTTAACCTATCGCATAGGCAGGCATTTCGCCCGGATTAAGGCGACTCCAGGGAGCCGCAGTCGATCATGGTTAATACAGGTAAATAACCGCCTAAAGCGCTTCGCGCTTTAGCTTATTGATTGCGCATGATCTTTTCGGAAAACCGGTTCCCACTTTTCCGGATCAAGCGCTGAGGCACGAGAATCGGCCCGATTGGGCGTCAGGATACGTCCGGGCCGTAGGCCGCGGCGATACGTCCGGCCACGATACCGCGGCCGATCTCGGCCTGGGTACGGGGACGCCGCACGGCCTCGCCCTCCACCACCCGCCAGGCGCTGCGGTCGGACATCAGCGCCGTCAGCACGGCGTGGTTGAGCTTGTGGCCGCCACAGACCGAACGATAGGCGGCGAGCAGCGGCAGGCCGGCCAGCGCGAGGTCACCGATCGCGTCGAGCACCTTGTGGCGGGCGCATTCGTCGGCGTAGCGGAGCCCTTCAGGATTGAGCAGGCGCTCATCGTCGAACACGATCGAGTTTTCGAAGGAGGCACCGAGCGCGAAACCCGCGCGCCAGAGCCGCGCCACGTCATTCATGAAGCCGAAGGTGCGGGCGCGGCAAATCTCGCGACGGAACCCTTCCGCGCTGAGTTCCAGTGCGTATTTCTGGCAGCCGATTACCGGATTGGCGAAGTCGATCTCGGCCTCCGCGCGGAAACCGGTCGCGTACGGACGCAGTTCGCCAAAGCTGTCGCCGATCGCGACCTGCACCGGCTTCAGCACCTGGATGAAGCGGCGCGCCGCCGACTGGCTGACAATACCGGCCTGCTCGATCGCGGTGACAAAGGCTGCGGCACTGCCGTCCATGATCGGCGCTTCGGGGCCATTGATTTCGATGGTGGCGTTGTCGACGCCCATGCCGCGCAACGCGGCCAGCACGTGCTCGACGGTGGAAACCAGCGGGCCCTCGGCATCGCCCAGCACGGTCGCAAATTCGGTGGCGATCACGGCGGCGGAGGTCGCCTGCACTTCGCGGTCGCCGCCCTCAACTCCGGTGCGCACAAAAATAAGACCCGCATCCACTGACGCAGGTCCGATGGTGAGGCTGACGGGGGAACCGGAATGAACGCCGACACCCGTCACGGTGGCCTGCGAGCGAAGCGTTGTTTGCCGGCTTAATTTCATGCGAAGACCGCCCACTACGACCTACCCAACGACCAGACCGGCTCGCCAGCCCGCGAGCCCCGTGCCGATTCGTTTCGCTAGGTATCCCCAAGTCGCGGCAACCATAATCTTCGCCCCAAAGAGCGCCAACTCACGCTTCTTTACCGATTGTTACCCCATCTATGCCGCATTCGCGCCAAGGCTTGACCAAACTGAAACGCGGCGGAGGATGATCGGCGCTTCCTAAGTGGACCACCAACTACATAATTAATTATTTAAAATCAGCCTCTTACGGAAATGTTACGGGCCGCGATCGGGCTCAAAGCAAAGGCCCCGGCTCTCATGAGCCGGGGCCTTTTTCATCGCCCAAATTGTAACAATCCTCAGGTCGCCTGACGGCGGAGAAAGGCGGGGATATCAAGATGGTCGTCGCCCTGTGGCGCCGGTGCAACAGGTGCGGGGCGGCCATGGTGGTCCAGACCCTGCGGCGCGGGCCGACGCGCATACTCTGATACCGGCTCATTGCCCGCGATCTGCTCCTGCACGGTCCGCTTGGCGGCGGGCTTGCGCTCGGGCAGCGGCGGCATCGCCGGCATGGCGGGGCCGGAGGCGCGGGCGGCGATCGGCGGCTCGCTGTCCTCGTCGCGGCGGCCGAGGCCGACATTGGCTAGGCGCTGCAGCAGCGAAAGCCGGGATTTTTGCGGATGCTCCTCCTCCGAATCGCCCCGAGCCTGGCGGATTTCGGCCTGGGCCGGCATCGGCAGGTCCTCGAATTTCGGCATCCGCGGCGAGCGGCCGGCCGGACGCTCGGCCTGCTGCGGGATGAAGGTTTCCGGGGTCATCGGCTCTTCGACCGGCTGGCCATGAGCCGCGCCATGGTCGGGGAACAGCGAGGGCTTCTGCGCGATCGGACGCACCGTAACGTCGCCGTAGGATGCCGGCTGCACAGGTCCGGCGGGTGGGGCTTCCGGGGCAACCGCGGCGGCAATCGCCGCAAGCGCGGCACGCTCGACATTGCTTGCGGGGCGCAGCGCCGGCCCGGGAACCGCGGACGAACCCTGGGCTTCGAGCTTGGCGGCGCGTTCGGCGAGCCGCGCATTGTCGGCGCGAAGCCGCGCGGTCAGGTCGGCGAGGCGATTCTCGGGCACGTGGCCGGTCACGACGGGGGTCGCGGGGGTGGCCGCCGGCGCGGTAGCGCCGCGCATCAGCTGCGCCTGCTCGATACCGGTCGCCACGACCGAGACGCGGATCAGGCCGTCGAGCGATTCGTCGAAGGTCGCGCCGACGATGATGTTGGCGTCCTGGTCGACCTCCTCGCGGATACGGGTCGCGGCTTCGTCGACTTCGAACAAGGTCAGATCCTTGCCGCCAGTGATCGAGATCAAGAGGCCGCGGGCGCCCTTCATCGAGCTATCGTCGATCAGCGGGTTGGCGATCGCAGCTTCGGCCGCCGTCAGCGCGCGCTTGTCGCCGGAGGCCTCGCCGGTGCCCATCATTGCCTTGCCCATTTCCCGCATCACCGCCCTCACGTCGGCGAAGTCGAGGTTGATCAGGCCTTCCTTGACCATCAGGTCGGTGATGCAGGCGACGCCCGAGTAGAGCACCTGGTCGGCCATGGCGAAGGCGTCGGCGAAGGTGGTCTTTTCGTTGGCGACCCGGAACAGGTTCTGATTCGGGATGATCAGCAGGGTGTCGACCACCTTGTGCAGCTCGCTGATGCCGGCTTCCGCGGTGCGCATGCGGCGGGCCCCTTCGAAGTGGAAGGGCTTGGTGACAACGCCGACGGTGAGGATGCCCATTTCGCGCGCGGTCTTGGCAATGACAGGAGCGGCGCCCGTGCCGGTGCCGCCGCCCATGCCGGCGGTGACGAACACCATGTTGGCACCCGAAAGATGATCGCGGATTTCGTCGATCACTTCCTGCGCGGCGGCAGCCCCCACATCCGGCTGCGAACCGGCGCCGAGGCCCTGGGTGACCTGCGTGCCCATCTGGATGATGCGCGGGGCCTTCGACATCGTCAGCGCCTGCGCGTCGGTGTTGGAGACGACGAAGTCGACCCCCTGCAGGCCCGCCGTGATCATGTTGTTGACGGCGTTGCCGCCGGCGCCGCCGACGCCGAAGACGGTGATCCGAGGCTTCAATTCAGAAATGTCAGGAGGGGTAATGTTGAGTGCCATGGTTGCCTCTCGTCACGCGCGCGTGGGTTCGCCCCGGCCCTCGGCCGCGGGAGTTGGTGAAATTCGCTTGTTGCGGAAAGCCATCATCAGAAGCCCTCGCGAAGCCATCGTCCGACCTTTCCGAAATAACCGTCCGTCCCTGTCCTGAGCTGCCGCGTATGCCGCGGTTCGACATGTTCAAGGTGAGCGTATTGCGGGTAGACCAACAAACCCGTGGGTGCCGCGAAGGAGGCGGTCTTTGCCTCGCTGGGCAGCCGGCCAAAGCCGAGCGGACGGCCGATGCGCACCGGGCGATTGAGGATTTGCGTAGCGAGTTCCGGGATGCCCGTGAGCTGGGAGGCGCCGCCGCTCAACACCACCCGTGCCTTCGGCTCCGCCGCGAAGGGGGAATCCTTAAGCCGGTCGCGGACCATTTCAAAAATCTCCTCGACGCGATGCTTGACGATATTCGCGATCGTGGCGCGTGACACGATTTGTGGAACATCCCGCTCGTTGTCGCCCGCCGCTGGCACGGACATCAACTCTCTCGCGTCGGACCCGCCGGTCAGCACGGTGCCATATAACGTCTTGATTCGCTCGGCATCCGCAATGCATGCCGAGAGCCCGCGCGCAAGGTCCATGGTGACGTGCTGGCCGCCGACCGCAAAACCGGAGGCATGGACGAAGCGTCCGCCGGAATAGATCGCGATGGTGGTGGTTCCCGCCCCCATCTCGACCACGGCGGCGCCGATATCGGCCTCGTCGTCGGTGAGCACGGAAAGGCCCGCCACATAAGGGCTCGCGGCCATCGCCTCGACATTGAGATGGCAGCGCTCGACCACCAGCATCAGGTTGCGCGCGACGGTCTCGTCGGCCGTGACGACGTTCATGTCGACGCCGAACTGGCGCGCCACCATGCCACGGGGGTCGCGGATGCCCTTGACGCCGTCGAGCGCGTAGTTGACCGGCAGCGCGTGCAGCACGGTGCGGCCCTCGCCGGTGGCGTGGCGCATGCCGGTCGAGATGATGCGGCCCATGTCGGCCGGAGTGACCGTATTCCCACGGATATCGGCGGCCGCCTCGATCAGCTGGCCCTGCAGCCTTCCCCCCGCCACCGAGAGCAGCACCGACTCGACGCGGACCTTGGCCATGCGTTCGGCCAGTGCCACAGCCTGGCGTATCGAATTCTCGCATTCGGCAAGATCGACGACCGCGCCGGCCTTCACGCCGCGCGACTGGATCTGGCTGTAGCCGATCAATTCCACCGCATGGCTGCGGCCGCGAAGCGCATCGCTCGGCGGACATGGCTTCAGCCGCGCGATCATGCAGGCGATCTTGCTGGTGCCGATATCGAGCGAAGCCACCAGCGCGGTGCGCCTGCCCGACATCGGGCGCGTCTTCGGCGTCAGGGTGCGATCAAGGCCGGTCATGCTGCGTCACCCGGCTTCTTCTTGGCGGACTTCTTGATCTGATCTTCGCGCGCCTTGGCGGCATCATCCGACAACTGCACCGTCAGCCGGTCCGGCAGGCGCATGTCGATGGCGACGATGTCGCGCGAGAACAGACGTTCTTCCTTGTCGAGCCTGCTCAAGGTGGCGAGCGCATTGCCGACGTCGTTTTCCGGCAGGCGGATGTCGAGGCCGTTCTTGGTGCGCAGATTCCAGCGCCGCTCGCCGACATAGACCGCGGCCGTGGTGACGGAATTGACCTGTGGATAGCGCCCGAGCAGCGCCAGAAAATCGCGTGCATGGGTTTCGGCGCCCTTGCCCACCACCAGCGGCAGGGAGACGAAGCGGCGCGCCACATAGGGCTCGAGCACCGCGCCGTCCTCGGCGATGACCGAGAGCCTGCCGTTCTGCTGCCACATTGCAAAGGCGGAGCGCTCGACAATGTCGATCTGCAACGCGCCCGGGTAATATTTGATCACGGTGGCATCCGCGATCCATGGATTGGCCTTGAGTTGGTCGCGCACCGCGGCGGCATCGAGGAACAGCAGCGACGAGCGGCCATTGACGCCGCCGATCGCGAGCACTTCGTCCTGGCTCAGCTGCCTGCGGCCGTTGATCGCGACTGTGGTGATGCGGAACCCGGCGGAATTGGCGAGGGCATTGCGGGCGTTGCTGACCGCTGTTGCGAAATCATCGAAGTGACCGCCCCTCACGATGCCGTAGAGGGTGGCGCCGAGCAGCAGCAGCACGGTTGCGGCAAGGCCGACGCGGCGCGGGACGTTGCGCTCGATCCACGCGACCACGCGCGGCGGCGGCTCGCGGTCGAGCATCGGCTTTTTCGCGGGCTTCCTCAAAGGAGTTTTGGCAGCGCGGGCCAGTCCCAAATACTCGCGCAACAGCACGACCGCACCAATCGCGGCCGCCTTCAAGTCGGCTTGAGGCCTCAGCTTTTCCGCGATGCGTCCTGCACCATCCATTGCACGAGCTCGTCAAACATTGATCCCCGCACGAATTTGCGGGGGCGTGGCCCAGATGGCTCTCGGTGATGCCGGTTCGGAGTTGAAGCGAAGGCTCCTTTCCCCTCTGGCGATGAGTGATTGCGGACTTTCGCAACGGCTCACGCGCCGGCAGCCAAGCGCCACATGCGCCGCCGGCGTTAACCTTCGGACTTCCTGGTAAACAAAGTGTAAAACCCGTCCGCCTGGAGCGCTTTTTGATGCGTCCTGTGAGGCATTTACCCCAAAATCTTAAGGATTTTAGCCTTCCGGGAACCCCTTTTGGCGCCCCCGCGGTCCGCCCCCCCGTTAACCCCGGGCTATTTCCGGAGGCGCCGCTCGGCCAGGACGATCTGATCCCGCAGGAAATCGGCGAATTCGATTCCCTGCGCCTTCAGCGCCTTGGGGTAGAGCGAGGCCTTGGTCAGGCCCGGCAGGGTGTTGGTCTCGAGATAAACCGGGCCCTTGTCCGAGATGATGAAGTCGGTGCGCGAATAGCCGGAGCAGGACAGCGCTTTGTGCGCGCGCAGCGCCTGCTCCATGATGGCGGCGGTGATTTCAGGCGAGAAGCGGCCGGGACAGATTTCCTGAGTCGATTTCAGGAGATATTTGGCGGCGTAGTCGAAATTGCCCTCTCCGGGCACGATCTCGATCGGCGGCAGCGCAAGCACCTCGCCATTCGACTGCTCCAGCACGCCGCAGGTCGCTTCCACGCCGGAGATGTAAGGCTCGATCAGGTAGGTCTCGGTCTTCGCCGCGTTGCGGACCGCGACCAGATCCTGCCTGGCGTTGACAAAGATCAGGCCGTAGCTCGAGCCGTCATGCGTGGGCTTGGCGATCAGCCGGCCATGCTCGGCGAACGCCGCGTCGAGTTTCTCCAGCGGAATACCAATTGTCGTCTTCACGCCCGCGATCGCAGCAAAGCGCTTCGCGGAAATTTTGTCGAAGGCGAGATGCGAGGACGTCGAATCCGATCCGGTATAGGGAACGCCACGCAGTTCGCAAGCTGCCTGCAACTCGCCATTCTCGGCGCGGCCGCCATGCAGGCCGAGCACCAGCACGCGGCCGTCGATTCCGGCCTGATCCAGCGCCGCCTCGATCGAGCGAGCGACACGCCTGCCGCCGGGCACGAACTCCTGCTCGAACGGACGCGCATGTTCGAGCAGCGTCTTCGCATTCGTCTCATGCACGCCGTCATCGGCGGCCCAGAACCAGAGATCGGCTTCGGGCAAGCCCTCACACAGCGCCTGCGCGCTGGCGGCCGAGACCAGCCGCTCCTTGTTGGTGCCGCCGAAGAGAATGGTGATGCGCATTATGTCCGCTCGATACCGATCCGCTTGATTTCCCAATGTAGCTCAATTCCGGAATTTTGTTTGACGCGCTCGCGCACGGTTTCGCCAAGCGCCTCAATATCATGGCCGGTCGCGTTACCGGTGTTGATGAGGAAATTGCAGTGCATCTCCGAGACCTGAGCGCCGCCGAGCTTCAAACCGCGGCAACCAGCAGCATCGATCAATTTCCAGGCGCTGTTGTTGGGCGGGTTCTTGAAGGTCGAGCCGCCGGTCTTTTCACGGATCGGCTGCGCGGTCTCGCGATGCGTCTGCACTTCGTTCATGCGCGCGCGGATCGCTTCCGGTTCCGCGGGTTTGCCGCGAAAGCGCGCCGAGGTGAAGATGATGGAGGGATCGACGCCGCAATTGCGGTAGACGAATCTCATGTCGGCGTTGGAGAAGGTGAGGATGTCGCCCTTGCGGTCGATGCCGGCGGCCTCCATCAGCACATCCTTCGTTTCGGCGCCGTTGGCTCCCGCGTTCATCCGCAGCGCACCGCCGATGGTGCCGGGAATGCCGAAATAGAATTCGAGACCGGCAAGATTTGCCGCCGCCGCGGTTTCGGCCACGCGCTTGTCCAGCGCCGCAGCGCCGGCTGTGACGATATCGCCTTCACTTCCGGTCTCGCCAAAGCCGCGCGGCGCGAGACGGATCACGACGCCAGGCAGACCGCCGTCGCGCACGATCAGGTTCGAGCCGACACCGACGACATAGACCGGCAAATCGTCCGGCAAATGTTTCAGGAAATAAGCGAGATCGTCTTCATCGACGGGCGTGAACAGCACCTGCGCCGGACCGCCGACGCGAAACCAGGTCAGCTCCGCGAGCGACTGATTGGCGAGCAGCCGCCCGCGCAACTCCGGCATCGCGGCCTTCAGCTCGGGTGTGATGTCGGGAAAAGACACGCTTACCCCAGCGCCTTCAACTCGGTCGGCAACGCGTAGGCCCATTGCGTGATGTTGCCCGCGCCGAGACACACCACGAGATCGCCCTTGCCGACGAGGCCCTTGACGATGCCGGCGAGATCGGAGGATTTCGGCAGCGGGATCACCTCGCGATGTCCGTGCGCGCGCAAGCCGGTGACGAAATGATCGCGGTCGATGCCTTCGATCGGCATCTCGCCGGCCGGATAGACTTCGGCGACCACG
>Ga0210403_10001167_pt1 | contig 25467 bp, 20 predicted proteins | sample IncBWC19MmetaG_FD_150863 | JGI IMG/M metagenome (GOLD analysis project Ga0210403, IMG submission 150863) | Forest soil microbial communities from Barre Woods Harvard Forest LTER site, Petersham, Massachusetts, United States - Inc-BW-C-19-M | ecosystem: Environmental > Terrestrial > Soil >... | reverse complement strand
CGAACTCGTCCAGTTAAGCCTCGACCAGCCGCTGACTCCGGAACTCACAGAAAAACTTCATGCTATCACCACCACTCCCTTCATCAACAATGAAGCCTATTATGCTGGCTCTCGGCCCCGGCCGCTCAATGTCAAAGATCTTGGCCCCACCCTTCGCGTGGCCTTCTGGAACATTGAGCGAGGATTGGAGCTCGACGACATACAGCTATTTCTTACTGATAAGGACCGCTTCATGACCAAAGTAGAGGCGGAACGCAAAGAAGCCAAAGAAAAAGGCCACAGTGTAAGAGACGTGGCATTGGAGAAAATTCCGCAGGAAATCGAACTCCTGCAAGCCGCGGATGTTTGGATTCTGAATGAAGTGGATTGGGGAGTGAAGCGAACGCAATATCGCGAAGTGGTTCGAGAACTTGCCAACACCTTGCACATGAATTGGGCTTACGGAGTGGAATTTCTCGAGATCGATTCGAAGCAATTGGGGACCGACACCTTTGACGACAAAGAGGACGAGCAAGAGCGCCAGCAGCTCATTGAACAGTTCAGCGTGGACAAAGACCGAGTGCGTGCCCTCCACGGCAACGCCGTCCTCTCGCGTTATCCTATTCGGGACGCAAGGCTCATTCCTTTTAAGGTCGGATACGACTGGTTTAAGGAGACCAAGATTACGGCGCTGGAAAAAGCGAAGCGGAAGGCCGCTCTTTTGGTCGGAGAAGATCTGCTCCAAGAAACGCGCCGCGGCGGACGGACAGCACTGTTTGTCGATCTGGACGTGCCCGAGGTATCCGGCCAACGTCTTACTGTCGTCGCGACACATCTGGAAAATCGAGCCAAGCCTAAAGTTCGTCGCCAGCAAATGGAGCAGTTGCTGAGTGAGATCCGCGACGTCCACAACCCGGTTGTGGTTGCGGGTGATTTGAATACGACGGGCTCCAATGGGACTCCCACGAGCGTGCCGAACATGCTGTATAAGCGATACGGCACCACAGATTTCTGGACCACGAAAGGCGTACAGTGGGCGACCGGAGTCGGCATGGCTTACAGCGCCACAAAGGGGGCGCTTAAGTTAGCCGGAATTCAAACGCGAATCGACCCTACCTCGGCGAACATTCCTGGGTTATCAGCCAACCTTGAACGTGGCCTATTCTCCACGGTTGAAAAGTTTCGTTTCGCGGATGGGAAGGCTTTTGATTTCCGTGGAGTGCCAGAGCAAACCGTGAATGGTAAATCCGGCACCCTGGCTGACTCCAATCAGCGGCTAGGCAAAGGATTCGCCCCAACCTTTATAACCGAGTTCATATGGAAGAAGTTACGAGTTGCTAAATTCAAACTCGACTGGATCTTCGTGAAGTCTGAACTCGACACGCCTCGTGATAAGAAGGGTTCGTACCTCTTTGCACCCCACTTTGCGCGCACTATGACCGACCTGAACAATTTCACTCCGGAGCCAATTTCCGACCAGAGTCCGATGACGGTGGATCTGCCATTTCACGATCCTTCAGACCGTGGGGCAAACAAGAACTGAGCTGCCGCTGATGAAAGAGTCAGTTGCTCAACGACGTCTCGAACCGCGCTGGCCCGTCGTACTCACCGCGCTCGTAATACTTTTCTTGCTGGAGGATTTACCCGGCCGGCTCAGACTGCTCCCGCCTTGGGTTCCTTATATCCTCGTGATCGCACTGATCGCTCCGATGGCAGCACTCGAGTTGAGTACTGCAAAAGCGCGGTGGTTGCGGGTCGAACGCATTATCACGCTGCTCTTCTTCGCAATTGCGGAGTGCGGAACGGTCTTTGTGTTGGCTCGTCTGCTCAGCGCGATGGTAAGCCGGTCGGGAGAGATCGGCGGCAAGCAGCTTCTCGCTTCAAGCATTGCGACGTGGGCAGTCAACGTGCTCACATTCTCGCTACTGTACTGGCAGATGGATCGCGGCGGCCCAGATTCTCCGCCGAACCACACGAGGCCGGATTGGCTTTTTCCGCAAGACAGTGCTCGCGAGGATGTACCGTCCGACTGGCGGCCGACTTTCGTTGACTACTGTACCTTGCATATTCGACAGCGACGGCGTTCAGTACCACGGACGTAGCGCCGTTGACGCCCCGTGCCAAGATGCTGATGATGCTCGAAAGCGCGATCTCGCTCGTGACCATCGTCGCCGTCGCGTCACGCGCGATTAACATTCTCGGCACTTGAGCGTGAGTCGTGTAAAAGCAGGATCGTGCTCAATAAAATTAGTACCCTTGAGCAGCAATGAGCAAACGTACGGGACTCCGCGATGCTTTCATGACCCCGAATACATTGCGGCGCACAATCTGCGTCATTGGGGTGCTGTGCAGTTGCGTCTTGGCTGCCCCCGCTAGGGCGCAGCAACAAAGTGAGCCCGAGGACCCCGAAAATGAGAAGCAGATAGGGGTCTGGCTCGATCAGGGAATTTCCACCGGCCTTTCGGCGAATAAATCTCTCGATATCGAGTTCCACGAGCGGTTCGACGAAGGAGCGTCGAACCTGTTCGAGTACTTCGTTCAAGGCGGCGTCACCTTTCGGCTGCGGCCGTGGTTCACGTTGACGCCAATTTATCGTTACCAGCGCTTTCCTGGAAATCCCGCAATTACTTACGAAAACCGGGTGCAGCTCAATCTCACCCTGACTACATCCCGTGGCCCGTGGCGGCCGATACTCCGCACGCTCATCGAGGGACGCTTTGTTGATAACCGGCCTGCTTCCGCACGTCTTCGATTTCGCCCAGGCGTCGAATACACCTTACCGCTTCGCATGTCTCGGCCGCCGGTGCTAGTGGTGAACAACGAGTTCTTTATCACTGTCGGAAACAACCCCTTCGCCAATGGCGGCAGCAGCTACACGCAAAACCGCTTCCAGGTGGGAGTACGACTGCCCATCGCCGATTCGTTTTCTGTTCGGCCTTACTACTTATTACAGTCCGTTAATCTGCCCAGTGGCTGGGACACGAATGAAATTCTTGGTATCTCGCTCGCCTTTAGGGTCCCGCGCAAAACCAAGATTGTCCGCTCGCGAGAGTCGGGCTGCCCCCCCGCCCGCTCCCGTCAGAACTGCCAGTCAGGGGGAGACACAATACTAGAGTAGAATGCGGGCCAAAGGAGAGCGGCGATGCAGCATTCACAATTCAGCGATGAGGGGGATCGATTTGACCGCCTGGTTTTTTGTAAGGCAGGCGTTGCAACCGCTGTCGGGGTAGTGGGGGTAGGCTTGGGAAACTCTGTTCGTTTCCGGTCGAAGCCTGTGGGCGCATTCTTGTCTTCGAGAAGCAGCGGATTGAGAATCTGAAGGAGCGTCGCTATGAAAATGCAGCTATTCCGCATCCCACCTTTCGTCTTGGTTCTAGTCGTTTCCCTCTCTCTAGTCGCATCCGCCCAGGACAAGACACTCCCGGAGGCTTACACCGGCGCAGCCATGGGTACCGGCGGAAGTGTCGGCGGCAAAACAATCTTGTTTAATTTCCGCATCACCCAGTACACAACCGATGAAGAGGTCCGGAACTTCGCGCAACTGGTCAAGGATCGGGGCCCGGACGCCCTTCGCCGCGCCTTGGAAAAGGAGGATAAGGGCCGGATCAGCGCGGTGGGCACCACCGGAACTCAGATCGCGGTCGCGCGTAAACGCCAGCAGGGATCAGACACGATCATCACTGTCGTTACCGCGCGTAACATGCCTTTCATTGAGCTCTATCGCAACGGCCGCACCACCGACTACCCTTTCGGTTATCTTCAAGTGATGCTTGACGCCACGGGCAAGGGCACCGGTCAAATCATGGCTGCGGCGAAGATCCGCTTCGATAAGAAAAAGGGACAATACGAAATAGAGAGCTTCGGCAACCAGTACATCAAGGCCACTAACGTCCGCCCGCAATAATGCGGGATCAAGGAGAACGGCAATGCAGCATTCACAATTCAGCGAGGAGAGAGACCGATTTGACCGCCGGGCCTTTTGTAAGGCGGGCGTTGCAACCGCTGCCGTAGGAGTAGTAGGGGCAAGCTTGGGAAGCGTGTTCGCCCACGCAGACCTCACCAAGGAGCAGCGTGACAAGATGACGCCGGACGACGTCATCCAGCAGATGAAAGCTGGCAACGAACGCTTCCGGTCAGGCAAACCGCAGCATCGCGACCTCATGCGAGAAGCTAGGGCGACTGCGAAGGGACAGTATCCAGCCGCGATTGTCTTCAGCTGTGTTGACTCGCGAGCACCCGCCGAGTTGATTCTCGACTTTGGTATCGGCGATATCTTCAGCGGCCGCGTGGCAGGCAACGTTGCCGACGAGGACATATTGGGCAGCATGGAATTCGCTTGTAAGGTGGCAGGCTCGAAGGTCGTGCTCGTCATGGGCCATACCGCATGCGGCGCTATCAAAGGTGCCATCGACGGGGTGCAGCTTGGCAATCTCACAACGTTGTTGGCGAAGATTCGTCCGGCCGTTGAAACCACTCACTACACGGGGGAGCGCTCGGCCAAAAACTACGAGTTCGTAGATGCTGTGGCGCGAAAGAACGTGCCACTAACTATCGCCAACATTCGCGAAAGGAGCGCTGTGCTTCGGGACCTTGAATCCGCGGGCAGCATAAAGATTGCAGGCTCGATGTACAACCTCGAAACGGGAGCCGTTGAGTTCCTCGCATAGGAGCTGCGCTTCCGCCGTGAAATCATTAAGCAACGACCCGGACCTGAAAGCTGGCGGCTTTTTGTAAGGTTGGGATTACCATGCACTCCCGAGTTTGACTTCGTTTTCCAAATCCGTCATAAATAGATTTGAGATGTCGATAGAGCAGTCGTAAGCGTAACCCCTTTATTCGCAATATTTTATGATTCCAATATATCGACCAGAGAGGGGGAGGGTCGCCCGAGAAAGGACAAACTAAACGAGGCCCTTGGCAGCTTCGGTTGTACGACTGCCTCCGCGCTTTTGCAGCGCCTCGTTGATGATCCCGTGGCGATCCTCAAAAATATAGGCGACGGAATTTAGGGCGTAATGCCAGAGAGTGGATAGATCGGTCTGGTACCAGCAGCACTCCATCATTCGCGGAGAGAATCCACACAAGAACCTGAATTGTTTGGGTACCAGCTCGGGCGAGACCAACGTCGCCGCAGTCATGCGGTGGTTGCCTTCGATAATCGTCAGTGGACTGTGTTCGTCAATTCCAATCAGTATCACCGAACTTCTTTCCGGCGCCTCGGCGAATTCGGTGCTTAGAGAGCGCAGTTTGGCGATGAACGGGGTCGATGAATTGGACGCGATCGCTTCCCGAATTCGCTCAGTCGTATCCATGAGCTGGTAACTGTCGTCAGCATGGCGCCGCCACTGGTTGCGGGGAAAAACGCGGATTCGTTCCAAATCGCTGGTCTCGAGCGTGATCTCCCACCACTCGGTGTCGGAGGGAAGCTCTCGCCACAACCGCCCGCGACGCCTGAAGAGAAGCGCCCGGCGCAGGCGATTGTCGTGTTGGTTGCTGAAGTCAGGACGAGCAACAACATCGCTGAAAGCTTCACGATAGCGGTCGAATTCGTCTTGATAGAACTCGCTCTTCAGGAATTCCGCAATGACTTCGGCTTCCGCAACGGGACCGATCTTTCTAATTCCCACCGGGCGAATTCCCGCCGGGCTCGCAAGTTCTGGAACGAATCGAGTGCGACTCGTCAGTTGAGTCCGCAGGAATGGGATGGACACGCAAATCAGAAGCGTCGTCATCAAAACAAGCTGAACAGTAATGACGTCGTGCAGCGTGTGATGGAGAAGATAAATTCCCGCGATGATCGCGCCGCTAAATCCGAGCTGCAGCCAACTGACGTTGCCAATCTTGCGCGAGATTTCATAAGTCATGAGCACCACGCTCAATGAATAAATCCCGGTTGTGGCAGCGTAGAGTACAAGGAGCGAGGTGTAAGAGCTGCGTCCCCACAGGGGAAATCCTGCTCCCAGAACAATGTGCCACAGGTGTGGAGGAGCGAGCCAAATTCCCAGGGTAAATAAAGACGAAATCAAAACCACTAGAAGGACGGCCGTTCCCAGCACCGCACGTCCGTCCTTTTCTTCAGACCTTACGCCGGCAGAAAACGGAAACATGCCGCTAACCACCGACCACGAGAGCATGTAAACCACTCTGCCAACGAGAGCGATTGCGGCGTACACACCAGCCTCAGTCGCTGAGAAGAAATGTTTTACGAGGATAATGTCCAGGTTGTTGATGATTACTTGGCCCACGAAGAACACGGAAGCTTGTATGCCTTCTCCCAGAGCCCCAGGCAACATGGCTTCACTCTGAATCGTAAGTTCGCGGCGGGGACGCGCGAATTCATAGGCCAACACAACCGACGCGACAATAGCGATGACTACCCCGGAAACACCGAAGCCGGCAGCCATCAAAATCAGTGCGCCTCCCAGCTTTACAACCACTTCCAAAACGAAATTGAAAGCCAAAGGACGGAAATCGTACATCCCCTGCATTAGCCCGCGACGCACGCCGAGCGGAACATAAAACATCATCGCGGTAGCCAGAAGAAGGATGTAGTTGGACGTGGGAAGATTGAGATATCCGGAAATTACGCGGCTGCTGACAGCCAGGAGGATTCCAAGTCCAACCCCGTAAACCCATGCGCGCCGATGCAAGTAGCGGTAAATTCCTATTTTCCCGGGCACCGAATCGTTCTTCGCGACGAATTTTGAACACAGCAACTGGAAGGAAAGCGTCACTGAGGACAACAGCATTAACACGGTGTAAACGGCGCTGGCATGGCCGAAGCGATCCGCTCCGAGGACGTGGGCGATGGCGAGGTTGTAAGCGAGATTCATTGCCCCGACGAAACCGGAGCTAACCAGCATGATCATGCTTCCGCTGAGCACTCGCGCTCGCAGGTTTCGCGTCGTGCGGGCTTCGGTCTCCGGAGCATCGGGGACTGCCGAAGCTACGGCGGTTATGGGTTGTTCGTCAGACATGAAAAATGAACTGCGGCCTCAACCGCCGATGCTTGGCTTGCTTCGGTCATGAACGCGAATCAGGGGAGGGTGATCGCACATAAATACTTCAAAACAAACTTATCCTTATGATTGGAGCAACGGTGTTCCGATTCTTGCCCTGAAAATCGTAGAAAGTTTGTTGTGCTATACCGAACGAGAAACGCAATGGATACGTCACCGGCACTTCGCCCAATCCGTCGTTGACCGGTCTTTGCAAAGTCCGCAAGTACGAAACCGTGACCGCGTTACTTACATTGTCATAGGCGTGGAACCCTTCGCCGCCGGACCATTGTCCATTGGCATGCACGGCCCAATGGGAACCGATCGGAGCATAGTCCAATCGAAACGAAGGCCTCATGGCCTGTGCGATGGCAAAGAGGGTGTCTTGAACCTGCCAGGAACGCAAATACTCCGCGAACACGGCGGCGCGCCAATTGTTTCCGAATTTGCGCTGCACTCCGACATAGGTGCTGGTGCTGTAATATTCGCGAATCAGCGGACGCAACAATAAGTCTCTGCCCTGATATCCCGTAAGCAGAGCGGTCTTCCCCCATGGCCTGCCAACCACAAATTCGACCGTGCCCGCCAAATCGCGCGATTGCAAATCCTGCTCTGTGAAAGGTCCAGCTTCACGAATGATGCTGCCGGAAAATGAAAGCCAGTTGCCGAACGAACTGGTGGACAGGTAGACATATTGGCGAAATAGATCTTGGTTCAAATTCGTGGGATTGAGTGTGTCGCGCCGGATCGTGAATTGCAGTCCAGGGTTGAGAGTGATGGTGTTGTTGCCAAGATGGAACACTGGGACGATGCCACCATTAAATGTGGTGTCGTAGGTGTCGCGCTTCTGAACGAGGAGTTCGCTGGGATACACGAATGTTCCTCTCGCGTTCCTCTCTTCGACCAGTCCGCTGATCAGCGGCCAGCCTTGGAGGTGCACGCGATAGCGGGCATCCACAAGTGTTTCAGTAGAAGAACGCGGCGTAGGTAACAAAGCGGGGACATTACTCACGCCCAGCAACCTCGCGTCCAACTGATAGATGTTAATGTCCTCGAATATTGGCGATAGCGAAAAGTCCGGGCGTACGCTGACGCTGGGCGTGAGTTGCCGGCCCACGTCGCCGGCGAGGTCGATCTCGGTTTGCTCGGAGTACTCATTCCCTTCCGCGACTTGATTGGCGCGGGCATACATGGAGAGAGCTCGTACCGTGTCGTGCTGTTGGCGATAGACATTCCCCATCGCGATTAAATATTCATAATTTTCATTGTTGTCTGCGGTGTTCCCAAAACCTTTTAAGATCTGCGCGGCGCTTTGGGTCTGCCCTTGTGCGAGGTAAGCATTCGCCAATCCCACGCTTACGGCTTCATCGTCAGCTCCCATCGTCTGGGCGCGTTCAAAGTATTTTTTCGCGAGATCAAATTCGTGAGTGGACATCAGCACATCGGCGGCCTCGATCAGGTTCTCTGGCGTGACGGCATTCGCTTCACCAATTCGGGCTTCCGCTAGCGCAAAACTGACCTGTTGCTGAGCATCGCTATAACGCCCCGCTTGCGCAAACAATCTCGCCAAAGCCAGCCGAATTTCAACACGATCCGAATTGGGGGCGTCGAGCGCCTGCGCGTACATTTGCATGGCGTCCTTGTGTTCACCGATAGCCAGGAACGCTTCGCCGAGGATCATTACGACTTTGCTATCCTGGCGGTGCTGTTGCGCCTGCGCGATGGCCCGAAGAGCGTTGTCACGCTCATGGAGTTGAGCGTAACTGCGCGCCATCTCCGCATAAACTAGAGAATCGTCCTTACCCAGGCCGAGCGTGGTCTTTAGGGCCGCGATGGCATCGTTGTAAAGATGCAGGCGGTAAAGCGCCTCGGCCACTGACAAGTGAATGTTCGCATCTCCCGGTGCGAACTTGAGGGCAGCCCGATACTCCACAACCGCTTGGCGGAACATGATCTGTTGCCGGTAAGCTTCCGCCCGGGCCATGTGTGTAGAGGCTGACTCGCCCAGGATGTTCGCAGCGAGATCGGCCTCTTTCAGTGCTGACTTGCCACGATGCAACTGCAGATACGAATATGCCAGGCCAAGGTGGGCTTCTCCATAGTTAGGGCGAAGCTTAATGGCGGCGTCGAAATCCTGAATCGCACTTTCTGCGGCTCTCAAGTCGTTCCTGACATAGCCGCGGTTCATGTAGGTCGTCGCCACGTTTGGATCGAGCTCCAGAGCGCGAGTGAAATCCGCTTCGGCTTCGCGCGGATGCCCCTGATGTGCGTGGACATAACCTTTTATCAACTGCAAATCTTTGTCTTTCGGCAAGCTCTGCTCGTACTTCTGCGCCATTTCATAAGCCTCGTCGTAGCGGTTGAGATAGAGCAGATCGTAAGCCAAGTAAACCGGAGCCTCGGGATCGTGAGGCAGCTTCTCCAATACTTGATATCCAAGGTTGGCGGACTCTTCGTACTTGCCGGTCCGGGTAAGATAGCGCTCCCTCTCACGCATGACTTGTGGAACTTCATTCATTCCGGGGCTGGCATCGGCGCGATCGAGCCATTTCCTGGCGAGAGGAGAGTCAGACACCTCCAAGGCAGCATTGGCGCCTCCTACGACAATCAGCGCATTGTGCGGCGCCAAGGCATTGGCTTTCTCGTAGTTCTCCTGCGCCTGGGGAAATTCCCTCGCAGACGTGTAAAGATCTCCGAGAGCCAGATAGGGGACATAATCGTTCGGATAAAGAGCGGCAAGTTTCGTGAAATATTTCTCCGCTGCAGAATTGTCGGAGATCTCCCGCGAAAGATACCCGAGGGCCGTCAGCGCGGAGTGGCTGGAGGGATCAAGGTCCAGAACGCTGGAATACATCTTGAATGCATCCTGCTTCCGATCTGTTCTCCACAGCAGGTTGCCGTAGTTCAACAAAATATTCACATTGTTAGGATCAATCGCTATAGCCGCTTTCAGATCTTTTTCTGCCGACACCGGATCGTTTGAATCAGCCTCCACCAGAGCGCGAAGGCGGAGATATTCAGATGAAGCCTCCAAGCCTGTGATTCCACCGATGGCAGTGCGCGCGGCGGCCAATTCTGCATCGGCAGCGCTGCTCTGGTCCGTGCGCTGGTACATTTCGTAAAGACTCAAGTGAAGCGACACCGAATACAACGGTCCTTCCTGCACCGATGCCGGAAGATGATCAATCGCGAAACGATATTCGCGAATCGCATCGTCGTTACGATCTTCAAGACTGGCTATCTGACCACGGATGGCGTGCAGGCGATAGTTATTGGGATCAACCGCTTCGGCGCGCTTTAGAAATTTTGCCGCGCGATCGAACTGGCCCAGATTAACTACCGCCTGAGCGGCGCTTAGTTGCAATCCCGCATCCCGAGGGTAGCGATCGGCGGCGTGCGAGTATGCCTCCGCAGCTTCCTTCCGTTTTCCGGCTAACTGGTATGTGTATGCCAACTCCGGCAAGGCACCCGGGACCTTGGGAACTGCTTTTTGCAGAGTCGATATTGCCAAATCGTACTGACCGGAGTCGCGCTGGAATGCAGCCACCGAACGCAGGACGTTGGTATCGTTTGGAGTGCGGCTCTCCGCCCTCTTCAGATATTGCTCCGCGGCGTCAGGCTGTCCCAACTCGTGGTAAGCCCGTGCAATAAGAAGGTCCGTGCGAGCTGAGGAGTGAAGCGCGTCTGCGCGCTTAAGCAATGGGAGCGCGGTATTTGGATCAGAGCTCAAGGCGAGTTCGCCAGCGAGCTCAAGGTCATTCACGCTTCGAGGGTTCGCCTCCAGCACTTTCTTGAGAATGTCTCTGGCTTCATTTCCCCGGCCCATCTTCACGTACGTTTGGGCAAGACCGGACAGCCCTGAAATTGACGAAGGCTCTTGTTGCAAACCCGTCTTGTATGCGATTTCTGAGTCCTGATAAAGACCAGCCAGTCGGGCTGCATAGCCCCACAAGAACCACAGAGAAGTATTTTGGGGGGCTGCATGCGCCGCGCGGCTAGCATAGGTCGCGGCTTCGCGGTAGTTACCTCTCTCCAGAGCTTGCTGAGCCGCGTGAGAGTTTCGGGCGGTCTCAATACTTGAGCCCCAGCCAATGCCGGTGGACGATGTCCGCGAATCTGGTGTTGATGCAGGTTTGTTATTTTTCGTTTGTTCTTTCTGGCCTGCGCTGGAAGAGTTGCCGCTTTGATTTAGTTCGAACGTCTGCGCATGCAGTGCCGTGCGCGCCTCCAGCAGGAGGAGGAAGACGATCGAGAGTTGAATAGTCTTCTTAAACATATTCAGCAAAAACCGCAAGCTCTCCACTAAACGACTCGACCGCAGAACTTGCTAAGGCTCTGATGCGGAGTGAATTGTTCCGGTTGGTTGGCTCCGCGGTGCAAGAGGCGCTATCCATCGCTGTATCTATCGTTTGGAGTGTCATGCATGCTCCGTTAAGGTCCCTAGCAAACCTTCCTGATCTATTTCGAATCAAACGGCTGCTGAACATGATGGAAAATCTTGCATGCAATCACGAGTTAAGTTTCTGGCAGCGGCCGATACCGCTGGGCGCTATCGTGCTGCTGGCATTGGCTGTTCACGGTCCGCTCCTGGCAATGCAACTGCCGTTGACGACGTCTTACGACGCGAATTTCCACATTTTTTTTGCTTCTCACTATGCTCATCACTGGTTCGAGCCGTGGAATCCCAAATGGTTTGCTGGCTTCTCGCAGACGACATACCCTCCGCTGGCTCATCAATGGATAGCGTTATTTTCGTACGTCATTGGACTGCCGATGGCGTTCATGTTCGTGCAGCTGATTGCGATTCTGCTGATTCCGGTCGGCGTCTACCGCTTCTCCCGGCTGTGGGTGAGTGAGCGGGCGAGTAGCTACGCTGCGCTATTGAGCGTATTTGTTGGAGCAGTTCCCTTTCTGGTTTATTCCGCAGGCCAGTTGCCCACAACGCTTTCGGCGCCGATTTACCTGCTTGCATTGCCTTATTTTTATGATTGGTCAAGGTCTTCGGATAAGCGCTCGCTGGTCAAAGGAGTTGTGCTGACGCTGACGGCGGGTGCGGTTCACCACGTGACCTTGATCTTCGGATCATTCTTATTTGCTCTGCCGGTGCTTTGGCTTGCGGTTATAGATCGCGACGAGGAGACGTCCGCGGGGGCAGTTGTGGGCCGTGCAGTGGGATTTGCGGCTGTCGCCGCCATTGGGCTCGGAGTCGTGCTACTGCCCTACTGGATGGCAATCATTCAACATCCGATTGAGCAGATTCCGATTCCGCATGCCAGCCGTTCGAACTTGCTGCTCAATCTCAATTACGCGATCAACTATTTCTTTGTGCCTTACGGTGCGTTATTGATTGCGTTTCCGTTTGTGCTTTGGGTCGGATTGGCGGACCGCCGTCTACGCCCACTGGTGCTTGGCTTCTGGATTACGTTCCTGTTTGCTTTGGGCGGAACGACTCCGGTTCCGAAGTGGATATTTCGCAGAGCCTTCGAGATTCTGACTTTTGAGCGTTTCACACTTTGGGCGGCAATGATGGCGCTGCCGATCGTTGGATTGATTGTCGAGCGGATTGTGGATCGCTACCGTGCCAAAGCCGTTGGAGTTCTAGCCTTCGCCGCGATTTTCAGTCTGGCCATGCCGTTGGCTTGGATTGTGTTCAGTCCTTTCCAACCCAGCGGCGGATTGAACGTGGATCCGGTAATTTCATTTCTGAACCGGGATGCGCACGATAAATACCGCTACCTGACCTTAGGCATGGGCAATGCCCTGCCTAAGATCTCGACCTATACCGATGCGAGCAGTGTTGACGGAGAATACAATTCCGCCCGCTTGTTGCCCGAGTTGACGCACTACGGCACGGCGCAATTGACGAGTGCGAAATTTTTCGGATCGCAAGGCATGCAGTCTTTGCGCGCAATGTTGCAGCATGCGGATCACTATGGCCTGAAGTTTATTTTCATCCATGACCCTTACTACGAGCCACTGGTGGGGTTTGCGGGGTGGCAGAAGGTTGAGAGTTTTAATTCAAACGCAATTTCCGTCTGGGCGAAGGATGATGTGCCTCCAGCGAGACCAGTCCCTTCCGATGCGATCCCAGCACCGTGGGAGGGATATCTTTGGGGCACGCTACCTTTTGCCAGCAGTATCTTCGCCATTCTTTTCGCCTTGCTGCTGCCGGATCGTCGGCTGGCACGACCAACTGAAGTCCGAGTAGGTTATGCGGTGCCCGCGGACAGCGGCGAGCTCGTCCGGAGGGCGGTCTAATGGGTCGTCTTCTCGCAGTAGGCATTTTTGCCCTGACGGTTATCTTAGTTGCGATTGCGTGGTTGCAATCCGGTGGGATAGCCCGCGAACGAATGCGATCTGCGCAGACTCCGGATGAAGCTGTTCGCTTGCTGCTGACCGAGGCGCAGCAGCACGATTTCGACGCAGCTTATTCCCGCCTGGAAAATCGAGCTGAAGTGGATAAGGCGGCATTCATTCGCGATTTCTATGGGAGCAACGGCAGCCTGCTGACTTTTTCCAATCTCGAATCTTTTGATGTGTGGGGTCTGCACGCTACCGATAGCGACGCTACGCTTCGTACGAAACTTCACTACTCCACGGCGGTAGGGCCGCTCGATGACGTCCGTGATTTGAAAGCGGTACATGACGGCAACGTCTGGAAAGTGGTATGGCCCACTACACGAGTGCCGAAGCCAGCGCCGCAGGTGATCCCGGTAACTTATTTGCGATGGGACGTGATCAACCGTGGAGCGGAAGACGATTGGGGCGTACAGAATGTCGACTCGCCACAAGTTCGGATTATCTCCATGAACGCTTTATAGCGTCCAGACAGCGTTGTGATTGTCGGCGAAATCGTTAACGAGGATACGGTGCCCGCTTACGTGAACGTCAGCGCTACCCTCGTGGGCCAGCATCAGGAAGATCTCAGTCAGGAGGGGAGTTTCGACAAAATTTCTCACACGCTTCTCCCCAAACAGGTCTCGCCTTACCGGATTGATTTCCCGGGGATGCGGCTAAGCAAAATAAAGAGCGTGCGCATGGACGCCAGAGCCATGCTGGTTCCCGCCAGCGCGGATCCGGTAATAGAAGTAAACCAGCAACGGATCGAGACCGATGCCGTGGGGAAGAAAGTTCTGCGCGGCGAACTCGTCAACCAGAGCGGGCAAGTCGTAAATATTTCGCACGTGATTGCCGCTTATTACGACGCAAATGGAAAGGTTATCTGGGTGTCCGACGGGTATGTGGACCAAGAGCTTGAGCCGCAAATTCCAGTCGCCTTCGCCGTCGATTTACCGGATGACGTTGCAGCAAAGGTGCAGAGCTACCACGTTGTGGTTAATCACTACGACATCCACCCCTCTTAACTATGCGCGGTCCCATTTCATTCTTGATGCTCTTGGTGTTGGCAGGCGGGGCGTGGGCTGCCGAAATTCATCCGCCGTCCCAAGCGACGGCTGGTGTTTCCTTTTCGATGTCGAGCAGCGGCACCGGGCAAGGCACGTTCTATCTGATCGGTCCGGCTCACGTTGCCAAACACCAGGTGAGTCTGGGGGGAAACATTGACGTCGATGGCACGGAAATTGAACATGCCGGACGATATACAGCGATTCTCTGCACAGATCAATGTTCCGCAACGACGTTTTACGTTCACGCTGCTGAGCCAGACCGGTTGAGTTTGTTGGTCCACCCGTCGCGCGTGCCGGTTTCAAATCCTAATGCGATTAGTGCCGTAGCCTTCGTCTGGGACGCTTTCCACAATCTTGAGTTCTCACCGCAGACGGTGAAGTTCACGGTAAATCCGAGTGAACACTCCTCGATATCACAAGCGCGGACCTCGAGCAACGGAATCGCGTGGATACGCTTGACGTCGGCGGCAAAGGGAGGGCCGGCGAAGATCGAAGCGTCCATCGGAAAGACTTCCGAAACCCGCGTGGTGCAACAGGTCGCCTCGGACGCCTGCAATTTGCGCATTAAAGGGTCGTCCGTTTCACACAAAGTGTTAGTGGAAACAGATCCGGTGCGCGATTGTAGTGGGAATTTCGTGCCGGATGGCACAGTGGTAAGTTTCACCATGACGGACTCGACCGGGAAAACCACGGTCGACGTTCCGATTAAGCGAGGTGTTGCTAAGGTCGAAATTCCAGCGACTGGCCATGCGCGAATTACGGCTGCCTCAGGGGTGGCGACCGGGAATGAATTGGATCTTGCCGGTGGTGCAGAGTGAGAACGCACTTACTACAAATTGCCGGACAGGTTGCGCTGGCTGTTTTTATCGTCATGCTGATCCTCGCGGGAGCGTCAGGTGTTACAGCCGATGATTCGCTTCCGAAGGTATTGCTGAACGCCGACAACCTTGGACCTCGCTCGATTGAGGATCGTACGGCCGAGGTAGTACCGCGGGACTATGCTTTCGCCTGGCGGACCATGGCGCAGGCGCTGGAACAGAATCGAGCTGAGTTGCTGGATGGATATTTCGCGGGGCTCGCCAAAGACAATCTTTCCCATCTGATCGCGGATCAGAAGCAGTCCAACGTTCGGGTTCGATATCTGGATCATGGTCACAAGCTGGAAGCATTGTTCTATTCCCCTGCCGGGGACGCCATGCAACTGCGCGACCACGCTAGTCTGGGCATCGATGTGATGGACGGCGATAAGGTCATTCACAGCGAGCAAGTTAATCTGCAATACATCGTTCTCATGACTCCAGGGGCAGATCGCTGGCTGGTGCGCGATCTGGAGATTGTGCCGGAGACCAAGCCCTAGGGCGGCTTACCACCTCTTTTGAGTCATCGCGTTGCATCGTAATTGCATCGAATTGCGAGGGAAGCCAGGCACAGGCAATATGAAGAATCCTTCCATCATCATTCTGATTCTGACGGGCGTGATCATGATTGGCCAGGGTTGCTATCGCAGCAAGGTCCAATCCATGAATCAGAGGGTGCGGCCGATTGATACTGCCCCAAAGCTTCTGGCTGACTACCAACCGTGGTTTGGAGATCCGGAACACATCAGCGTGGGTTATTCGACACAAGATCCTGCGGTCCTGAAAAAGCAAATTCAAAAGGCCAAAGATCTCGGCATTTACGCATTTGCCGTGGATTGGTATGGGGATCGCAGGCCTTTCCTCGATCGCAGCTATTCACTGCTGCAACAGATCGCGAATGAGAATCATTTTCATGTCGCTCTCATGTATGACGAAACCGAAGAAGACAACGGTCGCGCCACGGATGATGCCCTTGAGGCTTTCGACAAGGCATACAAGTCTTACATTGGCCCAAGCGCTCCGAATCGCGATGCCTACCTTCAATACCAGGGGCGTCCCGTGATTTTTGTTTTTCCCAAGCGCGGTCACACAGACTGGGATCGTGTGCGGCAACAGGTAAACACCTGGGACACGCCTCCATGGCTGATTTACAAGGATGATCCGCCGGCACAGTATGCAAACGATTTCGACGGTCAGTACGCCTGGATTCATCCTGGACCGAAAGGCTGGGCTCCGGATGGAAGTGAGTGGGGGAAGGACTATCTTGAGAGTTTTTATACAAAAATGAAAAAAGATCATCCTGATCAACTCACGATTGGCGGCGTCTGGCCGGGATTTGACGACAGTAAAGCTTCGTGGGGGCTGAATCGCCACGTGGATCGCCGATGCGGCCAGACTCTGGAGGACACCCTCGGAGTGGCCCGTCGTTATGAGGATGGAGAGATTCATATGCCTTTCCTGATGATCGCAACGTGGAACGACTACGAAGAAGGCACGGCGATAGAAAATGGAGTCTCGAACTGCAACCGCCAACAGGCGTCGAGTCATCCAGGAGGGATCCCAGGTGAAGCACCCTGAATAACGGCATGTCTATTGATCCTTCATCCTCCGAAGTCGCCTCAACGCAACAGCACATGGATGCGCTATCGCGGATTTTATTCCGAGGGTATTCGGATGACTTCTGTGCCCCGAATAAGAATCTCGAATCAATTGATCGCGAAATAAAATACGTCGCGGAATTAACCGATGATGAGCGCTCCGAGTTTTTGCGACTTGCGAACATGCACCACGTAACGGCCCGAGCGCTTCAGGTGTTCGAGCAATCAGAAGCGGTTTTGGTGAATGACGAAGTCCGAGAGTGGTGCCGCAGCGCGTTGTCGCATGAACGATCTCGCATCACTCATGCGGTGGAAAATCTCTTCCCGATTTGCACGGCTCTCGAAGCTTCCGGCTCGAAAGTCGTAGTCATCAAATCCCTCGACCATTGGCCCGATTTAGGCTCTGATTTGGATCTCTACGCCACCGGGGACCAATCTACTATCGTGCGAGTGATGGCCGAAACATTCCGCGCAAAGCCAGCCGCACGAAGCTGGGGTGATTGCCTCGCAAACAAATGGAATTTTGTTGTCCCCGGCCTTCCGGAGCTGGTTGAAATTCATGTCCGCTATCTGGGCCAGACCGGAGAGCAGAAGGCAATGGCCGACCGCATGGTCGACCGGAGAATCTTCAAGACAATAAACGGCCACACGTTCTATGTGCCTGCACCAGAGTATCGGGTGATCATTTCAACTTTGCAGAGAATGTATCGTCATTTTTATTTTCGCCTGTGCGACATGGCGGATTTTGCAGCCCTGTTGCAAAGTCGCGCCATCGATTTTGTTGAGCTAAAAAACACGGCAACGCTTGGCGGGATATGGCCCGGAGTGGCGACTTTCCTTCTCTTGGTGTCAGAGTATGTCAAAGCCTTCGGCGGTGATGTTGAGGTTCCTCATGAAGTCCTCGCGTTCGCATATTCAAAAGAGATCCGGGTTTATTTGAGAGGAGATTTTCTGCGAGTTGCCAAAAGGCCCGCAGCTTGGCTTTATGCTTCGCAGTTGATGAGCGCGGCGCGGCATGTTGACGTTCGCGCTATGGGCCGTCTTCCTCTGTTGCCTCCTCTCGCGGTTTCGGCCTTGGTCGCATTTCGATTGACTGGCAGTGATAAAGGCGTGTGGTGAACATCTGCGTCGCTCAAGAGACCTACAGCATGTCCCGGATTGGATTACCACAACGGCGACGTTAGACTTTTCTCGGGGAAGCGGGGTCCCTTTTTTCAAAATAAGTTTTCCGTACCAACGTCCAACGCCGACGTGTCGGCTATAAACGGTATTTATGAGAATCGCCCAGGTCGCACCTCTCTACGAAAGTGTTCCGCCCAAGCTCTATGGTGGAACGGAGCGGGTTGTATCCTGGCTTACCGAGGAGTTGGTCCGGCTTGGTCACGACGTCACCTTGTTCGCGAGCGGCGATTCATTGACCAGCGCCAAACTGGTACCGATAGTTCCCGAGGCACTGCGGCTGAATCCGCATTGCATCGATCAGTTAGCGCACCACGTCGTTTTGGTGGAAACGGTTTTTCGCGAAAGAGCAAATTTTGATTTAGTTCACTTTCATATCGACTACCTCCACTACCCTGTCAGCAGGCGGGAACCTATCACCGGCATAACCACATTGCACGGCCGCCTCGACATTCCGGACTTGGTTCCGCTCTATCGGTCCTTTCCGAAGATGCCAGTTGTTTCGATTTCGGATGCGCAGCGCGAACCGTTACCGTGGCTCAATTGGCTGGGCACCGTGCGTCATGGATTGCCCAGGGACAGTTTCAAATGTTATGCGGATCCTGGAAAGTATTTGGCATTTCTGGGACGCATTTCTCCCGAGAAAGGGATTGATCGTGCGATTGAAATAGCGAAACGCGTGGACATGCCCCTTAAGGTTGCGGCTAAGATAGATCGTGCCGACACTGAATACTTTGAGACCTCGGTAAAGTCGCTGCTTGATCACCCGCTGGTCGAGTTCATTGGGGAAATCGGCAACGATGATAAGAATGACTTTCTGGGAAATGCCGCGGCGCTCCTTTTTCCCGTTCAATGGCCGGAGCCGTTTGGCCTGGTGATGATTGAAGCTATGGCATGCGGTACTCCGGTGATCGCCTATCCGAACGGGTCGGTGCCTGAGATCATGAAAGACGGCGTTACTGGATTCATCGTCGCCGATGAGGACGCCGCAGTTAAGGCGGTAGAAAAACTTGACGAAATTGATCGAAAAATGTGCCGCCGATATTTCGAGCAACACTTCACTTCAGCCCGCATGGCGCAGGACTACCTCAATATTTATCAGAGGCAGCTTCAGCAGGAGCCTGCTTCGATCACTATTCCCGATGGAGTTTCCAGTTGGACGAAACTAGCGCCTCCCAGCAGTACTACATAGCCGCAACATCTTCGCCGGCGGACGATCGAGCGGTAGTCCTGAAGTACGGCAAGATGTTTTCAGTTTTCGACCGTCTCGGGGATATACAGACGTCCGGCCTTGGTGAAGAGGGGATTTTCTTTGATGGCACCCGCTATCTCTCTAAGTTGGCGATAGCTCTGTGGAATTCGAGGCCCTTGCTGCTGAGTTCGAATGTCGAGACCAACAATTTTCTCTTCGCCTCCGATCTTGCGAACCTCGACATTTCGCTTAACAACGAAGTGGTAATTCCTCGTGGCACGCTACATCTCCAACGTTCTAAGTTCCTCTGGCAAGATGCTTGCTATGAAGAGTTCAGATTCACAAATTACGGTCTGCAGGCACTCAGAATTCCCTTCCGCATCATGTTTGATGCGGACTTTGCCGACATCTTCGAAGTGCGAGGCATGCAGCGGCAGAGCAGAGGCCGACGCTTAGATGAAGGTATTCGCAAAGACCAGGTTGTGCTCGCGTACGAAGGCCTGGACGGGGTCGTGCGGAGAACACAGCTTCAGTGCGACCCACCGCCCGAGGCCATTTCTGCCAGCGAAATGCGCTTTCGAGTGTCTCTGGCCCCTCATGAGGTTTCAGTTTTGCGTTTGAGCATACGCTGTGATCCCTCGACTTCGGCTCCGTTGGTGAGTTATCCGCACGCAATGAGCGCGGCCAGGCTCGAATTCAACGAGGTGAACGATTCCGTCCCACAGATACAAAGTTCGAATTCTCGTTTCAACGATTGGGTGCGACGCTCATTTTCTGACGTGAGAATGATGACCGTGGGAAATCCGGAGAAGGATTACCCCTACGCGGGCGTGCCCTGGTTCAGCACCGTTTTCGGGCGAGATGGAATTATCACAGCACTCGAAATGCTGTGGATGAATCCCTCGATAGCAAAAGGCGTTTTGCAATACCTTGCGAAAACCCAAGCCACCGAAATCAATCCCGCGATCGAAGCCGAGCCCGGGAAGATTTTGCACGAAATGCGTCGAGGGGAAATGGCTGCTCTCGGCGAGATCCCCTTTGGGCGTTATTACGGCAGCGTCGACGCGACTCCTCTCTTTGTCTTGTTGGCTGGCGCTTACTACGACCGAACGGGCGACCGCAAATTTCTCGAGCAGATGTGGCCGCACGTGGAACGGGCTTTGCACTGGATCGATAAATTCGGAGATCCGGATGGCGATGGCTTCGTGGAATATTCACGCCGTTCAAAGAACGGATTAGTTCAGCAGGGATGGAAGGATTCGAATGACTCGGTGTTCCACGCCAACGGCAGCCTGGCTGAGCCCCCAATCGCACTTTGCGAGGTTCAGGGCTACGTGTACGCGGCCAAGCTTGCCGCTGCACGATTGAGTTGTGTCCTTGGAAAGGAAAAGACTTGCGCGGGCCTTAGAAAAGAGGCGGAACAACTTCGAAGAAACTTCGAAGATGCTTTTTGGTGCGAGGACCTGTCAACGTACGCGCTGGCTCTAGACGGTAGCAAGGCTGCCTGCCGGGTTCGAGCGTCCAACGCTGGTCACTGTCTGTATACCGGAATTGCATCTCCCGAACGTGGCGAGTTGGTTGCCAAAACGATACTCGGCTCGAATTTCTGCAGCGGATGGGGGATTCGAACTTTAGCGAGTGGTGAAGCCCGCTACAATCCCCTCTCCTATCATAACGGTTCCGTCTGGCCTCACGACAACGCCATCGTCGCAAGCGGCATTGCGAGGTATGGGTTCAAGGAATTGGCGGGCCAAATCCTGCTCGGGCTTCTGGATGTGAGTAGCCAGGTTGATCTTCATCGTCTCCCGGAATTGTTCTGTGGCCTGAATCGGCGGCCCGGAGAGGGCCCGACACTCTACCCTGTCGCATGCTCGCCTCAAGCATGGGCTGCGGCGGCGGTGTTTTTGGCGCTCCAAGCCTGTCTCGGTATTTCCGTGGAGGAATCCAATCGCCGGATAGTATTTGAGCGGCCTTTCTTGCCCGATGGCCTTCCGCAAATTTGCATAAAGAACCTGCGGTGCGGCACATCTCCCGTCGATCTTCTTCTAGAACGGCAAAATAACGAAGTGAGGATTGAAGCCACGCAGAATTCTGACGCAATCGAAATCATTCGAGCTTCTTAGGTCCCGATTTTATCGAAAGCCATTTTGTCCCAAGGCCCCGTCAGCCTCTGTTTAAGCCTCCTAAAGCACATATCAGCCCAATCTACAGGCTCAACCGGATGGAAGTGATTGAGTCGAAACACTAGATTTTTGTTCGAGTACGATTAGATGAACATCCAGGTGTGCTCGAATGAGCACAAGAGAGGCACTATGACATTCAACAAACTACGAAAATACCTCCTGGCGCTCAGCGCCGTAGTCTTGATTCTCAGCTGCATTAGCTGGGCCGACGAGGATAAAGATCGATCCGATATCGACAAGCGCATTGAGGCTTCCGCAAATGTCCTGAACGAAATTATGGCCACGCCTGACAAAGCTATTCCAGATAAAGTTATGAATGACGCGGTCTGCATCGCCGTCATTCCTTCAATGGTTAAGATCGCGATAGGCTTTGGCGGCAATCATGGAAAGGGCATTGCGAGTTGCCGCACCGGACACGGTTGGAGCGCACCGGCTCCCATCACGATAACTGGCGGAAGTTGGGGACTTCAACTTGGTGGCCAAGCCGTCGACATTGTGATGATCGTTACCAATGAGCAGGGCATGCAGCATTTACTTTCCAGCAAATTTAAAATTGGAGCGGATGCTTCCGCCGCTGCTGGTCCCGTAGGCCGAGACGCTGCCGCCGATACCGATTGGAAGCTTAAGGCTGAAGTGCTGACTTATTCGCGCGCTCGTGGCTTATTCGCCGGTATCGATCTCAGTGGTTCAGCGGTAACGCAGGATAAAGACGAGACTCGGATTCTGTATGGGAAATTCGTCCCGTTCGAAACGATTCTCAAAGGGAACGTTACGCCACCGGAAAGCTCCGCGCCTTTCTTGACCGCTGTCCGCAAATACGCGGGTCAAGCCCGAGAACAGGGCGAACTGAATCAGCCGAAAGATGCATCGGAACGGTAGCCTTCGATAACACAAGGAATATGTGAGGGAAGGTCACGCTAAGTGCTTGACCTTCTTTTTGTTGCATTTGCGGAGGCACACGCTTTCGAAACGCAACCGTGCTGGAGAAAACCTCATCGAACCCGCGTGGCAGATAATCCAGACCCGAAAGCGGACGCCCAAACCGTAACTTCGTCGGAACCAGTTGCGCTCCCGAAAAAGCAGGAATTGCTCTTCCAGGAAGTGCTGGTCACCCTGGGGGAAAATAACGTCCCCTTTGTGGTTGCAGGGGCATTTGCGCTTCAGGAGCACACCGGTATCTGCCGATGGACTAAAGATCTGGACATTTTCCTGACAGCGGAAAACGCGGCCGTCGCCCTCAAACATCTTGAGAGCCGGGGGTTTGATTGTGAGGTGCGGGACCCTGTATGGCTCTACAAAGCTTATCGCGATGATTTCTTTGTAGATCTCATTACCGGCATGAGCAATGGCGCAATCATTGTCGACGACACATGGATTGAACGTGGCAATCCTGCAAGCGTTGATGGGGTCACGACTCGGGTTCTCGCGCCGGAGGAACTCATCGCGTCCAAACTATTCGTGATCCGCCGCGAACGTTTCGATGGAGCGGATATTGCGCATGTCGTCTATGGCACGGGCGGCAATCTGGATTGGGAGCGCCTGCTTGCACTGGCTGGCGAGCATTGGGAACTTCTTCTTTGGGCGCTTGTGTTGTTTCGGTATGTTTATCCGGGACAAACTCACTATGTTCCCCCCGCTGTGTGGAACACCTTGCTGGAGCGATTCAGCAAGGAGGTTGCGAATCCGAATCTGAACGCCAGATTCCGCGGAAGTCTGGTGGACGACCGCATGTTCGCCATTGATGTGAATGATTGGGGCCTTGAAAATGTTTTGGAACAATACCGTTCCAATCGGCTTAGTCACTTGTCGCCTGTAAGCGAGAGTCTCAGCCAAAACGATCGTAAATGAGAATAGCAGCCACCGCCGATTTGCATTACACAGTTCAGAGTTATGCCATTCTGCAAGATCAGCTGAACAAAGTTCGGGACGATGCGGACGTTTTCGTTCTCGCGGGGGATCTCACAAATTATGGCAAGACGGAGGAAATGGAGCCGCTCTTAAACACTATCGTCCGGCTGCGGATTCCGACGGTCGCGGTGCTGGGAAACCATGACTACGAGAACGGACAAGAAGTTGAATTGGCGCGAATGATGACTGCGGCTGGAATCAAGGTGCTTGATGGCAGCGCGTACGAGCGGGATGGAGTCGGATTCGCGGGAACCAAGGGCTTCATCGGGGGATTCGGACGCGGGGTTCTTACTGCATTTGGTGAGCCGGAGATCAAGACCTTCGTGCGGGCGTCGATTGATGAGGCGCTAAAACTGGAACGCGCCATGTCGCAGCTGCGAACCAAGAAACGAGTGATCGTGCTGCATTATGCTCCCATTGTTGGCACGGTTGAAGGTGAAGCGCCGGAGATTTATCCATTCCTAGGAACCTCACGCTTGGCGGAGGTAATCGACCGGCATGGAGCAGACCTGGTGGTCCACGGACATGCTCACAATGGAAAAACCGACGGGCGCACTACCGCCGGCATTCCCGTTCACAATGTCGCCATCACGCTGCTCCAGTCGCAGAAGCCATCGGCGGTTTACAGAGTCTTCGACGTCTGAAAGTCGCAAGCACCAACTTCCAAAGTCTCTTATTTCGGACGATGTAAGGGATAGTACAGCTTCTGGCTTAGGGGGGATACCGATTCACCCCCATTGTGCCCCGAACCTTACGAAGTTAAGTTTAGATTGTGCTAATCGCTTATCTGCAAAGCACGGAACCAACCTCACTACCTCCAAGATTTTCTGGCCACGATGGAGTTTCGGTATATCAGTATGTCAACGTTCGCCATTTCGTCGTTCTTGGATCGCAAGGTCTATCAATTTTCCAGGAGATGACAAATGAAGAGATTATTGATGTGTAGCTGTACCGCGCTGGTGTTTTTCGTAGCTGCGGCCGTCGCCCAAACCAGCTCACCCACCTACCCAACTGCACCAAATGCCCAAGGAACCCAAAGCTCGCCGCCCTCCATGGAACAGCAGGGCTCCAGCCAAGGATCCATGTCTCAAGGGTCAATGCCGGGGGACTCAACCAACTCGACCATGAAAGCGGACAAGACCAAGATGAAGGGTTGCATCCAGTCGCAGGGTGGGCAGTACATGCTGCAAACCAAGAAGGGGAAGGATGTAATGCTGACTGGGCAGGACGTTTCCGCGCACGTAGGTCACGAAGTAACTGTGCATGGAACGTGGGAAGCGGCCGGTGGAAATACCTCCGGCATGTCCGACACTTCGTCAGCGAATGCCTCCCCGAGTGGAAAATCATTCAACGTCACCAGCATAGACATGATTTCGGATACCTGCACCACGGCGAAAGGGATGAGTAACGACAAGAACTCCGGAACCGGCACGCCCGGCCCCGGTAGCACCCCGCCTCAACAATAAAAAAGGCCGAAAAGAAGACCAGAGCCCAACCCGGGCTCTGGTTTTTTTATTTCGAGTGCCCCTTAATGTATCGTGTGTTGGGCCAGCCACCCACTTAATCGTCTAGTCAACAAGAAACGTCCTCGGCGCCACTGGTCGTGTTCCCGAGTCTAGGAATGGATTTTGCTGCTAGGCTTGAAGCCGCCGCGGCGCTTATCGCGGCGGGGAGCGGATTATTGCGCGTACAAAACCAAATGAGTGAGAAGAAGCGAGCATTTACTGCACATCTCTTTCGAGTTGGTGCCTACGTCGCAGCGTTCTTCTGGTTGGCCTTCGTTTGGGGGGCAGTGAAGGTCCTTTCTGTACCGGACACTGGAAAGCACTCTCTCACCTGGCTGGCTGGACAATTCTCCTTGTTGCTGCTGCAGCAATGATTGGTACGATGAATCACTGGGTACGATATCTCCGAGTCATCTTTGGCGCTGGGATACTTGGCGGCTTACTCGCGACTGGTACCGGGCATCTGCTGAATGACCCTAAGCCTTTCCCGCGTTCCGTCGCCGCTGGTATCACTGCGTTATTTGTTGGTTGCGGCCTTGTCTCGCAGACATTCGCCAGCCGCAGGCTCACGATGTTCGACCGTGCGGCGCTCATCGCTTTCCTGGCCGCATTCGTTGGTGGGATCGTCAAGGATTCGCCGACTTCAAGCCTGATCGGGCTGA
>Ga0210403_10001166_pt1 | contig 25482 bp, 23 predicted proteins | sample IncBWC19MmetaG_FD_150863 | JGI IMG/M metagenome (GOLD analysis project Ga0210403, IMG submission 150863) | Forest soil microbial communities from Barre Woods Harvard Forest LTER site, Petersham, Massachusetts, United States - Inc-BW-C-19-M | ecosystem: Environmental > Terrestrial > Soil >... | reverse complement strand
TCACCTTAACTCAATCTTCGTGGACGGCAGGCCAACGCCGTTCCCGCAAATGGATGTCTGGCTACGCTGCTCTTGCGTTAGCCCCGCGAAGTGATCGAAGGCAGTTCGGACCATCGTGCAGAACGATAACCGCGCTCAGGGAAGCCCTCTCGCCGCGTGCGGGGAAATCTCCGTTTTCCCTTGACTTTTTCCTATCATGGATGTCCCTTTTTTCCCTTTGCTTGCGATCGCCGGAGCGGGCATTTCCATGGCAGCTCGCATGATGCGAGCGTAATCTCTAAATGCGTTGCGGCCTTTTGCAGTCAATTTGCAGATGGTCAACGGATATTTCCCCTTGAATGTCTTCTCTATGTTCACATACTCTGCCTCTTCCAGCTTGCTCAGGTGGCTGGAGAGGTTCCCCTGGGTCAAGGGAGAGTCCAAAATGATGCATACATGATACATACAGGATACAGGGGGTGGGGGTTAGCGACATGGTTACTATCTGCAGATTCATTGAGCAGGCACACCGCCACCCCTTCCTCCGCTCGCGCAGGGCACAGACATTTAGGTGACTTTGCGGATACAGGGGAGGGGATGCATCCACTTCGGCCATGCCTGCTATGGGATGCACCCCTCCCCGCATTCTCTCGGTCCACCCACCGCTAGGTTTGCGGTCTGAGGTTTTCAAAGATCTGTTACACAAGCGGCGCCTGAGCGCCCTGGAACGATTATGCGCAAGCGCACAAGAGGAATGAGAGTTATGCTGCCGGAATGGCAGCATTCCGATAGCGATCTGGCAGCATCTTGGAGAACCCGGGACAGACGGGACGTTCCCGGCATCGTCCACTTTCCGGTACATATAAAAATCGGCCTGTTCTCTTCGAGATGCACCAAGGCCGCCATGCGGGTTCCCCATCCTGATCCGTGCCGAAAAGTTAACTTGCGATCGGTTCGTGTGCTTCGTTGCCGCTGATCTGGATGGCATCCAGCCGCAGTCCTATAGCTACGCCCGCTCCGTAGGCCGGATCGGCTTTGCGGAAGTGCGTCACCTGCAACTCCTGAATGCGCTTGGGAACCTGTCCTAAGCTGCCGACGATATTGCTGATGAGGCGCTGCTGCGCATCCTTCCTCATCAGCCGGAACAGATTTCCGGGTTGCGTGTAGTAGTCGCTCTCGTCGCGATGATTGTGGCGGTCCACAGAGCCGCTGATCGTTGTGGGGCGTTCACAATAGGTTGCATCCTGGGTCGGCCCACTGAAGCTGTTGGGCTCGTAGTTTGGCGACGCGCCGCCATTACCGTTGAAACTCATGGCTCCATCGCGATTGTATGTGGCTAATGGGCATTGGGCCTTGTTGACCGGCAGGGAGTCGTAGTTTACGCCCAAGCGATAGCGGTGCGCATCCGGATATGAGATCAATCGGCCTTGCAGCATCTTGTCCGGGGAAAAGCCCATGCCAGGAACGATATTGCGGGGTTCGAAGGCAGCCTGCTCGACTTCAGCAAAATAGTTGAACGGATTGCGGTCCAGGACCAGCTCGCCTATGTCGACGAGCGGGTAATCGCTGTGCGGCCAGACCTTTGTCAGATCGAAGGGATTGATCGGGTAGGTCTCTGCTTCCTTCTCTGGCATGATCTGCATACAAACGCGCCACTTCGGGAAGTTGCCGTTCTTGATGGATTCAAAAAGGTCGCGCTGCGAGTAATCGGGATCAATGCCACGCATTTCACTGGCCTTTTCGCCAGTAAAGTTCTTGATTCCCTGCCTGGTCTTGAAGTGGTACTTCACGTAAAAGAGTTCCTGGTTGGCGTTGATCAGACTGAAGGTATGGCTGCTGAAACCGTCCATGTGCCGGTAGCCGTCGGGCGTCCCACGGTCGGAGAACAGGATCGTGACCTGATGCAATGATTCGGGTGAGAGCGACCAGAAATCCCACATCATGGTGGGCGATTTAAGATTGGTCTCAGGATCGCGCTTCTGGGTGTGGATAAAATCGCCGAACTTCAGCGGGTCCTTGATGAAGAAGACAGGGGTATTGTTGCCAACCATATCCCAATTGCCTTCGTCCGTGTAGAACTTTAAGGCGAAACCGCGGGGATCGCGCTCGGTATCGGCCGAACCTTTCTCTCCACCGACCAGAGAGAAGCGTAAAAACGTTGGGGTGCTCTTGCCGACTCTCGAGAAGAGGCTGGCCGTTGTGTAGCTGCCCATGCCGGGGTTGGTGCAGACAAAATGGCCATGTGCGGCAGAGCCTTTAGCATGGACGACACGCTCAGGGATGCGCTCACGATTGAAATGCGCCATCTTCTCGAACAACAGGGAATCTTCCAGTATGATCGGCCCCCGAGGCCCTACGGTGAGGGAGTTTTGGTTGTCGCCGACAGGACGTCCGGCGTCTGTGGTCATTACTTCCTTTTTTACTTCCTTTTTTTCTGGCATAACTTCTCCTTCTTGGTACAGCGATCAACACACCGCGAGTTCGCACCTGGGGTTAGCCAACGCTTCATGGGCAAGCCCGCTCTTGTCGAGCACCGTTGAAGCTGACGTGAGCGTTGGAAGTCAGGATGTTGTGATTATGGGTGCTGCAGTCCGAGCGGTCTGTGCGGAACTGCTCACCTTACGGAAAAGGGGGCGTCCTGAGTTCTGAGGGCCTTCCCCCTTTTTCATTCGGAGACATAGGGCTGCTCCGGCGCCGGCGCTCACTGCGGCGTTGCCCCAGTGAACGACATCTTAGGAATGAATTTCTGGAAACAGCATCAGAGTTACTCGGCATGGCGGGAATATCTCGCCGCCCAAGGCTCTGAGGCCAAATGCGACGGACCAACGATCACTGCGGACTAAAGGTGTCTGGGTGGGTTTTTAGCTGAGGAGCGAACAGAAATATGGGCCCGCGAGAATACCAGTTGACATTTAACGGAAATCCACTACCATATGGTTGTGGATCGGCTGGGTACAACATTCGCGGCTTTGTCTGATCCAACTCGGCGGGCGATGATCCAGCGGCTCTCCCGTGGGCCTGTCTCTGTACACGGCCTGACGGGACCGTTTGCACTCTCGCAGCAGATGATTTCAAAACATATTGCCTATCTGGTGCGGGCGCGGATTGTGATCAAGACGAAGCGTGGACGAGAGAGTATCTGCACGCTTAGGCCAGAGGCGATCAAGACAGTCAGCGACTGGGCGATTCGCTATCGCCAATTCTGGGAAGAGAGTTTCGACAAGCTGGAAGTGGTTGTGAATCAAATGAAAAAAGCGGAGGCCGGAGATGACAAAAAGCACGGGGAATGAGACGGAGCGGATGGTTGTCACCAGAGTTTTTGATGCGCCGCGCGAATTGGTTTGGAAGGCGTGGACAGACCCGAAGTACGTGATGCAGTGGTGGGGGCCGAAGGGCTTTACTGCGCCCGTTTGCCAGATGGATTTTCGCGTTGGAGGGAAATTCCTCTGCTGCATGAAAGCACCGGATGGACAGGAGTTCTGGAATGCGGTGGAATACCACGAGATTGTTCCGCACGAGAAGATCGTTTCCTTGATGTACTTTTCAGACTCGAAAGGAAACAGGATTGATCCTGCGGAGCTAGGAATAGAACATGAGGCCATCGAAGGTGCGTACGACGTGACCCTCTTTGAGGACCTGGGAAACGGCCAGACGAAACTCACCTTCATTGGAAATGAACCCATGGAGAGCGCGAAAAATAGCGGACAATTGGAGGGCTGGAACGAGATACTCGAGAAGCTTGCTGCAGTTGTTGCGGGGCTGACGCAGACGAAATAAGAAGCTGAAGCGAAAGGACACCTCGCGATGAGGGCCGCGCCACGAGGGCAAGCACGAGGGAAAGAATGATCCATACGTTTAGTTCCGGCGGGCGCGATGCCGATGCCCGGCACGGAGGCCAAGACAATGTCATTCGTTCGCGATCTGAGAGTTGCATTTAACTCGCTAGGCTATGTCTTTCGGCAAGACGCCGCAGCAGGTCGTCGATTTCTACAAAGAATCGATGCGCCGCATTGACGCTTTGCCGGGCGTGAGCGAAACAGCATTCGGCAATGTGGTCCCGTGGCGCGATACCGGCTATGCCTTTCAATTCTCAGGGGATGGTCATGCCCATGCCGCCAACGTAGAAGGTCCCCGGGCGCAGTGGCGTAACATCTCTCCCGGCTTTTTTGCGGCGCTGGGTGTTCCCATGCTTGCAGGCCGCGATTTCAACGCGCTCGATCACCAGAATAGGAATGCAGAGGCTGTCGTTATCGTCAGCCAGACGCTCGCACAGCGCATGTTTCCCAATCAGGATGCCGTCAATCGGCATGTCTATTGGACCGATCCGGTGTTGCAATTCGCTTCCGGGAGCGAAGTAGAAAAGGCGCGCATGATGGCGCCGCGCCGCATCATTGGCGTCACGGCGGATATTGACGATGGACATGTCGTTCCCGGCCCCACGGTCACCAGCGACTACTCAGGCGATGACCGCCTCTTGGGTGATCTAAACTGAAGCGCAAGGGGAACTAGCGGCGGGAACTGAACTGTATTCGGCTTTCGAAGCGCCCGACTGCCCGAAGGGCAGGAGGGCGGAGCAATAGCCTACACCCAGAGCGGGGCGGATGAGTTGGATTCTTCGGGGTTGGATGGGCCTGCTTGGTAGATACGGCAATCTACTGGCGCGGCGGCGAGGCCGTTGGCCTCGCGATGTTGAAAAAGCTGTCGGAGAAAAACACTCCGCCCGCAAACCCGCCCACAGGCGAAAATTTCGCATCCTGACGGATGCGACAAAATCCCTGATTTTTATTGGATTTTGATTGGTCGGGGAGAGAGGATTTGAACCTCCGACCCCCTGGTCCCGAACCACATTCCAGACCTTATTGAGACTTGTTGAAATCTCCTGTTTCTAAGTTGTTGATATTGAAATCGTTGCTTGTCGCCCGTTAAACACTGCTGTTCGTTATTGAAATCGGAGGCTTCGACAGCCTCATTTTTGTCTACAGCCCACGAATGTGGGTTGCCGCTAGGCAGATTTGGAATATGGGCAGGCGTTAAACGATAATTGACCATGCTCTTATGATGTTCTCATATCAAAAACTTTTTCTGATCCTCTTGTCATTTATTTTTTCTGGCAATGCAGCCATGGGCGTGCAGCGAGAAGTCTGTAACCCTCTCTATAAGCAGGAACATGTCATGATTCTCGGCAAGTTGATTGAAGTAGAATTTTTTTCGCCATCGCGTGTCGGGCGTTATCCTGCCGTGCTTATGATTCATGGACAGGCTGGACTTTTCTCGCACCCGCAAAACGGCCGCCCCGCATTAGATAATTTTGGTGAGCACAGCTTGGCATGTCACGGTTTCATAGCCATTCTGCCACACTATTTTGATATCTCAGGAATAAAGAGCGCGTCCAATGAGTCGATCATGCGCACGAATGCCTCCATATGGCTACAGGAGCTACGGTATCTGGTCGATTGGATCGTCACATTGCCTAATGTCGAGCATAAGCACATTGGATTGCTTGGCGAGTCGCTAGGTGGTTACTTGGCGATCGCTCTGGGATTTACTGACCGTCGCATCCACCTTGTTAGTGCATTTTCAAGTGGCGATCCTCGAGAAATCATATCGCACATCACCAATCGACCACGGGTGTTGTTGTACCGTGGCGGCCGTGACAGCTTAATCTCAATAGAGGAAATCGACCGTACATGCCAATGGCTAGACGTAATGAAGATAAAATATCACTTACGGATATTCGATGGACTGGATCACGGATTGGATGATCTGTCGCGCCAAATAATCATTAACGATCTCATCGCACAGAGAAAATAAGATTCCTGATCTTATTGCCAGCCAATAAAAAATACCCCTATGCGGTTCTTTATATCGCATAGAGGCCATAAGCATAGCTTATATAATAATTTATTTTTCTGCGCTTATGATGCAATGAGTTCAGGGCAAGCGTTGTTTCCGCAATCGGATGGTGGCGGTGGATCGGGTGGAGGCGGTGGCGGTGGAGCATAACCACTTATTTGGACCGAAGTGCCGAGTACGGGTTGCAGTGTATTGGTTGAATCATAAATACCGACAACGACTTCATACGTTCCATCGGCCACGCCAGTGAAGTCTGGCATCGGAATAGTTAGGCTCGATTGGTCGGAAGCAATACTAGTTGCAGATGCTGTGGCAACGACATTTCCGAATTCGTTGTATATCATCACCTGAGGCGGGCCATATGCATTGTTTATCCCTGATCCCCAAATGGTTAGATTTGATGGCTGTGAACCTGCTGCAACGCTCGAAGGGGCTATGGATGCTGAGGGAAAGGATTGACATAATATCTGGACAATTTGGCCTTGGACTACTCCCGAAACAGGTTTCTCGGTCGTCGTATTACAATGAGTTGACCGTCCTTGTAAAAAGTCCCAATTCGAAGGAAACACAGAGGTGGAGATAAACACTTTTCCATCACCCCCGGTCGGCCCCCAGTCTAGGAATTGCACAGCGTGATTTGATGGTGGGAAACAGCTAGAGACAGTCGCAATGAAACCGGATGAATCGCTGAGGCAAGCTTGTCCAGTAGCACCGGATTCAGCCAGCATCATGCTACCGGACCAAAACATCGACTGGATAGAAAAACCCGATGATGGAGCTGTCGATCCAGTTCCGCCGCTTCCACAGCCGCTGGACCCTACAATCACAACCGCCGCAATGAGCAGAACGAATAGCGGTAGCCGCACACGGGAGGATGACGTATTCGTGAGTAGATACGTCATTGATTATTACCCCCAATCCCTAAGATTGAAAAACTTTCATTGGTGAGTGTTAGAGCATCACGCAGGCTCATCTGCGAGGCTGAACTTTGGATTGCTGTCAACACCTCGCTGCTTCTGGTTCGGTCACTGAAGTTTAGGTTATAGGATATTTTGTGTTTGTCTCGCCATCGAGCTTCCCGTTCGCTCCGCGAAAGCTGCCACTCGGGGTTATTAAGTTTTTGGAAGATCATTGTGGCAGTGACGTGGATGGCCTCCACTGGAGACATCTCATTCCTTAGCGACCTGTTAGCAATGTCATTCCGCTTGGAGGCAGGAGCAATTCCGATGAGCCCCGGATGTATCACGAGCATTTGTGCTCTTAGCTGTCTGATTTCAAGGGCTGAGGACTGTGTATACTCAGGTGTCCTAAAGTGAACAGCAAGATTGTTGATCAGCCGTGCCACATCCGTTTCGGACACTCCACGGCGATTACCGCTATGGTAGCCGCTTTCGGCTTTCACTATCTGATCCCGGAACCCGCTTGTCCCTGATAATACCTGCCTAGTGATACCGTGGAATGACAAGACTGAATCTACGAGGTCTCCGATCAGAGCGGGGTCGCTTCCCTTAAGGGCTCTAACTTTAGCATTAATTGCATCGATGTCGCTCCGAACAAAGGAGGTGTCTTTGGTATCTTGCGTTTGTCGGCTTACGGCAAATGCCGCAAGTGCAAAGAAGATTCCGACCGACAACATGATAGGAGTTATTTTCCGAGACATTATATAGTTCTCCTTGTGAGTATGATGCTCAACTATATAGTGCTCAAAAACGGAAGATCGTTACAGGTTATTGGTTTGCACATAGATACAACTGACAGAAAGCAATGCAGACGACAGTCTTTCGAAAGAGAAATCACGAAGAAACGACGGAGTGCTGTCGTTCCCCGCGCAATGAGTGGCAGAGTGCCTCGATTGGGTTTTCCGAAGTATGCATGGAGTTTGCTTTCTTGGCGAATTCTGAATGCTCATGTCGCTAGATCGCTCCAAAAGCAACTTCTCGGCCTACTGGTGCAACATCAGGAGGTCAGCTCGGAGCCGCCCCGGTTATTCCTTTAGGATGATGAACTTACCGTCATGCGGATTTCTTCACCCGTGCGCCGTAGCAAAAGTGTGGCTGTAAGTCCCCCAATGTTCCCTGCCTTTCAAACGATAGCCACAAGCCCTCGGTGTCCTTTTCATCTACATTAGGGATTACTAATGATCTTCCAGCGATCCGCTCTTGAAGCCCTTTTGCAACCGATTGAAATCGGAGGTCTTATTTTCATCTACAGCCGCTCATTATTTGCGCGAACGATCATGCTATTTTTGGCGAGAAACTTTTGGCAAGGAACGCTTTACCCCCTGCGGCGTGAGCGCGTAACAGGCGAGCATATCGTCCGAGATTTTCAGTTCCGGGGCGTTCTTGGCTGGCTTCAGGGTAAACTGATGCTCACGGAAATGGCCGCTTGCGTCAACATCCTGCGTATACGCCATGTGGCTGAGCGTGTCATTACACAAGCTATCTTTGGTGACCACGAGAGAACGAAGCACGGAATAATCGAGATAGGATGATGCAAGCCGATCTTTCAGCACCCGAAACGTGTACGCAATCTTTACGAGATATCGCGCGCCGTTCAATCCCTCAACCTCGAAGACATACACCTCGCCATAGCCGATGAATGATCCGACATCCTCAAGATTCGTCTTCGCTTGCGCGACAAAGCGCCCCTTCAATACCGACTCTGGTGTCTTGGGCGGCAATGTCGCTTCTGCCCCCGCGCCCAAAACGACGAGAAGGAAGAACAGCTTACCTAGGCGCTGGTACAAACTTCACCTCGTCAACGTCGCGTTCCACACCGGTCGTAGCACGAGTGGGTCCTTTGGTAAAAATGTCGATGGCAGGGATTGGCGTTCGAAACGTCGTGCGAATGAGTTCAGAACCGCGACCATCCGCGATATTTCCTTTTATGAGCGAGCCGGTTGCATCTGTTCCTGCGCTGTTGTAAATGAATGCTGAAAGCGGGTTGTTAACGCCGGGGAAAAACTGTGATGCCAAGTTGTCAGACTGAGCGTCATTCGAAAGGCTGATATATGCCTGGAGACCCTCGTGAGCAACCGCATCCCCAGCATTCAAACCGCCGGCATTGCTTGGCGCATTCAGTTTCGCCGTGTCAGCGATATCGACGGTATTACTTCCGGCACCATTATGCACCCCGAACGTTACATTTCCATCACCGTTGACTACGCTAAGGCTTGCATGGCTCTTAGTATCGTTGATCGCATTGTAGAGCGCTTTTTCAGACGAACCGAGCTTTGCATACGCGTCTTTACTCACGTGGGCAGTCAGTTTATTGTTTTTGTCGAGTCCCGTCTGGAATTGTGCGTGTTCACGGCCATTCAGTTGATCTTTTGCGGTTATGCAGTCGCTTTGGCCACCCTGACAGCGAAGCGCGATATCCAACCCCGTTCGATCAGAAAAGGTTGTGGGGTTATTCCTTCCATACGTGTAGAGATTCAATTGTTGCGGATCACTTAAGCGATGCATCTCAACATACAGCGGGTCAGGCGATGTGAACCGCCCCAATGTAGGACTGTAATACCGGGCACCCATGTGATACAAGCCGGACTCCGCGTCCAATTCCTGCCCGGCGTATTTGAAATGATTCGGGTCTCCCGCCGAGGTTCCGGTCGATTGTATCAACATCGGCGAAGTGGAGAAGGCAGGAATATGGGGTGCCAGGTATCCGGTCTCGGACTTAGGAGAAAATAACGTTGGCATCGTGACGGTCGCAACCATCACTCTCGGATCTTGCGGATACGACATGGGCGGCTCGGGAGTTATGGGCCTCTTCCCCGCTTGGTTTCTTTCAAGCTCCAGCATCGTTCTGCCATTCCGATAAATCTTGATACTTCTGAAAAGCAAGCCCGCCCCATGCTCGTGCAATGGGATCAATCTGAATGCGACGAGATACTGATTGACGGTTTCGGGGTAATCGAGACGCGCCCGCCCTTTCCTCCACATGACCATGGTATTTTCCGCTTCTTCCCTGGTGAGCGGCTGGGTGACAATCATTTTGCCGTTCGACAGGTACAGGTGCAGGATGAAGTCGCCACGATTTGCTTCGAACGCAAGTACGTCGCCGGGGCGGATGAGCGGCGGATCGTCAAGCCGCATTTCCGAGACTTGTTGTGCGGTCAGCGTAAGTAACGACGGTGCCGATGTCCGGGAGGACTTGCTCGTCGCAGCGGGATGAGGCTCTGCTTTCGGCGGGTCGCTACAGAGACTTTCCATTACGAGCGGATTATTGCTCACGGGGGCACACATAGATGATTGCGCCGGTGAGAGGGTGGCCATAAAAAGTAACGCTGACGCACACGCGAGAGCCGACAGGAAACGGGGAGGTTGCACGATCATTCTGTCATCCTCGTTCAATCGTAGATTGACGGCACCATATTACCATACTGGGTGATGGTTTTCTCCCGTACTCACACCGTTCCGTTTTCAGAGACTTCTATTGCCGCACTGTTTTCTGTTCGGTCTTTTCTCCACCGTTTCCTAATTGACTTCCACCCAATTGGAATGATCCCATGGTCGAAGGAAATGCGGGAACGGCCCCCTTACCACCTCATTTGGACTGCGGTTGCTCGGCCATCGCATCTGTGGGAGCTTTCGATAACGTAATTTGATACTCCCCAAATCGCGCCATGTAGCCGACTCCTAAGGCAGCCGCGTCAAAGATTCCGCGATTATTTGGCCGACGCTGCAATCGTGAAAGCTGTTCGACGAGCTTAGGGAAGAACAATGCAATCGAAGCGAACATTTCGTATGTTGTGCCTGCGCTGAATCGTCGGTGCTTCAACAGAATCGTTATTATTTCGTTTTCAGACGGCATCGAAAACTCTTAGAAATTAGTTCTGGCGCCTGTCATCTCCGGTGTACGACGATAGAACAAAACAGTTCAGGTCATGTATCGCCTTGCGGAACGTGGTTTGTTAAGAGGCTCTGCGGTAATACCGCTCGATGCTAGGAGATCTCGGGCCTGCGGTGTCAAGTTAACGAGTTTTCGCTGATTAGCTGCCATAAAATCGCGGGCGAAATTTGGAGAGAGAACCTCAAACCGGTGGAGCGTTCCGTGCCACCCTAAGTAAGCAATGGCTCTCGAGACCGACATGCACGCCGGGCTGCACATGGCACGAGCATTGCTCATCTGTTTGCCGTGAAGAATGGCAGTTCCGATGATTGCTAGAATGCCAAATATCAGAGCGATATAGAATGATGTCAAATACCATAAAAAAACTGCGGCCAGCAGCGATAAAATTGTCAGTAATTTCGCAGTGCCGGCAGCTCGGTCAGCGGCACCGACATGAGCCAGACAATGTGCGCAGTAAGGAATATCCCAAACCTGAGTCTTAGTGTGAATGACGCGCTTGCCGCTGGATTTACTTGCCGAGATGGTCAGTTGCCGATCTGCGGCAGAGTTGCAGCAGGCACAGGTGGGTGGGAACGTAAACTGATGACCGGATACATCGACACGCATAGAGCACTTTCTAGTAAAGCTGATTTTCTGATGAAATTTGTTTCGTGGCTTCCGAAACTCTCATTGTCGAGAACTTAGTGGAAGGAATCGTATCATGTTTTATTTTTGCACCACAAGTGAGATGTGCGAGCAGTCAGGCACCCACTTTCTATTCGAAATTCTCATATGATAGAGATCATAGACCACCTGTAATGCTTGATCGAAACTTGAATCACCAGTTTGCATTGGCATATGCGCCCGCGATAACCCTGTGTGGTAGCCGCTCAACTGGTCTTGAAACGGATCGCCACGGGGGCACTATGGCTGCCGTACGCACTAGCTTAGACTGAATACGGTCTTCCAGGGAAGTGATCTTTCGGCTGAATGAGTCTCCAAGGCCCGTCAATTCCGCCGGATCCGTAGGGGCTAAGGCCAATACTGCTCACTTAGGGCGATTCGTGCATATGGTCAGCGCCTGGGCCAGTGAGAACCGTCTAGTACTCAACGAAATTACCGCCATTCCCAAACTGTTGAAAGTGCTGGTTCTGAGCGGCTGTGTGGTCACTGTGGACGCCATGGGCTGTCAGAGGAGCATCGCCGAGGAAATCGTCCACCAGTATGCCGATTACGTCTTGGCGGTCAAAGACAACCAAGGAAACCTATTGGAAAGGGTGCAGGATGCGTTTCGATTCCTCCCCTGCCGATCCGTATCGCAGGTGGATGTGGGCCATGGGCGCGTGGAAACACGCACTTGTTCGGTGATCGACGATTTATCATGATTGAGGAGGCCCACCAGTGGGCCTCCTTGCGTAGTTTGGTACGCGTGGAAGCCGAGCGCCACTTCAAAACCACCGGCCAAAGCGAGAGCGAAACCCGTTAATACCTCAGCAGCTTGGCGGCCGACGCCGAGCGCATCAATCGTGCCGTTCGCCAACACTGGGGCATCGAAAACTCCCTCCACTGGGTGCTGGATGTGGCCTTCTCTGAAGATCACAGCCGCAAACGAGCCGGTCATGCGGCCCAAAACTTCTCCCTCATCACTCGCATCGCTCTTATCTCTCCCAGGCCCTTAAAACTTAGCCAACTTAGATGCATCCACCCTGGGGCAAAGGAGCCTGGGGTTGATTTCCTTCGTGCGCAATAGATATCATTACTTTTGAGGAGGGTTGTTTTCATGTATGTTGAAGCCAACACTGCGCCTTCTTCAAAGGAAACTGAGTATTCCTTCCTGAAGCTATGGACGCACAATGAACTCACCAAGCAGAGGCACGGCCATGATCCTGGCTTCGCCGTCATCAAGCGCGGTTCACAGAGCTTTTCGGAAATGGGCTTTAAGTGTGAACGACCCGACGGCACTGTTTACTTTCTGTTTCCACCCTCCGTATTGGTCGAAGAAGGCGACGTGATTGCCTGGGGTGCGAGCAGCGGCTTAACTGACGAATGGGTTATCACAATGACGAATCGAACCAAGGCAGCGGTTCGGACTGAGGTACGTCGCCCTAAATCCTCTGATCAGTCTGTTGGCGACCTACTCCGAGCCACTTCGCTCACGCAAGTGGGTGGCTACCTGGAAAATGCAAGGCAGCGGCTTGGGGAAGGAACTCCTACCGGGTGGAGTGATTGTGTGGCGAACTGCCGGAACGCACTACAAACTGCGGTGACGCAAATGACAGGTGAGGGACAATTATCTCCAGGATTGAGAAAACTCAAAGATGTGTGCCAGTTCGGTGAGCGAGAGATTGAGTTCGTGGAACGGTTGGAGAAACTGCTGCTTACATCTAAGGACCTACTGTCAAAAACAGGAGCTCATCCACCGCTGCCCGGCTACCACTTCGCCGCATTCGCTCTGGAGATGACTACCGTAGCGTTACGCTTCATGGTGGCCGATCGCAAATGAATCAACTCAAAATTGCCCGCTTGTGGATCTCTGAGGCCTTCCCAGCCTCAATTTTGCCTACAGTGGCGTAGACGGAAAACCACAAATCGCGTGTAAGTTATTGAAATAAATGGTCGGGGAGAGAGGATTTGAACCTCCGACCCCCTGGTCCCGAACCAGGTGCTCTACCAGGCTGAGCCACTCCCCGACAGGTGAGGATTTCAGTATAACAGACCGGATGGAATCTGGTGATCGGGTGATCTGTTGATCGGGTGATCGGAAAGCCACGCTGTCTGATACCATGTCGGCCCATGTCCTCTTCCTCCTCCACGGTTGAGAGTCCTTTCCGCCCGGCGGCTGTCACTTCCACGCGCTTTGCTGTGGGGTCGCTGATGGTGCTTGTTCTGGTGAACATCATTAACTTCTATGACCGGCAGGTACCGGGAGCGCTGGCGGAGCCTATCCGCAAAGAGTTTGGCCTTTCGGATTCACAGCTCGGCCTGCTCGGTTCGGCGTTTACGTGGCTCTATGCCGTTGTGGGATTGCCGCTGGGACTGGCGGCGGACCGCTACAGCCGCAAGTGGCTTTTGGCGGCGGGTGTGACTGTTTGGGGCGCGCTGACCGGTTGCGCGGCGTGGGCGCGGAGCCTGCCGTTGCTGGTGGTTTCGCGGCTGGGTGTGGCGGTGGGCGAAGCTGCCTGCGCTCCGGCGGCCACCAGTTGGATCGGCGATCTCTTTCCGGCGGAAAAGCGGTCCCGTCCGCTGGCGTTGTTTATGCTGGGCGTACCCATCGGCGGAGCCCTTAGCTTTTTCTTGAGCGGGCCGATTGCCCTGGCGCATGGCTGGCGGACGGCGATGGTGATGGCGGCTGCGCCGGCACTGGTGATTGTCCCGGTGCTGTTGCTGTTGCGCGAGCCGCAGCGCGGGGCTTCAGAGCGTCAAAGCACGGAGCGCCAGACGTCAGAACGTCAGACCCCGGAACACAAGACTTTGGAATACAAGGCCGTGACCACGGCCCCGGCCACGGGTTCCATCTGGCAGGTGCTGAGGATCCCCACATTCTTGTGGATCATCGCTTCGGGCGCGCTGGTGAACTTTAACTTGTACGCCATCGGCACGTTTCTTCCGGCGTTCTTCGGGCGCATCCATCACATGAACGTGGGACGCGCCGGCATTGTGACCGGCATCGTCTACGGTGTCGGCGGAATCAGCGGCGGGTTGTTCGCCGGCTATCTGGGTGACTCCATCGCCCGGCGCCAGCCGCATGGCCGGATGCGGGCCGCCGCGGTGGCATCCTTGTGCGCCGTGCCTCTTGCCTACTTCGGAGTGCAGCAGTCTTATGGCTCACTGGCCATGGCCATTCCGCTGCTGACCGTTGCTTATGGATTGCTCAACATGTACTACGGCCTGGTCTATGCGTCGATTCAAGACATCGTGGCCCCGGCGCTGCGGGGCACCAGCATGTCAATCTATTTTCTGGTGATGTATATGGGCGGGGCGTCGTTTGGCCCGATTCTTACCGGCCAGTTGAGCGACCGCATGGCCCACCGGGCGGCGGCCGCGGCCGGTTCCCTGCAAATTACGGAGGCCTTCCGCGCCATCGGATTGCAGCAGGCTATGCTGGTGATCCCGGTGTTGTCGCTGGGGCTGGCGTTGGTATTGTGGATGGGGTCGAAGACCATCGCACGGGACATGCTTAACCACGGGGGCACGGCGTGACGTAGCCTCTACCAGAAGACTCCACCGCAAAGTACGCTAAGGACGCAAAGGAAGATCAAAAGATTGAACCGCAGAGAGCGCGGAGATCGCAGGGGGGCGCAGAGAAAACCGAGAGATGGGGATGGTTACCACAGCACTTCGGGTTGTTATCAGCGTTCATCAGCGAAAATCAGCGGCGAAATCCGGTTCTACATCATTTTGCGGGCTTGGCTGCGGCGGCGGGTTTTGATGGGGCGGGCGCTTTTACGGTCTCGCGCAGGGCGCGGTTTCTTAGCCGCAGGCTGGCTTGTTTGCGGGTGCGTATGTTCTTGCGGGCGTTGTTCTTTGGCACTTGGTCTCCGATCTCCTCGTGGAGTCTCTGATTGTTATTCTAATTATTCTAAACCGCTTTAGAGGGGAACGCCCTCCGGCGTTAGACGGGAACGCCCTCCGGCGCTTTCGATACTTCCAATCCTGAACCGTAGCGGGAATGAACGTACTCATCAAGAATCTTAATAAACTCGGCGACGATGCGGTCGCCCTTTAGCGTGGTCATCAGGCGTCCATCGACGAACACCGGGGCCTTGGGTTCTTCAAACGTGCCGGGGAGCGAGATGCCGATATTGGCGTGCTTTGATTCTCCCGGCCCGTTGACCACGCATCCCATCACCGCCAGCTTGAGCTCTTCCACGCCCGGATATTTTCCCTTCCACACCGGCATATTGTCGCGGAGATAAGTCTGGATCTGTTCCGCCATCTCCTGGAAGAAGGTGCTGGTGGTGCGTCCGCAGCCGGGGCAGGCCGTGACCTGCGGCGTAAAGCTGCGGATACCTAACGATTGCAGAATCTGCTGGGCTACCAGCACCTCTTCGGCGCGGCTGCCGTTGGGCGCCGGGGTGAGCGAGACGCGAATGGTGTCGCCGATGCCTTCCTGCAGCAACACTGCGAGTCCGGCGGCGCTGCTGACGATGCCTTTGGCCCCCATACCGGCCTCGGTCAGCCCCAGGTGCAGAGGATAATCGCATCGCCCCGCCAGGCTGCGGTAGACGTCGATGAGATCTTGCACGCCGCTTACCTTGGCGCTCAGGATGATAAAGTCATGGGGCAATCCGAACTGTTCGGCAATTTCAGCCGAGCGCAGGGCGCTGACGACCATGGCTTCCATGGTCACGTCGCGGGCGTCTTTGGGTTCCGCGCTGGTGGAGTTTTCGTCCATCATGCGGGTCAGCAGTTGCTGGTCGAGCGAGCCCCAGTTCACGCCGATACGGACCGGCTTCCGGTTCTTGATGGCCACGTCGATCATGGCGCGAAAGTTGTCATCGTTCTTGCGGCCCACGCTCACGTTGCCGGGATTGATGCGGTACTTGGCCAGCGCCTGCGCGCATTCGGGATAACGGGTCAACAACAGATGTCCGTTGTAGTGGAAGTCGCCGATGATGGGCACACGGATATTGCGCTTTTCGAGGCCCTCGACAATGGCCGGCACGGCCTTGGCGGCTTCGTCATTATTGACCGTGACCCGCACCAGTTCGGAGCCGGCCTGGACGAGCTGGGCCACCTGCTGAATGGTGCCCGGAATGTCGGCGGTATCCGTGTTGGTCATCGACTGCACCACTAAAGGCGCATCGCTGCCCACGCGGACGTTGCCAATTCTTACGGTTACGGATTTTCTGCGACCAATTATAGCCATGGAATATACAGTTTAACATGTGGGGAGTGCGACGTAGTATCAACCAAAAGGAATCCACCGCAAAGGACGCGAAGGATGCAAAGGAAAAACAAAAAGACTGAACCGCGCAGGGCGCGGAGAAAACCAAAAGCTGGGGGGTGCTACCGCCTGAGAGAATTTGTGCGGGAAACGAAAAATGAATTCCGGCCCTACGAAAGCCCTGGCAGGTTCTTGGCTACGTCGTTGTAGATCACTACTACGGCAAACAGAATCAGGAACACGAAGGCCGCCTGGTAGACGCGCTCCTTGATTTCTTGCTTGATGTCGCGGCGCATTACGCTCTCGATTAGCAGCATCAGCATCAGGCCTCCGTCGAGAATGGGAATGGGGAACAGGTTGAAGACCGCCAGGTTGAGGCTGATGATGGCCATGACGATCAGCAACGGAGTCCAGCCTTTTTCCATGGCCGCCTGTCCGGAAATTTTGCCGATCATGATCGGCCCACTCACCTGCTTTACGTTGCCCTTGCCCTGGACCATCTTACCCACCAGTTCGAAGATCAGGATGGAGTTGGTGCGGCATTCACTGTAAGCGCGGTCGATAGCGGCTGGAAATGGCAGCTTGTCCACGTGCATGACCTGGTCGCGGGTGATGCCAATCTTGTATTGCTTTTTTCCGGGCGCCACGTCGCCCATTTCGGGGGTGACCGTGAATGCGAGTTCCGCCCCGCCCCGAAGCACCCGGATTACCGTGGGAGTGTTCTTGGCCCGTTGCAGCTCTTGCACTAGGTCTTCCATGTTGTTGACCGTAGCGCTGTTGATGCTCACAATCTGGTCGCCCGCTTTGATTCCGGCTTTGGCCGCCGAGAACAGAGGATCGGTGGAGCCCACCAGCACCGGATTGACCGGAACGATTCCGGCGTCGCCCATGCGCTCCGAACCAGAGGCTTGGGGCGTGATGACGGCCTCAAAGGTCTGGCCGCCACGCTGAATCGTCATGCCCACCGTTTGATCGGGATTCATCATGATCTTGGGCATCATCTGTTCCCATGTGGGGTTGTTCAAACTCTGGACGCGCGTCACCCGGTCGCCTGGCTTGAGGCCGGCTTTCTCAGCCGCGGAATTGGCAATCACCGTGCCGACAACCACCGGCTGTTCCAAGAACGCCGGATGTTCATAGTGGTGCATGTAAACGCCGGTCAGAATGCCAATCGCCAGCAGAATATTCATGGCGGGCCCGGCAATCGCGATCAGGAACCTTTGCCAGCGCGGATGGCTCATGAACTCGCCCGGATCGCCCGTACGGCTCTCCATGGGGTTCTCACCCGCCATCTTCACGTAGCCGCCTATCGGCAGCAGGCTGAGACGGTAGTCGGTGTTGCCTCGCGTGAAACCAAGCAGACGCTTGCCAAAGCCCAGACTGAAGACTTCAACACGAACGCCGCATAACATGGCGACGGCATAGTGGCCGAACTCGTGGACAAAAACGAGGACCCCTAACACCAGGGCCGTAGCTGCGGGATAAATAAGGAACGACATACGGTAATTTAAGCTATTCTAACCTTTCCCGGTCCGGCTTGCTAGCGCACTAGCCGGGTCACTGGGTCAGTTGGCGGGCCAGCCGCAGGTAGGCCAGACGCCGCGCCTCCTGGTCTACGGCCAGGACTTCCTCTATAGATTCCGGGTGGCGCTCCGGAGTTTCTTCAAGAGTCTGCGCTATTACTCTTGGTATATCGGCAAAGCCGATCTCTCCCTTGAGGAAGGCGGCGACCGCCACTTCGTCCGCGGCGTTCAGCGCCACGGTCTTGGCGCCGCCTGCTTCAGCGGCCTCGTAGGCGAGCCGCAGGCACGGGAACTTATCTAGATCCGGCGGCTGGAAGTCTAACCTCTTCATTTCCAGCACGTTAAACCGTAAATCCGATGAAATGCGCTCCGGCCAGGTTAGCGCATAGAGAATTGGCAGGCGCATATCGGTGACCGAAAGCTGGGCCAGCAGGCTGCCGTCATTGAATTCCACCATAGAATGAATCGTCGATTGCGGATGCACGACTACCTTGACCTGATGCGGAGGCAGATCAAAAAGCCGGCAGGCTTCAATCACCTCAAAGCCCTTGTTCATCAGCGTCGCCGAATCGATGGTAATGCGCTGACCCATCTTCCATGTGGGATGCTTTAGTGCCTGTTCGATGGTAATGCTCTCGAACTCCGATTTCGGCGTGTTCAGGAAAGGGCCGCCGCTGGCCGTCAGCCATATCTGTTCGACTTCCTGCATACGTCCGCCGCGCATGCACTGGTGTACCGCGTTGTGTTCGCTATCGATGGGCAACAGCGGCTTTCCCTGGCGGCGCGCCTCGCTTGTGATCAGCTCACCGGCGGCCACCAGACATTCCTTGTTGGCCAGCCCGATTTCTTTGCCGGCGCGCACGGCTTCATAGGTCGCCTTGAGTCCGGCCACGCCCACGATGGCGCTGACGACAAAATCGACTTCCGGGTGTGTAGCGACCCTGACGGTACCGCCGGCGCCGGAGACGACTTCAATTTCGCTCAATCCTTCGGCCTTCAGCGTCTTGCGGGCGGACTCGGCCGACTGCTCGGAAGCCAGTGACAGGACCTTGGGTTTCCAGAGGCGCGCCTGGTCGAGCGCGGCCTGCAGATTTTCGCCGGCCGCCATGGTGAGCAGTTGGAAGCGCTCCGGGTTCGACTCGATCACGCTCAGAGTGCTGCGGCCGATCGAGCCGGTGGAACCGAGAATGGCGATGCGTTTCATGGGCGATGAAGGACGGCGCTTGCCGGGAAGCCAGTAAGGTTGGCATAGTACCACACCACGGGAATGGCAAAGAAAAGCGCGTCGATGCGGTCGAGCATACCGCCGTGTCCGGGTAGGAGCGAGCCTGAGTCTTTGACCTGGGCGCCACGCTTGAGCGCCGATTCGAACAGATCGCCGAACTGCGCGGCAACATTGGTAAGGATGCCAAGCGCGATGACCGGCACCCAAGGCACACTCGCGGGCGCGTGCCGCGAGAGTTCGAAGCCCGAGCCAGGGCCGCTGAAGAGATTGCTGATTTCCGCGTAGAAGCGCGTCACCAGCGCCGCCACCGCCACGCTGGCCAGAACGGAGGCAACCGCTCCCTCCCATGTCTTGTTAGGACTCACGGCGGGCGCCAGCTTGTGCCGGCCCAGACTTCGCCCCACGTAGTAGGCCGCAGTATCGCCGGCCCAGACTGAAAACAAAATGAAGACGACCAGCACGTTTTGCAAAATATCACGGCGCAGAGCCACCATCAGGGCCAGCGGCACGGCCAGATAAAGCACGCCGAAGGCGGAAGCCGCCGCACCCGGCAGGGCCATGCGCATCTCGCCGCGAAGCACTACCGGAATTCCAAATACCAGCGGCAATAACAGGAGGATCGTCCAGCATTTAAAGAGCCACAGACCCCAGGGGAAAGTAACGAGCAGGTCGGGATCGCCGCTGATGAAGACCCCGCCAATGACCACCACCGCCATGGCATAAAGCGCCCAGCCCACCGGCTCAACGCCGTATCCTTTGATGATGTTGAGATACTCATTTATCGCCAGGACGGCAACCAGCACAATGAGCAGCGCAAACAGCCACAAGGGCGCTTTGAGCACCGCCAGCAGGACCAGGGGGATGAGGACGATTGCTGTGAGGATTCTCGTCATGCAACCTTTCAACAGATTTGGTAAGTGGGTAATTTGGTAATTGGGTAATTTGACCGTGGGTAATCTTGTAATTTGGTAATTCGCCCGTTCGCATGACAGCTCTTCAATTACCCAATTACCAGATTACCCAATTACCAAATTCTTCTAGCTCTTCCGGGTTTCAATGCGCTCCATTCGTCTCCACCAGTCCGCCGTACCGGCGTTCACGCTGCTGATAGTCGGCGATGGCTTCCAGCAGGTGTGTGCCGCGGAAGTCGGGCCAGAAAGTCCTGGTGACGTAGAGCTCTGAATAGGCGGCCTGCCAGAGCAGGAAGTTGCTCAGGCGCAACTCGCCGCTGGTGCGGATCACGAGGTCCAGTTCCGGCAAGTTGTGCGTGTAGAGGTGACGGCCAACGGTTTCCTCGTCGATCTTCAGGTGGCTGAGGCCGCCATTGTTGGCCGCCGCCTGCAGCATCGACTGAAACGCATCGACAATCTCTGCGCGCGAGCCATAGTTCAGGGCCAGGGTCATGACCATGCCGGTATTCCTGGCCGTCTGTTCTTTGGCCCATGCCAGGCGGTCTTGCACTTCGGGCGGCAGCAACTGGTAGCGCCCGATGAAGGCCAGACGGATGTTATTGCGCTGCATGAGCGGCATCTCATCTTTAAGGTATTTCTGCAGCAGCTTCATCAGGAATTTGATTTCCGTGGGCGGCCTACGCTGGAAGTTCTCCGCCGAGAAGGCATACAAGGTGAGCGCCGGCAGATTGATACGGGCCGCGGTTTCCACCACGTAACGCACTGCTTCCACGCCTTTGCGGTGGCCGGCGATGCGCGGCAGATGGCGGCGTTTGGCCCAGCGGCCGTTGCCATCCATAATGATCGCGATATGTCTTGGCATTTCCAGCGGATTCAGCAGGCTGAACATTTCAGCCTCTTTGCTGTCCAGCCCTGGCGGAACAATCACGCGCACTTGGGTCCTCGTTAGCTAATTATTAAGCCGGGCAAAGCAGAACTGTTCCTGCGCAAGCTCCGGGGCCTCGCCGGAAAGCGATTGGTGCAACCTGCTCTGGTACCATAATCCTACAGCAAGAAGGCGCAAAAAGGCGATTTACGCCGTAGTAGTTATGTAGATCCAAGGCCGGTAGACGCTTTGCTTCCTTTTTGCATCTAACCGTATATCAAGCGATGGTTTTGGCCTTTGCGCTGTCCTTCCCCAGTCCGCCTCCCGGGCACTGCATCGGACGAGGTTTTGTTTGTGCTATAGTTGCAGTGTTTTCATCGAGATTGAAGGCATGAGACACTCACGCCAAGCCGGAAAAGCGGCGCTGCCGCGATGGGTTGCGGTGGCCTGTGTTCTCATTGCCCTGCTCTTTGCCGGGCTTGAAGCTACGCACGTCCATGCCACAGCCAGTTCTGGAAATGTTGGCCGTCCATGCGCCATCTGCATCTCGGCCCATGCCAATGCGCCGGTGGTTGCCTCTCAGTGTCTTTCTGTGGCCGTTACTGTGGCCATTCTGGCGGTGTCGTACGATGTGGATGTCAAAGGTGTGCCCGCCGAACTCACGCTGTTCATTCGTCCTCCGCCTGCCGTCTAAATCTGCCCTGAATCGCCGCGGCTTTCCCCGTTAGCTCTCGTTTGCTTGGGACGATGCCGGGGTACATTGTTTCATCACTTTTCCAATTTGACATGCGCTTGAGTCCGGACCATGCCATCCAGCTTGCGGGTGACGATCAGGTCCGCAGCGGCCCACGAGCGAAGAGGTCCAAAATTATGAGGCATTTCCTTACAGGATTTTCGGTCCTGCTATTGTCGGGTGCAGTGTGCGCACAGCAGCCGGGCGCCACGCCCGCCGCGGATGCGCAGGCCGCGAATGCCGCACTGGAACAGAAAGTGCGCGATCTCGAAGACCGGATGGCTCTGCTTGAAGGACAATTGCGCCAGCTCAAGGCGCAGCAGATGGCCCCGCAGCCGCCCGCCACCCAACCTCAGACCCCGGGAGAACCGGCCACCGTGGCGACGGCCCCGGCGCCACCGCTTGAGCCGGTCCGCCTGGGCGGGGCCGGCGCATCGGCCGCCAAGGCACTCAATCCGGATATCAGCGTGATCGGCGATTTCATCAGCACCGGCGGCCGCAACCGCATCAGCCCTTCGCCTGCGTTTGAAATGCACGAATCGGAAATCGGACTGCAGGCCATCATCGACCCTTATGCGCGCGCCGATTTCTTTATTTCGTTCGGTGAACAAGGCGTGAACCTGGAAGAGGGGTTCATCACATTTACGGCGCTGCCGAAAGGCTTCCTGGCGAAAGTGGGCAAGATGCGTTCGGCCTTCGGGAAGGTCAACACCATGCACAATCACGTGCTCCCATGGGTCGATCGTCCGCTGGTGACCCGCAACCTGGTGGGCGGCGAAGATGGAATCGACGACGCCGGCTTTTCCGTGCAGCATATCATCCCCATTCCCGGTAAATGGTTCGTGGAACTCACCGGACAGGGGTTCCGCGGCGACTCCTCCGATGTATTCAAATCTTCTACGCCCAGCGACTTGAGCACCGTGAGTCATCTGCGCGGCTACCGCGACATCACCGACAACACCAACGTCGATTTGGGGCTTTCCTATTCGCGCGGGCACAATCAATTTGGCAGCGCCTTTGTCAGCAGCCTCTACGGCGTGGATGCCACATGGCGATGGAAGCCCCTGCAGCGCTCCATCTATCACCAGTTCCTTGCCCGCAGTGAATTCATCTGGCGCCAACAGCAGCAGCCCACGCTCGGCCAATGCACGCTGGTCACGTGTCCGCCGGATGGGGGCCTGGGCTTCCAACGTGCTTTTGGTTTCTACACGTCCGCCGATTATCAATTCGCGCGCCGCTGGTTTGCCGGCGCACGCTATGACGATTCCGATCGGGCCACCAACGCCCGCCTCCACGACCGGGGCGGGGCGGCGTTACTTACCTATTGGCCCAGCGAGTTCGCACAGATTCGCGGCCAGTATCGTTTCACGCGCTATACGGGAAACTCTGACGCTCATGAAGTGTTATTTCAGATATTGTTCGCGCTGGGCGCGCATGGGGCACACCCGTTTTGATGTAGCGTGACCGGAGATTGAGTAACCATCGCGGATCGGGTGATCGGAACTGCTGGCCTGCTTTTTGGGCGGCATTGCCATTTCAAGCGGTCACAGTACTAGAAGTAAGAAGTACGGGAAACGCTAACGAAGAGGAACTTTTATGACACTGCACTCTAAAAGCCGGTTTTTCATGTTGCTGGCCCTGATGGGCGCGCTGGCGCTGGCCCCGACGGCGGAAGCCAAGAAACTGAAAGTCATCACCACGCTCACCGATCTGGCCTCGCTCACGCAGGAAGTGGGCGGCGATAGAATTGAAGTCGAGGCCCTGGCCCGTGGATATCAAGACCCGCACTTCGTCGACCCTAAACCGAGCTTTCTGCTGAAGCTTCGCAATGCCGACCTTCTGATCAGCGTAGGACTGGAACTGGAAATCGGGTGGCTGCCGCCCCTGATTACGCAGAGCGGCAACGGACGGATCCAGCCGGGCGCGCCCGGCTTTCTGGATGCCTCAGAGTTTGCCGAAATCCTTGAGATCCCACAGGGCAAGGTGGACCGTTCGATGGGCGATGTACATGCTCAGGGAAATCCGCACTACTGGCTTGATCCTGATAACGGCCGCCGTGTCGCCCGCGGCATCGCCACCAAACTGGGAGAAATGGACCCCGCGGACGCCGCCTTTTTCCAGCAGCGCTTCCAGGATTTCAGCCGGCGCCTAGCCGAGGCCGAGAAACGCTGGGAATCGGACATGGCTCCCTACCGAGGACGCAAGGTCGTCACCTACCACCGCTCCTGGCCGAACTTCGCCAAGCACTTCGGACTCGACGTGGTCGGCTATGTTGAGCCGCGGCCGGGAATTCCTCCGACGCCCTCGCACACCCTGGAGCTGATCAACTTGATGAAGCGTGAGAATGTAAAGGTCATGCTGATTGAACCCTACTTCGACCTCAAGACGCCCAATAGCGTGGCCAGCATGACCAGCGGCAGGGTGCTGCAGATGATGCCATCCGTCGGCGGCAAGCCGGAGATCACCGACTATTTCAAACTGTTCGATTACGATATTGCGCTGATGAAACAGGCTTTAGATAGCGCAAAATAGAAGCAAGATTCAAGGAGAGCAATGGAAATCCTCCAATTTCTGGTCCTTCCGTTTATCGCCAGCCTGATTCTGACCGGCATTCACGCTTATCTGGGCGTGCATGTGGTGGAGCGGGGCGTGATATTTGTCGATCTAGCGCTGGCCCAGATCGCGGCGCTGGGCGCGACCATCGCCATCCTGGCCGGTATGGACCCGCACGGGCGCGGCGCTTATTGGATGAGCCTGGGTTTTACCTTTATCGGCGCGCTGGTCTTTTCCCTGGTGCGCTCCCGCCGCAAGGCCATTCCCCTGGAGGCCTTCATCGGCATCGCCTACGCCGTAGCTTCGGCCGCGGCCATCATTGCCATGAGCAAAGCCACCGGGGAAACCGAGCACCTGAAAGACATGCTGGTGGGCAATATACTGGCGGTCTCGAAGGGCGAAGTCATCAAGACCGCCATTCTTTATGGGGTGATCGGCCTTTTTCATTTCTTCTTCCGCCGGAAGTTTCTGGCCATCTCGCTCAACCACGCTCAACCCGAAAAAACCGGCCTCAACGTCAAGCTCTGGGACTTCCTCTTTTATGCCTCCTTCGGCTTTGTGGTGACTTCCTCGGTGGCCATCGCCGGCGTGCTGCTGGTGTTCTGCTATCTGGTGGTCCCGTCGGTAGGCGCGATGCTGTTTGCCGATCGCATCGGTCCCCGTCTCGCCATCGGCTGGACCATGGGCACGCTGGTCTCGGCCCTGGGCTGCTACTGCTCCGTCTACTTCGACACCCCCACGGGCGCAACCATCGTATGCACCTTCGGCGCAGTGCTGGTATTGATGGCAATCGTGCGCACCCTGTTCTTCGCCGCGAAATAGCAAATAGCAATTAGCAATTAGCACTTAGCAATTAGCACTTAGCAATTAGCACTTAGCACTTAGCACTTAGCATTCAGCCCTGACACATTTTCGTTTTCCGCGTGACTACTTTCCCTGACGGTGGCGCGCCGCCTGTGCATCCTGTGCAGAAGGTGACCTTCGACAACGGCCCAAGACGAAAATGTTTCAGGGCTCTCCAGAAACTGCTCATGCCAGTTGTTTAATTTCAGTGAGTTGGAAGCCAAGCTCTGATGCTTTTTTGGTGAGTTGTCGTAGTTGAATTTCGCGGAATTTGGTTTGA
>Ga0210403_10001165_pt1 | contig 25514 bp, 26 predicted proteins | sample IncBWC19MmetaG_FD_150863 | JGI IMG/M metagenome (GOLD analysis project Ga0210403, IMG submission 150863) | Forest soil microbial communities from Barre Woods Harvard Forest LTER site, Petersham, Massachusetts, United States - Inc-BW-C-19-M | ecosystem: Environmental > Terrestrial > Soil >... | reverse complement strand
CCGACGATGCCCCAGCAGACATAGAAGGCGCTGTATTCCGCCGTCGACCAGCCTTTCTCGGTGGACAGGTACAGGGGCATCCAGGCCCCCACCGTGCCGAAGATGCAGGTGCTGCAGCAGGCGACGAACAGCGCGACCAGGGTCGCGGGCAAGATGTCGGGCATGAAGACCTGCCGGATGCCGATCTTGTCGGCCTTGAGGTACCAGGCGCGATCCACCTCGCCCACCGGCTCGCCGCGCTCCAGCGCCCCGCGCACGCGGGTCTTGCGATCCTGGGTGCGCACCCAGTAGGGCGATTCGGGGCAGGTCGCGCGCACGTAGATCGCCAGCAGCGCGATCACGCCCGGCACCATGACTGCTATCCGCCAGCCCCAGGCCGCGGCGGCGATGCCGGTGATCGCTCCGGCCAGCGAGGCGCCGAAGCACCACGCCGCGCGGTTGATGCTGATGACGCGGCCGCGCAGGCGCGCCGGCCAGGTTTCCGCCACCAGCATCGAGCCCAGCGACCACTCGCCGTTCAGGGCGAAGCCGATGATCGACCGTGCGATCACGAACACCGTGAAGGTGGGCGAGAGGGCGACGACCGGCATCAGCAGCGAGAACAGCGCGATATTGACCGCGAGCAGCGTTCGCCGGCCGTAGCGGTCGGAAAGCCATGGCCAGACATAGAGGCCGGCGATGCCGATGAAGAGCGAGATCTGCAGGCCCGTCCGGTACTGCGGCACGGTGAGCGCGAACTCCTTGATGATGAGCGGCGAGATCAGCGCGAAGATCACGCCGTCCATACCGTCGAAGCCCCAGCCCAAGCCATTGGCGATGGCGATATGCCGGTGCGTCGGCGTGATGCGGCTGTCGTCGGCGACGGCACGATAGTTCGCGTGCCGCATGTGCTTCAGCTCGAGCGGACCGACGCTTGCTGCATGATACGAAGGCGAGTTCGGCAACCCACCCGCGTCGTTGGCTGTGGCCGTGCTCATGGTTCGCTTCCTCCTGCGCGGCGCGATCGTTTTGACCGTCGGTTGGCGTCAGGGTCCGCCCAAGGCCCCCGGCAAGGCAAGCGGCCGATCGATCGCCGGACCGCGCGACGAAATACCCGAAGGCTTCCACGCGTGGCACCTGGGAGAAGAGGCGTTCAGCTAGATGACCAATTCCGGCCGCCGTAGTGGAGACGTAGAATCGCAACTTCGTTGCCGGCACGTTCTGCAATCCAATCGCCAATACTGAGAAGGTCACTGCGAGCCTGTGGCGTGAAGGTGACGGCTCGACGGTTCAACGACGCGCCTTACGCCGTCCGCTGCTGTAACGCGCACGGGCTTCGGCAAAGACTGCCTTTGCTGGAATGCGACTTGAGGGATCGGCCTTGGTCGCGTCATAGGTCGGGACGACCTCTTCGTGCAGCCATCGTTCGAACGCCGCATCGCGTTCCTGCAATGCGCGAAGACCCGCTCTGATGACCTCTGAACCGGACGCGTAGCCGCCGGAACCAACCTTGGCGTCTATGTTAGCTGCCTGCTCGGCGGGAAGGCTGAAGGTGCGCTTGGAAACTTTCGACATGGGCAATGCCTCGCCGGTATGAATTCATCATACCAGCCTTCTGATTTGTCGTCCCGAGAGAAGCGAAGGCATGCCCTGAGCGCAGCCGAAGGGACCTCAACGCCGCTTGCAACCGACATGAGATCCTTCGCTCAGGATGACAAGAGCGGGCCTGGAGGCCCGCGGTCCGGCGTGACTTCTGGCACGAGAGTCGCATGCGTAGGCAGGCGACTTTCCGCTTTCAGGAGACACCATGAAGCTCTCACGCCGCTCGCTTTTTGCCGCCACGACGGCGCTTGCCGTGCCGCACGCCGCCTGGGCGCAGGAAAAGGTCGTGCGCTACGGCATTCCGATGACCGACATTCCGCTCACGACCGGTCAGCCTGATCGCGGCGCCAACGCCTACCAATATACTGGGCACACGATCTACGATCCGCTGATCGCCTGGGAACTCGACGTGTCGGACCGGCCGGGAAAGATGATCCCCGGGCTGGCGACCGAGTGGAAGGTGGGCGACGCCGACAAGACCCTGTGGACCTTCAAGCTGCGCCCGGGCGTGAAGTTCCACGACGGCTCGGCGTTCGACGCCGACGCCGTGATCTGGAACCTCGAGAAGGTCTTCAACAAGGATGCGCCGCAGTTCGACACGCGCCAGTCGGCGCAGGTGCGGCCGCGCCTGCCGGGCCTCGCGAGCTACAGGAAGAGCGGCGACCTGGAGATCGAGATCAAGACCAAGTCGGTCGACTCGCTCTTCCCCTATCAGCTCCTGTGGTTCCTGGTCTCGAGCCCGACGCAGTGGGAGAAGCTCGGCCGCGACTGGAACAAGTTCGCCATGGAGCCGTCGGGCACCGGCCCGTTCAAGCTCACCCGCTTCGTGCCGCGCGAGCACGCCGAGCTGATGAAGAACGAGGCCTATTGGAACCCCAAGCGCATCCCCAAGGTCGACCGCTTCGTCCTGGTCTGCGCGCCGGAAGATTCGAGCCGCAGCGCCGCCCTGATCTCCGGCGCCGTCGATATGATCGACGGGCCGGCGCCCGACGTGCTGGACCGGCTGAAGAAGAGCGGGGCGCGGATCTCGAGCAACATCACGCCGCACGTCTTCCAGTATCATCCCTCGCTGGTCGAGGGATCGCCGTGGACCGACATAAGGGTGCGCAAGGCGGCCAACCTCGCAATCGACCGCGACGCCATCGTGAAGCTGCTGGGCGGGCTGGTGACGCCGGCCTATGGCGAGGTCGACAAGAGCAGCCCGTGGTTCGGCAAGCCCAGCTTCGAGATCAAGTACGCGCCCGACGAGGCGCGCACGCTGATGACCCAAGCGGGTTACAGCAAGACCAAGCCCCTGCAGGCGCGGATCTCGATCCAGGCCAGCGGCACCAACCAGACCGTCAACGAGGCCATCCAGGAAATGCTGAAGGAGGCCTACTTCAACATCGACTTCAAACCGGTCGAGCTCGAGGCCCTGATGACGGGCTGGCGGGGCGGCGCCAAGGCCGACATGAACAAGGACGTCTCGGCCACCAACGTCACCCACGTGACGTCCGATCCGTTCTATGCGGTCAACCGCTTCTTCGCCTCCGATCAGACCGCGCCTGTCGGCGTGAACTGGAGCTTCTACAAGAATCCCGAGGTCGACCAGCTCGTGGTCGAGCTGAAGAACGCCTTCGACCCGGCCAGGCAGGACGAGATCGCGGCCAAGATCCACGCCAAGGCCGTCGACGATGCGGTGATGATCTGGGTCTATCACGACACCACGCCGCGGGCGCTGTCGGCCAAGATCAAGAAGTACGTCCAGGCCCAGAGCTGGTTCCAGGACCTGGCGCTCGTCGAGATCTGAGCAGAAGAGGACCTGCCTCCCCCGTCATACCGGGGAGGTGGCCCAAAGGGCCGGAGGGGGAAAGCCGCAGTCGAGGAATCCGCCGATAGCAGATCTGAAATTTTCCGAGATCGTCTGTGCGGCCTTCCCCCTCCGCCCGCGGCGCGGGCACCTCCCCCGTATGACGGGGGAGGCAGGTCTGGGTCCGCACCGCAGGGCGCTGAGCGAACCTGCGACACTTGGCGGGACTGCGGCTGGGGCGGCCGCGGTCGAGACTGGACGGCAACAGGAAGAAATTACATCCTGACACGCAAAATGAGAGGAACCGTCCCATGCATGCTCGTATCGGTCGCCGGACCTTCGTCGGTGTCGCGGCCGCGACACTGGCCGCACCCGCGGTGCTGCGCGCCGCGGAGCCCTTAAAGCTGCGCTGCTCGCTCGACACGGCGCCCAGCCATCCACGCAACGTCGCCATCGTCGATTACCTCGCCAAGGTCGAGCAGGCCTCCAAGGGCGAGATCAAGGGCGAGCTGTTCCAGTCCGGCCAGCTCTTTGCCGACCTCAATGTGAGCAAGGCGCTGCTGCAGGGCCAGGTCGAGATGGCGGCGCCCGGCGCCTGGGTGCTGACCGGCCTGGTGCCCGACTGCGACATGGTCCAGCTGCCCTATTTCTATGGCGTGCCGATCGACGTTACGCACAAGGCGACCGACGGCAAGGCCGGCGCCAAGGTCAACCAGGAGCTCGAGGGCAAGCTCAATACGCAGGTACTGGGGCCGTGGATCGACCTCGGTTATCAGAACTGGTACTCGACCAAGGTGCCGCTCGACAAATTCAGCGCACTCAAGGGTCTGAAGATCCGCAGCCCCGGCGGCGCCGCGATCTCCTGGCGCATCAAGTTCGCCGGCGGCATCGCCAACACCACCGCCTGGCCCAACGTGCCGCTTGCCCTCTCGCAGGGCACGTTCGACGCCTTCGTGTCGACCGACGAGAGCTGCAACTCCGCCAAGCTCTGGGAAGCCGGCGTGAAGTTCTCCTACGCCGACCACCAGTTCATGGGCCAGTACATCCCCATGATCGCCAAAAGCTTCTGGTCCAAGCTCTCGGCGGCGCAGCAGAAGATGATGACCGACCTGTGGGCCGCCAATATCGGCCGCTACCGCCAGGGCGCGGCCGACAGCCAGGCCAATGCGCGCAAGGTGCTGGAGAGCAACGGCGTGAAAATCCACGACCCCAGCGCCGAGGATCTCGCCGCCACGCGCAAGGCGATGATGGGCGACATCGGCTCGCTCATCAAGGACGCCAAGCTCTCGAACGAGATCGTCACCCTGGTCAAGGAAGCCGTGGGCTCATCGGCGTGAGCCGTCTGCGCCCGTGAATCGCAACGCTAGCTGGTGGGATCGCGTCGAGCGCACGCTTGTCGGGCTGCTCGGCGCGGTCGCCATGATCGTTGGCGTCGTCCAGGTGGTGGGACGCTACTTCTTTCCGGCCTACGCCATAAGCTGGGCCGAGGAGGTGATCGTCTACCTCGTGGTCTGGGGCGTGATGATCATCTCGAGCCAGCTCGTGCGCACCGACGGCCACGTGCGGCCGGACCTGGTGTTGCGCCTGGTGGGACCCCGGGGGCAGCGCTGGATGGAGACGTTCAACTGCGTCGTGGCGCTCGCCTTCTGCCTCGGCATGATCTGGTACGGCGTGCACATCGCCTGGTCGTCGTGGACGCTCGACGAGCACAGCGCCAGCGACTTGGGCTTTCCGATGTGGATCTACTACAGCGCGCTGCCCACGGGCGGCGTCCTGATGACCGTGCGCTACGGCATCCGCCTGTGGCGCTACCTGTTCCATTTCGACCCGGCGACGATGACGGTGGGCCACGTGCCCGAGCACGAGATGCCGCTCTCCGGCGGAGGTCCTTGAGCGGCGATGGGGACGTTGCTTTTCTTCGTGATGTTCTTCGGCCTGCTGGCGTCCGGCATGCCGATCTTCCTGGTGCTGGGCGCCTGCGCCGCCGCGCTGTTCTTCTTCTCGGACCAGCCGCTGATCGGCATGGCCCAGGTGGTGATCGACTCGCTCAACTCCTCCACCCTGATGTCGCTGCCGCTGTTCGTGATGGCCGCGGCGTTCATGCGGCAGGGCGGCGTCGCCAAGGCGCTGGTCGATCTCTGCACCGCCTGGATCGGCGGCGTGCGCGGCTCGCTGGGGCTCGTCACCGTCGTTTCCTGCACGCTGTTCGCCGCGATCTGCGGCTCGTCGGTGGCGACGGCGCTCGCCATGGGCACGATCCTGCTGCCCGCCATGCTCGAGAAGGGCTATCCGCGCTCGTTCGCGCTCGGCGTCATCGGCGCCTCGGGCACGATCGGCATCGTGATTCCGCCCAGCCTGGCGCTGATCCTCTACGGCATCGTCGCCGAGCAGTCGGTTCCGCGCCTGTTCCTCGCCGGCATCCTGCCCGGCCTGCTGCAGGCCGCGGCCTTCCTGCTCTGGGTCTGGTACGACGCACGGCGGCGCAACTTCCCGATCGAGCCCGCGCTGCCCATGGCGGAGCGCTGGCGCGTGACCTGGCGCGCCATCCCCGCCTTGCTCGTGCCCGCGATCGTGCTGGTCGGCATCTATGGCGGCATCGTCACCGTCACCGAGGCCGCCGCCATCGCCGCCGCCGCCTCGATGGCGATCAGCCTGGGCTTCTATCGCGGCTTCCGCTGGCAGCAGTCATTGGAGGTGATCGCCGATGCGCTGAAGAGCGCCGGAACCATCATGCTGATCGTGGCCACCGCCATCGCCTTCGGCCACTGGATGACCGACTCGGGCGTGCCGGCGAAGCTGGTGCAATGGGTGCTCGACCATCACTTGTCGACCTGGGAGTTCCTGCTCGCGATCAACGTCCTGCTGCTGATCCTGGGCTGCTTCCTCGAGGTCGTGGCCACGCTCCTGCTGGTGCTGCCCATCCTGGCGCCGGTGCTGGTGCCGCTGGGCGTCGACCCGGTGCATTTCTCGATCGTCTTCACCCACAACATGGAGATCGCGCTGGTCCATCCGCCGGTCGGCCTCAACCTCTATGTGCTCGCCACGATCTCGACCGCGCCGATCGGCGAGGTCATCCGCGGCATTCTGCCGTTCCTGATCCTGCTGCTGATCGTGCTCATGATCATCACCTACTGGCCGCCGCTGACGATGTGGCTGCCGCAACTGGTCTATGGGCATTGACGTCGTCCGACCGGAGCACGTGCCGATCGTTTGGAATCATTGCTGGGGGCGCGCCACTCCAGTGGCGCGTCTTATCGGGCTCTTGTGGAAGACCATGACGCGCCACTGGAGTGGCGCGCGCCCAGCGAAGATATGCGCCCATCACTCGGAATAGACTCTAGGATCGATCGGCCAGTTGCTTGAACAGCCGGTTCCGATCGGCGATGTGCCGTGCTTGCCGGTTTTCCAATCGCCTGAGGCGCGTCTTTTCGGCGCTCGCGTCCTCTCCGCGTTGCTCCCGCAGTGCGATGATCTCGCGCTGTTTTGCGATGTTCAGCTCGCCACGCCAAAGAAGGGTGTCGGCTTCCCGGAGAAGCTGTTCCAGGGTGGTTCGCTCCATGAGGCAGTCTACCAGCTTCACGAGCGGGCCTTGAGCGCCCCTGGCCGCCGATTGGCCAGAAGCGCGCCAAGCTCTTCGCGCGACGGCAGGGCCTGAAAGGCGCCCGGGCGCGTCGCCGTGAGCGCCGCGGCCTTCTGCGCCGCGCCGATCGCCTCGTCGGTCGCAAAGCCGCGGGCGAGGGCGGCCGCCATCACGCCGCAGAACGCGTCGCCGCAGCCTGTGGTGTCGACGGCGGCGACGCTCTCCGCCGGGAAGGATCGCCGCTGCCCGCGTTCGACCAGCACGCATCCGTCGGCGCCCAGCGTGATGATGGCGGCGCCGGCGGCATGGATCGAGCCCGCCAGCTGCTCCGCCTCGATCCTGTTGGCGATGACCAGGCTGCACTGGCCCAAAAGTTTCTCGACGCCCGGCCAGAAAGGCGCGGGGTTCAGGATCGTCATCGCCTTTTGTCGCCGCGCCGCGGCCAGGATGAACGCCGTCGTGTCGAGCGCCAGGTTGCCCTGCAGCAGGACGATATCGCTTTCGCCCAGGCCCTGCAGGGCCGGTTCCGCCTCCGCGCGCGCCAGCGCCAGGGAGCAGGCGCTGGTGCTGACGATGCTGTTCTCGCCCTCGGGCAGCACCATGAGGAGGGAAAAGTCGGTGGCATGCGGCAAGCGCGGCAGGATGAGCTCGGCAAAGCCTTCGCGCCGGAGATGCCGCTCGACTTCGTCCGCCTCGGCAAGGTCGTTGCCAAGGGGCGCGCAGAATCGCACCTCGGCATCACAGCGCGCCGCCACGACGGCCTGGTTCAGCCCCTTGCCGCCCGGGGTGCGCGGGGCGGCGCTGCCGATCAGCGTCTCGCCGGGCAGCGGCAGACGCGGCACGGCGAGGCGCAGATCCAGTCCCGCATTGCCGATGACGACAACGCGCCCCGGCACCGTCATGCCGGCGCGCGCAAAGCGAGCACGCTCCACCACACGGCGCTGTCGCCCAGCAGAGCGGGGCGCTCGCTGTCATGAATTATCTCTAACCCGTGGTGAGCGGCCAAGGCGCGGGTTTCCGCGGCCGAGACCTCGAACATGCGACGACCCACCGGCACCGGCCCGTGCCGCAGCAGGAGCGTCACCAGCGCGCCGGGTCGCAGCAGGGCCGCAATCCGGGCCATGGCGCGCTCGCGCTGGCCCAGATCGAGATGCATCCACACCGCCGTCAACATCACAAGGTCGAAGCGCTCGCCACGCGCCGGCACCTTGTCGAGATCGGGCAGGGCGTCGTCGATCCAGATGATCGCTGCGTCGCGGTGCAGACGTTGGCCGTGCGCGCGCAATTCCGGCGTCGGCTCGACGGCCACGACCGTATGGCCGAGAGCGGCCAGGGCCGCGGCGTCGCGCCCGGTGCCGGCGCCGACATCGAGCACACGGCTCGGCGCCATGGGGAAGAGATGCAAGGTCTCGCGATGAACGTCGGCGAAGCTCAGGCTCTCGTACCGCTTGACCAGTGCATCGGCGGTCTCGCCGTAGCCTTCGGTGCCGCTGGCTTTCATGCGGCCGACTATATCGCGATGCGCGCCTGCTTTGCCGCCTCGAAAGCGGCGAGGCGCTGGGCGAACTTGCCCTCCGCCGGCCCGGCCGCGGCGGCGATCGAGGGGGCGGGAAGGGTCTCGTAGAAATGGCAGGCTACGCGGTGGCCGCTCCCGGCCTCGCGCAGCACCGGCTCCTCCGCCCGGCAGCGCGGCTGGGCGAAGGGGCAGCGGGTGTGGAAGCGGCAGCCGGACGGCGGCGCGAAGGGGCTGGGCACGTCGCCCGCCAGCAGCATGCGCTCCTTGCGCACCCTCGGATCGGGCCGCGGGATCGCCGACAGCAATGCCTGGGTGTAGGGATGCAGCGGCCGGTCGTAGAGGTCGCGCTTGGCGGCGATCTCGACCAGCTTGCCGAGATACATCACCGCCACGCGGTCGCTGATGTGCTTCACCACGGCGAGGTCGTGGGCGATGAACAGGTAGGAAAGGCCGAAGCGGCGCTGCAGGTTCTGCAGCAGGTTGACGATCTGCGCCTGGATCGAGACGTCGAGCGCCGAGACCGGCTCGTCGCACACGATCAGGTCGGGATTGACGGCCAGCGCGCGGGCGATGCCGATCCTCTGGCGCTGGCCGCCGGAGAACTGGTGTGGATAGCGCCGCGCCTGTTCGGGCAAAAGGCCCACGACGTCCAGAAGCTCGCGCACGCGGCTCTCGCGCTCGGCCTCGGTGTGCAGCCCGTGCACCGCCATCGGCTCGGCCAGGATCTCGCCCACCGTCATGCGCGGGTTCAGGGAGGCATAGGGATCCTGGAAGATGATCTGCATGTGCCGGCGCAGGCGGCGCAACGTATTCTTGTCGAGACCGGCGATCTCCTCGCCCTTGAAGCGCACCGAGCCCGCGGTCGGGTCCATCAGGCGCAGCACCAGGCGGCCGGTCGTCGACTTGCCGCAGCCCGATTCGCCCACCAGCGCCAGGGTCTCGCCGCGGGCGATCTCGAAGCTCACGCCCTCAACCGCGCGCACCAGGCCGATCACCTTGCGGCGGATCAGCCCGCGGCTCACCGGGAAATGCTTCACCAGGTCCCGCACCTCGAGGACGGGAGCCTGCCGCACCGGCGCGGCGATGGCGTTCACGCGCCCGCTCCCGCGCCTTCGACCGGCGCCTTCCAGCAGGCCACGAGATGCGCCGTGCCGAGCTCGCGCAGCGGCGGCGGCTCGGCGTGGCAGCGGCGGTCGGCGAAGGGGCAGCGCGGCGAGAAGCGGCAGCCCGTGGGTTGGTGGTTGGAGCTGGGCACCGTGCCCTCGATGGTGGCCAGCCGCTCGCGCTCGACGTCGAGGCGCGGGATCGAGCCCAGAAGGCCGATCGTGTAGGGGTGCTGCGGATCGGCGAACAGGGCGCCGACCGGCGCTGATTCGACGATCTTGCCGGCGTACATCACCAGCACGTCGTCGGCCACTTCGGCGATCACCCCGAGATCGTGGGTGATGATCAGGATCGCCATGCCGAGCCTGCGCTGCAGGTCCTGCAGGAGGTCGAGGATCTGGGCCTGGATGGTGACGTCGAGCGCGGTGGTCGGCTCGTCGGCGATCAAGAGCGCGGGCTCGCAGGAGAGCGCCATGGCGATCATCACGCGCTGGCGCATGCCGCCCGACAGGCGGTGCGGGTAGTCGTCGATCCGCTGGGCGGCCGAGGGAATGCGCACCAGCTCGAGCATGTCGATGGCGCGCTTCTTGGCCGCCTGAGGCGACAGCGCGGTGTGCGCCAGGATGGCCTCGACGATCTGCTGGCCGATCGTGTGGACCGGGTTGAGCGAGGTCATCGGCTCCTGGAAGATCATCGACATCGCGGCGCCGCGCAGCCGGCGCCGTTCGTCGGCCGAGAGGCCCAGCACCTCGCGGCCATCGAACAGCACCGAGTCGGCCGCGACCTCGCCGGGCGGGCTCGCGACCAAGCCCATCACCGAGAGCGAGGTCACGCTCTTGCCGCAGCCCGATTCGCCCACAAGCCCCACGGTCCTGCCGCGGCCGACGGCGAAATCGATGCCGTCGACGGCGCGGAACAGGCCGCGGTCGGTGTGGAAGTGGGTTTTGAGACCGCGGACCTCGAGGAGCTTTTCCATCAGAACGAGTAGTCCAGCCCCTTGTAGAAGGTGTTCTGATAGAGCATGTGCGGCCGCGCACCCTTCACTTTCTTGTTGGTCACCAGGTACATGGCGACATTCATCACCGGCATCATCAGGTGCTCCTCGGTGACGAGCTGCTGGGCCAGCGCATAGTACTTGGCGCGATCGGCGTCGTTCAGCGCGGCCCGGCCGAGCTTCAGGTCCTCGTCGGTTTTCGCGTCGTTCCAGTTGTACCGGTTGGGGGCCGGCATGTTCCTGGAGTCGAAATAGAAGTTCAGCAGGTCGCCGGCCGACAGGTACGGGAACGTCACCGTCCACAGCTCGTAGTCCTGCTCGCTCATCTTCTGGAAGGCGATGGTCGAATCGAAGCCCTGGACCTTCCAGTCGATGCCGATCTTGCGCATGTAGCCCTGGATCGCCTCGGTGATGCGCCCGAAGTTGCCGACCTGGGTGAAGTAGACCTTGGGCGCGAGCTTGACGCCGTCCTTCTCGCGGATGCCGTCGCTGCCCATCTTCCAGCCGGCCTCGTCCAGCAGTTTCTTGGCGCGCTCGACGTCCTCCTTGATGACGCCCTTGGTCGACTGGGCGAAATCCAGCGCTTTGGGATCGACGAAGGTATAGGCCGGCTCGGCGTTGCCCAGCATGATGCCCTTGACGATGTCGGCGCGGTTGATGGCGATGTTCATCGCCTCGCGCACGCGCTTGTCGGCCACCATCGGCCGGCTCGTCTTGTAGCCGTAATACATGAGCTGGAAGTTGGGCGTCGCCTCCTGGACGTTGAGGTTGGGCGCGGCCTTGACCTGCTGGATGAACTGCAGCGGCAGCTGGTGGGTGACGTCGAACTGGCCGGCCATCATGGCGGCCATCCGGCTCGAATCCTCGGGCACGATCTTGATGGAAAGCTTCTCGAACTTCACCGGCCCCTTGTTCTGGTACATCGACGGGCCCCATTTGTAGGCGTCGTGGCGCTTGAGCACGATCTCGGTGCGCGGCTGCCATGATTCGAAGCACCACGGGCCGGTGCCGTCGGCGCCCTTGACGCCGTAATCCTTGCCCAGCGCCTCGACGCTCTCCTTGTTGTGGATCGCGGTGGTGAACATGGTGAGGTTGAGCAGCAGGTCGGCGTAGGGCTCGGCCAGCTCGTACTCGACTGTGTAGGGATCGGGTGCGCGCAGCTCCTTGATGTTGCCGGCGCGCCAGGCGAGCGGCGCCTTGAAGGCGGGATCGGTCAGGCGCTTGAAGGAGTAGATCACGTCGTCGGCGGTGAACTTCTTGCCGCTGCAGAACTGCACGTCGTCGCGCAGCTTGAAGGTGTAGAGCTTGCCGTCGGGGCTGACGGTCCACGACTTGGCCAGATAAGGGATGACGGTCTTGCCGTCCCAGTCGAGCGCCACCAGCGTGTCCTGGAACATGTTGACGATGTCGGAGGTCGGCGACCAGGTCGTGCGCTGGCCGTCATAGTGCGGCGCATCGAGCGCCTTCATCATCTTGAGCGTCTGCGCCTCGGCCATGGCGACGGTGGCTGTCATCCCCAGGAACGCTGCTATGCCGACAAACAGGTTACGCATGGTCGTTTCCTCCTATTCCGTCATCCCGAGCGAAGCCGCCCAAAGGGCGGCGCAGTCGAGGGACCTCTTCTTATCGCCGAGACCAAAGAATAGGTCCCTCCACTGCGCCTCGCTGCGCTCGGCTCCGGTCGGGATGACGGATTGCTAAAAACTCACATCCAGCCCCTTCGGCCGGCGTGAGCGCGGCACGGACCTGATCATTGTTGCAGCCTCGGATCGAGGACGTCGCGCAATGCGTCGCCCAGAAGGTTGGCGGCCAGCACGATGACGAAGATCGCGCAGCTCGGGATCGTCGCGATGTGTGGCGCCATGAAGAGGAAGTCGCGGCCTTGGGCGGCCATCATGCCGAGCTCGGCGGTCGGCGGCTGGGCGCCCATGCCCAAAAAGCCCAGCGCCGAGCCGACCAGGATGATCTGGCCGAAGCGCAAGGTCAGGAAGACGAAGATGGTGGAGATGCAGTTCAAGGTCAGGTAGCGCCAGATCAGCGTGCGATCCGAGACGCCGACGGCGCGGCCGGCTTCCATGAATTCCTGGCCCATGACGCCCACCGCAGCACCACGCGCCACCCGCGCCACGTCGGGCACGGTGGCCACCACCAGCGCGATCACCACCGCGGTGAGGCCGGCGCCGGCGACCGCCGCCACCGCGAGCCCGATCAGGATCGCCGGGAAGGCCAGCATCACGTCGACCAAGCGCATGATCCAGCCGTCGGCCCGCGGATAGTAGGCCGCCCATATGCCCAGCACGCCGCCCAGGGCGCCGCCGATCACCACGCCGACCAGGCCCAGCATCAGCGTGTTGCGCGTGCCGTAGATGACGCGGCTCAGGATGTCGCGGCCGGTATTGTCGGTGCCGAACCAGTGCTCGGCGGTGGGCGGCTGCATCACGTTGGTGAGGTCGGTGAGATAGGGATCGTAGGGCGCCACCCAAGGCGCGAAGACGGCGGCCAGCGCGATCAACGTCAGCAGCAGGGCAGCCGCGACCGCCACCTTGTCGCGCGCCAGCCGCCGGAGCGCGCCCGAGCGGCCAAGCGCGCCGCTCTCCTCGGCGGGGACGGACGCGTTGAGCGTCTCGACGCTCATGACCGCTGCAGCCGGGGATCGAGGTAGACGTAGAGGACGTCGACCAAGAGGTTGATGGTCAGGAAGGCGATGGCGAGGATCATGATGGCGCCCTGCGCCGTCGGGAAATCGCTCGACACGATGGCGCCGACGGCGAGGCGGCCGACGCCGGGCCAGGAGAACATCGTCTCGGTCACCACGGCCCCGCCCAGCAGGAACGCCGCCTGCAGGCCGATCAGGGTGACGACGGGGATCAGCGCATTGCGCAAGGCGTGATGGACGATCACCACCGTCTCGCGCAGCCCCTTGGCGCGCGCCGTGCGCACGAAGTCGGCGCCCAGCACTTCGAGCACGGCCGTGCGCGTCAATCGAGCGATCGGACCGATCAACACCAGTCCCAGGGTCGCCGCCGGCAGGATCAGGCTGGGCAGGCCGCCGTCCCATATCGGGCCGGTGCGGCCGGTGAAGGGCAGCAGGCCCCACTTGAAGCCGACATACTGGATCAGGATCAGGCCGATGAAGAACACCGGCATGGAAACGCCCGCCACCGAGATCGCCATGATCAGCCGGTCAAGCAGCGTGCCGCGCTTCACCGCTGCCAGCGTGCCGAGCGCCAGCCCGCACGGCACCGCGAGCAGCATGGCGCCCAGCAGCAGCTCGACGGTCGGGCCGATGGTGAGCGCCAGCTCCTCGCTCACCATCTTGTTGGAGATGATCGAGCGGCCGAGATCGCCGCGCAGCACGCGGCCGATATAGTCGGCGAACTGGATGGGGATCGGCCGGTCGAGGCCGAGCTCGAGGCGGATGGCGGCGATGGTATCGGCCTTGGCGTCGGGGCCGGCGATGATCATCGCCGGATCGGACGGCACGACCTGCAGCAGGCAGAAGCAAAGGAAGAGAACCCCGAGCAGGGCGGGGAACGAGACCAGCAGGCGGTGGACGATCTGTCTTCCCATGCGCCGTCCTCGGACCGACTCGACCAAGGGCACGCGCGCCGGGTTTACCGGCGCGTCTGGGCGTCGCTCCCTGGCAGCCGCGCTTCGGTCAACCGTGTGCGGCTTCTGCTTGCGGCGAGTGTGACAGGCCCGCGCGCCTCCGTCACGCCCATCCGCCGGCATGCGGAAGAACATGGCCGGTGATGAAGCCCGCGCCGTCCGAGCAGAGGAAGCAGATCGCCGCCCCGAGCTCCTCGGATTTGCCGAGCCGGCCCATCGGGATCTGCGCCGTCATCTTGGCCATCGCCTCCTGGTTGGCGAGCAGCGCCGGCGGGAAGTAGTCGGGGTTCTCGACATAGTTCGAGCCGACCGCGTTCACCGTGATGCCGTCGCGCCCCAGCTCCTTGGCGAGCGAGGAGACCAGCCCGTTGGCGGCGGCGCGTGCCGAGACGTAGGGCGCGTAGTTGGCGATGCCGCGCAACGGCGCGGCCGACGACACGAACACGATGCGGCCCGACTTGCGCTTGCGCATCGCCGGCGCCACGAGCTGCACCAGCCGGAACGGCACGACCGCCATGGCTTCGAGCGCGGCGCGGTAATCCTCGAGCCTCGCCTCGGCCAGCGGCGCGCGCAGCGCGGGATAGGCGTCGTTGTTGACCAGCGCGTCGATGTGTCCGTGGCGCTTGAGCGCCAGCTCGACCAGCGTCGCGGGCTCGGTCGCGGCCAAGGCGTGCGCGCCCGCGAACTCCGTCTCGTATTTGCGGCGCGCACTGGGCGCCTCGAACGAGGGATCATGGGCCAGAACCGTGGCGCCCTCGCCCAGCGCCACCCGTGTCGTGCCGTGCCCTGCGAATTTCTCGACGTTGGTGATCAGAATCACGCGGTCTTTCAGCAGCATGGCGATTCCTCTAGGTTGGCCCCCTCATGGCAAGCCCAACGGCAAACCCGCCCGATCCTGACGCCCCGGATTCTAGCGTATCGGCCCCGGCAGAACAGGCGTCCTTCGGCTACCGCGACGTCCCGGCCGCCGAAAAGGCGGGTCTCGTGGCGCGCGTCTTCGAGAGTGTAGCGCCGCGCTACGACCTGATGAACGACCTGATGTCGGTTGGCGTGCATCGGCTCTGGAAGAACGCCCTGGCGGATGTCGTGAACCCGCGGCCGGGCGAAAGGTTTCTGGACGTGGCCGGCGGCACGGGAGATATCGCCTTCCGGCTTTTCAGGCGTCAGGGCGAAAAGCCCGACGTCACGGTTTGCGACATCAACCCGGCGATGCTGGCGATCGGTCGCGAGCGCGCCCTGGATCGCGGGCTGTTGAAGGGTCTCACCTGGACGACGGGCGATGCCGAGGCCTTGCCGTTCCCCGACCGCTCGTTCGACGGCTATACGATCGCCTTCGGCTTGCGCAACGTCACCGATATCGACAAGGCGCTCGGCGAAGCGTACCGCGTGCTCCGGCCGGGCGGCCGCTTCTATTGCCTGGAATTCAGCAAGGTGGAGTCGGCGCCGATCGGCCGCGTCTATGACGCCTATTCCGAACGCGCCCTGCCGTTGTTCGGCCGCCTCGTCGCCCGCGACGCCGACTCCTACCGCTATCTGCACGAGAGCATCCGCCGCTTCCCGGCGCAGCGCGTCCTGGCCGAGCGCATGCGCAAGGCCGGTTTCGCCAACGTCGCCTGGCGCGACATGACGCTGGGCGTCGTGGCGCTGCATTCGGGCTGGCGCATATGACTCTCTTGCCGGACCGCGGGCTTCCTCAGGTCGGCTCATCCCGACCGAGCCCGCTCATGATCATGAGGCGGGCCTGGAGGCCCGCGGTCCAGTAAGATGTTGCGCGCTCTTCGCAACACCTGGCGCCTGCTGCGCATGGCGCTGAGCCTGGCGCGGCACGACGCGCTGTTTCCGCTCGAGATCATTGGCATCGTGCCGCCGCTGGTGGCGTGGGCGCGGCTGTTCGCCCGGCGCCGCGATGCGCGCCGGCCCGGCGAGCGGCTGGCGGCGGCGCTGCAGGAAATGGGGCCGTCCTTCATCAAGCTCGGCCAGGCGTTGTCGACCCGCGCCGACCTCCTGAGTGAAAGCGTCGCCGCCGACCTGGCGCGCCTGCAGGACCATCTGCCGGCCTTCTCCGGCGACGAGGCGCGGCGCACCATCGAGGCCGAGCTCGGCCAGCCGATCGACGCGCTGTTCAAGAGCTTCGACGACGCGCCGGTCGCCGCTGCGTCGATCGCCCAGGTGCATTTCGCCGTCACCACCGACGGCCGCGCCGTCGCGGTGAAGGTGCTGCGGCCCGCCATCGAGAAGGCCTTCGAACGCGACCTCGACCTTTTCTACTGGATGGCCGAGCTGGTCGAGCGCACCCAGCCGCGCTTCCGCCGGCTGAAGCCCGTCGATTCGGTGAGCGCCTTCGCCGACGTCGTGCGGGTCGAGATGGATCTGCGCATGGAGGCCGCCGCCGCCGAGGAGCTGGGCGAGAACTTCGCCGACGATCCCGGCTACCGGGCGCCCACCATCGACTGGGACCGCACCGCGCAGCGCGTGCTGACCCTGGAGCAGGTCGACGGCATTCCGATCGGCGACCGCGACGCCATCGTCGCCGCCGGCCACGATCCCGACCTCGTCATGAAGAAGGCGGCCGAGGCGTTCTTCTACCAGGTGTTCCGCGACGGCTTCTTCCACGCCGACATGCATGGCGGCAACGCTTTCGTCGACCGCGCCGGCCACATCGTGCCGGTCGATTTCGGCATCATGGGCCGCATCGACGAGGACACGCGCGGCTATCTCGCCGAGCTGCTGGTCGCCTTCCTGCGCCGCGACTACCGCGCCGTGGCCGAGGTCCAGTTCCGCGCCGGCTACGTGCCGTCCGACCAGTCGCGCGAAATGTTCGCCCAGGCCTGCCGCTCGATCGGCGAGCCGATCTTCGGCAAGCCGAGCCACGAGATCTCCATCGCGCGCCTGCTCGCCCAGATGCTGCGCGTCACCGAGCAGTTCGAGATGACGGTGCAGCCGCAGCTCCTGTTGCTGCAGAAGACCATGCTGATGGCCGAAGGCATGGGCACGCGGCTCAATCCGCACGTCAACATCTGGGAGCTGGCGCGGCCCTTGATCGAGGAGTGGATGACGAGCCATTTCGGTCCACGCGCCACGGTCGGCCGCGCCGTCGAGGACCTGGCGCAGGGCCTGCGCCGCCTGCCGCGCCTGATCGACAGCCTGCATGTCGTGGCCGAGCGCGAGCGGCGCCAGGCCGAGGCCGAATCGAAGGAGCCGCCGCCCGCCGCCGGTCGCCCCTGGCGTCCGCGCTTCGCCGAGATCATCGCCGTCCTCGCCCTCATCGCCGCCATCGTCGCGTGGTGGCATTAGCTGCCTTCGCTGGGGGCGCGCCACTCCAGTGGCGCGATCTTCCCATGGTCATTTGGACCGCGAGCGTCTCGCTCGCTCATGATCATGAGCGAGCCGGAGGCTCGCGGTCCGGAAGACCAAGACGCGCCACTGGAGTGGCGCGCCCCCAGCCGTGACGACTTCACAAATCGTCTTCGGCCTCGCCGTCTTCCTGTTGGCGGGAACGGTCAAGGGACTGGTCGGGCTGGGGCTGCCGACCATCACCATCGCGCTCACCTCGCTGGTGCTGCCGCTGCCCGAGGCGATCGCGCTGATCTCCTTGCCGACCGTTATCGCCAATGTCTGGCAGGCGGCGGTGGGCGGCAAGTTCCGGCTGATCGTGCGCCGCCAGTGGCCGCTCATCGTGCCGCTGATGATCGTGCTCTACCTCACCCTGTGGCTGGTCGGCCAGAAGGGACCCCATTGGGCCTTCCTGGTGCTGGCGGTCGTGCTGGTCGTCTATAGCGGCCTCGGCCTGCTGCGCATCCGCCTGCACATCCACGCCGACCTGGAGAAGCCGCTGGCGCCGGTGATCGGCGTCGTCTCCGGCTTCATCGCCGGCCTGGTCGGCGTGCCCGTGGTGCCCCTGATGCCCTACCTGCAAGGGCTCGACATCAAGCCCACCGAGCTGGTGCAAACCCTGGGCGTCGTGCTCTGCGCCACGTCGCTCACCCTCACGGTCTCGCTGCTCTTTCTGGGAATGCTCGATGGACCGCATGCCATCGTGTCCGCCGCGGCGGTGGTGCCGGCGCTCGCCGGCATGTGGATAGGCCAGCAGATCCGCCTGCGCCTGTCGATCGAGCAATTCCGCCTGGCCGTGTTCTGGGCGCTTTTGCTGACAGGGGTCTATACTTTCGCCAGCCGGGTGTTGTGATAATCTCCCCGCCATGTTGAACGGCAAGCGGATCCTGCTGATCGTCGCGGGCGGCATCGCGGCCTTCAAATCCCTCGAGCTCATCCGCCGGCTGCGCGAGCGCGGTGCCTCCGTGCGCTGCGTGATCACCGAGGCCGGCGCCCGCTTCGTGACCCCGCTGTCCCTGCAGGCGCTGAGCGAGGATCGCGTCTACAGCGACATGTTCTCGCTCACCGACGAGAGCGAGATGGGCCACATCCAGCTCTCGCGCGACGCCGATCTCCTGGTCGTGGCGCCCGCCACCGCCAACATCCTGGCGCGCATGGCGGCGGGCCTGGCCGACGACCTGGCGGCCACCGTGCTGCTCGCCACCGACAAGCCGGTGCTGGCGGCACCGGCGATGAACGTCCGCATGTGGACCCACGCCGCCACCGTCGCCAATGTCCAGACCCTGAAGAAGCGCGGTGTCAGCTTCGTCGGCCCCAACGACGGCGCCATGGCCTGCAACGAGCACGGCCCCGGCCGCATGTCGGAGCCCGAGGAGATCGTGGCCGCCATCGAGGGTCTGCTGACGGCAGAACGCCCGCCACTTGAAAAACCCTTGGCCGGCAAGCGCGCCGTGGTGACGTCGGGCCCGACGCGCGAGGCGATCGATCCCGTGCGCTACATCTCCAACCATTCCTCGGGCAAGCAGGGCCATGCCATCGCCAGCGCCCTGGCCCGGCTCGGCGCCGAGGTCACGCTGGTGAGCGGGCCGGTGGCGCTGGCCGATCCGGCCGGCCTCAGCACCGTCCATGTCGAATCGGCCGAACAGATGCTGGCGGCCTGCCTGGCGACCTTCCACGACAAGGGCACCGTCGACATCGCGGTGTGCGCCGCCGCGGTCGCCGACTGGAAGGCGGCCCACCCGGCCGGGTCCAAGATCAAGAAGCAGGCCGGCGCCGCGCCGCCCGCCCTCGAGCTCACGCCCAATCCGGACATTCTCGCCACGCTCTCCCGGCCGGGGCCGAAGCGGCCGGCGCTGGTCGTGGGCTTCGCCGCCGAGACGGAAAACCTCGTCGCCAACGCCATCGACAAGCGCAAGCGCAAGGGCTGCGACTGGATCGTGGCCAACGACGTGTCGGCCGCCGCCGGCACCTTCGGCGGCGAGCGCAACACCGTGCACCTGATCAGCGCCGCCGGGGTCGAGGATTGGCCGACCCTGGCCAAGGACGATGTCGCATTGCGGCTCGCCGGCCGCATCGCGCTCCATTTCGGCCGCCCAACCAAGGCCGAGGCAGCGGAGTGAAAGGGGTCGAAAGCGTCGAGATCGAGGTCGTGCGCCTGGCCCACGGCCGCGACCTGCAGCTTCCCGACTACGCGTCGGCCGCAGCCGCGGGTGCCGACCTTCTGGCCGCGATCGACCAGGACATCGAGTTGGGCCCGCTGGAGCGCCGGATCGTTCCGACCGGCCTTTCGATTGCCCTGCCGCCAGGCTTCGAGGCCCAGATTCGGCCGCGTTCAGGGCTGGCGGCCAGGCACGGCGTCACGGTGGCCAATGCGCCCGGCACCATCGATGCCGACTACCGGGGCGAAGTCGGCGTGATCCTGATCAATCTCGGCCGAGAGCCATTTCGGATCACGCGCGGCATGCGAATTGCACAGATGGTCATTGCCCGCCACGCGCGGGCGGTATGGCGTGAAGTGAGCGAGCTCGACCGGACGGCGCGTGGCGCCGGGGGTTTCGGATCGACGGGAGTGACGGTGGGGTCGGCAAAGACGGCCTGAGAGAGGAAGCAGGGGATGCCTCGGCTCAGCAAGAAGACCATGTTCGCGATCGAAGCGGTGCTCGACGTGGCGTTCCACGTCGGCGAGCATCCGGTGCGCAGCGGCGACATCACCGAGCGCCAGCGCATTCCCAAAAGGTATCTCGAGCAGGTCCTGCAGCATCTGGTGCGGGCCGGCATCCTGAGCGGCAAGCGCGGGCCGCGCGGCGGCTATCGCCTGGGCCGCGAGCGGCAGCGCATCACCCTGGGCGAGGTCGTCCGCGTCGTGCGCAAGCTCGAGGCGGAGACCGAGCCCAACGACCTGGCGATCGGCTCGCCGCTCGCCCATGAGGTCGTGTGGCCGATGTGGGAGAAGCTGCGCGACGACATGATGGCGCAGCTCGACAACATCACCATCGAGGACCTCTGCCAGCGGGCACAGGCCAAGGGACTGAACGTCGAGGCAAGGCAGCAGACCCGTCATCTCGCGATCTGATAAAGTCCTGCGGTCCCATTGAACCGGAGGAACGACAGATGGCCAAGGCCAAGACCGCGAAAGCCAACCCGCGCAACAAGCAGCTCTACGACGACGGCATGAAGGTGCGCAAAGCCGTGCTGGGCTCGACCTACGTCGACAATTCGATGGCGAGCGCCGACGACTTCATGATGTCGTTCCAGGATGTCACCACCGAATATTGCTGGGGTTATGTCTGGACGCGCCCCGGCCTGTCGAAGAAGACGCGCTCGATGCTGAACCTCGCCATGCTGGCGGCGCTCAATCGCGGGCCGGAGCTCAAGCTGCATGTCAACGGCGCCTTGACCAACGGGCTCACCAAGGAGGAGATCAAGGAGATCTTCCTGCAGGTCGCCATCTATTGCGGCATCCCGGCCGGCCTCGACGCCTTCAAGACCGCCCGCGACGTGTTCAAGGAACGTGGCGTCTGACTTCCTTGTCGTCCTGAGCGTCAGCGAAGGACCTCATTGCCACTTGCAATAGGCATAAGATCCTTCGCTGCGCTCAGGATTACATGAGGCCACAATGCTTATCCGCAAGGCCGAGCCCGCCGAAAGTGAGAGCCTGACCGCGCTCTGCGTGCGGTCGAAGGCGCATTGGGGCTATGACGCCGAGTTCATGCATCTGTGCGCGGCGGCCTTGACGGTGAGCGAGGCCAGTATCGCGGCGGGCCGCGTCTTGGTCGCGACCGATGCCGCGGGCCGCGCGATCGGTACGGTGAGCGTGGCCGAGGACGGTGACATGGCCGAGCTCGCCCTGATGTTCGTCGATCCGCCGGCGATCGGCAGCGGCACCGGAAGGGCGCTGTTCGAAGAAGCCGTCACGCTGGCGCGTCGGCTGGGCTATCGCCGCATGACCATCCTCGCCGATCCCAACGCCGCGCCGTTCTACGAACGCATGGGTGCGCGCTTTGTGCGGAACGCGCCGTCCGACGCCATTCCCGGCCGCACCCTGCCGCTTTATGAATACGACCTCACAGCCGAAGGACGCTCATGACCCCGCTCGCACCGCCCGCCACCATTGCCTTCCTGGGCCTCGGCATGATGGGTCGCCCGATGGCGGCACGCCTCGTCGAGGCCGGGTTCAAGCTCCGCCTGTTCGATATCTCGCAAAAGGCCGTGTCGGATTTCATCGGCGCCCATCCATCGGCCCTGGCGACGGCCTCGCCCAAGGCGGCGGCGCAAGGCGCCGATGCGCTGATCACCATGCTGCCCGACGGCAAGATCGTGCGGCAGGCGGTGATCGAGGGCCGCGATGCGGCGCGCGAGGGCCTGGTGGCGGGTGCGCTGGTGCTCGACATGAGCTCGTCCAATCCCGTCGACACCCAGAAGCTGGCGCGCGATCTCGCCGCCTCCGGCGTGGCGCTGCTCGACGCGCCGGTGTCGGGCGGCGTGAAACGCGCGATCGACGGCTCGCTCAGCATCATGGTCGGCGGGGCCGCCGCCGACCTCGAACGCGCGCGGCCGGTCTTCGCCGCCATGGGCAGGACCATCACGCTGTGCGGGCCTGCCGGCGCGGGCCATACGATGAAGGCGCTCAACAATTACCTGTCGGCGGCGGGACTGGTCGCGATGTGCGAGGCGCTGGTGGTGGGCGAGGCCTTCGGCCTCGATCCCGGCACCATGGTCGACGTGTTCAACACATCGACCGGCAAGAGCAACGCCACCGAGGTGAAGGGCCGCCAGTTCGTGGTCTCGCGGACTTTCGCTGCCGGCTTCACCACCGGCCTGATGGCCAAGGACCTGCGCACCGCGGGCGAGGTGGCCCAGCATCTGGAGCTCAACATGCCGATGCTGCAGCGCGCCGTGGCCTATTGGAACGACGCCAACGGCAAGCTGGGGGTCGCCGCCGATCACACCGAGATCTTCCGCTACGCCGAGATGCTCGCCGAAGAGGGAACATGACCGGGAAGGGTGCCGCCGCCGAACACCGGCCGGTCTAAAGCAAGTCTGCCAATCGCCGGATAGCTCGGTGGGGATGAGCCGGCCTGTCGCCGCGTAGGTCGAGCAGGACCGTGCGATAGCCAAGCATCGCTGCGGCATCCAGATTGCGGGGCCGATCGTCGACAAACACGATATCCTGCGGTCGCGCGGCAAGTCGCTTTGTGACCAACTGGTAAATCTCCGCTGACGGTTTGCGCAGGCCAAGGTCGCCGCTAATGAACCAAGGGTCGATCCACGTTTCCAGAGCGAAGCGGCGGCGAAGCTTGGCCGACCAGGCGGCGATGTCGTTGGACAGGCAGGCGATGCGTTCGAAGCGCTCCTTGAGGGACGGCAAGACCTCACGGGTACCTTCGATCAGTCGATGGCCGGCAAGATAATCGTCTTCCAGTGCCGGATCGACACCGACGCGCTGCCAAAAAGCACCCGAGCCCGTGTGGCCAAGGCTCGCCGAAATATATTCTCGTTCGATCTCCTCCGCCGGCAGGTCGGGGCGTCCGTGGCGGTGCACGAAAGGGACGAGAAGCTCGGCGACGTCGTCGCCTGCTTGGTATAAAACGCCCATCGCATCGAGAATCAGGATCTCAGCCGTCATTTGGCACCCCAGTGCCCTTTGACAGGGCGCGCCGGTATCATTATATAACCGCCACCTAGGGCCCCTGGCGCTGCCTCCCCGGCGGTGATCGACGGGACCCATTCAAGAACGACACAGCGCCAATTCCACAGTGACCGCCCTCAGCGGCCGTGGCGCGTGCGTCATCTCCCCACCCCAGACTGAAGAAACATGAACCTCCAGGAACTCAAGATAAAGAAACCGCCCGAACTGCTCGCATTCGCCGAGGACCAGGGTGTCGAAGGCGCGGCGATGATGCGCCGCCAGGAACTGATGTTCGCCATCCTGCAGAAGGTGGCGGCCGCCGACCAGGCGATCTACGGCGTCGGCACCATCGAGGTCGCGCCCGACGGCTTCGGCTACCTGCGCTCGATGGAAGCCAACTACCTGCCCGGCGCCGACGACATCTATGTGAGCCCGACCCAGGTCCGCAAGTTCGGCCTGCGCACCGGCGACACGGTGGAAGGCGAGATCCGCGCGCCCAAGGACGGCGAGCGCTACTTCGCCATGGTGCAGATCAACAAGATCAACTTCGACGACCCCGATGCGCTGCGCCACCGCATCAATTTCGATTCGCTGACCCCGCTCTATCCCGACGAGAAGCTGAAGCTCGAGATGGAGGGCGGCGCGGCCGTCATGGCGCCGACGATCTCCGAGGAGCAGTCGAGCTCGCGCGCGACCTCGTCGGGCCGCGTCGGCACCCGCCGTACCGGCACGCTCACCAAGAAGGCCGGCACCACGCCGCAACAGCAGCTCGACATCTCGACCCGCGTGATCGACCTGATCGCGCCGATCGGCAAGGGCCAGCGCGCGCTGATCGTGTCGCCGCCGCGCACCGGCAAGACGGTGCTGCTGCAGAACATCGCCCATGCCATCACCGCCAACAATCCCGAAGTCTTCCTCATGGTGCTGCTGGTCGACGAGCGGCCGGAGGAAGTCACCGACATGCAGCGCACGGTCAAGGGCGAGGTCGTGAGCTCGACCTTCGACGAGCCGGCCAGCCGCCATGTCGCGGTCGCCGAGATGGTGATCGAGAAGGCCAAGCGCCTGGTCGAGCACAAGAAGGACGTGGTGATCCTGCTCGATTCGATCACCCGCCTCGGCCGCGCCTACAACACCGTCGTGCCGAGTTCCGGCAAGGTGCTGACCGGCGGTGTAGACGCCAACGCCCTGCAGCGGCCCAAGCGCTTCTTCGGCGCCGCCCGCAACATCGAGGAAGGCGGCTCGCTCACCATCATCGCCACCGCCCTGATCGACACCGGCAGCCGCATGGACGAGGTGATCTTCGAGGAATTCAAGGGCACCGGTAATTCGGAAATCATCCTCGACCGCAAGGTCTCCGACAAGCGCACCTTCCCGGCCATCGACATCACCAAGTCGGGCACCCGCAAGGAGGAGCTGCTGGTCGACCGCGCGACGCTGTCGAAGATGTGGGTGCTGCGCCGCATCCTCATGCCGATGGGCGCGGTGGACGCCATCGAGTTCCTGCTCGACAAGCTCCGCACGGCGAAGACCAACCAGGACTTCTTCAGTTCGATGAACCAGTAGGACTGGGCGTGCGCCACTCCAGTGGCGCGATCTTCTCTGCAACAAAGACGCGCGACTGGAGTCGCGCGCCCCCAGCTACGAAGCTGGCCGATCGCCGCTCCGGGCAAAAACCGCGCTGGCGTGGACGATGCGCTCGCCGTTGCAGATGAGATAGCAGTTGGCGAAGGCCAACCGCCCGCCGACTTTATGAACGTCGACATGCGCCTCGACCCAGTCGCCGATCTTGGCACCTCCGGCGAAGTCCGTCGTCACGCTCGCGGTGGTGAGCATGGGAGAAGGCGTCTGGCTGCGCGTCGTGCGATAGCCCAGCGCGATGTCACACATCGTCATCAACAGCCCGCCATGGGCGCCGCCGCGGCCGTTGGCATGCTTGGGTTCTATGCGCAGACCGACCACGAAGGTGCCGTCGTCGTTCGTCTTGTAGAAGAACGGCCCGTTGTGATCGAGGAACGGGCTGCTGCGGAACAGGGGCTTGAAGCCCTCGGGCGGTGTGGCTTCCATCGCTAGACTCCGAGGTCGGCGGCGACTGCCCGCCGCTGTTCCGCGCTGACATCGACCTTGACCCCGAACCAGGCCGCGAAGCCGATCCTGCCTTGATGCAGCAGCATGCCCAGGCCGTCGATGCAGCGATTGCCGCGCCCGCGGGCGGCGGCGAGCAGGGCGGTTTCGAGCGGTGTATAGACGATGTCGTATACCGCCGCCGTGTGCGGCAAGGGCGCGAGATCGAGGTCGAGCGGCGGCTGGCCTTTCATGCCGAGCGAGGTGGTGTTGACCAGGAGGGTAACGCCTTCCAGCGCCTGCGCGCGGCGCTCCCAG
>Ga0210403_10001164_pt1 | contig 25525 bp, 20 predicted proteins | sample IncBWC19MmetaG_FD_150863 | JGI IMG/M metagenome (GOLD analysis project Ga0210403, IMG submission 150863) | Forest soil microbial communities from Barre Woods Harvard Forest LTER site, Petersham, Massachusetts, United States - Inc-BW-C-19-M | ecosystem: Environmental > Terrestrial > Soil >... | reverse complement strand
GCTGAATGCGCACCACCTCGGTCTTGCCGTCGTAGTGCGCAAGCGCCTGCCCGGTGATGGGGATGTTGCTCAAGGCGCCTGGGCTCTTGACCCCGGTTGGGGCGAAGGTCAGGTCGCCATCGACCTGCACGGTGTCCGCGACGTCGGTGGCCGGGCCGCCCCACTCCACCTTCACCGGGCCACTCGCAGCGGTGTCGAATCCCAGGTCGCCGTAGTTCTTGGGCGCGGTGACCTCCATGATGGTGCGCAGGGGAATCTTGTTGGCCGTCGCGGTCAGGTAGGCGTGCGCCGGCTGCACCGGGCTGATCGTCATCGGTCCGGTGATCGGAGCCGGAGCGTTAACCATGGCCGCGGTGCGATTGGCGGTCTTGGCCGCCGCCACCGTGGTCGGGGAGCTGGCCGGAGCGTTGGCGGGAACCTCCCCCAGCCAGTTGGTGATGCGCAGGTCGCCCTCGGCGCTACCGCCGCCCGGCAGGTACCCGGTGAGCGTGGTCAACAGCAGGTCGGTCGGGGTGATGTGCAGATGACCGCTGCCGTCGATGTCGTGCAGGCGCACATAGGGGTCGATGTACGAGCCCTTGTGCAGCTTCATGTCTCCCACCAGCAGGTATCCTGCCTGGCAGTCCGGATCGGGCGGCAGCACCTTCACGCTGGGCGGATTCTGCGGCTGCGGATGACGTCGCCGCCAGAATGGCGGACGCTTCTGCGCCGCCGCAGGAGCGATCTGGCAGTTATGGCCGCGCACCGCGAGGTCGGCCGTGCCCGCCTCCAGACCGGCGACGTTGGCGAGCAGCGACAGCTGCTTCAACTCGAGCGAGCCGTCGATCGTCGCCTGCCACTGCGGATTGGCGAAGTTGCTCAGCGAGGCCGATGCGATCAGCTTGGTGCTCTTGCCGGTGGAGAACTCCAGCCGGGTCAACTGCAAGATGTCGCGGCCCAGTTCAACTCCTGCATGCAGGCTGGACTGCACCTCGGGGTTCATCTCCATCTTGGTGCGCAGATCGTTCAGGTCGACGGTGGCGCCGTAGCGGTCGGTGGCCGGGAGGTAGTTCACCACGGCGTCCAGATCGCGCGCTGCCACGTTGAACGGGATCGCCCGGTCATTGAGCAGGGCGACGCCGTCGTCCAGTTCCACCTGGTGCGCCTTCAGGTCGAGCAGCGTATCCGAGAGCGGCGTCTTGCTGGTGCGCGGGTGTTTGGGCACCGGCTGATTGGTCTTGCCGTCCTTGTCGATGATGAGATGGAACTGGGGATGCTCGACGCGCAGAAGGCTCAGACCGATGTGCGACGCCAGTCCGGTGCCAGTGGTGTGCGAGAGGAAGCTGAGAATCTTGACGCGAATCAAAATCTTGTCCACGGCGAGGTAAGGGGCTTCGCCGGCGGGCTCCGTGCCATGAAGCACCAGGCCGTCAGCCTCGATCCCGAGCCGCCACGGATTGAAGCTCAGGTGGCGCAGCTCGACCCGTGCCCCGGTTGCGTCCTCGAGGATGCGCGCGACCCGTTGGCTGACGCGCCGCTGAAAGTCCGGCGTAGTCGAGTACCAGGCAAAGACGCTGAACCCGACCGCAAGCAGCAGCACCGCGCCCAGGATGGTGCCTGCGATCACGCGAAAGGTGGTGCTCGCGAATACGCTTCGGGAAGGCTCCTGCCGTGCCACAGGTTGCTCTGTCGGAGTGTGCTGGGTATCTGGAATGCTCATCGCGTTCTTCCTGCAGACTTCACCATCTGCACGTCTCCCGAGGCGCGCAGGGTCTTCAGCCAGTCGTCGAGCAGCCTGCTCACCCGCTGCTGCAGAAGTATTTCATGGATGCGATCGCGGATGGCATCAAGCTTCGGCGGAGCCATATGCCGGCTGGCGTACTCGGGAAGCAGGGTCTTCTCGTAGTACTCCTCGATCTCGGCGGGCTCGATGCGAATGCCCATGCGGAAGCGCTGCTCGATGAAGCGCAGGGTCACCATGCGGTCGCGCCAGCGCAGCTTGAACTCCTGGTCGGTGAACCCGTTGGCGACGAGAAAGTTCTGCCAGCCGACTTCGGTCTCGCAGTGGTACTGGCGGCAGGCGAAGATGGCCTTGCGCAGCTCGAGAATATCGGCGTTCACCTCCGCGTCGGTGAGCGGCGGCAGGGCCTGCTCGCCATCCTGCTGCAGGATCAGCGTCCGGTCGATCAACCGATCGACGGCCTCCTGCCGGGAAAAGACTCCAGCAGTGCTGCTATAGGGCTGGAACGCCGCCAGCCTGCGCTCCTCATCGACGTCGCTTTCGAGAATCAGATCGCCGTTGACGATGGCGACCACGCGATCGATCGCGTGGCTGTGCGGCTCAACGGACTCGGGTGTGGACTGAGTCGCGGACGAAGGAGGCTGCGCCGTTGGGATGGAGGACGGGGGCTGGGGTGTGCTCTGCAACCGCGGCGACGCCAGCGCATGCGGGCTGCCCATCAGCAGCATGACCGCGACGGCCGCAAGCATCGCCGAATTTTGTCCCATACCACTCATCGCAATCGCAAAAATCCTTGAAATACTATTGCCGAGCGAAGTCCAGTGTTGCCGAGCGATAGAGAAGCCGCCCCGCTAAAAGCTCTGTCCGATACTGAAAAAGAAGTTGAAGTGGCTGGCCTGGCCCACGTTGGGCAGGCTTCCATTGAAGTCGTAGATTACCGGATAGCGGGGCGGGTTGAGATTGTCACTGAAATCGACACGAATCGGTCCGACCGGAGTCTTATAGCGCAGGCCCAAGCCGACTGCGTGCGAGAAGTAATTGAAGTTACAGGTGCCGATAAAGCCCGAGACGTTGTTGCAGGTCTGTTCATCGGGCTGCTTGAAGCGCACAAAGCTGGGGAACATGTCCTTGGCATTCTGGAAGACGTTGCCCATGTCATGGAACAGCACGAAGCTCAGGCTTTCTCCGACATACGGCAGAGCGAAGGGCGGCATGCGCAACTCGAAGGTGTTGACAAGGACGGCCGAGCCGCCGACCGGGAATCCCGTCTGCAGGTCGCGCGGTCCAGCTCCATTAATGGCGAAGCCGCGATGCGAACTCGCTCCGCCCGCATACAAGCGTTCCGGCAGGGGGACGGCATTGCAGCTCGCGTTGGTGGTCAGCAAAATCCCTGCGCAAGCCGAGTTGCTCGCATTCGGGTTTGGACCAAAGGAATTTTCCACTCCAATGCGGGTATTGCGCGCCAAAACATACTTCCGCTTGCCCAGCACATAGTAGCTCGAGTTGGCCCCGTCCAGGCGATTGAAGGAGGTCTGCGAGCCGAACTTCGAGGTGGCAATGAACTCCGAGATTGAGGTATAGGATCCCTTCGCCGCATCGAGCGGGCTAGGCTCGCGTGTGTCGTGAAACCAGGTGATTCCAGGGCCGCCCACACGCACCGGCTCCGACAGCAGCGGGATCAGATTCGCGGAGACCTGCAGCGTGGCCGGGTTGACCGCCACTCTACGGTACTGGAAGTCGTAGATGAAGGTATCCGCGCGGCGGAACTTCTGGGTGACGCGGAAGCCGCCCTGCAACGTCGAGGCCTGAAAGGTGGTGATGTTCTGCACGTTCGAATAACCGCCGGAGACGGTCGCGGTCAGATTCTTGTAACCGAGCAGATGCGGATTGTTGAAGCTGAGCGTGGCGACGGTCTCGAGCAGACCATAGGTGGTACGCAGGGTCAGCGATTTATCCGTGCCGAACAGATTCAGGCGCGACACGTCGAGCGAGACTCGGGGGCTGACCCCGGTGCGTCCGCTCTGTGTGTAGGTCTGGTTCGGCGGCAGCCCCAGCTGGATCGCCGACGCCGCCGAGATCTGCCCCTCCTGAGGAGTGCCGGTCGCCGCCTCGAAGCCGAAGCCGTAGGTCACGTCCCAGCGCTTGGCCTCGCTCAACTGCACCAGGACGTTCTTCTGAGCGGCATCGCCGGCAGGGTTCTGTACAGCGGTGTTCACCTCACTGAACAGAGCGAGATTGTAGAGCGAGCGCTGCGTGTTCAAGAGCGCGCTCTGATCCAGAGCATCGCCCGGATGAACCTTGACGACGCGCTGAATGACCTTGGACTTGGTGCGGTTATCGCCGGAGATCAGAACATTCTTGATGAATACCTGGTGTCCCTCGGTGACGTTGAGCTTCACGTCGGTGCGGCTCGCGTCCTGGGGGTCGCGAGTCTGTTTGATCTCCACATGCGCCTGATCGAAGCCGTTGCTGAGGTAGTAAGTGAGCACCGTGTCGCGGTCGCCCGACAGCGTGCTCAAACTGAATGGCTGCCCCTCCAACGCGTTCAGCAATCCCTTCACAGTGTCGCGCCGCGACGGGTCCACGCCGGTCAGCACGACCGGCCCGAACTTCTGCTGCCGCCCTTCCTCGATCGTGATCAGAACCTTGATCTCGGCAACCTTCAGAAGCTTCCCCTCAGGGGTCTTCTCAACGTCCCGCACGTTCGTGGTGACTCTGACGTCGCTGAAGCCGTTTGCGTTATAGACCGACTGAATCGACCGTACGTCCGCGTTCAGCAACTCGGCGCTATAGCGTCCGCTGCGCAGGTACGCGTCGGCCTTCTGCACCTGCATCCGCTCCTTCAAAAGATCGGTCTCGAAGTACTTGTTCCCCTTCAAGCTCACCTCAGTCACCTTATGCTTGAGGCCGCGATCCACCGAGTAGACGATGTGTTCGCTCGGCGTGTCCTCCCCGATCACCTTATAGGTGACCCGGGCGTCGAAGTAGCCCTGCCGCTGCAGAAAATCGCGAATATTGAAGAGCCCTTCGTTGAGTAGATCGTTGTCGATCGTGCCCTCTTCGTACACCGGCACCAGCAGGTGCAGTCGCGATCGCGAAACCTTCACGCCTTCGATATCCACCTTGACGATGGGCCCCTGGTTGGCCCGGAAGTCGTAGTCGAGATGCTTGCTCGGAGCATCATAGGTGGACTGCTGCAAGGTCACGGTGGCCTCCAGCCGATCCTTCTTCTGGTACTGGTTGCGCAGCCGTGTGAGGGCATTGCTCGTAGTGTCGCGGGTTACCTTGCTGTTCCGCTTCAGCTTGGCCTCGTTGCGAAACTCGTCGAGCGACATGCCGGGATCTGCATCCGTCAGCACCACCTGGCCGATGCGCGCCTGCGGGCCCATCTCGATGGTAAAGCTGACATTCATCTGCTGGTTTGCATCGTCCGGGGTGGTCTTCGCCGTGACCTTTGGCTGGTAATGGCCGTTTTGCGCCAGCGTCTGCAAAATTAGATCCGCCGCGACCGGCACGGCGGAGGGGGTAAAGGGAGTACCGGGATTGAGATTGGTCGAGTACTCGAGCAGTGAGGCCAGCCGATCGTCCTTGATCCCGTTGATCTCGATCCGGCCTACAAAGTAGCGCGGCGTTCCGGTGAAGATCAGAGTCACGGAGTCCCCCTCGCGTTCTCCGCTGAGGCCGATCTCGCGGTATCGTCCGGTCGCGAACAAGCGGCGCAGGCTCTGGCGAACGGTCTGCGGATCGAGCGGGTGTCCGACCTGCTCGCGGATCTGTTTCGACAGAGGGTCGCTCTCCGCAAACGTGACGCCCTCGAAGCGGATATCGCGGATGCGCAGTCCCTGCCACTGCCACACGGTCGTGGCCAGCGCCGGCTCCTCGGCCACAGTCTTCTGTTCCGCATTGGTCGCTGCTGGCATCGGCACGTTGGTCGTCCCCTGAGAAGGCGCCGCTCCGCTCCCTCGGGAAGGAGGCTGCTGCGGGGTGACGGTCTGCGAGCCCTGGGGCACGGTCTGCGTTGGGGCCGGACTGGTCTGCGCAGGCGAGGTTCCCGTAGCCGGGGAAGGCAAGGGCTGCGTCTGCTGCGCCGAGGGGGTCTGAGTCGTGGTCTGGGCGGTAGATTGCGACTGCGCAGACACCGCTCCGCCGATTCCGATCGCGCAGATGAGCGCGACGACGCATCGCTGCATACCTGGGACCCAGGGCAACTCCGCTCGCCTTCTCATGCCACGCCTCTGCACAACCACCCGTCGATCCCTTTTCCTGGTACCACACAACAGCATCGCAAATTATCAGTCTGAGATCGAACCCGGCTGAGAACACGGCGACCCATTCGACGGATCAGCAGCCTCAAAGGTGAGGCTCGGCCGACCCAAAGGCTTTCTTGTCCTGACTACGATGCAAATTGCCGTGGCCAGGTCAATCTCTCGCAAGTTGAACTCGGTTGCACTCTTTATACTACGAAGGATAGGCTGATTCGTCTCGTTCCGGCCTGCCCGAAACCTCTGAATTCTCTATGTCATCCTCGTCTCCTGCACCCACGTTCGAACCCATTGCCGATGAAGACCGCTACTCCCGCCAGGTGCTGTTCGCCGGCATCGGAGCCGCAGGGCAACGGCTGCTCGGAGCCGGGCACGTCGCCGTGGTCGGCTGCGGAGCCACCGGAGCCGCAGCGGCCTCCTTGCTCGCCCGCGCCGGCGTCGGCACCCTGACCCTGATCGACCGCGACTTCGTCGAGCCCTCCAACCTGCAGCGCCAGGTGCTCTTCGATGAGGCCGACGCGCTCCAGTCCCTGCCCAAGGCCGAGGCCGCCCGGCGCAAGATCGCGCTCTTCAACTCCTCGGTTTCCGTTCACCCGCACATCGCCGATCTGGCTCCCGGCAACATCGCCGAACTGCTGAGCCCCGCCGATATTGTGCTCGACGCGACGGACAACTTCGAGACCCGTTACCTGCTCAATGACTACGCCGTCCAGCAGGGCAAACCCTGGATCTACGCCGCCGCCATCGGCGCCTACGCGGCCACCATGAACATCCTGCCCGCTCCGGCGGGCTGGCCCATAGCCCCGACCACCGTACCGCCCGCTGGCTCGACCGCTGCCCCGTCCACAGGCTCGACCGCCGGCTCGTCCACTGCTGCGCCCACCGCCTGCCTGGCCTGCATCTTCCCAAAGCCACCCAGCGGCCCGGTCGAGACCTGTGACACCTCCGGAATTTTGTCGACCGCCGTCAATCTGGCCGCCTCGATCCAGGTCACCGAAGCCCTGAAATTCCTGACCCGGCAGCCTGGACTCATGCGCCGCTCGCTGCTCTCCTTCGACCTGTGGAGCGGCGATCGCTCCGAGATCTCCACCGCAGTTCCCCGCCCCGGCTGCAGCGTCTGCAGCGAACGCAGCTTCACCCATCTGGCCGGCATCGGCCGGCCGCACATCACGCTCTGCGGCCGCAACTCGGTGCAGATCCACGAGCACCATCGCCCGGTGGATCTCAAAGCCATGCATGAGCGGCTGGCCGCCCACGCCGATCTGCGCGGGTTGCGTTCGAATGATCTTTTGCTGCGCTTCGAGCGTCCGCCGCACACCCTGACCCTCTTCGCCGACGGTCGCGCCATCGTGCAGGGAACAACCGACATTATGGTCGCCCGCTCACTGTATGCTAGATTTATCGGCTCTTGACCATGTTTCTCCTGCAGTTAGCCGACGCGCACAACCACGATCGCTCTCGACCGCATCTGACGCTGTTGCGGCAACAATCGACAACAGCCTTCCTGCGCGTTTTTGGCGCGGTCCGGCGCTGTGAACAGGGGTAAGATCGAAGGATGCAGGAAACGACAAATCTGGACGCATTTCCAAACAGCGCACCCTCTGCAGCAGCATCGACAGCAAAGCCGAACTCAGGCCTCTTCAAACGCAATCCCCCGATTGCCGGTGAAGCAGAAGCGATCGAGCGCGCCAAGGCCGGTGACCCAGACGCCTTTTCCAAGCTCTACGCTCTGCACAAGCGCCGCGTTTATACGCTTTGCCTGCGCATGCTGGGCAACGTGTCGGAAGCCGAGGACATGACCCAGGAGGCCTTCCTCCATCTCTTCCGCAAACTCGACAGCTTCCGCGGCGAGTCCGCCTTCTCCACCTGGCTGCACCGGCTCACGGTCAACCTGGTGCTGATGCATCTGCGTAAGAAGGGGCTGAACCTGGTCTCGCTCGAAGAGACGATCAATCCTTCCGAAGAGGATGCGCCGAAGCGCGACTTCGGCAGCCGCGACCCGCAACTCGCCGGTTCGATCGACCGGGTGGCGCTCGAGCGCGCCGTGGCCTCGCTTCCTCCGGGTTACCGCATGGTCTTCGTCCTCCACGACGTTGAAGGTTTCGAGCACAATGAGATCGCCAGCATGCTCGATTGCTCCACTGGGAACAGCAAATCGCAACTGCATAAAGCGCGGCTCAAGCTTCGTGAACTGCTGCGCCAGCCAGATTCCACACTCCAGCCGGGTACCTCCAAGGAAGTCGTCTAATGAACGATAAACTGCAAGAGAAAATGACACCCGCCGAATTCGAGGAGCGCCTTCCTGAGTTCTTCGCGACTGGCACTGGTTGCGTCAGCGACGATCCACGATTCCAGGCCTTTCTCAAGGAAAATCCTGACTCCGCTGCTTTGGTCCGAGACCTCGAATACATCGCTGAACACGCCCGTTCGCTCTTTGAACCCGCCAACGACGTAGAGCCCAGCGATCAGGTCTGGAGCAAGATTCAGAGCCAGCTCAACGCCGAGTCCAGCGACGGCTCCGACATATCGCCTGCCGAACCGACCGGATCGAATCGACAGTCCGGCTGAAGCCGAGGCGCATGAGGGTTGCAGGAAGAAGAGCTTCCGGTGTACTTTAAATAAAGCATGTTGACGAACCTCCAGCCCGTCTCGTTTGCGTTCTGCTATTGGCGCCTCGCTGCGGCCGGCAGAGTTCTCGCATGCATCTCTGAATACTGAACCTCTCAGAGACCTTCGAACCTTCCGAGCCGCGATCCCCAGGGATTGCGGCTTTTACTTTGCGGCAAGCACCGGACAGCAGCACCAAAACTTGAGGGAGACGCGATGCAAACCATCCAGACCAACCAGACGATCCAAACCGAGGCCGAGGCCCCGGCGCAACCTCACCCCGCCGAACAACCTCCCGCGAGCCTGCGGCGCCTCGTGCTCGCCGGCTTCATGGGAGCAGGTAAGACTACGGTCGGCCGCCTGCTCGCAGCCCGTCTGGGCTGGACCTTCCTCGATCTCGACGCGCATCTGGAGGAGCGCGCCGGCCTCCGCGTCCCCGAGATCTTCGCCCGTCACGGCGAAGCCCACTTCCGCCGCCTCGAATCGAGCGCCCTGGCCTCTGCGCTCGGCCGCAGCCAGATCGTGCTCGCGCTGGGCGGTGGCACCCCGGAGACGCTGACCAACCGGCTGCTGCTCGAACAGACCCCCGGCACCACAACCCTCTTCCTCGACGCCCCATTCCCTACCCTATTTGACCGCTGCGTACTGCAAGAGATCGATCGCCCGGTACTCGCCGACCCGGCGCTGGCCGAGGCTCGCTTTCGCGCTCGTCAGCCGCTCTATCGCCGCCTGGCGCGACACACCGTCGACACCGCGAACCTCACCCCCGAACAGACCGTGCAGCAGTTCCTCACAGTGCTCTATCGAACCTCCTGATCGCTGATGTAACCTCAGAGGGAATCTGAGGATCACACCAGCCTAGGAGCGAGATGCGCGAGCCCAACCAACCGAGCGAGCCCCGCCACCCCGTGCTCGTGGCCGCCTCCCCAGCTCCGGCGGCCAGCCGCGGCAACATCGTCTTCTTCTTTGTGCTGCTGATCGCCCTCGGACTCGCCTGGAAGCTGGCCAAAGAGCTTGAGATTCTCTACGTCAGCGCTCTGTTCGCGGTGGTCCTCACGCCCATCGTCAACCGGATCTGCGGGCTCAAGATTCGCGGCTGGCATCCCTCGCGCGGACTGGGCATCGGACTCCTGATCCTCGGCGTCGGCCTTCTGCTGTCGCTATTTTTCTTCTTCGCGCTCCCGCCCGTGCTGCGCGATCTCCGCCAGTTCCTCAACGACCTGCCCGCGCGGATTCCCCAGGTGGCGGCCCGCATCAAACACCTCCCGATAGCCGATAAGCTCGGCATCGACACCGCCGCACAGCGATTCCAGGGCGGCATCGAGGCCACCGCCGGCTATCTCTTCACCTCCATTCCCGAGTGGCTGTCGCACGTCTTCGACCTGCTCACCACCGCCTTCCTCTGCCTCTACTTCATGCTCGAAGGAGAGCATGCCTACCGCTTCTTCCTCTCGCTGCTGGACACGAAGCCGCGCCGCCGCCTCGACCTGACCCTGCGCAAGGCCGAGGCCAAGATGAGCAGATGGCTGCTCGGCCAGGGTCTGCTGATGCTCATCCTCGGCGTCTGCAGTACCATCGCCTTCGGCATCTTTCATGTGCGCTACTTCGTCCTGCTGGGCGTGCTCATGGGCTTGTTCAACATCATCCCGGTGGCGGGCGGGGTGATCAGCATGACTTTGGTCAGCGTGATCGCCGCCGTCGACTCCTGGACCAAGTTGTTTGAGGTCCTGATCTTCTACCTCGTCTACGTCAACGTCGAAAGCGGCTTCATCACTCCGCGCGTCATGCAGTCCAGCGTGGACCTCAGCGGCCTCACCATCCTGGTCTCCCTTCTGCTCGGCACCTCGCTGGCCGGAGTGGTCGGCGCCCTGGTCGCGGTTCCCACCGCCGCTCTGGTCTCCGTCCTGCTCGATGAGTACGCCGTGCAACGCGCCTGAAGCCAAAAGCAGCAGCAGAGCCACCCCAGAAGCGGTATTCTAGACCGGTGTCCGACCTAACCTTCGCCCAGCCCGAACGCCGCCACTTCGCCCTGCCCATCCTGCTGGCGCTCGCAATTCTGGTCGTCGCCGCTGGCCTGCTCGCCTACTTCTTCCCTTATAAGAAGCCTCAGCTCGCCATCACCCACACCGACGTCTACGTGGCTAAGACGGTATTTGCCAAACAGAACTTCCAGAACGGCAGCCACGTCGTCGGACAGGGGCCGAGCACGGAGGAGGATCTCTACGTCCTGGCCAATGTGCACATCGACAACCCCCTGAAGCTGCCCCTCGACCTCAACGACTTCACCGCCACCCTCACCACCTCCGATGGCAGCCAGATGAAGACCAGCGCCATCGAGACCGGCGAATTCGACACCATCTTCACCGCATTTCCCGCGCTCAAGCCGATGGCGGGCGCGCCATTGCTGCGCGAGAGCAACATCGCTCCCGGCCACAGCGCCGAAGGCGTCGTGATGCTGCAGTTCCCCATCTCTAAGATTGTCTGGGACCAGCGCCAGTCCGCCACGCTCACCATCGAGTTCTACCGCGAGTCACCGGTCACGCTGACCATCCCCAAACCCTGATCGGCGTCATCGCACCTCCCTTGCCTTTGCCCTGTTCCCTGCCCCTATGAGACGCCGCTTCATCGCCGATACCTGGACCTCCACCACCGCCACCCTCACCGGCGATCAGGCCGCACACCTGGCTCGCGTTCTCCGCGCCGAGCCCGGCCAGATCTACGACGTCGTCGCCGGCGGCTTCCTGCACCGCGCCGAGATCACCCGCGCCAGCGAGACCCAGGTCGCCTTCCTGCTGCATGAGGAGCTCGAGTCCGACGCCGCCCTTCCCCTACACCTCCTGCTCGCCGTCTTCAAGTTCGATCACCTGGAGTGGGCCATCGAGAAGGCGACCGAGCTCGGCGTCGCTCGCATCACGCCCATTTTGGCGCGCCGCACGGAGAAGCACCTCGCCCAGACGGCCTCCAAGCGTGTGGAGCGCTGGCGTCGCATCGCGCTCGAAGCCTCCAAGCAGTCCCGCCGCACCGACATCCCGGAGATCGCCGACCCCGCGCCACTCAAAGCCGCGCTCGAACGCGAGACCGCCGCAACCCGCATCCTGCTCAGCGAGACCGAACAACAGATCACTCTCACCGCAGCCCTCACCAGCGCCAGCCAGGATGCTCGGGTGCCCCATCCTTCACAGTCCCACCGTGAAGGGTGGGACGAAGACTCTCAACCCGCCAGCATCACCCACGCCCTCGCCATCGGCCCTGAGGGCGGCTGGACGCCGGAGGAGATGGCGCTCTTCACCACACACCACTGGCAGCACGTCACCCTCGGCTCCCGCATCTTGCGCGCTGAGACCGCTGCGATCGCCGCCATCGCCATCGCCTCCACCCACCTCGGCAACCAGCCAGGCTAATTCCTATCCCTGTCACCGCAGGCTGACTGGAAATCCTTGTCCAGTCCAGACGAAGGTGATAGCTTCGCAGTCAACGCGGCAATCCCGCTGCTCTCAACGGTCGCGGAGCTTCGCGCCGATCCCATCCATTTCCAAGGACATGATGCACTCTCGCTTGCACGCCTGCCTGGCCCTCTTTCCCACCGCAGCCCTCGGCTGCAGCCTCTCGCTTGCGGCCCAGAACACATCGCCGCAGTATCCTGCGCTCCCATCGGAGAGCCCGGCCTCGATCACGATCCCCGCCGACGCCGCCAACTATACGCGCCGCGTCGTCATGATCCCGATGCGCGATGGGGTTAAGCTGAACACGATCATTCTTATTCCCAAGAGAGCGAAGAACGCTCCGATCCTGCTGACTCGGACGCCCTACAGCGCGGCCCAGCTGACCGCGAACACCCAGAGCTCGCACCTGGCATCGAGCCTCTACGGCTACGACAACGCCACCGACGTCATCATCGACGGCGGATACATCCGCGTCATCCAGGATGTGCGCGGCAAGTATGGCTCCGAGGGGGATTACGTGATGAACCGGCCCTTCCGCGGCCCGCTCAATCCCACCCCCGTCGACCACTCCACCGACACCTACGACACCATCGATTGGCTGGTGAAGAACATCCCCGAGTCCAACGGCAAGGTCGGCATCATCGGCATCTCCTACGACGGCTTCACCACGCTGGCCGCGCTGGTGCACCCACACCCTGCGCTGAAGGTAGCCGTGCCCATGAATCCGATGGTCGATGGCTGGCGCGGCGACGACTGGTTCCACAACGGGGCATTCCGCGCTCAGAATCTGCCCTACATCTACGAGCAGGACGGAACGCGCGACAACTCGGCCAGGTGGTGGACCTCGAACTTCGACGACTACGACATGTTCATGCAGGCGGGCTCGGCCGGCGAGTTGGCCCGGCAGCGCGGCCTCGAGCAGATGGGCTTCTGGCGCAAGGTCGCCGCTCACCCGGCGTACGACTCCTTCTGGCAGGATCAGGCGATGGACAAGATCCTCGCCGCCCAGCCGGTCACCGTCCCCACCCTGCTCGTCGACAGCCTGTGGGACGCGGAGGACATCTACGGAGCGATGGCGGTCTACCGCGCGCTCAAGCCCAAGGACACCAGCAACGACAAGGTCTTTCTCGCGATCGGCCCCTGGCACCACGGCGGCGCCATCGCCGAGGGCAGCTCGGTCGGCCATCTGAACTTCCCAGCCGACAACTCGCTCTACTTCCGCCAGAACATCCTGGCGCCCTTCCTGGCTCGCTATCTGAAGGATGAGACGCCCACGCAGCCTATCGCCCAGCCCATCGCTCCGGTCAACGCCTACGAGTCGGGAAGCAACGTCTGGCTCAAACTGCCGTCCTGGCCGATCGCCTGCACCCAGGCGCCCGGCGCCGCTCCCTGCGCGCAGCCGCCGGTTCGCCTCTACCTCCACGCCTCCAACTCCGTCAGCTTCGATCCGCCGACCGCCACCGAGGCCGCATTCGACGAGTACATCTCCGACCCGGCGAAGCCTGTTCCCTTCCGCGCCCGCCCCATCCAGCCTGTAGGCTACGACAACGGCCTCACCTGGCCCGACTGGCTGAGCGACGACCAGCGCGAGGCCTCCGGTCGCACCGACGTCGCCGTCTTCACCTCGGCAACGCTCACAGCGCCGGTGAAGATCGGCGGCGAGCCCATCGCCAACCTGATCGCCTCAACCTCCGGCACCGACTCCGACTGGGTGGTCAAGCTGATCGACGTCTACCCTGACGAGGTCGCGGGAGATCCCAAGATGGGCGGCTATCAGCTGATGATCTCCGCCGACATCTTCCGCGGCCGCTACCGCGAAAGCCTGGAGCACCCCTCTGCCATCCCCGCGGACAAGCCCGAGCTCTACCGTTTCGCCCTGCCCACCGCCGACCATGTCTTCCTGCCCGGCCACAAGATCATGGTTCAGGTGCAGTCAAGCTGGTTCCCGTTGTACGACCGCAACCCGCAGACCTTCGTCCCGAACATCTTCTATGCCAAGCCCGGCGACTACCGCAAGGCGACGCAGCACATCTATCACTCCGCCAGCGAGGCCAGCTATATCGAACTGCCGATGGTCACCACCCGCTGACCCGGGCTTATCAATCCAAACAGAGAGAGGCCCGGCACAATCGCCGGGCCTCTCTCTGTTTTGCCTTCTAGTTTGAGTGTTCGAATGGAGCTACAGGCTCTTGCCTTCCGCGGAAGCGATCTTCTCCTCGGCCTGACGTGTCAGCGCGTTGGCCTTGTCGTACCTCTCGCCATCGTCGCCTGCCTGCTGCCACATCTTCTCGCCCTCGCGAAGCTCCTGCTCCGCCTGGGCGCGATCGATCTCGTTCGGACGCAGTGCTGTCTCCGCGAGAATGGTGACCCGCTCCGGCAGCACCTCGACGAAGCCCCAGGCGACGAAGAACCTCTGGTCGCCGGCGGATCCGCCACGCAGCCGAACTTCGCCGGCACCCAGCTCCGCCAGCAGCGGCGCGGCCCCGTAGAGGGCCTCGAGATAGCCGGACATCGAGGGCAGATCGACCGCCTCCGCCGTGGCGTCGAGCAGTAGACGGTCCGGCGTCACCAGCCGTACCGTCAGCAGCCCCGCGCCCTTCTCTGTCACCGTATTTGCTGTCTGTGCCATAGGTTATGCCGTCTGCTTCAACTTCTCGGCTGCGGCCAGCACGTCTTCGATGCCGCCCTTCAGGTAGAAGGCCTGCTCCGGGATATCGTCGTGCTTGCCTTCGATGATCTCCTTGAAGCTGCGCACCGTGTCCTCGATCTTGACGTACGCACCGGGGATGCCGGTGAAGATCTCGGCGACGTGGAAGGGCTGCGACAGGAAGCGCTGCACCTTGCGCGCGCGCGCTACCGTGGTCTTGTCCTCATCCGACAGCTCGTCGATGCCGAGGATGGCGATGATGTCCTGCAGCTCCTTATAGCGCTGCAGAATCTTCTTCACACCCTGCGCCACATCGTAGTGCTCCTGGCCGACGATGCGCGGAGTCAGAATGCGCGAGGTCGAGACCAGCGGATCGACGGCCGGATAGATACCCAGCTCCGACAGCGGACGCGAGAGCGAGGTCGTCGCATCGAGGTGAGCGAAGGTGGTCGCCGGTGCTGGATCGGTGAAGTCGTCGGCCGGAACGTAGACCGCCTGCACCGAGGTGACCGATCCCTTCTTGGTCGAGGTGATGCGCTCCTGCAGCTCGCCCATCTCGGTGGCCAGGTTCGGCTGGTAGCCCACCGCCGACGGCATACGGCCGAGCAGCGTCGAGACCTCGGATCCGGCCTGCGTGAAGCGGAAGATGTTGTCGATGAACAGCAGCGTGTCCGCGCCCTCTTCGTCACGGAAGTGCTCCGCGATGGTGAGGCCGGTCAGGGCCACGCGCAGACGGGCTCCCGGCGGCTCGGTCATCTGGCCATAGATCAGCGCCGCTTTACTCTTCGAGAAGTCCTTGATGTCGATAACGCCCGACTCCTGGAACTCCATCCACAGGTCGTTGCCCTCACGGGTACGCTCGCCGACCCCGGCGAACACCGAGAAGCCGCCATGCTTGAGCGCGACGTTGTTGATCAATTCCTGGATGATGACGGTCTTGCCCACGCCGGCACCGCCGAACAGGCCGACCTTGCCCCCCTTCATGAAGGGCTGGATCAGGTCGATGACCTTGATGCCGGTCTCGAACATCTCCTCCGAGGTCGACTGCTCGTCGAACCGCGGCGCCTGGCGGTGAATCGGCCGATGCTCCTTGGCGTTGACCGGGCCGAGCTCATCGACCGGCTCGCCCAGCACATTCAGTACCCGGCCCAGCGTCTCGCGGCCCACGGGAACGGTGATGCCCGCGCCCGTATCGATCGCCTTCATGCCGCGCACCATGCCCTCGGTCGCGACCATCGCGATGCAGCGCACGCGGCCTTCGCCCAGGTGCTGCTGCACCTCTACGACTACGTCGAGCGGCGTGGGAACGTCGAAGCCTTCACTGACGATGCGCAGCGCCTGGTAGATAGGCGGCATCTTCGCTTCTTCGAATTGAACGTCAACGGCCGGGCCGCTGATCGAGATTACTCTTCCGATATTCTCTGCCATAGTCTCTTGTCTCTCGTTGAGAGCGGTTGCCTCTCCGGTTACAGCAATTGCAAATTCCGTTTCACAATGCAATTCGGTTACATCAAATGTCGCAACTCCGGTTACAGAGCCGCCGCGCCGCTCACGATCTCGATAATCTCCTTGGTGATCGCCGCCTGCCGAACCCGGTTCATGGTCAGCGAGAGCGAGTCGATCAGATCGCCGGCGTTCTTGGTTGCAGCATCGGTGGCCGTCATACGCGCCGCATGCTCGGAGGCCACGCTCTCCAGCAGAGAATGAAAGATCTGCGTGGCCACATAGCGCGGCATCAGGTGCTTGAAGAGCCGCTCCGGCGCCTGATCGAAGATGTAATCCACTTCGGCGGTGCCGAACTTCTTCGCCTCCCGCTCCATCACCGTCTCTTCGGGCTCGAGGATGCTGATGTGCTCCGACTTCGCGGCGCGTGCAGCAGCTTCCTTCTGTTCCTCGCTCATCTCCTCGATGACGGTGATCTCGTGCGAACCAAGCTTGCGAATGGGCAGCAGCTTCTCGACCACCACCCGCTGCGAAATAACCGACCTGAACTCGTTGTAGACCAGATAGACCGCATCGATCTCAGCGCGCTCGTACCGCTCGACCACCGAATGCGCGAGACGCGACACCGCTTCGAACTCGGCCCTCAGCAGCAGGTCGGGATGCTCGCCGGTCACCTCGATCTTGGCCGCGCGATGACGAACTGTCTCGTAGTGCGTCGAGAGCTCGTTGTCGTATCGCTCTTCGATCTTCTCGTAGTTGGCCGCGGGAACGCGCCTCTTGTAGAAGCCGATCGCCTTCTTGCCAATCGGCTCGAGATCGATGTTCTGGCCCTGCGCGGAGCGCTCGTTGATGAAGCGCTGCGCCGCCTTGTTGATGTTCGAGTTGAAGCCGCCGGCAAAGCCCTTGTCCCCAGCGATGACGATCAGCAGAATGTTCTTCTCTTCGCGCTCCACCAGCAGCGGGTGCAGGATCTCACCCGTCTGCTCGTTGTAGAGGTCGGTGCGGCGCACCAGCGAGTCCAGTACATTCGCCAACATCTGGGCGTAGGGACGAGCCAACAGCGCCCGCTCCTGGGCGCGGCGCAGCTTGGCCGCCGAGACCATCTTCATGGCCTTGGTGATCTGCCGCGTGTTCTTCACACTGCGGATGCGGCGCCGTAGATCGAGGACGTTTGCCATGGTTTACTTCGCGCCCGCCGGTACCGCCGCCTTGTCCTTCAGCCCCGCAAGAAAGTTCTGCTTGTACTCCTTGATCGCGGCGGTCAGGCGGCCCTTGATATCGTCATCGAGCGCCTTCTTCTTGGCGATGTCGGTGAGGATCGAAGACTGCGCAGACTCCATATACGGATGGAAGCCCGCTTCGAAGGCGATGATGTCCTTCACCTCGACGTCGTCGAGCAGGCCATTGACGCCGGCGAACAGAATCGCAACCTGCTTCTCCGCCGCCAGCGGCTGGAACTGCGGCTGCTTCAGCAACTCGGTCAGGCGCTGACCACGGGCGAGCTGATTCTGCGTGACCTTGTCGAGGTCGGAGCCGAACTGCGAGAACGCAGCCAGTTCGCGGAACTGCGCGAGATCCAGCTTCAGCGTCGAACCCACCTGCTTGGTCGCCTTGATCGCCGCCGAGAAGCCCACGCGCGAGACCGACAGACCGACGTTGACCGCGGGACGAACGCCCGAGTTGAACAGGTCGGTCTCGAGGAAGATCTGGCCATCAGTGATCGAGATCACGTTGGTCGGGATGTAAGCCGAGACGTCGCCGGCTTGGGTCTCGATGATCGGCAGCGCCGTCAGCGAACCACCGCCCAGCTCATCCGAAAGCTTCGAGCTGCGCTCGAGCAGACGGGAGTGGAGATAGAAAACGTCGCCCGGATAGGCCTCGCGTCCCGGCGGACGGCGCAGCAGCAGCGAGATCTCGCGATAACTGGCGGCGTGCTTGGACAGGTCATCGTAGATCACCAGCGCGTGCTTACCCTTGTCGCGGAAGTACTCGCCCATCGCGGTCGCAGCGAACGGTGCCAGGTACTGCATGGGTGCCGGCTCGGAGGCGGTCGCAGCCACAACGATGGTGTAGGCCATCGCGCCGTACTCTTCCAAGGTCTGGACGACCTGCGCAACTGACGACCGCTTCTGACCGATCGCGCAATAGATGCAGATCAGGTCGTTCTTCGCCGAGTTGATGATCGTGTCCAGCGCGATCGCGGTCTTGCCCGTCTGGCGGTCGCCGATCAGCAGTTCGCGCTGACCGCGGCCGATCGGAATCATGGTGTCGATGGCCTTGATTCCCGTCGCCATCGTCTCCCGCACCGACTGCCGCGAGATGACGCCAGGAGCGAGACGCTCTACCGGCAGAAACTCCGTCGTGTTGATCGGTCCCTTGTCGTCAATGGGAGCGCCCAGAGCGTTGACCACGCGGCCGATCATCGCCTCTCCCACCGGCACCGACATAATCCGGCCGGTGCGCTTGACCTGATCGCCTTCACTGATCTCGGTGTAGTCGCCGAGCAGCACCGCGCCCACCTGCGTCTCCTCGAGGTTCATCGCCAGTCCGGCGACACCGTGGGGGAACTCAATCAGTTCGCCGGCCATCACCTTGTCGAGCCCATGAATGCGGGCAATTCCGTCGCCGAGCGAGATGACCGTGCCCACCTCGTCCACCTGGACGCGCTGCTCGTAGTTCTCAATCTGCTGGCGAAGCAGCTCTGTTATTTCATCCGCCCTGATCTGTGCCATGTCGTCTCTTTACCCGGTCTCTGTCTATCTAAAGATCTAAATGCTTGTCAAATCAATCTATCTGAATCTGTACTGAGGAGCCCCAATTGCACTCGCGCAGCCGCGCGAACCTCATGCATTCACTAACTTCTGCTTCAACTGCTGCAGCTGCCCACGAACGCTGCCGTCATAGACCGTCGAGCCGATCTTTACGATCGCTCCACCCAGCAAGGAGCCGTCCTCCCGATAGGTCGCACGGATGCGGCTGCCAGCAAGCTTACCCACCCGCGCCTCCAACTCGGCGCGATCGGCCTCGTTCAACGGACGCGCGCTGGTGATCTCGGCATCCATCCAGCCAGCATGCTGATCGGCGAGCGCTGCATACTCGGACACTATCTCATGCAGCTCCTGCAGGCGCTGATGGTCGGTGATCACAGCGATGAAGTTCCGGACCTGCGGCAGCATGCCGATCTTCCCGGCAATCGCATCCAGCACCTTCAGCTTCTGCTCCTTCGACATCGAAGGATCCATCAGAACCTCAAGCAGCCGTGGGCTGCCATCGAGCGTCCCCGAGAAGTCCTGCAACTGCCGCAATGCGGCAACCGGATCGAGCTGCATTCCCGTAACGACCTGCTCAAAGGCCCGTGCGTAGCGAAGAGTAACGACCGCCATCAGTTCTGTCCATCCTTTGAGCCCTCGCCCGCCAGCCTTTGCGCAAACGCCTGCACCAGCAGACGATCCGTCTCGGCGGTGACGACCAGCTTCTGCGCTGCCTGCGAGATCGCGAGATCTGCAGCGTACTGCTGCAGCTGCCGGCGCGCCATGGAGGTCGCTGCGGCAATCTCCTGCTCTGCCGAGGCCAGGATCTTCTTCTTTTCGTCCTCGACGCTCGCCTTGATGCGCTGCTCGTCCAGTTCGGAATCCTTCTCCGCCTGCGCGCGCATCGCGGCAATCTGATCATCCAGCTTCGCCAGCCGCGCCTCGACGCCCTTCAACCGTGCACCAGCCTCTTCCGTTGCCGAACGCGCATCGACCAGCTGCTGTTGAATGACACCGCTACGGTTACGAAATGCCTTGGGCAGCATCCTGGCCAACAGCCAACCGACAAAGATTGCCAGAATCGCGAAGTTGAACACCTCGAACGCCATGCCCGCCTGCTCGGCGTTCAGCCCCATCATCGAGCCGACCTTCTTCACCATGGCCGAGTGGCGATAGGCATCGTTCTCATCCACTTCACGCTCGGCCGACTCAGGCGACTGCGTCGCAGCGGCGGCATAGTGGCCAGGCGCCAATTGCGCTCTCAGGCCATGCATCGGCGTCAACAGAACGCCAGCAAACAACGCGGCGAGGAAGATCTTTCTCATTGCGGAGAGCTTCATTACTGGGCGACCTCCTCACGGGAGCGAACACCGGCCGGCAGCACCGCACGCAGAATCTGCGCGCTCAAGGCTGCGCTTGCGCCTTCGATGTCCTTCTGGGCCGCCATCACGCTTCGCTCGATCTCCTGACGCGCTGCCAGCACCCGCTCCTGCGTCGCTGCCTTCGCCTGCTGGATAGCCTGGTCGCGCTCTGCGGCCCATGCCTTCAGCCGCTGCTCGCGAGCCTGGTAGATCTCCGCCCGCGCGGCGCGTAACTTTTCCTCATAGGCCGCAGTCTGAGCCTCCGCTGCGGAGATCGCCTCCTTGGCCTTGTCGACCGCGCCCAGAGTGCGCGCGCGACGCTCGGCCAGAGTACGGTCGAGGGGACGACGCACCAGCAGACCATACGCCACGATCAGCAGAAGAAATAGAAGGATCGTCGGCACGGAGCCGAGCACAAGTCCACCAAGTTGATCGAGTATCTCAGTCATGATCGGGCCGGCCGAAGCCGTACAGGAGTCCTAACGTCCGCCGGGTAAAAGCAGACTTCCAGATTGGAGATGGGTAACAAATCTTGGAAAGCGATCGTTCCGCGTACTCTTATTTCTAACAAAGCCTTTAAAGAAGTGTCAATCTGGGCGCTGACGATTATCAGCTATACATAACGATAATCGAATCAAGCAACTGTCCATTTCCCGGACAAACGCCTCGGCGCCCCGGATCCAGTTGACATTCTACTTTTTTCCGCTAAACTAAAAGCATCTACAGACCCGATGATCTGGGTCGCACAGGCCGCGTGAAAGGGGACACCACCTCCGCTCCCCCTCAGGCGGCCTGTTCCTATTAATTCAACCACGCTCCGCGCGCTCCCTGCAGCGCTCCTCATGAGTCGCGCTGCAGCAGCTTGCCGGATGCGCGGAGATGGCATCCCGTTTACGCCGTCCGCTCCCAGAATTTCTTGTGGCGGTGCAACAGCGACGCAGGTCCTCGAGCCTTGAAATAAACCAGATTGCCCTCGAATCGCTTCTCCTCCATCACCGCTCCAGCCTCGATCGACGCCAGCACCGATCCCTCCGATTGCGGCACGCGCAGGTAGGCCTCGATCAGAGGATCGGCGACCAGAGCATCATCGATCGCCCGCAGCAGCTCCTCGATCCCAGCTCCGGTGAGCCCCGAGACCGCGACCGTTCCCTGTCCGGAGGACACGCGCAGCCGTTCCTCCGGCGCTAGCAGGTCGATCTTGTTCATCACCTCAATCACCGGCTTCTGCGCGACGTCCAGCTCCCCCAGCACCTTCTCTACCTGCGCCTTCTGCTCCTCGAGCATCGGGCTTGAGGCGTCGCGAACGTGCAGCAGGATCTCCGCTCGCTCCACCTCTTCGAGCGTGGCGCGAAAGCTGGTCACCAGCGTATGCGGCAGGTTGCGGATAAAGCCCACCGTATCAGACAACAGAATCCTGCGCTTCGACGGCAGCTGCAGCTGCTTCAACTTCGGGTCGAGCGTGGCGAACATGCGTGCCGATTCGAGCACCCCCGCAGCGGTCAGCGTGTTGAACAGCGTGCTCTTACCGGCGTTTGTATAGCCCACCAGTGCGACCACCGGCACCGGCACAGCCTCGCGCCGCTGCCGCTGCTGGCGGCGGATGCGGCGCACCGACTCGAGCTGCGCCTTGACGTGGTCGATGCGCAGGTTGATCTTACGGCGATCGGTCTCGAGCTTGGTCTCGCCCGGTCCACGCGTGCCAATGCCGCCGCCCAGCTGCGACATCGCCTTGCCCTGCCCGGCGAGGCGCGGCAACTGGTACTCAAGCTGCGCCAGCTCCACCTGCAGCTGGCCCTCCCTCGTCCGCGCATGCCGCGCGAAGATATCCAGAATCAACTGCGTGCGATCGATCACCCGGCAGGAGAGCTTGCGATCCAGATTGCGCAACTGTGAGGGGGTCAAATCATGATCGAACAGCACCACCGACGCGTCCGTCGAGGCCACGATGCCTTCAATCTCGTCGAGCTTGCCCAGCCCCACCAGGGTCGCAGCATCCGGCCGCGCGCGGTGCTGAATGACGGTCGCGGCCACCACCGCTCCAGCGCTGCGAGCCAGCTCTTGAAACTCCTCCAGCGCGGCGTCGAAGCCCAGCTGGGCGTCGAGCCCGAGGCCTGTGCGCGTGCCGGTTCCTGATCCGGGGCCCAGGCTCGCGGCCTCGGCGCTCGATGCGTCCTGAGCGCCGCGACGGCCATTCAGAGCGCTCTGGCCGTCGTGCTCTTGATCGATGATGTCGTGGTTATCCTGATCGTCGTCCGCCCGCAGTCCCACCCAAGCAGACCTCCGCGCCTGCCGCGCGGCAGCAGTCAGCTTGCGCCGCTCTCCCGTGAACTCGACCGACACAAGGACGGCACGTTCCGCTTGACTTTGGCGAAGCTGCTCTGCCGCCGCGGCCTCCGCGGCGGCAACCAAACTGCGACCGGATGACACAGATGGACCGGCCTGAATCTCGCGGCTCAACGCTTAGCGGTCCGAGGCGCCGGCGCTCTCGACGCCCGAGCTTCCGCCAGAGGCAGCGGCGTGGCCCGCAGCGGACGATCCGCTGCTGCGCACCTCAGACGGCTTCTCCCCCGTTCGCTCGGGGCGGGTGTCGAGGTGCATCCCCGCGCGGCCGCTGACGACCGTTGAGATCGCGTGTTTAAAAATCAACTGCTCCTGGCTGTTGTTCTCCAGCAGCACCGAGTACTTGTCGAAGGAGCGAATCTTCCCAGTCAGCTTGACGCCGCTCACCAGATAGATGGTTATGGGGCTTTTGTCTTTGCGGACCGTGTTGAGAAACGTGTCCTGAATGTTCTGCGCCGGCTTTGAGTCCATGTGCCGATCTCCTCGAAATTCAATTGTTTGAACGTATGTGAGCTGCAAAAAATGTCGTGCGCGCGAGGAGTGAGCGTTGCTTTTCTCCGAACCTCACCACAATACGGCGAACTGAAGCAACTTTCAACCGTCCACGCAACCCAGGTGGTTGGCTGGCAGCTACACGCACCCTCCCCGGAGCCCTCCCACGCCGCGATGTACCATCGAAGTGTGCCTACCCGCGACGCCCAACCTGTGCCCATGCTTGACTTCAGCCGCCAGTTCTCCACCATCCGCGAAGAGGTGATGGAGGCCATCGAAGCCGTCTGCGCCTCCCAAAAATTTATCCTCGGACCTGCGGTCGAGAGCTTCGAATCCGCCGCCGCCGCCGCCTGTGGCGCGGAGTTTGGCGTCGGTTGTGCCAGCGGCACGGATGCCCTCTGGCTGGCGCTCGCCGCCGCCGGCGTCGGCCCCGGAGACGCCGTCGTCACCACCCCCTTCAGCTTCTTCGCCACCGCCAGCGCCATCCTGCGCTGCGGAGCCCGGCCCATCTTCGCCGACATCGACCCACTCACGTTCAACCTGTCGCCTGCAGCCGTCGCCAGCGCCCTCGCCACCGATCGCGATTCGGAAGGCGCCGGCCGCATCAAGGCCATCCTTCCCGTCCATCTCTACGGACAGTGCTCCGACTGGGACGCCTTCACCGGTCTCCAGGCTGAGTTCGATCTGGCCCTCGTCGAGGACGCCGCTCAGGCCTTCGGCGCAGAGTGGAACGGCATCCCGGCCGGCGCCCTGGGCGACGCAGCCGCCTTCAGCTTCTATCCCACCAAGAACCTCAGTGCCTTCGGCGACGCCGGCCTGCTCACCACCAGCAACCCCGCGATCGAGGACCGCGCCCGCATCCTGCGCGCCCACGGCATGCGTGTCCGCTACCTCCACGAGGAGATAGGCTGGAACTCACGGCTCGACAGCATCCAGGCCGCCGTCCTCTCGGTCAAGCTCCGCTACCTGCCGCAGTGGAACCAGCAGCGCCGCGACCGCGCCGCCACCTACGACCGCCTCTTCACCGCCGCCGGCCTGGCCGTCCAACACAATCCCGAAGCCGTGGGAGACACGGGTACCGCCGCAGGCATCACCCTGCCTTTCACCGACCCGCGCGCGCGCCACGTCTTCCACCAGTACGTCATTCGCGCGTCGCGCCGCGACGCCCTGCGTCAGCACCTCTCCGAACGCGGCATTGGCACCGAAATCTACTACCCCGTCCCGCTGCACGAGCAGACCAGCCTGGCCTCGCTCGGCAACCGCTGCGGCGATTTCCCAGCCACCGAGCAGGCCGTCGCCGAGGTCCTCGCTCTGCCCATCTATCCGGAGCTGCGCGAGGACGAACAAGAGACCGTAGTCGACGCCATCGCCGCCTTCTACGCCTGAAAGCGGGCGGCGGCGTGCCCATGCAGAGCCCCCAGGCCAGCGCCGCTCTCCCACACCCAGCAGCACCTTAGCGCAGCCGATCAGTGCCGCTTCTTCTTGGCCTTTTTGTCCATCTCAACCTCCGGATGCGCCACCTCCGCAGGAACCTCCCCCGGAGCCAGCATCCGCCGCACCACATTACCCTCCAGTCGGTAGGTCTTGGTGAGCGTCGGGCCCGGCACGATCGCGCCTGTCTCCGCGTCCGGAATCACCGGCGGGGCCGCCGCCGCGAGCAGCCTGTACTGAAACGCAGGCAACGGAGTCATCGCATTCACCGACCTTCCGTTCACATCCTGCATCTTTTTGATCTCCACCGGCAGATAGCCTTCGATGTTCTTCTCTCGAAACGCCGTCTCGTAGCGGTGCATCCTCGGGTTCCAGGTAAACACCCGCACCTGATCGAAGTCGTAAGGCAAACCGGCCTTGTATGGTGCAAGCACCGTTACATACTCAGGAATGTTCTTGTTCTCCTGCGGAGCCTCGGGATCGTTCACCGTGGCCAGCACATAGGCGCCGACGATGCGTTGCCCCTCCGCATAGCGCGACAGCGCGTCCGGCGCATCCACATCCATCATGCGGTTCAGCATCCATCCGGTATGTCCCTTGCCGTCGCGCACCAGCCACCAGTCTTCCATCACCGGGGGTACCGGTTCACCCATCGCAGCCGGCCCCGCCGGAGCGGCGAGCTTGGCCAATCCTGCATCCCCCGGCTTTGCAACCGGCGGAATGGGCTTCTCCCCGTTCTTTGCCTCCTCCGTCGCAGCTCCACTCGGACTCTCGATGGAAGCCCCCTCGCGCGTCGCAGCCGGGGCTGTTAGTGCCCCCGCAATGCCGGTAGCCGCACCTGGAATCGCCGCCTGCCGCGGATTTTTCAGCGCTCCGGCCTTCACGCCACCGTTCTTAGGGAGCGTCGCGCGCCGGATCAGGCTCAGCTTGTCGCCCTCCGCCAGGCGATAAAACTTCTCCGTCGAACGCCCCGGCGTCAGGTGCAGATAGACCTCGTCCCGCACCACCCCGGTCGCCACCTCCGGATCG
>Ga0210403_10001163_pt1 | contig 25546 bp, 15 predicted proteins | sample IncBWC19MmetaG_FD_150863 | JGI IMG/M metagenome (GOLD analysis project Ga0210403, IMG submission 150863) | Forest soil microbial communities from Barre Woods Harvard Forest LTER site, Petersham, Massachusetts, United States - Inc-BW-C-19-M | ecosystem: Environmental > Terrestrial > Soil >... | reverse complement strand
GGACCAGAAGCTGGGTCTGCTCGACCAGATGCTGCGCAAGGAAGAGGGCACCTTCCTGGTGTTCTCGCGCACCAAGCATGGCGCTGACCGCATCTCGAAGAAGCTGGAGCGGCTCGGCCACGATGCGGACGTGATCCACGGCGATCGCTCGCAGTCGCAGCGTACCGCTGCGCTGAAGGGCTTTGCCAATGGCAAGCACCGCATCCTGGTGGCGACCGACGTCGCCGCCCGCGGCATCGATGTCAACGACATCGCCCACGTGGTCAACTACGATCTTCCCAACGCCACCGAGGACTTCGTGCACCGCATCGGCCGCACCGGCCGCGCCGGCAAGAAGGGAGTCGCCACCTCCTTCGTCATGCCGCAGGAGAAGTCCGACGCCCGCAAGCTGGAGCGCGAGTTGAAGATCAAGTTCGACTGGCAGGAGGCCGACAAGAACATCGAGAAGGAAGAGCGCAACAAGCCTCTGGATCTCGCCAGCGCCGGCAACGATCTCCTGCAGCTGGAGACGCGCTCCTGGAAGGGCAACGATCCGGTCACGCCGATGTCCAAGCCGACCAATAACTATGGTGGCAATCGGAATAGCTTCCGTGGCCGCTCCGGCGGCAACGGCGGCGGTGGCTTCTCCGGCGGACGCGGCCCGGGCTCGAACGGCCGCTCCAGCCGTCCCGGCGCCGGCCGGTCTGGTCCAGCCCGCCGCGCTCAATAGCTCGACCGAGACGGACCAGCCAGACCGCAGAGTTTCAAAGACAACCAAAGCCGCTTCGCCCTGCACGTCAACCAACGGCACAGGCGAGGCGGCTTTGGTTTGCGCCCCCGGGCCACTGCAACCCATCGCTCTTGCCCCGGTCTCCTGTACCCTAATCACGACGCAGGTTTCGTTCAGAAAACATCATGTCCAACACCAGCGAAATCCCCGCCGCCCTCTCCGCCAGCGACAAGAGCTTCATTCTGCGCATCGTTCAGCCCGGTCTGGCTGGCCTAATGGACGGCTCAGTCTCCACCCTTGCGCCTATCTTCGCCACCGCCTTTGCCACGCATAACTCGCACACGGTCTTTCTAATCGGCGCAGCCGCGGCGGTCGGCGCCGGCATTTCGATGGCCTTCTCGGAGGGGCTGTCGGACGACGGTACGCTCACCGGACGAGGCAACCCAGTGTTTCGCGGACTCGTGACCGGCCTGATGACCTTCCTCGGCGGTCTGCTGCACACTCTGCCCTTTCTGATTGGGAACGTTCACACTGCGCTGACCCTGGCCTACTTCGTGGTCGGCATCGAACTGGTGGTCATCGCGCTGATCCGTCATCGCTACTTCCAGACCAGCTTCGCGCTCTCCTGCCTGCAGGTGATCGTGGGCGGAGGCCTGGTCTTCGCCGCCGGCGTGCTCATCGGCCAGTCCTGAGCCTGTCGCTGCGGCCGGCGCCGGAAGCCGGAGCGGTGCAGTATAGTGGAGCCGTGCCGACCGCACAGATAAGCCCTTTTGGAGCGCGTGCCGGCTCGCCCCGGCCTCTGCTGCTGCTCGTGCTTCTGGCAGCATCGCTCATCCTCAGCCTGTGTGCGACGGTTTTGTTTGGTCGCGGCGAGGCGCATGTCTCGCTCTACAAGCTGTCCAACCTTGTCGGCCCCACCACCGAGAGCCTGCTCCACGGTGGCGGCTTGACCACATGCACGGTCGACATGGGCACTCCCGGCAACCCGATCTGCTTCCACGCCGGTCGCATGCCGCTCGCCTCGATGGTCGTTGCCCTGGGCATTTGCCTGCTCGGCAATCACTTCCTCGCGGTCAGTCTCTTCAAGACCGTGCTGCTGCTACTTCCGCTTGAGATCGCAATCTACCTGGTCTGGCTGCGCCTCCCCGTCTCGCGGGGAAGGCAATCGCTGGCTGTCCTGCTGCTAGTGGTCCCCTTTGGCATGACAGCCTTCCTCGCCGACGTGGTCAACCTGCAGGTGGAAGAGGGCTACTCCTACAGTCTCCTGGCGCTCGCCGTTGCCCTGCTCTTCTTCGCCGTCGGGCGTTCCGAAACGCCGTCCCTCGGCCAGGCCTTGCTGTTTGCTCTCGCCGTCGACGGCGTCTATCTGGCGAAGAGTTCGATGGCCCCGGCCGCCGCCGTCCTTCTGCTCGGCTATACGGTGCTGGAACGCCATCGCGCTCCCCGGCTGCTGGTGCTGCTGCTCGTCCTCACTGCGCCGATCGGCTGGGCGCTCCACCAGCACCACGTCAGCGGCCGCTACAGCACCGGCACCAGCATCGATGGCATCAATCTGCACAAGGCCAATAACCCGGAGTTCCTCGCCCACTACCCTCCACCGCCTAACGACTCGCTCGACCGCTACGACGCTGAACTCAACCGCGGTCTGTACTTTGCCGACGAGTGGAGCTTCAACGACTTCCACACGCACGCCGCTCTTGCCTATTTGGTCGCTCACCCGCTGGCCACCCTCCAGGGCGACGGGCGCAAGCTGGATATGATCTTCTTCTCTCTCCACAAATCCGGCTCGTCCGAGCGCCATGGCCTCATGCTGCGGCTCGAAACCGTCGGATTTGCCCTGTTCCGCCTCATCCTCTGGGCGGCTCTGCTCGGCTCCCTGTACGCGGTTATTCGCCCCGCAAATGCACCTCCGGCCAATGGCGCCTCACGCTCCCAGGAGGGGCCTTCCATCAGGACCTGCTCGATGCTTTTCCTGGCTCTGGTCGCCGCGGCCGCCCTGCCCTACGTCGTCGGATTTGCCTTCACCCGCCACGTCAGCATCCTCATCTACCCTTCGGTGCTGATGTGCTGCCGCATGCTGCGGCGGGGGCCGGCTATCTAACCAACACCGCCATCCGGATTCAGCGTGGGGGGCTCCGGGCTCCGTGTCCGCTCGTGCTTCGCCGTAGAATCGTGAGAAAATAAGAACAGCCGTCTGCATTGAGCTCGTCGCCCTTGTTCTGGACCGCCCTTGCTGCCTCAAGCCGGCACTGTTCGCTCGCCTCAACCTGTCTCCAGCGGCACAGGCATGGCCAACCAACCAGGCTCTCGATAGCCCGTCAGAATCGTAGCCGCGCCCTGCGTGGCTCCGCAACGAATCTTTGATACACCAGGAACTGTCATGATCTCCGTCTCCAACGTCACTATGCGCTACGGCTCGAAGCTCCTCTTCGAGGATGTCTCGGTCACCTTCACCACTGGCCGCCGCTATGGCCTCACCGGCCCCAACGGCGCAGGCAAGTCTACGTTTATGAAGTGCCTTACCGGCGAGATCGACCCTCAGAAGGGGTCGGTGGTGCGCCCGCGCAAGATCGGCGTGCTCAAGCAGAATCAGTATGAGTTCGATGCCTATCGCGTCATCGACACCGTCATCATGGGCAACAAGGCGCTGTGGGCGGCGCTTGAAGAGCGCGAGATCATCTACAACAAGGCCGAGATGACCGACGAGGACGGGTCGCGTCTGGGCGAGCTCGAAGGCATCGTCGGCGATGAGGACGGCTATGAGGCTGAGGCCAACGCCGCCGTTCTGCTGCAGGGTCTCGACATTCCTGACGAGCTGCACGAGCGCAAGATGAGCGAGCTGCAGGGCGGACAGAAGGTTCGCGTTTTGCTCGCCCAAGCCCTCTTCGGCAACCCCGAAGCCCTGCTGCTGGACGAGCCGACGAACTATCTGGACCTCGAATCGATCCACTGGCTGCAGGACTTCCTCATCCGCTACAACGGCACGGTCATCACCATCTCGCACGACCGCCACTTCCTCAACGCGGTGTGCACGCATACGGCCGACATCGACTACGAGACCATCATCACCTACACCGGCGGCTACGATGACATGGTGCTGCAGAAGACCAGCGTGCGCGCCCGCATTGAGAGCCAGAACGAACAGCGAGAGAAGAAGATCGCGCAGCTGAACGACTTCATCGCGCGCTTCTCGGCTGGTACGCGGTCCTCGCAGGTGAACTCGCGTAAGAAGGAGGTCGAGCGGCTGGCGACCAGCGAGCTCGCCCGTTCCAACATCGCGCGCCCCTTCATCCGCTTCGACATGATCCGGCCCTCGGGCAAGAACGTCCTCGACTTCGAGCTGGTGAACAAGAGCTACACGCAGAAGGACGGCAAGGTCGAGCACGTCATCAACAACTTCTCCGCCGCCGTGCAGCGCGGCGACAAGGTCATCCTGATGGGCCGCAACGGTCAGGGCAAGACGACGCTGCTGAAGGCGCTGCTGGCCAACGGACCGGGCGTCGAGGAGAAGGACGTGGCCATTGACTCGGGCACGGTGAAGTGGGGGCACGAGGTACAGATCGGCTACTTTGCCCAGGACCACAAGGGCTCCATTCAGATGGGCATGACCGCCTCCGACTGGCTGCACCAGTATGATCCGCAGGCCACCAAGGAAGAGATTCGCGGCATCCTCGGGCAGATGCTCTTCCGCGGCGAAGAGGGCCTGAAGAAGACCGACGCGCTCTCCGGAGGCGAGGCGGCACGACTGCTGTTCTGCAAGATCATGCTGCAGAAGCCCAACGTGCTGGTGCTCGACGAGCCGACGAACCACCTGGATCTGGAGAGCATCAATGCGCTCAACCAGGCCATCCAGAAGTACGAAGGCACGGTCTTCCTAGTCACCCACGACCAGGACCTGATCGAAGAGGCCGGCACCCGCATCTGGCACTTCGAGGGCGGTCCCAGCAACTTCCATATCACCGACCACAAGGGACCGTACGAGGAGTACCAGCAGCAGCTGGCCATGTCCTCGAAGTAAGCTTCGTTCCAAAAGTCCAGGTGCCCCATCTTTCGCGCAGTTGCATCGCGCTGAGGTGGGGCATTTTGCAGGCGCGACTACTCGTGCTTCCGTCATGCCACCTCCAAAGTGGGATACTAGAGCCAAGGGATCAAACCCCGGAAGGACACGAATCTTATGCCGATCACTGAACCATCTTCCGCCCGCGGCAAAAACGTCCTTGGACAACCGCTCGCGACCTGCGGCTGCAATCCCATGACCGGCTTCTACCGTTCTGGCTGCTGCGAGACCGGTCCCGAGGACCACGGCGTGCACACCATCTGCTGTATCGTCGATGCGCCCTTTCTCGCCGCCTCGAAGGCGCTCGGCAACGACCTCTCGACGCCGATGCCGCAGTATGGCTTTCCTGGACTGAAGCCGGGCGACCGCTGGTGCGTCTGTGCCGCGCGCTGGCTGCAGGTGCAGCAGGCTGGCGCCGCCTGTCCGGTGCTGCTGGAAGCCACCCACGAGAACACCTTGAAGATCGTTCCCTTCGACCTGCTCATCCAGTACGCGGTCATCCCCGAACAGCTCCACTGAGCCTGGCCCCTGGCGGGCGTTCGCTCCCCGCAGCGCTCGCTAGGACCGCCTGCACCGACATCTCGCGATCTTCGGGGCCCAGCCCTCGCGGAGATCCTTCCTCCCTCCCGCACCTTCCCTTGAATTTTGCATGAATAATGCTGGCCAGGCGGCCGGCCTCCGTTGACAGTGGCAGCGCAGTCGCTGAGTCTAAAAGCTCTACCCATTTTTCAGGTCTGACCGCACTGGAACCGCCTCTCGTTCTAATTGAGGGGTGAACACCCTACGCAGGCAGCCAGCCCTATCGCCCATTCGCCGCCATTCCGGCGGCGTCATCCGACAGGAGGCCTCTTTGATGTACCCCAAAACTACAAGACAACGACTCTTCGCGCTTGCTTCCACGGCGATGCTGTTCTCGGCCGCGCTACTCCCAGTTGCAGCGCAGACCTCCGGCGTCGGGAATATCACCGGCACGGTCACCGACGCGACCGGCGCCAACGTTCCCCGTGCCGCGGTTCTGGTTCTTGATACCGACACCGGGGTTTCTCGTTCGCTGGTCACCAACCAGGACGGCCAGTACACCGCCAACTTTCTTCAACCCGGCCACTACGAGGTGATTCTGGGCGGCGGAGGCTTCGGCAAGGTCGACCGCAAGAACCTGAACCTGACCGTCGGCCAGACGCTCACGGTCGACGCTGTACTCCCCGCCGGCTCGGTGGCCACCGAGGTCGAGGTGACCAGCGCCTCGCCGCTGATCGACACCGAAAAGACCGAGGTCTCGCAGACCGTCGACCAGCAGCTGATCGCGAATCTTCCGGTGAACTCGCGCAACTGGAGCGCCTTCGTTCTGCTCACCCCGAACGTCACCCAGGACGGAGGTTCGGGTCTGGTCAGCTTCCACGGCATCAGCGGCCTGTACAACCAGAACTACGTCGACGGTTCGAATAACAACCAGATGCTGTTCTCCGAGGCTCGCGGACGCGCCTCCGGGGCTCCGTATGTCTACTCGGTCGACTCGATCAAGGAGTTCCAGGCCGAGACCTCCAACTACTCGGTGGAGTTCGGCCAGGCAGCCGGTGGGCAGGTCAACGCCATTACCAAGAGCGGCACCAATCAGATTCACGGCGATCTGTTCTATGAGCTGCGCTACCCGACGCTGAATGCTCTCGATCCCTACAGCAAGTACCAGGGGTTGCATGGCGGCAATCCCTTTCTGCTCACCCAGCCGATCCATCAGCAGCAGCAGTTCGGGGGCTCGGTGGGCGGCCCGATCATCAAGGATCGTCTCTTTTACTTCTTTACCTATGACGGCTTCCGCAAGGTCGGCCGCGTACTCTACTCGGATACCAACACCATCTCGACCACGCCCTCCGGCCCGACCAAATCGACGACCACCATCACTCCCACGCAGTGCCCCACCAGCATCACCGCCACCCAGTGCACCAACGGCATCGCCTTCCTGATGAGCGTGGCCAACATCGCCCCCGGGGACGTTCCGCCCTCGCGCTTCGCCAAGCAGAACCTGTTCTTCCCCCGCCTCGATTACCACATTAACAGCCGCAATGATGCCTTCGTCGACTACAACTTCGTTGACTTCGACAGCACCTACGGCTACAGCTCTTCGCCAACCTTCACCAACAGCTCGCCGAGCACCAACGGGTCGACCAGCTACCACGAGCGTTTCCTGGTCGCCGGCCTGACCACGCAGCTCTTCCAGGCCTCGGTCAACCAGGTCCACTTCCAGTATGGCCGCGACCTCGAGACCGCCAGCGCCAACGCATCGGGTCCCAGCGTCGCCACCGGCGTGGTCACCTTCGGCATGCCCAACGCTCTGCCCCGCGTGGCCGAGCCGGACGAGCATCGCATCCAGTTCACCGACGTCTTCTCCACCACGCACGGGCATCACACCTGGAAGATGGGCGGCGACGTCAACCTGGTCCACGAGGTCATGATCAACCTCTTCCAGGGCGGCGGCGTCTACAACTACGGCGATTCCACCACGGTAGCCACCTTCCAGGACTGGATCGCGGATGCCTTCGCCGGCCAGCCCGGCGACACCGATCCCTATGCCGGCTATCACTACAACACCTTCGCCCAGACCATCGACAAGATCAACACCGCCGCCGGCACCCAGGGCAAGGACGACTTCTGGATGAAGATGTTCGACGGCTTCGCCGAAGATACCTGGAAGCTGCGGCAGAACCTCACCCTGACGGCCGGGGTTCGCTACGACATCCAGCTTACCCCGCCCCCGAGCTACGTCAACAACAGTTCCGCGCTGTCGACCGAGTACAACGGCACCATCAAGAACGTCGTCGACCGGGTGCAGCCGCGCCTCGGCTTCAGCTGGGAGCCCCAGAGCGGAACCGTGGTGCGAGGCGGCTACGGCATGTACTCCGCACTCAACCAGGGAAGCACCTACTACGCCATGCGCGTGGAGAACGGTGTGGTCCAGATCAACTACAACTACACGGGCTGCGAGTCGTCCGTTGGCACTGCCAAGTCCACGTGTCCCACCGTGCCGAGCGCCGCGAACAGCCTGCGCTACCCCTTCGTGCCCTACCAGGTCACCGGTCCGTCGCTCTCTTCGGCGCTGTTCCCCACCGGTGGAACCGCTCCTGCGATCAACGGTCCTCTGAACCCCGGTCTCCAGAGCTTCCATGGTCTCTCTCCCAACTTCGTTCCGCCGCTGGCGCACGAGGCGGAGTTGAGCGTGGAGCAGGCTCTGCCGGGCAAACTCTCACTCTCGGTCGGCTATGTCGGAACCCGGGCTCTGCGCCTGCCGGTCTTTCTCGACGGCAATCTGGTCGGGCAGACGCCGCACGGAGTGCGCAGCTACAATGTGCTCGATGCCAGCGGCAACATCAAGCAGCAGCTGACGGTCCCCGTCTACCTGCAGTCGGACCGCATCAACCCGGCGCTGACCTCGATCAACGCCGGCTTCAGCGTTGCCAACACCTGGTACAACTCGCTCGCAGTTACCGTCCGCCGCCCCTTCAGCAATGGGCTTGAGGTGCTGGGCAACTACACTTGGGCGCACTCCAGCGACACCGGGCAGGTCGCCGGCTCCAGCGGTACCTTCTACGGCGGAGATACCCCGCTCGATCCGAATAATACCCGCCGCGATAACGGACCGTCGGACACCGACATCCGCAATCGCTTCACCCTCAGCCTCGTCTACCAGCCCAAGATCATGGAAGGCAACAAGATCGTCAAGCAGGTGCTCGACGGCTTCATCTTCTCCGGATCCGAGATCGCCTCCGGTGGACAGCCCATCTTCCTAGGCATGAACGGAACCGTCTACACCGGCACCGGAGGCAGCTACGGCGCCGACGGCAATATCTATGGAGGCGCCATGAGCTCGAGCTCCGGCTCGGCCACCACCGGCCGTCCTCCGCAGATCGGCCGTAACAGTATCTACGGTCCTGGCTTCAACAACGTCGACTTCCGCATCACGCGCGACATTCCCATCCACGAGAGCATCCACATGCAGTTCATTGCGGAGGCCTTCAACCTGCTCAACCACACGATCGTAACCGGCGTCATCAGCACCTACTCGCAGTACGCGTCCTTGACCGCGCCAACCGCGACCAACCCCACTCCAGCCTGCAGCACCACGACCTACGCCTCCACCACGGCCTCGGGCTCGGTCGTGCAGGGCTGCATCTCGCCCTACTCGGGAACCGGCACCTCCGCCTTCGGGGCGACCTCCAGCACAAACAACGGCCTCTATGGTCCGCGCCAGCTGCAGGTCTCGGCCAAGCTGTTCTTCTAACCCGCACCACGCAACAACAAAACGGCTCCGTCCTGATTGCTTCAGGACGGAGCCGTTTTTATGCCTGGGCTAGTGGAGAGACTAGCGAAAAATGGTGCACCCGAGAAGATTCGAACTTCTGACCTACAGCTTCGGAGGCTGCCGCTCTATCCAGCTGAGCTACGGGTGCGCTGGTTAAGCGTAGCACGACCCAACCGGTAAGGCGTAGCCTGATGACGCCCGGGCAAGGGTGTTTTGATTCCCGCTTGTGGATTCTCTGAGTGCGATCGGGCCTTCCCGCCTGAACCTGCGATTGCCCGTGGCCATCTCCAGAGCTGCGCCGCGCGCTGTGCCTTGACAGCCCGTGATGCTGCGGTGGAGCATCAGAGACAATACACCGAGGATTTGAACGATGCCCTTTCGCTCCACCGCTCGCACCCTTACCTTCGCCACTCTCGCCTTGATCGCCGCATCCGCCGGGGTTGCGCCTCTGCGGGCGCAGGCCAACAAGATGGACAACATGGACCCCTCGCAGGGTGCTCCGCTCGCCAGCCCCGCACGGCACGCCCAGGTCTCCTTCGGCTCCGGCCCGGCGGCCATCAACATCAGCTATAACTCGCCCTCCATCCGTGGGCGCAAGATCATGGGCGGCCTGGTTCCCTATGGGAAGATCTGGCGCACCGGCGCCAACCCCGCCACCACGCTGGTCACCACCGCCGACATTCACATCGGCACACTCGCCGTCCCCGCTGGCACCTACACCCTGTACACGCTTCCGGGCCAGCAGGACTGGCTGCTGATCGTCAACAAGCAGATCGGCCAGTGGGGCACCGAGTACCACCAGGACAAGGACCTCGGCCGCGTCCCCATGCAGGCCGCCACTAGGACCTCTCCCCAGGAGAGCATGTCCATCAGCTTCGAGAACACCACGAGCGACGCCACTCAGCTCCACATCCGCTGGGAGAATACCGACCGCTACGTTCCCATCACCCTCAAGTAAGAGCAGCCTCTGTCTGTAATCCACTCTAAGAGACGCGAGAAAGGGGCAGTGCCCCGGGCGGAGATCGCCGGGACACTGCCCCTTTTGGAAGGATCAGCTCAGCTATACGCTGAACGAAGAGCCGCAGCCGCAGGTGCTCTTCACCGCGGCATTCTCAAACTTGAATCCGGCCGCCTCGAGCGTCTCCACGTAATCCACCACGCAGTTGCTCAGGTACATGGCCGAGGTCGCATCAACAAAGACCTTCAGGTCGTCAAAACGGTAGACCTTGTCCATCATGCCGCTCTGGTTTTCGAAGCTCATCGAGTACTGGAAGCCCGAACAGCCGCCGCCGACCACGCCGATGCGCAGGCCTGCGGGGACCGGATCCTGGGTCGCCATGATCTCGCGGACCTTCGCGATCGCGTTCGGAGTCAACGTCACCGGGGTGGACGCGGCCGCCGGTGCCGTCACCACTTCAGGAACAGGATTTGCGCTTGCAGTCGCCATCGGAATCTCCTCTACTCTAGTCCCAGTGTATGCGCCCGCCACCGCCCGGGCAAGCATCAGGACACTCAAGGAAATAGATGCGGTCGAGGGGCTTGCGATGCATTGTGAGAAAAGCACCAGAAGCCGCTTGAAAAATAGGCCCGCCCGGCGTATTGTTTCGCCGGATGACCCTAAGGTCCAGCGGTGTCGGCCAACCGCGCCTCGCCGGATTCAGGGGCCACCCGTTCGTCGGATCTTTCGCACGAAAGGGGAACCGCCATGGGATTCATGTCCATTTTGCTCGTCGTCTGGGGAGTTCTCCTGGCCTGTCTACTGGGCCTGCTCTTCTACAATGCCACGCTCACCCGTTACGAAGAAGACCAGCTATTCCTCAGCGAAGCCAACGACTCGGAGAAGAAGCAGCAGGACGAGATCGTCGCCAAGCTGAGGCGGACCCAGCCCTTAGTCCGGATCTTCGGCAGCCTCTCCGGGCTGCTCACGCTGGCCATCGCCGGCCTGTACACCTGGGACGCCTGGCAGCACCTGCGCTAAAAGCATCCCGGTCGGTCCGGCCGGCTTTCTCGACCGCCGGCACGGACCCGCTCGCTCGCTTACCGCTCGCTGTCGAGATGGGCCATCGCGTACTCCGCGTAGCGCGTCCCTGCGACTCTTTCAGCGGGCACAGACCGTTCCAGCAGCGCGATCTCCTCCCCGCTTAATTTGATCTCCAGCGCCCGCAGCGCCTCCTCGATCTGCGCGACCTTGCGCGAGCCGAGCACGGGAACGATATCGTCGCCCTTGGCCAGGACCCAGGCGATCGCCAACTGGGCTGCGCTCACCCCGCGCTCTGACGCCAAGGCCGCAAGAGTGTTCGCGAGCGTCTGGTTCGACTCCCAGTTCTCCCCGGTAAACCGCGGCAGGTGCTTGCGGAAGTCTCCCTTCTCCTGCGGCACCGACCCGCTGAGCAAGCCGCGCGACAGCACGCCGTACGCAGTTACCCCCACGCCCAGTTCGCGCAACCCCGGGAGCACCTTCGTCTCGATGCTGCGCGTCGCCAGCCCGTACTCGATCTGCATGTCGCAGATCGGCGCGACCGCCTTGGCCTTGCGCGCCGTCTCCGCACTCATCTCCGACAGGCCGATATGCCGGACATAGCCCTGCTTGACCATCTCCGCGATCGCCCCCACCGTCTCCTCGATCGGCACCGCCGGGTCCAGACGAGCCGGGCGATAGACGTCGATATAGTCCACGCCCAGCTTGCTCAGGCTTTGCGCCAGCGCATTCTTCACCGCCGCCGGCCGGCAGTCAAGCCCGATCCAGGTTCCGTCCGGCGCCCGCTGTGCGCCGAACTTCACGGAGAGGATCACCTTCTCGCGGCCACCGGGTCCCAACTCCGAAATCGCCCGTCCCACCAGCAGCTCGTTTTGACCCATCCCGTAGAAATCTCCGGTGTCGAGCAGGTTTGCGCCACCGGCCACGGCGGCATGGATGGTCCGAATGCCTTCCTCTGGATCATTGTCTCCATAGAGGGCCAACCTCCCCATGCCCATGCAGCCCAACCCGAGCGAGGACACCCGCGGTCCGTCGATTCCCAATTGCTTAGTCCCTGTCTTCATGCGCCACCTCTCCACCAGCTTACCCAAACGTCAGCTTATTCGGCAGCAGCGTACACAAAGCAGGGGGCCGAAGGCAGCAGCGCCCGTGGCCCCTTGTGTGGTTCATTTAAAGCTCCGTCCCTACCGCTGCCGGACCGCGATCACTTCGATCTCCACCGCGGGATCAGACCGATTACGCCCAGAAACGGGGATGCATGCTCAACTGCCGCTTGACCTCTGGAGTAAGCCGGGATTCCATCCGGCCCAGGCGGTAACCGGCGAATTTGAGGCCGGTGCGCGCCAGTGCCGAGGGGATCTGCCACGGATCCTTCTCCCGCAGATACTCAAGTTCGGAGATCACGAAGCGCTTGCCTTCATCCTGCGCCCCGCCAAATCCATCCAGCAGCCAGCGTTCCCGGCTATGGAGAACGCCGATATCGAAGGAACGCTTGAAGTCCTGCGCCCAGCTATACGCGTGCGAGTGGTACGCACAGGCCTCCGCCACATAGGCCACGCAGTAGCCTGCGAGCAAGAGATTCGCCGCCGTGAGCGTATCCTCTCCAAAGATCACATCGCGGGGAAATCCTCCCACCTCCATGAGCGCGGAGCGCCGATACGCCGCAAATGAGTTCGAGATGAAGATGGTCTTGATGCCCAGCCGATCGCGGCAAGCCAGTGCGCGCACGTCCGAGGCCGGCGGGTAGTTGAAGCGGCGCGCGTGCGCCTCGATCGCCTCCGCCCCCGACCTGGGCAACTGCCGCCCATAGGCGGCCCCGATCTTGGGATCGTCGAATGCGGCCACCAGACTGGCCATCGCCCTGGTCTCGGCCAGAACGGCGTCCTGAGTCATGTACACCAGAATCTCGGCCTGCGGCAGCATATCCGCCGCCATCTGCCGGGTGCCGCCGTGATTAAACTCGGCCCGTGGCACCGAGCACAGCGAAAACCCCGCCTCCCGCGCCAGGTCCGCTGTGCCATCGGTCGACTCCGAGTCGACGATCAACACCTGCTCGGGGCGCACACACCCCAGCAGCGCCTGCGCAAAAGATGGCCACTCCTCTGCCGCGTTCAACGTAGGGACGATCACGTTCAGCATGCGCACCAAGTCTAACGAGGTTGGAAGATTTCAGCACTACACCGTTTGTGGCAGATAGGGCCCGATCGTGTTGATGGGCGGGAGAAGAACCTCGCCCATCAACACAGTCCGTGAAATCCTACTATCCTACGGGAACACAAGCGTGAAGGCCGCGATCGCGAGGCCGAACTGACCGACGATCTGCGCGATATCAACGATATTCCGCAGGTTCGTTCCCTTGTTCAGATTGATCGGAACCACCACCGTGTCCCCGGGATAGACACGCAGTGAATCAAAGCCATCTCTCCGCAACGAGGAGATCTGTTGCTTGCTGATGACCGATCCGTCGGCGCGAATTACGTAGGCCCGGCTCGCATCCGCATCGCGATCCGCTCCCCCGGCCAGACGCAGATAGTCCTTCACCCTGCGGTGGCGGTCATAGAGGAACGAATTCGGGTTGTACACCGCGCCCGCCACGCTCACCGTGGATGGCAGGTGCGGCACGATGAAGACATCCCCATCCTCAAGCGGAATGGCCGGCAGCTCCGCAACGGTGTTGCTGTCGGGATGCAGATCGAGGACGATCCGGCCGCTGGACCGCGCCTGGCGCAGACTGGCGATCAGAGCCTGATTCTGCAGCTGCGTTGCCTGGCTGGCCGCGGTGTCGGCGGCGCTGATGGAGCGGTTTGCCGCAGTCGATGCATTGACACTCGCCTGCATCGAGATCTTGCTGACGTAGTCGTTCAATCGCTGTTGCTGCAACCGGCGGGTCGTCTCCCGCGTAAACTCCGACCCATACAGATAGGCATCCGGGCTCAAGCCACCCGCCCGCTCCACCAGTTTTTGCAAGGTCTCTCCGGGAAGTACGCTGTAGACACCCGACGAGAGAAACTCGCCCTCCAGCCGGACGAACCTGGTCTGCTGCGATTGGGGAACCTGAATGTCGGCCTTGGAGAAGATGGTCACAACATCCCCGGGCTGAAGCTCCAGGTTCTGCGCGTTGTCGTGATCCAGTACAACGCGCCCCAGGTTGAAGGGTAGCAGCGACGTCGTCAACGTGTCCTTGCTCTGCCGCTCGATGACGGCATAGCTCCAATCGATGTCCGGTTCGCTCAAACGAACGTTATTGCGCGGTTGGAAGTTACTTTGTCCAATCGTTGCCGCGGCCGCGCTTCCAGCAGAGCCTCCGGTGGAGGGCGGCGAGGTCGTGTCCTGTCCCTGCGTGGCCCTTCCGGGGATTTGCATCCCGGCGTTCGTCCCGTTAGTCCAGTTCATCGCGGTCGCCGTGTCTATCCCGGTCGTTGTGTTCGCGCCGCTTGTCGGGTTGGTTTCGTAGTTCCCGGCCGCCCCGGGCGTCGCAGGCGCTCCGTTCAAGCCGTTGGCCGCATAGGTGCCGTTCATCCCGGTCGTCGCCAGCACACTCACCTGCCCCGACGGCTCGTTGCTGCTAACGGCCGGGATACAGTTCTGCGGGTCGCCACTATCCGAGGTGTCGCTGCCAGCGTTGGCAACCACACGACCGGTCGGGCAGAGCGGTATGAAGGACAGAACCGGCTGGCCCAGACGCCCACGCCGTAGCCAGTAATCCCGTGTGATCAAAGCATCGCGGTCGGGAAACAGGTCGGCCACTCGCATCCCGGGCTTCCAGACGTAGTGGCCGGGATTGGCGACATTGCCGCGCAGCGTCACCCCATTCTTGTACCGATCGAGAATGGCGGTCATCTCCAGGATATCGCCGTCCCGCAATTTCATCGCTCGCCCGGCGGCATCGAGCGTAAAGTCGCTGACGCCACGCATGCGCTGCTCGTCCACCCGCTCCAGCCGCATCGTGCCGTTGGCCGCAACCGTAGACAGACCCGCCGCGAGCTCCAGTGCATCGCCGACCGTCGACTCCTTCTCCGGCTTCAGCTCATAGATCGCCGGCGCGTTGACGGCGCCAGCGACCGCAATCTGCGGGCCCACCGGCGGGATATAAATCACATCGCCCGGCAGCAGCTGCACATCCTTCGACTTGTCCCCATGCAGCAGCAGATCGTACAGATCGAAGTCCACGAAGACCTTGTCCGACCGCTTCAGTTGAATATGCCGCAGACTTCCCTGCGGAGTCGGACCACCCGTCACAAACAGCGCGTTCACCAGCGTGCTCAGCGAGCTGACCGTGTAGCTGCCCGGACGGCGAGCCTGTCCCACAACAAAGATTTGGATGGAGCGCAACTGCCCCATATTCACGTTCAGATCGAAGTTGCGGAAGACCTTGCCCATCTGGGACTTCAAATAGTCCTGCAGCTGGGCGAACGGCAGTCCCGCAACGCGTAACGTTCCCACCTGCGGCACATAGATATTTCCTGAGCGATCGACCGTGAAACGAGAGTTGAGCGAAACCTGACCCCATACTTGAATCAGCAGTTCATCGCCCGGCCCGAGAACATAGTCAGGCGTCACCGGCACCCGGTCGGCCGGAGCAAAGGTCGAAGGAGCATTGCGAAATAGACCCGCTCCATAGATAGGAAGCATCTTCCCCGTCGAGGTCGCAACCATCCGCTGGAATTCGCTGGGCGGAGGAGGAGGAAGCTGATTTAGATTCCGCTGCGCGAGGTCGGCGGCATTGCCAATGGCTGCAGCATTCGTCCCGGCCGCATTAATGTCCTGGCCGTTTTGAAGCGTGACGCCACGCGGAAGTGTGGCCTGCTGTAGCCCGCGGCCACCCTGCATACCCTGCATCTGCCCCGAAACGTCCGTATTTCCGGACTGATCGCCGCCAAGCGCGGAGCCAAGCCCGGTCTGACCCGTATCTTGCCCAAACACACCTCCCACGAGAGAAAACATGGCCACAGCCAACACGAACAACACGGGAATATTACGGAACTTACCACAACGCATACGCAGGTTCGCCTCACGCTTTTTGACTCTGTAGCGTGCTTCCAGCATACAACGTTCCCACCCCTCCTCAGAGCCGTCGGCCCTTTCCGTGTCGGATAAAATCACACCCCAGTCCCGCGTCTGTAGCGTTGCCGGTGTATGCTTTTCGTCTCGCAACGAAGTAATTCCGCGTCTGGCTCACAGTGGATCAACAGCAGCCGTGCATCTCTTGGGAGCAATGCCGGCATGCGTCAAATAGATCGCCAAACGGATCAAATCGATCACACCCCTCTGTGTTTTCGAGCAAAGGGAAATGGGGGAGAGCATCGCTGCTCTCCCCCATTTCCCTTTCCGTTTGTTTTGTCGATCTAGTAGAGGATCTTCAGACCGAACTGCAGGATGCGCGGCTCGAAGGTGCTCGTGATCGTGCCGCCGGTCGACGGCGCGCCGCCCAGCGTTCCGCCCAAACCGCTCGAGGGCAGGTACAGGTTGGTGTGATTGAAGAGGTTGTAGGCCTCCGTCCGGAACTCTACCTTCAAGCTCTCGATCGGCGTGTTGAACTTCTTGTTGAGGTCCAGATCGGTCTCATTGAAGGCCGGCGTCCGTCCCGGGTTGCGCGAGGCGTTGCCGAACGGACTCAGCAGCGCACCCGATGCACTCTTGGTCGCCGGCAGCGCCAGCGCCGCGTAGTTGACGTACTGGATGTAGCCCGAGGTCGGCAGCTTCACCCGCTGGGTCAACGGCTGTCCCGGCACAACGTTGGGCCGGTACTCGTTGGCGCCACGATAGGTCGCACCGATCTGCGGCGAGACCGCGTTCGCCGAGTTCGGCGAGTAGGTCAGGTTGAAGGGTGTTCCCGCCTGCGAGGTGTTGATGGCGCTCACCTGCCATCCTCCCAGCAGGGTGTCGACCACCGCGTTGCTGCCGCTCAGGAAGCGCCGGCCATGGCCAACCGGAAGCTCGTACACCAGGCTGGTCACGTTCGCCAGCGGCAGGTTGTAGTCCGACTGCGAGTAGTCCGCGCGCAGGTTGTTCGCATCCTGCGGCGAAGGTGTGTTGCCCTCGAGCGAAGCGCTCGCGTTGTCGAGCGCGTGCTCCCAGGTAAACGAGTTCAGCAGCGTCAGCCCGCTCACCATGCGCTGCTCATAGCGCACCTGCAGCGAGTTGTAGTTGGAGTAAAACTCGTTGAGCGCCTCGGTGATGTCGCTGGGCCAGTTGGCATAAGGCCGCGCGTATCCCAGCGAGGGATTCATCTGGTTGGCGTTCACGAAGCCCTGCAGCTTCACCCCGTGGTTGCCCACATAGGCAACGTCGAGCAGCGTGTTCTTGCTCAGTTGCTTCTGCACGCTGAGGAAGTAGCTCTCGACGTAGCTGTCCTTGGTGTTCTTCGGAACGTAGGTGATGTTGTCGGTAGCTGGGTTGAAGGAGGTGGCGAGAGCGGACGGAAAGCCCTGATCGGCGGTTGCATAGCAGCTCGGCTTGGTGGAGCCGACCGCAATAATCTGCGCCGGCAGTGGGTTGCTGCACCGATTCGTCATCGTCGGCGGGTTCAGGCTCTGGTTGACCGCCGCGAACTGCGCCTGCGGCGCGTTGATCGCCAGGATGTCGCCCGAGCCTGCACGTGTGTAGTGCACGTAGCTCATGCCGAAGCCGCCGCGAATCGTCATACTCGGCGTCGCCGCATAGGCAAAGCCCACCCGCGGAGCGAAGTCGGTCAGATCCGGATTCATGAGCGTGTGCCCATATACGCCGCCGCCGGAGTAGGGCGTAATGCCATTGCCCGCCACCGCACCCGGCGTAATCGTCAACACCGTCTGCGTCGTCGGATCGAAGTTGGAGATGTAGTTGTTCTGCTCCGAGTAGGGCGAGCCATACTCCCAGCGCAGACCAAGGTTCAGCGTCAGCTTCGAGTTCACCTTCCAGTCGTCCTGGGCGTAGGCGTTGTGCTCGGTCTGGCGCAGGTGGGCCACGAAGTAGTTGGCCAGCGAATACGAGCTGGTCGTCCCGAACAGGAAGTCCGCCCAGTAGCTATCCGATACCGCCTTGCCCACGGCGCTGAACGCGCCGCCGTAGGTGAAGGAGCCATACAGCGGGTTGTTGTCGTTCACCGCCATCCAGATGTGCTCGTACTCATAGCCGAACTTGAGCGAGTGCTGGCCCTTGATCCAGGTATAGTTCACCTTCGGGTCCAGCACGGCGGGGTTCTGCCACTGCGGGTTGGTGCTCTGCCGTCCGAACACCGAGAAGCCTGAAACCGAGGTCGAAGGCAGGCCGCCCGCTACCACCGAATTGGTCGGCAGCCCGGGGATGTTGAACGCGTTGTCGCCGATCGAGAGCGAGTACTTGCCCGCCTTGGTGCGCGACAGGCCAACCCGAGCATCGAGCACCTTGTTGGCACCCATCAGGTGGGTATAGCCCAACGCAACCTGCTGATCCAGAACCCGGATGGTTCCGTTCGTCTGCCCGTCCAGCGGCAGCGGAATCGCCGGGTAATTCACGCCCGTCTCCTTGCGATCGCTGATGCGCAGGAACCAGGAGTTGTTGGCGTCCTGCTGATAGTCCAGTCGCAGGTCGCCCTTGTCCGACTTGTCCGTAAACGGAACCTGCGCAGCGAAGTCGTTCGAGGCCAGGCCGGTGCCCGCCGCCCCGCTCAACGGAAGGTTGGGAATCTGCTTGAAGTAGTTCACAATCTGCGCCGAGAGCGCATTCATCGGGACCTGCTGGCCCGCGGCATAGGTGATCCCGGTCAGCGGATTTTTCACCGCAACCGCCAGAATTCCGTTCAACTCATTCTGCGTCGGCAGGGTCAGCGCGCTCAGCGTGGTCAGGGTCTGCCGGAAGCCTTCGTAATCGAGGAAGAAGAACAGCTTGTCCTTCAGGATCGGTCCGCCGAAGTTCCCGCCGAACTGGTTGCGGTTGAAGGTCGGCTTCTTAAAGGGAATCACGTTGCCGGCGCCGCCGATGGTCGTCGGCTTGAAGTAGCCCGCCGCATTCAGATCCGTATTGCGGATAAAGTCATACGCCGTTGCGTGGAACTGGTTGGTGCCACTGGCGGTGGCCACGTTGATGGTCGCGCCCGACGAGCGTCCATACTCCGCGCTCTCGTTGTTGGTCACCACCTGGAACTGCGCCACCGAGTCCGGCGGCACCGCGATGATCTGGTTGTCGAAGCCCTGGTTGCTCTCGCCGTAGGCGTTGTTGTCCATGCCGTCGAGCAGGAAGTTGTTAAACATGCTGCGCTGCCCGTTCACGTTGTAGGAGCCGGCGCGCACCAGGCTATTGATCGAGCTGGTCGTCGCCGCGGTCGGCGCCTGCCGCACACCGGTCACCAGACCCAGCAGGTCGGAGTAGTTGCGGCTCACCAGCGGCAGAGCCTCGCTCTGATAGTTGGTGATCGTCTGTCCGCGCTCGCTGGTCTCCGTCTCCATCTGCAGGGCAACGCCCGACACCTCGACCGTCGTCTGCTCCGCGCCGACCTTCAACTGCAGATCGATGCGCTGACGCCCACCCACCGAGATGGTGATGTCGTTCGCGACCGCGTCCGAATACCCGCTCGCGCTCGCCTTGATCGTATACACACCCACGTGCAGTGACGGGGCCTCGTAGTCGCCCGCGCCATTGGTCGAAGCCTTGGTCACCTGGCCCGTGGCTGTATTGGTAATGGTTACATTTGCGTTCGAGATTACCGCCCCGGTCGCGTCATGAATTGTTCCCACCATGCTGCCGTTATCGAATTGAGCATGCATGACACTGGCCGAAAAGAACAGCAAGAACGCCATCAGAAGTTCTAATGGACGAAAACACAAATTTAGTTTCATAAATAGAGGCTATGCGGTCTCCGTGCACACCACATCAACATTCAGTAAACGATTTGTGTACAAGGAGTTAATAGGGGGCCGGCGTCAATGCGATACTGGATCGCACCCAGGACCATGCCCACACTCAGCGCACCCAACGGCCTCGACCATCTCTGGCACCAGCTCACCGGCCTCACTCCGGGCGCTCTGCGCCCGGTCCGGGCACACCTCTCCGGCAAGCGCATCCTGCTCACCGGAGCCGGCGGCTTCATCGGCTCGGCATTGGCCGGAGCCATCGCCCGCTCCCAACCCGAGAGCCTTATCCTGCTCGACAGCTCCGAGCACAGCCTCTATCAAATCGATCGCGATCTCTCCCACAGCGGCGTAGCTTGTGCCGCCATTCTCGGCAGCGTCTCCGACCGCGCTCTGCTCAACGACCTCTTCCACCATCACCGCCCCCAGATCGTCATCCACGCGGCCGCCTGCAAACATGTTCCCCTGATGGAACAGAACCCTTTCGCCGCCATCGCCAACAATGCTCTGGGCACATGGGCGCTGGCCAGGACCGCCGCGCTCCATCCACTCCACCCCGCCGAGCAGCTGCTGCTCGTTTCAACTGACAAGGCCGTCGATCCGCACAGCCTGATGGGAGCCTCCAAGCGCATCGCCGAGCTGATCCTGCTCGCGCTCAGCGGCAATCACTCCTTGGCCACTCGACCGGCCACACAGAGGACCGCCGTCCGCCTCGGCAATGTCCTCGGCTCCCACGGCAGCGTCGTCCCTCTCTTTCTCGACCAGATCGCCCAGGGCGGCCCGCTCACCGTCACTCACCCCGAGGCGCGCCGCTACTTCCTCACGCTCGAACAGAGCGTCGAAGCCCTGCTGGACGCGCTCGAGGCCCCATCGCCCGACCCCGCCTCGATCCTCGTTCCTGAGCTCGCCCCGCCCATCCGCATCCTCGACCTCGCGCGCCATTTGATCGCCCAGCAAGCGAGCGCCACCGAGATCGCCTTCACCGGCCTGCGCCCCGGCGACAAGCTCGAGGAGTCCCTGATCGCAACCCGCGAGCGCTGGCTGCCCCGCGTCACCGCCAACCTCCGCGCCATCGCCAGCCCAGCCCCCACCGCAAACGCTCTTGAGGCCGCCATGCATGCGCTCGATCAAACGCTGCAGCAGCGCGATCTCGATGCCATGCTCCGCACCGTGCTCGAGCTCGTCCCCGAGTACACCCCCAGCGCCCTGCTCGCGGGCGCCATCCGCCACTCCTGCACAGCAGCAGAGGAAGGCCAAGCATGAGCCCGAAGAGAACCGGCTTGAAGAGAAAGATTGCCGTCGTCACCACCTCGCGCGCCGACTACAGCCATCTCTACTGGCCGCTCAAGGACCTCGCCGCCCACCCCGGCGTCGAGCTCAAGATCATCGTTCTCGCCGCCCATCTCTCGCCCGCGTTCGGCTCCGCCGTCGACGAGATCGAGCGCGACGGCCTGCCCATCGCCGCCCGCATCGAGTGTCTGCTCAGCTCCGACTCGGACGTGGGCATGGCCAAGACCCTCGGCCTCGCCGTGCTGGGACTGGCCGATACACTGGCGCAACTCCGGCCCGACCTGCTGCTGCTCATCGCCGATCGCTACGAGATGCTTGCCCCCGCCAGCGTCGCCCTCACCCTGCGCATCCCGGTCGCCCACATCGAGGGCGGCGAGATTAGCGAGGGCGCTATCGACGACCAGGTGCGCAACGCCATCACCAAGATGGCTCACCTCCACTTCACCTCCACCGACACCGCCCGCGCCCGCGTCATCGCGATGGGCGAGGAGCCCTGGCGCGTGCTGCGCGCCGGCGCGCCCTCGCTCGACCACCTCCGCCGCAGCACTCTGCTCTGCCGCGAACAACTCGAGGCCGCTCTCAACCTTCAGCTATCCGGCCAGATCACCGTCGTCGCCTACCACCCCGTCACCCTGCTTGAGGACACCACCGCCGAGGCCGACGCCGTCTTGAGCGCGCTCGCACAACACGCCGAGCACTCTGGCAGCCAGATCCTGTTCTGCTATCCCAATGCCGACGCTGGCAGCCACGCCCTCATGACCCGCGTCCGTGCCTTCTGCGCCGAGCGCTCGAACGCTCACCTCTTCGTCAATCTTCCCGCCATCACCTACTGGAGCCTCCTGCGGCAATCCACTCTGCTGCTCGGCAACTCCTCGAGCGGCATCATGGAGGCGGCCAGCTTCGCCCTGCCCGTCGTCAACATCGGCCTTCGTCAGCACGGCCGCGAGCGCGCCCCCAACATCCTCGATGCCGATGCCACCGTCGACTCGATCCTCGCCCAGATCGCCGTAGCCGAGTCTCCCGCCTTCCGCGACTCCTTCCGCGATCTCGGAAACCCCTACGGCGATGGCCACGCCGCCGAGCGCATCGTCGCCCGCATCCTCGAGGTGCTCGCCACAACTCAGCCCGAGGTCCTCCTGCGCAAACGCGCTCAGCCGATCGCAGCTCTCCCCGCGCAGCCATGAGAATCCCTCTCTCCGCCCCCGACATCACCGAACCCGAGATCGAGGCCGTCTCTGCCGTGCTCCGTACGCCGCACCTGAGCCTCGGCCCCAAGCTCGACGAGTTCGAGGCCGCCGTGGCCGCCTTCACCCAGGTCCCCCATGCCATCGCGGTCAGCTCTGGCACCGCCGGCCTCCATCTCGCCGTCCGGGCGCTGAACATCGGCGAGGGCGACGAGGTCATCGTTCCCTCCTTCACCTTCATCGCCGCCGCCAACGCCATACGCTACGAGCGCGCCACGCCCGTCTTCGCCGACATTGACCGCGATTCCCTGAATCTGTGCCCGGATGCCGTGGCCCGCGCCATCACGCCTCGCACCCGCGCCCTGCTCGTCGTGCACACCTTCGGCCGCCCCGCCGATATGAACCCCCTGCTGGCCCTTGCCAGGCGCCACAACCTGGCGATCATCGAGGACGCCTGCGAGGCCATCGGCGCCGCCTACGACGGCCGCCCTGCCGGCTCCTTCGGCGACGTCGCCGTCTTCGCCTTCTACCCCAACAAACAGATCACCACCGGCGAGGGCGGCATGGTCGTCACCCGCGACTCCCGGCTAGCCGCCACCATCCGCAGCCTGCGCAACCAGGGCCGCAGATCATCGGAATCGGACGCCTGGCTCCAGCACACCGACCTCGGCTTCAACTATCGCCTCTCCGACATCGCCTGCACCCTCGGCATCGGCCAGCTCGCGCGCCTGCGCGAGATCCTCGCCCGCCGCGAACACATCGCCCGCCTGTACCACCAGCAGCTCGCTGCCGAACCCGGCCTGATCCTCCCCGCGCTCGAGCTCCCCGATCTCCCCAACGCCCGCACCAGCTGGTTCGTCTATGTGGTCCGTCTGCAGCCTCACTTCACCGAAGCGGACCGCGACGCCGTCGTCCAGCACCTCCACGACGCCGGCATCGCCTGCGGCCGTTACTTCGCCCCCATTCATCTCCAGCGCGCCTACACCGAATACCGCCACGCCGCCCACCTCCCCATCACTGAGTCCGAGGCAGCCCGCACCCTCGCCCTGCCCTTCTTCAACCGCCTCACGGAGTCCCAGATCGCCGAGGTCGCCAACACCCTCAAAGCCGCGATCGCCCGCAGGCCCTGACAAGCTCCCCAGCCTCTTCATCGCCAACGACTTTTGCACCGCTCAGGTGATACATTCCGTTCATCCCGTTTTCCATACAGCGGACGCAACGAACGGACGCCGAACCGATGCAACCAACGATCGCCAGCCGGAAAGAGCGAAGCATGCACCTCAAAAGATCTCCTCTGCACCACCTCCACCATCTCGGCCGACTCCTCGCCCTCGCTTTTCCGCTCGTTCTCTCGTTGCATCCCGCCGCAGCCGAAGACGCAGCCGCCCGCGAAGCCGCCCGCCTCAACAACCTGGGCACCGCCTTCATGAACCAGCAGCTGCTCGAGCGCGCCGCCGACACCTTCGCCCAGGCCTACCAAGCCGACCCCACGCTGGCCCTCGCCAAGATCAACCAGGGGATCGCTCTCATTTACCTGCAAAAATTCCCCGAGGCCCAGAAGGCGCTCGACATCGCCGCCGCCAAGGCCCCCGCCGATCCCCACACCTGGTACGCCCTCGGCCTGCTCTATCGCAACCAGAGCCAACCCAAGCAGGCGCTTGACGCCTTCAACAAGGTGCTCAGCCTCGACCCCGCAGACGCCGACACTCACTACCTCGCCGCCTCCATCGACCTCGAGCTCAACGACCTCCCCGCCGCGCTGGTCGAGTACCGCAAGGCACTCGCCATCAACCCGCTGCACGCCTCCGCGCGGTTCGGCCTCGCGCGCGCTCTGCAGCGCCAGGGACAATCCGCCGAGGCCCACGACGCCTTCGCCCAGTTCCAGCACATCACGACCGCCAAGCTCGGAGCTCCGCTCGCCCACACCTACGGCGACGAGGGCCGCTACGCCCGCGTCGAGGACGCCGCGCTCGCCGTCACCGCCGTCGCCCCCATGATTCCTGTCACCTTCCACGAGACCTGGCACTCCGCCGCCCTCGCAGCCGCGCCGAAGACCAGCGGCGCCGCCTGCCTGATCAGCCTGCCCACAAAAGACAGCACAGCCAAGGACAACCCCGAGCCAGCGAAGGCCGAGACCTACACCGCCCTGGTCCTCATGGGCTCCGGCGAACAGCCCGTCCGCCTCTACCGCAACACCGGCCACGGCTTCGATCCCATTCCCGCCGCTCAAACCGGCATTGAGATCCAAGGCAAAGGCATCGCCTGCGCCGCCGGCGACTTCGACAACGACGGCCTTCCCGACCTCGCCGTCGCCGTCGAACTCCCCAGCGGCGAACAGAAGGTCCTGCTCTACCGCAACCTGGGCAACGGCCGCTTTCAAGACGTCACCCAGGCCTCCGGCATCACGCCGACCAACCACCCCACCAGCCTCACCTGGGTCGACTACGACCACGACGGCGACTTGGACCTCTTCATCACCGGAAGCTCCGCCAACGACTCCACTCCCAGCACCCTGTGGCGTAACAACGGCAACAATACCTTCACCAACTGGACCAAGGAGACCGGTCTGGGCGGAACCGCCAACACCAGCGCTGCCGTCCTGTCCGACCTCAATAACGATCGCGCCGTCGACCTGCTCGTCACCGGCTCGGCCCCCGCTCCGACCTTCTTCGCCAACCGACGCGAAGGCGCCTTCAGCGCCGCTCCGCTTTACACCGATCCCCTGCCACCCACCACCTCCGTCGCCACGCTCGACTTCAACAAGGATGGCTGGATGGACGTCCTGCTCACCCACTCCGGCGCGCCTGGCGTCACCCCCTGGCGCAATCGCGACGGCCGCAGCTTCGAGCGCGTCCCGCTGCCTATCCCCGATGCCCTCGGCGCCACCGCCGCCATCCCCATCGACTTCGACAACGACGGCTGGATCGACCTCGCCCTTCTGCTTGAAACCCGCACCGGCTCCCAGCTCCGCATCCTGCGCAACCTCGGCCCGGCGGGATTCAGCGACGTCTCCGCGCAGCTCCATCTGGACGCCCTGCATCTCGACTCCCCGCGATCCCTCATCGCCGCCGACCTCACCCACCACGGCGCCGCCGATCTTCTCCTCACCCAGGCCGACGGCACCGCACTCCTGCTCGAGAACCAGGGCGGCGAGCGCAACCACTCCCTGCGCATAGCCCTCAAGGGCATGGCCGACAACCGATCCGGCATCGGCACCAAGGTCGAGG
>Ga0210403_10001162_pt1 | contig 25548 bp, 27 predicted proteins | sample IncBWC19MmetaG_FD_150863 | JGI IMG/M metagenome (GOLD analysis project Ga0210403, IMG submission 150863) | Forest soil microbial communities from Barre Woods Harvard Forest LTER site, Petersham, Massachusetts, United States - Inc-BW-C-19-M | ecosystem: Environmental > Terrestrial > Soil >... | reverse complement strand
TTCCCGCCATATCTTCGAGAGCGCCCTGGGCGTAGAAATCGCCTCTCTTGGATTTCAGTACCCGGAGAGCAGTAATAATTCCCGCGGTGCAGATACTATCGTCCTTCCCGGTAGAGTGCTTCGTGGCCGCAATGTCTGCAGTAGAAATCGCTCGCAGTTCATCTAATTTCTCTCGATACTTCTCCAAGGGGTGCCCGGTAATAAAGAATCCGAGAATTTCCTTTTCTGCAGAGAGCCGGGTGTGCTCATCCCAATCGGGAGTTTCGGGCAGCTTGCCATTTAGTGTTTGAAATTCTTCCTGCTGAAAAACTCCGAATAGTCCATGCTGCCCAGACTCGGAGTCGCGCTGCGCTTTTTGAGCCTGCTCGATAGCCTTGTCAATCACAGCCATAAGTTGCGAACGACGGCCAAGGCCGTCCATTGCACCGCTCTTGATCAGCGATTCGAGGACGCGACGGTTGAGCAGGCGCAGATCGACGTTTTCGCAAAATTCATAAATCGAAGAATAGCGTTCCAGCTTCTTGCGTCCCGCAACAATCGAATCAATAGCATTGTGGCCGACGTTTTTGACCGCAGCCAGTCCAAATCGAATTGCGGCGCCGTGCGGAGTGAAATTGGCGTCGCTGACGTTGATATCAGGCGGTTCGACGGCAATGCCCATTTCGCGGCACTCGTTGATGTACTTCACCACGTCATCTGTGTTTCCAGTGACCGAGGTCAGCAGCGCCGCCATGAACTCGACGGGATAGTAAGTTTTCAGGTATGCCGTGTGATACGCCAGCAGCGCATAGGCGGCGGAGTGCGACTTGTTGAAGCCGTATCCCGCGAATTGCGCCATCAGGTCAAAGATCTTCTCAATCTTCTTCGGAGGATAGCCTCGTTGCACCGCGCCGCTGACGAAACGCTCGCGCTGGGCTCCCATTTCAGAGGCGATCTTCTTGCCCATCGCACGGCGAAGTAAATCTGCTTCGCCGAGTGAATATCCAGCCAACCGGTTGGCAATTTGCATGACCTGTTCTTGATAAACGATCACGCCAAGAGTTTCTTCGAGAACTTCTTTCAATTCTGGAAGTTCGTATTCGATCTTCTTGCGGCCGTGTTTCCGGTCGATGAAATCATCAATCATTCCGCCCTGAATGGGTCCCGGACGGTATAGGGCGTTCAGTGCGGTGAGGTCCTCAATCGAATTGGGTTTGTAACGCCGCAACACATCGCGCATGCCCTGCGATTCAAACTGAAAGACGCCCGAGGTCAGGCCGCTGTGGAATACCTTCTCGTAGGTGGATTGGTCGCTAAGGAGAATTTCGTCAAGTACGACACGCTCATTGCGCGTTTGTTGAATCAACTTCAGACTGTCGTCGAGGATGGTCAGGGTTGTCAGGCCCAGAAAATCCATCTTCAGCAGGCCCAGCTTTTCAATCGCCACCATGTCATAGGCAGTTACAATTTCGTCGTTTTTGGTTTTATGTAACGGGACCAGATCAGTCAGCGGCCGCGGCGAAATCACGACGCCCGCGGCATGCACACCGGAATTGCGTACCAAGCCTTCCAGCTTTAGCGCGGTATCAAACAACCGCCGGATTTGAGGATCGCTGTCACAAGCCTGTTGAAGTGCCGGCGAATCTTTTATCGCCTGCTCCAACTTGATATTTAGAGTCGTCGGAACCATCTTTGCGATGCGATCAACGTCTGCGTAAGGAATATCCATCGCCCGCCCGACATCCTTGATCGCCGCCTTCGCCGCCATGGTTCCAAACGTGATGATCTGCGCGACATTTTCGCGGCCATACTTTAGCGTAACGTAATCAATGACCTCACCGCGGCGATTCATGCAGAAATCGATGTCGATATCCGGCAGGGAAATCCGTTCCGGATTGAGGAAACGCTCAAACAGAAGCTCGTAGTGAAGCGGGTCGATGTCGGTGATTCCCATCGAGTACGAAGCAAGCGAGCCTGCTGCCGAGCCGCGTCCCGGACCAACGGGTATATCGTGTTCTTTGGCATACCGAATAAAATCCCAGACAATCAGAAAATATCCCGAAAACTTCATTTGCTGGATGCAGTCAATCTCGCGCGAAAGCCGCTGCTCGTATTCCGCAAAGCTGTGCTTTAACAGCTTTTTTCGCTCGGGCTGCGACAAGATGCTCAGCCGCTTCGCGAACCCCTCACGCGCAATGTGTTCGAAATAACTATCCAGGGTGAATCCTGAGGGAACCTCAAAATGGGGAAACGGGTCGCCCACCTTCTCCAAACGGAGGTTGCAGCGTTCGGCGATGCCGAGAGTTCTTGAGAGCACATCTGGAGAGTCTTTGAACACCCGACCCATCTCTTCATGGCTCTTTACGTAGAAGTCGGTACCGTGAAACTTCATCCGGTTCGTATCTTGAATGGACTTCCCGGTTTGAATGCAGAGCATTACATCCTGCGCATGGGCATCGTCTTCACAGAGGTAATGACTGTCGTTGGTAGCGACGAGAGGAAGTCCCAGATCTTTCTCGAGCCGAAATAGATTGGGATGGATGCGATGTTCCATCTCCAACCCCTGATCCTGGATTTCAAGGAAGAAATTGTCCTTGCCGAAGATCTCGCGGTAACCCGAAGCAGCGTCGCGAGCCGCTTCGTACTTGTCTTCCATCAGGAATTCGGCGACTTCGCCTTTTAGACAACCGGACAAAGCAATCAGCCCTTTGGAATGCTCGGCGAGAAAGTTTTTGCTGACACGCGGCTTGTAATAAAAACCATGGAGGGAGGCTTCTGAAGTGATCTTTGTGAGGTTGCGATATCCCTCTTCATTTTCGGCCAGGACCAGTAGGTGATTGTAAGTATCACCATCGGGGGGAGTTCGATCGATTCTATGATCGTCTTTCTTGCAGACGTACAGTTCGCAGCCCACAATGGGCTTAACACCGGCCTGCTTAGCGGCATTCACGAAATGCACTGCCCCAAAAATATTGCCGTGGTCAGTCATCGCGACCGCTGGCATGCCCATTTCCTTGACGCGTTGGCACAGCTTCTCCACGTCGCAGGCGCCGTCGAGCATCGAATAGTCAGTATGTAGGTGGAGATGAACGAATTGTGACATCAATATTGATCGATTCTAATGTGATGTCATTGTAAAGGGAAAATGCGCCGCAATTCTGGGATTTATACACAATGCGTTGTTGGGTGCTGCGATATTGAGACAACTGCCTTAGCCTTCAAAATATGCCCCTAAAGTTGTGCCGTTCTTTTGGCGATAGTCACTAAGAATAGGTACGTCGCCACGAAAGGCGCCAATCCGCCATGCTGTCAAATGAAATTTCGTTCAGCTCTCCCCCTGTAAGTCTGAGCATACTGTTGGCGGAAGACAATCCGGTCGGTCCAACGCTGGTGGCACGAATGTTGGAAAAACTGGGTCACGTGGTAACTACGGCCGCCACTGGCCGACAGGCGCTGACCTGCGTCCTCGACGGCGGCTTTGATTTAGTTCTAATGGATGTCCGGATGTCCGATATGGATGGCGTTACCACTGCAGTAGCCGTCCGCGAAAAGGAGAAAGTGCTCGGAGGGCACGTTCCCATCATCGCCATGAGCGATAGAACTGTGCAGATTGATCGCAAACGCTGCCTCGCGGCGGGCATCGATCGCTACACTTCGAAACCTCGCAACAGTGCTGAACTGCAAACAATTCTTCTCGCATTCTCCGATCCCGATGCGATTCAGCGAACCTCGCGGCCTGCCAACTGGAATCGCACTGCAGTCATGGAGCGTGCTGGTGGCGACGAAGACGCGCTGACCGGACTGGTCGACATCTTCGTGAAAGATGAGTCCAATCTCATCGCGGAAATGAACCGCGCTCTGATCACCCAACACGCGGAATTGTTGCAACAGACGACGCTCAAGCTGGGAGAAGAACTTAGTTATCTTGGAGCCTTGGAACTCTCTCTGATCGCGCGCGACCTTGCCCTGCTGGGAAAAAAGAAAGATTTCATCAGGGCCGGAGAGTTGGCTCTGATATTGCAATCCCGACTCACAGAAATGGACGCGGTGATGACCGGGACAAAACCGTGAAACTCCTCATAGCCGAGGACGATGCCTTCTTTCGCAAGATTCTGCATGTGCTATTGTGTTCCGAATTTGAAATTATTACCGCTGAAAATGGTACCGATGCATGGCAGCGACTGAAGGAAATCGAGTGGCCCGTACTGGCGATTCTTGATTGGGTTATGCCCGGCATGAGTGGACCGCAAGTCTGTCGTGAGGCGCGAGCTTGTGCTGACACCTCGAATAGCTATCTGATCCTTCTGACTGCCAGAAACAGTGCCGCCGATATCGTTGCAGGTCTTCACGCTGGAGCAGACGACTACGTGACCAAACCCTTCGAGGCAGAAGAGCTTCGCGCGAGGGTCCGATTGGGACGCAGGGTCGTGGAATTGCAGATGACCGTACAAGCCCAATCCGCCCGGCTACAAGCCATCCAGGGGCGAGACAAAGAGTTGCAAGCAGAGTTCGACTCTGCCTCCAGACGCCGCCTGCCCCGATCGGTATGTTCCGAACCTACGGTCCGCAGCGGTCAGCCACGTTTTTAGGTAAGGTCAATTGGGCTGGAGCGAAGGTCAATTCTTTTCTCCTCCACCATGCATGTTGCGGCAGAGCTTGCAATAAGTCGGGGGTTGGCTATTGTCGACGGTATGCTTTACCGGTTGAACCGTCCTCAGGTATGCATAGATAGCCTTAAGATCGTCATTGCTCATTCCCCCGTAGTATTCAAATGGCATGATTGGATTGAGGGAGCGCGTGCCGACGAATCCCGTACGAAACGCTTGGATAAAAACCGCATCACTGTAACGGATCATCCCGGAGGGATCGGGAGTGATGTTAGCAGACGCAACGCTACCTTCATCGCCTTTGAAAATGTTGCCGCCGCTGAACGGTATCCCGGGGATGGGGGTACCGCGAACTTGTGGCGTATGGCAATCCTCGCACGCGGCCATTTTCACAAGGTAAGCCCCCCATTGAATCTGATCTGATGGGTCAGGAGCATTCACCGGGCCGGTAATGGGCTGGGGAGCCGACCGGATCAAATACTTGACAGGAAAAATAATGTCCGTCTTTGGCAGTGCGTGCACCACAGGAGCCAAGGAGCGAATGTAGACCACAACCGACGCCAGATCCTCATCCGACATTTCTCTATAGAATCCATAGGGCATTATGGGAAACAGTGTGCGCCCGTCGTGACCGATGCCTTCGCGAATGGCGCGCGCAATTTGATCATCGGTCCACAGTCCGGAACCCGTTGCCGGATCAGGCGTGAGGTTAGGAGCCACCACGCGACCAGGAAGGCCCCCAAAAGGCAGCACTTCGCCTGAGCCTTCCGCGCCCGCAACCACCGGAGCCAGGTGCTGCTTCGTATCGTGTGGGGAATGGCAATCCGTGCAGGCCGCTAAGAAATTGAATATGTAGCGTCCACGTTCCAGCCGCTGAGGAGTACGTTCGAACTGGCGCGCGGTCAGCGCTCGCGCCCTAGGACCAATAAATGGCCGCCATCCAATCGTCAGGGAGATCCCGACACAGAGAACAACAATCAGAATGATCGCACCAACAAGCAGGACTTTCTTGAACGTCTTCAAAACTCACCTTGAGTCACAGTCAGGGAATTTCTAATTCAATGAGGTCAACGAGTCAATTGGATTCTCGACAAAGCTCCCCAATGAATTGTCGTCTCGAGGGTAGGTTCTTCTTCGCTTGCGAAGAAGAACCTAGTCGAAGGATCCCTGCATTCTTCGGACGGCGGGACAGTGAAGGCTCGTTACCGAGGATAGGGATGCTTCTACTCTGTAGGCTTCCGCAAGCGGAAGCCAAGGCTCGCTCAGCATGACAGGACTGACTTAGGGCTAGTGCTTCTTGCCTTTGGCGGTCTTGTTTGGTTTGTACTTTTTTGATTTCGAGGCCGTCGCCTTCGGCGGCTTCGCCTTCTTAAGTTTTGTCTTGGCGGTTCGCGCTTTATCTGCTTTCTCGAGGGTGTTGATTTTCTTGGGTTGTTTCGCAGGTGTTGCTGAGACCGGCGGGCTGATGGGCTTCGCAGCCGACTTCGAAACAACGACCGGAGCCACAACCGGAACGTCAACTTTCCCCTTCTTCTTTCCTTTCGTGGCGACTGCTGCGGTCTGCGGAGGCGGAACTTGTGCAGCAGCCGCTGCTGCTGCCTTAGCTGCGCGGCCACGTTTTGCTGGAGGAGGAGGCGGTGGAGGCGGCGGCGGAGGCGCCAACGGCTTCAGAAACTTCATGATCTCGTTGTGGGAGCGCAGTTTGCCATCCAGCAGCAGCATGAACACTTCGTTTGCAATCTTGGGATACTCCGGCATCTGCGGAGTTATGCGCAGCTCTGTCATCTCCAGCAACGGAACTTTCTTTTGTACTTCCCTCCACTTGGTGAAGAAGTTCTTTATTTTTTGGTCTACCGCTTTCTGCCGGGACGTGACGGAGAGGAACAAAATCATTTCCGGTTGGGTTTCCGACAGTAGCTTCCAGGTTCGAGAGGGCGTCGACGCCTCTTTACCGGTCAGCCGCTTCGCCAGGCTCTTGGCGTGGTCTTCGATGTCCCTCCATGCCTCGACTAGATCTTTACGGGGAATGAGCCTGCGGATTTCGGCAATATCCTTGTCGCCAAGCTTTGAAGTAAGAAAGTACAAAACCGCGGCGGCGGGATCAGTTGGATAACCCAATTCGCCCATCTGCTGCCGCGTTTTCAAGAGCTGAGACAGCCCTGCGGCATCAACCTTGGCAGTGGTCCAGTGCTGATTGAGAACCTTAACCCATCCCTCCTTCTCAAGGATCTTCAGGATGTTCAGCGGATCATCTTCGTAGGCCAACTGCTCAATCTCGCGACCAATGGCCTTACCGGTTATGTATTCGATGTAGTTATTTTCTTTGGCTGATTCGAATCGCGCTTGAGAGCGTTCATCTAGAGGCCACTGAAAACGGGCAGCGAAACGAAGCGCCCGGATCAGCCGCGAAGGATCCTCGACAAACGCGTAATTGTGAAGAATACGAAGGACTTTGGCCTCAATATCTGCCGCCCCGTTGAACGGATCCATTAACAACCCGCGTGATCCCGGATTGAGCGACAATGCCATCGCGTTGAATGTAAAATCGCGACGGCGAAGATCTTCAATGATGGTCGCCGGCGAAATTGCCGGCGGTTTTCCTGTCTTTTCATATCGCTCGATGCGCGCGCTGCTGATCTCGGCGCGAACATTACCCGGCAACACCAGATATAGTGTCTTCAGATCATCGTCCGCTCCTGAGATGGTGGCTCCGGCGCGTTCGAGTTCCTTCTGAATTTTTAGAGGATTGCCTTGGACGGTGAAATCGAGATCTCGAATCGGGAAGCCGCTGATAATATCCCGAAGCGCGCCTCCAGTGAGGTAAATGTTCATGCCCGCAGCGCGAGCGATATCCTGAACCAGCGTGACGCCTCGTTGCTGGTCCGGCGTCAGCCGGATTTCCATCGTATAAATGTAATCAGCCATGCCGTGGTCGAGAGTGCGTGAACCGCCTGAGCCTCAGACGCCGTGACAGTCAGGGATTTCCACAGGCAAATCAGCGGGGAAGCCGCGATCCGACCCGTAAATTGCTCTAACCGCGATACTTATACCCTGGAAGAAGTCTTTGGCGAACTACAGAAAGTACCACAAACGTTGTCAGTTTGGCTACTACCAACGGGATACTCCCCGTTTTTAATGTGGAAAATGAGAGAATCTGGTTAACACCGACCGGAAAATCGGTGCTTGGCTGTCTATTTGTGCGTTTTGCCCATGCCCTCAACTCATAAGAAGGTCGTTGTCCGCAAAATCGACCGCGATACCATCAATGGGTACGTAACGCCGTCCAATTTCGTCCGCGAGGGCAAGTTGGAGCTGCTTAATACCGCCGGCAACGTTGTCAGCATTGAACTCAAGGACATCAAGGTGGTTTACTTCGTCCGCGAGTTCGGGGAGACGGAACCGCCAAACCGGAAGACTTTTACCACGAGACCCCGCACCGAAGGGCTTTGGGTGCGCTTGAGGTTCAAAGACAGCGAAGTTCTCGAGGGAATGATGCCAAATGACCTATCGGTGAACTCGCCAGAAGGATTTCTCGTTAATCCTCCTGATCTGCGGTCGAATACTCAGCGTATTTTCGTTCCTCGCAGCGCCCTCGAGTCGCTAACTGTGCTCTCAGTGATCGGAGCCACTCGGCGCCAGCGAAAGGGCGCACCCTCTGATGTGCGGCAAGTGCCAATGTTCGAACAGTAAATAGAGTACCGCTGCGCTGAAGGGTTGAATTTCTCCCTCTGAAGCGTTACATCGTGCTTCGGAATCTCAGTTCTCTTCGCGTCTGAAGAGATTTATCATGATGGCCAAATCCCAGTCGTCGCGGATTCATCCGACGACTGCTAGGAGCTCGGTCGCTTACATCAAAACGGGGAGGATTTATGCGCAACATACTTCGCTGGTCACTGACCCGGGGACCGAAATGTATCGCTTTGCTAGTTGGATGTGCCATGACTTTGCAAGGAACGGTTCCGCAAGGATGGCACCTAGCAGGCTCCAAACCGGAGTCGTACGAAGCAGGCACTGATTCGCAGGCCGCTTATAATGACCGTCCCAGCGCCTATTTGAAATCGACCGAGGCAGTCAGCAACGGCTTCGGCACGCTCATGCAGCAATTTGCGGCGGACAAATACGCCGGCAAGCGATTGCGGCTTAGCGCATTCGTCAAATCGGACGATGTCAAGGACTGGGCGGGCCTTTGGATGCGCGTGGATAAAGGTTCCCAATCAGTTGCCTTTGACAATATGGAGGATCGGTCGATTAAAGGAACAACGGGCTGGCAGCGTTATCAAGTGGTTCTCGACGTTCCACAAGACGCGACCGGCATTTTCTTTGGCGTCCTGCTAGCCGGATCGGGACAGGTCTGGCTCAATGATGTGAAATTCGAAGTCGTCGGGTCGGATGTCTCGACGACCGGAGCCGGGGGGGCGCATCGCGCTGAACCAGTCAATTTAGGATTCGACAATCCATAGTGCTGCTGCCTCTACGGGCTAGTGATGTATCCTTTCACATGGATGTCGTCTCACTAACCCGGCAGCTTGTAGACATCGAGTCGATTTCAGGGAACGAAGCGGAGGTCGGCAATTTTCTGCATGCCGAACTTTCGCGCCTCGGTTATGCGGCCAGAAAAATCGTAGCTGACGGCGATCGCTGCAACGTGTTTGCGACGTTGTCCAATTTATCTACTCCCCCTGTTGTATTTTCAACTCACATGGACACCGTCCCTCCGTTTTTTGCTTCCTCGGAGGATGCAACACGGGTCTATGGACGCGGTTCGTGTGATGCCAAGGGAATCATCGCTTCTCAGATCGTGGCGGCAGAACGCCTGCGGGCTGAGAATATCGCGGTCGGACTTCTGTTTTTGGTGGGAGAAGAACGAGACAGCCTCGGTGCGAGAGTTGCGAATCTTCATTCTCCGGGCAGCAAGTTTCTGATCAATGGCGAGCCTACGGAAAACCGGATCGCAATCGCATCGAAAGGCGCTCTTCGCGTTGAGTTGACTGCGACTGGCCGCATGGCGCATTCCGCGTATCCGGAACTGGGAGAATCGGCCATTGACAAGCTTCTTGAAGCGCTGGCAAGACTCCGGGCCATGAAGCTTCCCACAGACGACGAAGTGGGCCCTTGCACGCTGAATATCGGAACGATTGAGGGCGGACGCGCTCCGAATGTAATCCCCGATAAAGCCCGCGCTCAATTGCTCTATCGCCTCATTGGTCCATCGGAAAGACTTCGCGCCGATATCACTGCTGCGGTCGACGGCTTGGCCAGCGCCGAGTTCACTCTGGAAATCCAGTTCACGCGATTGCGCACATTGAACGGCATGCCCACAATGATCGCCGCTTACACCACCGACATCCCGTCGCTGACTAACTGGGGACAACCGCTGCTGGTAGGTCCGGGATCAATCCACGTCGCACACACCGAAGGCGAGTATGTGGAGAAGAAGCAATTGAACGAGGCGGTGGATTTGTATTGCAAGATCGCGAAGAAGCTAATGCGGGAGAGCCGAGCATGGGACTTGGGTTGGACGCCCCCGAACTCACGCGACGAACTGCATGAGCGATGAGGCTTGCTTGCGGCCCCCGGGTCGCTATGCCGTCAGTATCTGATTATTAATAACCCAGGCGGTGTCTTTCTTGCATTTAGCAAACTTCGTCCGCTTGTCCACTAAGTCAGAATCGAGCCTCAGCCGATCTTGGAAGCAGTTGAAACATGCACCTTCGACCAAGGCGGACGCCTCTAACATTCGAAACAAAAACACGACTGCTCGCTTTCCGTCGGTCTCAAGGTAAGTGTGAGCCCAATCCTGCCCGGTTGAAGTTGCTTCAATCTTAGTATGCAGCGACATTGCCCCTAGACCCGGATGCGTACCCCATTCTGAGTAGTCACGATAGAAAGGTCGCAGTTCCGCAAGCCCATATCGAGCAGGAAACAGATTTCCGGACTTGAAGGCCTCTTTGTACCTCTTCATCTCGACCTTTCCGTCGTTCTTCCTAAGCCACACTAAGAGAAGATTTGGTTCCCGAAAAATCTTGTGCGCCACCATGGCAGTGTCTATCGATCCCCTCATTACGCTCCAAGCTTCTGTTATGGCCGTAGAAAAACCTAGTTCGAACGCAATGCGGAACTGCTGATGACTGTGTCTGAACATCGCAATGAGCGGTGGGCGTTCTTTTTCCGTCACAAACTGCATGTTGTCAAGACCGCGTGCCCACATCTCATCCAGCCTCATAAAACAGTCCCACAATTCAGGTAGGTCCCTAACCACAGCTAAGTAGTTCCGCCGCTTCGTAACGAAGTACTCGCGGTAGGGCTCTCGAAGATTCCTGTTTTCTGCCGGGAGCAATATGTCGTCATCCACTTTTAAATCTCTTTCGACGTGCGCGGTGTGCCGAACGTCTAAATCTTGCGCACAATAGTTTCATGCTAACCCCTCCTCTACGGCGATCGCTATTAGGCGAATTGCAGCCGCTTAAGCTTAATGCGGTCAGCGCGGACTTGGGCAAGCTCGTAATGAGCCTGCTGCGTGAGCCAGGTCGCGGCGCTGCCGCCGAAGACTTTCGAGAGGCGCACCGCCATCTCGGGGGAGATCCCCCGCTTCTCATTGACCAGTTCCGACAGCGTCGTGCGGGTGACACCGAGAGCGGCGGCGGCTTGCGTAATTGTCAACCCCAAAGGCTCGATACATTGGCGCAGCACAAAACCGCCGGGGTGTGGTGGATTCTTCATCGGCATGGATCATCTCCTTCAGTGATAATCGATGTAGTCAACATCCAGCGCGTCGCCTTCTTCGAAACGAAAAATCACCCGCCAGTTGGCACGAACCGTTACTGCCCACAGGCCCTTCAAATCGCCCTTGAGTTGATGCAACCCAAACCCAGGCAAGTCCAAGTCCGCAACCGTGGTGGCAGCATCGAGCCGCGCGAGAATGTCTCGCAGTTTTACCTGATGTTCGGCCGTCAAGCTCCGAGGGTCATCATCCTCGTAAAGGCGTCTTAAGCCCTTATGTCGGATCGACCGGATCATTGTCAAAGTGTAATGCGTTACGTAACGCATGTCAACAACGGTTTCGCGCTCGCCCCGCCGGTTTCGACCGGCTCGAAAACGACAGGGTTTAATTTATGGCATTGATCATTCTGAAGTTTCCGACGAACGTATACTAAACATGCCATGCCAACGCAGACCCTGAACTCCCTCTCCCGCGCCTCGTCCGCCTACTTACGTTCCGCCATGCATCAGCCCATTCAATGGCACGAATGGAGCGCGGAAGCCTTTGATAAGGCGAAATCGGAGAACAAACCTATCCTGCTCGACATAGGCGCGGTGTGGTGCCACTGGTGCCATGTGATGGATCGAGAATCGTATGACAATCCTGAAATCGCGCACTTGGTAAATGAGCGCTTTATCGCCATCAAGGTCGACCGTGATGAGCGTCCGGATATTGATATTCGCTACCAGGCGGCGGTGAGCGCAGTCTCCGGACAAGGAGGATGGCCTCTCACCGCCTTTCTGACCGCCGAAGGCATCCCGTTTTACGGCGGCACCTACTTTCCTCCTGAAGATCATTACGGGCGCCCAAGTTTCAGGCGCGTCCTGACGTCCATCGCGAATGCTTATCACGAGAAACATTCAGATGTGGCCGAACAGGCACGAATGGTGGTAAGTGCTATTTCGCAGTCTGAGTCTTTCTCTGGAAAGGGTGCTGCTTTCTCCCCCGAAGTAATCGACTCGATCGTGAAGTCAGCATTGAGCATGTACGACGACAATTACGGTGGCTTTGGAAATGCTCCAAAGTTTCCCCACCCCGCGGTTCTCGATCTTTTAATTGATCGATATGAGAAATCTGGCGACGAGCGACTTCGCGAAGTTTTTGTGACAACGCTCGAAAATATGGCAAGAGGCGGAGTTTACGACCAACTGGCCGGCGGATTTCATCGCTACTCCGTTGACGAGCGCTGGATTGTGCCGCACTTCGAAAAGATGTGCTACGACAATTCAGAGTTGTTGAAGAATTATGTGCACGGATATCAGGCGACAGGTTCGGACTTTTTTCAGACGGTAGCTCTCGACATCATTCGCTGGATGGATGAATGGTTAAGCGACCAGGAGAAGGGCGGATTCTACGCTTCGCAAGACGCCGATTATTCGATGGATGATGACGGAGACTATTTCACCTGGTCGGTCGAGGAAACAGATGCTGTCCTCACCGAAGAAGAATCCGCAGTAGTAAAGGTTCATTACGACATTAATGAAGTGGGCGAAATGCACCACAATCCCGCGAAGAATGTGCTTTACGTGCGAGCTTCTCTGGAAGAAATATCCAGACGGGTAAAGTTACCGTTGGAGCGTGTTAAGAAACTGATTCAGTCGGCGAAAGAAAAAATGTATGCGGCACGACTAAAGCGTCCAACGCCTTATATCGACAAGACGATTTACGTCGGATGGAATGCGCTATGCATTTCTGCCTACCTGGAGGCAGCAAAAGTATTCAATCTCGACTCCGCCAGGCAATTCGCTCTTCGTTCACTGGATCGTACTCTGTCTGCGGGTTGGAGCGACGAAACAGGCCTCTTGCATGTGATTGCTTACTCGGATGCGGAAGCAACTGGCAAGCATGTTTCTGGCTTGCTGGACGACTATGCATTCACCGCCATTGCGTGCCTCGATGCCTACGAGGCGACTTCAGACCTAAGCTATTTCAACTTCGCCGTCGGAATCGCCGACCACATGGTGGATCATTTTTTCGACGGAGACTCGGGGGGATTTTTCGACACGGAAAAAACTTCATCCGAACCCGGGCGATTGATCGGAGTGCTTGGATCGCGTCGCAAACCCTTTCAGGACTCCCCTACACCGGCCGGCAATTCGGTTGCCGCCATTGCGTTAGTGCGGCTTTACGGCTATACCAATCGTCCCGACTATAAAGATAAAGCCAGGCGTACATTGGATGTGCTCGGTGGACTTGCCGGACAGTACGGAATCTTCGCCGCGACATACGCCATTGCAGGGGTCCATTTCTCCGAGCCGCACACGCAAATTGTGATTCTTGGCGATGACGCCGAAGCGAAGAAGCTTTATAAACCTGCGCTTGCAAATTTTAGACTTGCAAAATCGGTTTTGAAATTGGAAAGAAGCAAGGCGGTCAAGGAAAATCTGCCTCCTTCTTTGGCCGATACAATTCCGCGGTTGCCGGCCATCCGAGACGGAAAGAGCATGGCGGTCCTTTGTACAGACTTCACTTGCCTGCCACCGATTTTTGATCGCGAAGAACTAACCCAGGCCCTTAAGAATTTGACGCCAAGTCCTAAGTCTGCCCCGTAAAACAAAAAAGGCCGACATTTGCGGATCGCAATTGTCGGCCACAGGCCGTTTAGGGCGGCCTAGAATTCGGTTAAGTTACTTTACGTGTGGGCAAGGCCTGTGTGGGTTACACAGAGCCGGTGGCTCACCGTCTGGAGCCGGTACAATCGGGGCGGCAAGCGCCTCGAACGCACAAGCTAAACCTGCCACCAGGATTAACATCCTGACCGCGTGTTTCATTGTATTGTTTCTCCTATGCGGATCCCCTGGGAGCGGGAACCCCTATGGGCAGGAATTATATAAGGGGTGTCAAGAAATAGATTGTTCGGCCACAACGCGTCGTAGACGCATGAAAAGCATCGCTTTAACCTTTGGCTGGTGGAATGATGAATGGCAACGGGTTAACCCTAGAGTTAATAAAAACCGCTGGAACAATCCCCGGGAATCCCCGACTGTCAATCTACTTTGGAAGCTAGTAGCGCTGTGGCTTCCGATTTTCCGGAAAATAAATCGTCCATCCGCGTGTTCGAGCCACTTCTTCGAGGTCCGGATTCGGATTTATCGCGTATGGGTTGCGCGCCATTTGCAACATGTCAAGATCCCAACGCGAATTTCCAAACACCGCGTCGGGGATGCGCTTGATCACTTCGCGAATTGCTTGTGGCTTTCCGGAGCCGGAAGGCACGCGCACCAGCCGATCAGTAATTGTTCCTTCGTCGATTTGTACGGATGCCGCTAAAATATTACTCTCCGGGATGCGAAAATATTTCACCGCAGCTTGAATGACCCATTCATTTGTGGACGAGACTGCCCAAATCTCACAACCAGTTTTTTGGAGTCGTTCGACCAACTCAAGCATTGCGGGAAAAATCCGGCCCACAAACTTTTCCTGAAAAAACTGCGCAGCCAAATGCTGCAATTCGGCTTCCAGCATTCCATTGTGCATCGTCACCATTTCGCCGCACATGTCGTCTTCACTGACCTTCCCGGCTTTGTAATCCGCATAACGCGACCGGGCCCATTCCGCAGTTTTGTTTGAAACTACTCCGCGTTTGATCTCCCAATCGAAAAACCCCTCTCCTGCGTCACCATCCCATAACGTGCCATCGCAGTCGAAAGCTGCGAGCTTGGGATGCTCACGCATCACAGCTTCAATGAACTGCTGGGGTTTGTTCGATGGGGTTGTAAGCAAAATATATTTCCGAGCCTGATGCGAGTCTCTCTTTTTTATTTCTCCGGCAGTTCGCCGTTTAGCAGCCTTCCCAAGTCTTTGGCTGCAACGCGCAACCCGACGTAAAAGGTTCCGAATAGCGCATACACCGCGCTCACGTGATCAAAACGCATCTCGTAGATTAACTTTTTGAAAACGATCGGATCATCAGCAAACAAATCCACTCCCCATTCCCAATCGTCGAACCCAATCGATCCAGTGATGATCTGTTTCACCTCGCCGGCATAGCGCCTGCCTACCAAGCCGTGATCATTCATCTGCCTCGCGCGTTCTTCGATGGGAAGCGAATACCAGTTTTGTTGCTCGCCGCGACGGCGATCCATGGGATAAAAGCAAATGTAACGGTGTTGCGGGAGGTCAGGAAACAACCTCGACTTCATGGCTTCTCTTTGACGGTCAAGAGTTTCGCCGATTGACAGCTTCCATTCTTTCGAATGCGCTTCGACGCCTCGCTCCGACAATTCTCTGTAAGCCTTAATGGTGGATTCATAGAGTCCCAACTCAATAACCGACAAATAAGAGGTCGCCGGTTCCAGGTAGTCGCTCAATTGCAACTGGGCCAATTGCAACTCCGCCCGATTCAACTCATCGAATGACCGACGAAAATGTACGAGCATCAAATCGCCTTTGTGCCCGAGAAGTGAGTACGCAGCTGACTCCCCTGCGGGGCTGTGCTCGACTTTCGATAACCACTCGGTAGCTTGCGCGATAATCTGTGTCTTATGCCGCGCATCGACCTGCCGCCATGCCGTCCAGCGGATGCGCATCATCTGATGCAGTACGCTGTAGCCCTCAATGGTTAACGGGACCGCCGGAATTTGTTCCATCAAATGTGGGGTCGTACGGGAATCTGACATTAAAGCAATGATTATAGAGAGTTGGCGACGACTTACGAAATGTTCGACGGATGCGGATAAAATGGGCAATAGAGAAATAATGAAGAAATAAAGATGAAGCCATCGCTTCTAAGCCGCAGGTTGCCGATAGCCATGTTAACGATTGGCCTTGGTGGGGCAGTTTATAGCGTCATCGAATGGATTCGTGGCCCAGCTTCCAATTCAGTAAAGTATGAAATCCTCCTAGTAATGTGGCTGGCACTTGGAATTGGCTGGGGATCTCGTCTGCTTCCGGATGGAGCGGTCAAGCGTCGCGAAGCCGCAAAGCCATCGTCCACAGCCGAGAGCCGGGACCATAAAGCCCGCGAATAGACCTGTCGTTTCCTCAACGTGATTGTGATTTGTTTTGCAGGTAATTCGTCCTCGAAACTCCCGTAACCAACGGTAACCGGCAAAATGGCTCCTACGTAACTTCCACAAAATAATTTGTGAATTATTCTTAATGTTGTGGATTACAATTGCCGCCTGTTTCTCATCTTAATATGGGTAGTAAGAGCTACTTCGTGAAACGAATAGATTACAAGCCGATAAGCATTCTGGTGCTGCTCGCAGTTGCGGTATGCGGGCAGGCATTCGGATTGCGTCGCTACGTCGCTCCGCAACATAGACGACGCGTGCATCATTCCCGTCTGCACAGAATACTTTGGAATCCCTTATTTCGGCCCTCGCACGATTCGCTGTTGCGGCAAAATGAGGAAATTGACCGCCTCGATCTGCCTCGCATTCAGGACGATCAAGAACTCCAGGAACTGGTAGCAAGTGACGAGTTGGTTCCGATCGTTCCCGGCCAGACGCTCCGCATCGATCCAAGACTTGACCCCGACCGGCGCTACTGCCGCCCGTGGACGCGCGATTTTCTTGCAGATGTCAGTTCCGATTACTACAAGGAATTTCACGACCAGATTCAGGTGAACTCGGCAGTGCGCACGGTGCTGGTTCAGAAGAAACTTCGCCGGCACAATCGTAATGCCGCACCCGAGACTGGAGAAACTGCGTCTTCGCACCTGGCTGGAATTACGGTGGATATTCAGCGTCGCGGCATGAGCCGTCAGCAGATTAAGTGGATGGAGCAATATATGGTTCCGCTGAAGGACCTCGGGTTGGTTGAACCGGAAGAAGAGCGTCATCAGTGGGTATTTCATGTGATGGTTTCAGAACGTTATACGGACTTCCGTGACTCGAAGATGCTGGCCGAGCAGGACAAGAAGGTAGACGCCGGGTCAGAAGTAGAGCGACTTCCGGACGCTATTCCGGAGGAGTAAGACGAAGTCCGCAATTCTTCCTCTACAATTTCCCGGATGATCGTTCTAATGGCTGGTCTGCCTGCATCGGGCAAGAGCACTCTATGCCGAAGCTTGGCCGCGCGGCTCTCAGGCACCGTATTGGACAAAGACAAGCTGCGTTCCGCGCTTTTTGAAGAACGTGATATTGAATACTCAACCGCGCAAGATGACCTCTGTGTAGGCATTCTTCTAGAGGCTGCGGCGTTCATTTTAGAAGAAGATTCTTCCCGGTTTGTCTTTCTGGACGGACGGCCATTTTCGCGCACCTATCAAATCGAATCCGTTCTCAAGGTTGCGGCTGAGCTAAAACAAGAATGGCGAATTCTCCAATGCGTATGTAAAGAGGAAACTGCGCGAAAGCGCCTTTCTGAGCATCAAGCCTCGGGTGAACATCCTGCAGCTAACCGGAATTACGAGTTGTACGAGCGGGTCAAGCAGCAATTTGAAGAGATCAAATTACCAAAAGTGATTATAGATACAGACCAGCCACTCGACGCTTGCGTTGAGCTTGGGCTGAAAGCAATAAGTCGGAATAGCTAGGCAAATCGGGAGGGCCCGACTTCCAGTCGGGACCGTAGCCAGGTTTGAGACGAGTTTCGGCACGGCTGAAAGTCGTGCCCTCCCATCAACGGATGGAGTTTTTTCCCTGGCCTGCGCAGCCTCATCAAGTCCCTCAAACCCTGTAACGAGTGCTACCGCGCTGTTAGTATTTCCACGGAGATGTCGTAGAATTATTGGCTTAAACAAATGCCTATCGCAGTCCAAAGTTTGTTTATTCAGTTTGCACTCACAACGGGAGGGTTCTGATCAATGCGCAAGGTTTCAGTGGTTTTCGTTTTCATTTCACTTCTTTCATTTTTCTGCTGGTCGCAGACAGAGGCTCCCAAGGCGGCGCCTGCAAAGAAACCAGCCACTCACCCTACCGCAGAGCCGACTGCCGTAATTGACACGACGGCAGGAAAACTGACTTGCATCCTATTTCCTGATAAGGCTCCGATCGGGGTAGCCAACTTTGTCGGCCTCTCAAAGGGCTCAAAAGTGTGGACCGATCCCGTGAGCGGAAAGAAGAAGACCGGCGTTCCTCTTTATAACGGCACAATTTTTCATCGGGTAATCCCCGAATTCATGATTCAAGGCGGCGATCCGAAAGGTGATGGCACGGGCGACCCGGGATACAAATTCAAGAACGAACCTTCTCCGGACCTGCTTTTCGACCGGCCCGGGCGCCTTGCCTACGCTAACGCCGGACCCGATACGAATGGCTCTCAATTCTTCGTCACCGAAGTCCCGTATCCCAGTCTCAACGGCGGATATACCATCTTTGGACAATGCGACGATGCCAGCGTCGAACTGGTGAAGCAGATCTCGCGCGCGCCGCGGGATTCCAACGATCGTCCGAGTCAACCAGTGAAGATCACCCACATCACGATTAGCGGTAGTCCGGTCGCGCACAAGCCTTCAGCGGCAAATCCGGTGAGCAAGAAGACATCGTCGCCGAGCACAACAAATTCTCAGTAGAAAATCAGCAAGACGAAAGGATTGAATGACTCGTCAACCCGGTACATACGCCGTTTTCGATACCTCGGAGGGCAAGATCGTTTGTCGCCTTTTTGAAAAGGAAGCCCCCAAAACAGTTGCTAATTTTGTCGACCTCGCGGAAGGCAAACGCGAATGGACGCATCCCACAAGCCGCAAGAAGAGCAAAGATCGTCTGTATGACGGAACCATATTTCATCGCGTGATTCCAGATTTTATGATTCAAGGAGGAGATCCCGCTGGCACCGGCTTCGGCGGTCCTGGATATCAGTTCGAGGACGAGACTAAAGGCTCTCCTCACAAATTCGATAAGCCGGGCAAGCTGGCAATGGCCAACGCCGGTCCCAACACCAACGGGTCTCAGTTCTTTATCACGCTCGCGCCAACCGAATGGCTCACCGGCAAACACACAATTTTTGGAGAAGTGGTGGAAGGCCAAAACGTGGCCGAGAAAATCGTAGGCATCCCGCGAAACAAGCAGGACAAGCCGATGAAGGATATCACCGTGAAGTCGGTCGTGATCGAGAAGGTGTAAGGGATTCGCTAGCGGGCCGCTTCCCAGTCATGCCAATCGCTGATCGGGCCGACGATGTCTCACCCACAATTTTCATCGTTCCCGCCATGCTGCCCAGCCGTCTCTTCCTGCGTTGTTTCGGGCGGGCGGGACAACTTCCGCCACGGGCTTGCCGAAGCGCGTGACACGCACCGGTACGCGGGTTTTGCGGACCTGTTCGAGGATCGCAAGGCAGTTGGCCCTGAACTCGGATATGGCAACTTCCTTCACAGGTTTTATTGTATGCCATCGTCAATGACCAATGGACAATGCATTGTGGTTGGAAAAGAGCGCGATCAATGGGTGAGATCGGGAGGGCACGACTTCGAGTCGTGCCGTAACCGTCGGATTGAGTTAACGGCACGGCTGGAAGCCGTGCCCTCCCGTATTCTGAGGGGAGCTGTTCCAGTTTTGGTTAGGCAACCTGCAAAGGGCCGGGCGTTAGCCGTGCCGGGCATGGGTCCAGGTCGAATCCTGAGTGTGCGGATGAATAGGGATATTCCTGGGCTGTGAGGGTCATTCGTGCTTTCACCGGGTTCAAACGTGTGTACGCGACGTGATGTAAATAGTCGTTTGCGTCCCGAATGCGGTGGTCGATATAACCGCGTTCCCAGATCTCACAGTTCAGCCCGAGTTCCTTCTTCACTCGATGCGAAAATCCCCCTTTGATGAACTGAATTGCTTTCTCCACGCTGATCTCCGTCGGTGTCATGATCAAATGAAAATGATCGGGCATCACAACAAATTCGTGGATCAGGAATTTTCTTTCGCCGCGATAGTGATAAAGCGTTTCGATGAATAGCAGGGCTATGCGGTCTCCTTGAAAGAGTGCTCTCTTACGCCAAGTAGTAGCAGTTACAAAATGCGTATCCGACCCGAAAGAAGTGTGATCGCGAGGAGGTTTGGACATTACGGACTCCGGGAGGGCACGGCCTTGGCCGTGCCGTACATCAAACTTAGCTACTTTACGGCACGGCTGGAAGCCGTGCCCTCCCGTTTGTATCGCACGCGGACAATGTAGGTCTGTGACGGATAAACATCGGCCTGCTCAAGAGCTTTGTATAGAATGGCGGTCGGTCGTGATTGAGAGAATATGAGGCACGGTTGGTACAGGCTATTCTATGAGCGTCTTTAGCGGCGACCCTTCCGAGCGGCAGCAGCTCGATTGGCAGCTATTCCAGAATGGAGCGGTTGCGCTCTATTTCAGCACTGACGTGCTCTCGGAGGATCTGCTATGGCTTCGCGATCATGGCTACGAGCCGCACGAGTTTGATTGCGAGCAGTGGACATCCCCAGAACTTGTCCACAGCGACTTCAAACGGGTTCTGAAATTCCCTGAGTATTACGGGAACAACCTCGATGCCTTGAATGATTGCCTCTCTGATCTGGCTATTCCTTCCGAGAGCGGTACCGCACTTGTCTTTCATCGCTATGACTCATATGCCAGAGCACAACTGGAGCAATGCGCTTGGCTTCAAATCGAACGTACGCTGAATTGATTCTAGATATTGTCGCGTCCACCTCGCGATTCTTTCTCCTGACGGGAAGGCGACTCATCGTAATGGTTTAAAGCAACGACCCCAGAATTCAATTCGAAAGGCTTGGATGTACCCATGCAGTTTGGAATCCGCGAGAGTGGCTCGATAAAAAACTCGGGCTTTAGCCTTCATCGCTACCCTATACTCCGATCACTCCCACCAATTCCTTCACCGACGCGGCGCTCTTTTCCACTCCAGCTTTTTCTTCCGGAGTCAGTTTGATCTCGATGATCTGCTCGATGCCTTTCGATCCTAACTTTACCGGAACGCCAACGAACAAGCCCTTGATACCGTATTCGCCGTCCAGATAGGCCGCGCAGGGCAGAATTTTCTTTTTGTCTTTCAGAACCGCTTCGACCATCTCCGTTACGGCCGCCGATGGCGCGTAATAGGCGCTGCCGGTTTTAAGATATTTCACAATTTCGGCTCCGCCATCGCGGGTGCGCTGAACTAATCTTTCGATGGTTGCGGCATCCATCAATTCGGTAATTGGAATTCCCGCTACGGTTGAATAACGCGGCAACGGGACCATGGTGTCGCCGTGTCCTCCGAGCACGAACGCAGTTACGTTCTCAACGCTGACTTTTAATTCGTCCGCAATGAAGGCGCGAAAGCGCGCCGAATCGAGCACTCCCGCCATGCCAATCACTCGCTCTCGCGGAAAGCCACTCATTTTGTACGCGGCCTGCGCCATTGCATCCAGCGGGTTCGACACTACAATCAAAATGCACTTCGGAGAATGTTGCACCGCTTTGCTGACAACATCTTTCATAATCTTGTGATTGGTGTTCAGAAGATCATCGCGGCTCATCCCCGGCTTACGCGGAATACCAGCGGTAATCACGACGATGTCAGAATTGGCGGTATCGGCGTAATCATTGGTCCCGGTCACATGGCAGTCGCGTTTCTCGATCGGCATCGCCTCGAGGAGATCGAGAGCTTTTCCTTGCGGAATGCCCTCAATAATGTCGATCAGGACGACATCCGCCAATTCCTTTGAGGCGATCCAATGAGCCGCCGTAGCTCCAACATTTCCCGAACCCACAATCGAAACTTTCTTACGCATGAATGCCCTTCCCTGAATTTATTGATTTATTTGGCTTAAAAGCACATCCATGCTACACGAAACAAAGTACCCAGAATCAGCACGGTAATCGGGCAGCCCCAAAAAGCCGTGAGATATGGTAACGTTGACATTGCCCCATATGTCCCTTAGCATCAATCACTTGGTAAAGTATTGCGCCGCCGGGAGACGCCTGTGATCAAGCTGGACATCATCAACGAAGTGGTGAACAAGACCGGAATCACCAAAACCAAAGCGGAACTGGCGGTCGAAACTGTCTTCGAGAGCATGAAGCGTTCGTTGACAAAAGGCGACCGCATCGAGCTGCGCGGATTCGGAGTATTTAACGTACGTCCGCGAAAAACTGGCATCGGTCGCAATCCTCGCACTGGCGCAGAAGTCTCTATACCTCCTGGCAAGGCCGTGCGCTTTAAGCCCGGTAAGGAGTTACAGTCCATAGATTAACTTGCGGTATCTTGCGGCCTGCCCCACCTACCTTTAAGTGCTGCGACCGGAATTCTCGATGTCTGATTCCCTCTCTCCAATCTCTGGAACACCAGTTTCCTCCACTGCTGAGTTTTACCGTCCCATGCCGGTGTATGTTGGAGAGCAGCGACGACGTCATTACTGGCTGCACATCCTTTTGTTTCTAGTTACGATTTTCACCACGCTGGTTGTGGGCGCGCGCATGGAATCTAACTTCCTCCATAACCAGTCGGTATTCTCACTCGCTGACGATACGCTTCCTTTCTTTCCTGTCCGTTGGATCCTCGCCGACCCATCGCGGCTACTGATGGGTGTCCCGTTTTCGGCGACATTGATGCTGATTCTTCTTGCACATGAGATGGGACATTATCTCTGCGCCGAATATTACGGCGTCTACGCCACCCTGCCATTTTTTATTCCAGCGCCGACTCTTATCGGAACCTTGGGAGCGTTTATCCGCATCCGCTCGCCCATTCGTTCCAGGTCAGCGCTTTTTGACATTGGGATAGCCGGACCGATCGCGGGATTTCTCGTGGCCTTCGCGGTGCTGCTACTGGCAATGCCTCACTCGAGATTAGTGGCATCCGTGCCAGATTCCGATATTCAATTGGGATTCCCGCTGATATTTCGAATAGCCTGGACGATTCACCCTCTGACAAAGCTGTCCGCCGGTATCGCCTTGCAGCGACTTTATTTCCATCCGGCCGTCATTGCCGCCTGGGTCGGGATGTTTGCCACCGCACTCAACCTTCTTCCCGGCGGCCAATTGGATGGCGGGCACATTGTCTTCTCGATCACGCCGAGGTTGCACGCGTGGATATCGCGCCTGACGATCATCGGCCTGATTCCACTAGCTATCTATTGCTGGGCTGGTTGGATTGTCTGGGCGGTTCTGTTGAGAATCAGCGGCATGCGGCATCCAATGGTCTCTGAGTGGACGGGAATCGGACCGCGCCGACGATGGCTCGCGCTATTCGCCGTTCTCATGCTCATCGTCACATTGACCCCGGCACCGTTCGCTCACAGTTCCCTGCTGGATGTGGTCCGCGACATCATGGGACGCTAGAAGTCGCAAAAATTATAAGGATTGGACGACTGGTGAAGGCTTCGAGGCACAACTGGAGGGAACGGCCTTCAGCCGTGCCGAAACTGCATTTCTTCCTGCTTGCGGCACGACTTGAAAGTCGTGCCGAACTCTGGCTGAGCGGGCTTGCGGCACGACTGGGAGAGGTTGCGGAAAACTCATGCTCCCTCAATATCCTTGAAGGGGCGCACCTTCAGGCGCGCCGTATGTCCTTCGATCTGAACAACGGCGGGGCTGAAAGCCCAGCCCCTTCAAAGCATTTTCCGGTGGCGGAGAGTTTTTCCGCAGCGTGTGAAGTCGTGCCCTTCCCTGAAATTCTCGTCGGCTGAATCGCAAGGTGAATGCTTTCTCATTTCTTGCGTCTGTGCTCCAATAGCCATTGTCAGCCGCGATGTTGATTTGCATCTGTTCGCCGGATATTTTTCCTTTCACGAACAGCTTCATCGGGTTTCCCTGCCATTCGGTGGCAACGGTGAGCGAAATGTTGTCGCCATCCAGCTTGCCGTCGACGATTGGCTTTTCCTTTCCATCGATGCCCAGCATGGTGCCGGTGACAGTGTTGTCATCAGATTTCAAAGTTAAGACTGCTTCCCGTCTCCACTTTGCATGGGCCCCCTCCACTTTCCCGTAATGTCGGCGCCAAAAAGAAATGATGGAAGCATCAGGGCCAGGAACAGGGTCGACGTCCAGCGAGAAATTCGCATACTTTTTCTCCTCATCGAGATTTGTTGAAATCGGAATGCTTTGGGTGCGTCATCTATCGGAACACTGATAGATTGCGACAGGGCAGATAAATGCGCCAGTAGGGAACATCACTTCGGAGGACTGACAAATGTCAGATGGATTTGCCGCGGTGAGCGGAGCGAAACCGGCTTCGGACCAAACCAGCGATACCCAGAAGACCGGTGGCCAGCAACAACAAGGTTCCAGGTTCTGGTGTCGCGGCAAGATCAGTGGTGCCAGTTACAGGATTATGGCCGACCCGCGAAATCGTGAATGTACCGGAAAGGCCTTGGCCAGTGTACATTTTCCCAATCACGTCTCCGACCAACTGCCAAGTGCGGCCGTCGGAAACGTAAATTGTCTTGCCCTTTGCATTGAGTTCCTGGCTGTAATCATGAGTTACGGTTAGCGTCTCAGAACTGAAAGTTCCATTGAAAATTACCCCGTGCGGAATCGAGCCTTTTAAAGTGTTAACGATACTTATGGTGCCGGGGCCGTAGCTATAAGTATCAGTTATGCTTCCACCTGCTTTACTGCCCGCTGTCGTGGAATTCAAAAGCTGCGAGCCCGTCAGTTTCAACAAGCCAAGTTTCTCGCCCGAACTAGCCGTCATATGGAGGCTGGGACCACTGATGCTTACAATCTTCGATCCAGTTAGCTGCAACGCTCCCCCAAACTTCAACGAATGCGACAGGTTCAGGGACCCTCCGGACTCGTCGAATGTATAGGTCGTTGCGAAGGCAGAAACGGAGAGCGCGAAGAGGGACAGGGAAAGTAGACGGAATATTTTCACCGGGGGCTCTCTGAGGAAGAATTTAGATGGCTAGCATAACCTGCAGGTTAGTTACCAAAGTAATTTACTAGATGCCCCTATGGAATCAGTCTCTTGCAGTATCGAAGCAAAGTTCTTAGCAACTGATGTGCAATAACTTTCGCTTTTGCACACAATTTGTGCGCTTTAATGATTGGCAATGGCTGACGCAGTCTCGATTGGCGGTTCTCCACCGGCGGAACTTTGAGCGACAATAAGCCTTCGAGCCTCTACCCGAATTCTCGGTAAGTTAAGTCCGAAAAGCACCGCGCCTCCAACACAGGCAACCGATCCCATCGATATCGTGAGCGGAGCACCGATGCGGTCTGCTAATGCGCCTCCTAACAAGGCTCCGAAAGGCGCCATGCCCATAAACATCATGGAGTACACCGCCATCACCCGTCCGCGCAGTCGATCTGGGACCATCGCCTGGATCAAGGTATTGGAAGACGACATCTGTAGCATCA
>Ga0210403_10001161_pt1 | contig 25576 bp, 17 predicted proteins | sample IncBWC19MmetaG_FD_150863 | JGI IMG/M metagenome (GOLD analysis project Ga0210403, IMG submission 150863) | Forest soil microbial communities from Barre Woods Harvard Forest LTER site, Petersham, Massachusetts, United States - Inc-BW-C-19-M | ecosystem: Environmental > Terrestrial > Soil >... | reverse complement strand
CTATCGGCGTCATAAGCGATTGATCAATTGGGATTCTGTGGGGTCAATGTTCGGCGCCGTTTCACAGCAGCCTGTAGATAGCCATGCCTTGTCAACGCGCCGCGTCGGGAAGAAGCGCGCTAATTTTTTTTTGGTGCCCGACGAAACATTTTCCCAATTTCGGGGAACACTTGCTGCTGAGGCACATGGTGAAAGTTTCGTCGTTCGTGCACGAGGTGCGCACCGAAATTAGTCAGGCGTGCAGCGAGATGGCCGACCGGAACGGTGAGCTGCCATTGAGTGAGCAGGGGTGACGAATGTGTGGACGATGGGACTGCCGCAAGCCCTGATCTGGATCGCACTGGTCACGGTCGTCCGCCCAGTACCCGACATAGCTGGAACAAAATAGGGCTCGCTTTGTGCCACCAAAGGCCTACCGTCGCTACATTATCGGCAGTCTTCCTAGGCGCCGCTGACTGAGAGTTCTTTGCGCTCCCGCCTCTTGGCGGGGACGAAAGACATGGTCCGGCACCGCCGAGATTGTAGATAACATTGAGGAGCTACGCCCTAAGCGGCACAACGTTGGTCTTTGTGCCGACCGGCGGGCTCTCACAATAGACCGCCCAGTCGGCCATCAGCCGGCGCCGCTTCTCACGCATATCGCCGCGGCGGTAGGCCGCTTCGACCTTGTCCGAGACGGTGTGCGCGAGTGCCATCTCGGACATCTCGTTGGGATAGCCTGTCTGCTCGGAGCACCAATCTTTAAAGGTCGATCGGAAGCCGTGAACGGTCACATCTTCGCCGAAGCCCATTCCCTGAAGCAGCTTGAGCATCGCGATGTGGGATAGTGGTGAGCCATCGCCATGGGCGAACAGATATTCGGTGTCTTGCGGCAGGTCGTCCAGGATCGCCAGCGCGCGGTCGGACAGCGGCACGACGTGGTCGCGCTTCCTGCGGCCTCGTCGCCCCTTCAGCCGGCCGGCCGGCACAGTCCAGATGCCGTCCCCGCGATCGATCTCGGTCCGTACGGCGCCGATCGTGTCGCCAGTCCTGGCCGCGGTCAGGATCGTGTATTCGAGCGCGCGGGCGCTCAGACTGTTCTGTCGGCGCAACTCGGCCATGAACCACGGCAGGTCCGCATAGGGCAACGCCGTGTGGTGCTCGACCGGCGCAACTGTCAATCGCTCCGGCAGCAGCTTGTCGAGAAGCCCTTTCCAGCGGGCCGAGTTCTCGCCGTCTCGTAACTTCTTGGCATAGGCCCAATCCAGCACGTTCTCGATCCTGCCGCGCACACGGCTTGCCGTTTCCGTCCTTGCGATCCAGAAGGTCGGGCTATCCGGGTCCTTCTTGTCGATCGGCTGTTTCAGGACTCTCAGCACGAGGTCGGTGGTGATGCCACCGACCGGCAGCTTGCCGATGATGGGATAGACCCAGGTCTCGAGGGTCGACGTCCACTGGTCGGCGTGCTTCGCGTTCTTCCAGCCGGCGCGGTGGTCGCGGATGTAGTCCTTGGCGCACTGCTCGAACAGCACCGTCTGTGCCTTTGCGAGCGCGGCGGCCGCCTCCCGGGTTTTCCGGGCCGCGAGGGGATCGATGCCCTGGTCGAGCAGCTGACGCTGCTGGCGGGCCCGGTCACGCGCCTCGGCGAGCGTCCAGGTGTCGAGAGAGCCCAAGCCCATCTCGCGCGCGAGCGGTTTCCCTGCCTTGCTGATGTGACCCTTGAACCGATATCGGAAGATCCAGGACTTCGCGATCTTTTTCCCGCCATCGCCGGTGACCTGGAGATAAAGCCCGCCGCCATCGCCGTACATGCCGGGCGTTTTGGCCTTGGTAACTTGAAGCGCCGTCAGCTTTCCGCTTGCCATCGTACCCGCTCCCTTACCCACATCTGAGTGACGAATTTACGCGAATGGTGCCGAACGCGCAAGAACGACCGAATCCGAGAAGCGAGCTATTCACAGGCACTTTTTGAACGATAGCGAATAGGGCCGAACAGATGCGGGTCGGAGAAGATTTCCGCCGCCGCCGCTTCCGTGGAGGCAACAAAACCACTGCCGTCCGGGCCCCGGACGGCAGGGACATTGCTATTTTCGGCGACACCTCGACACCGGCCCGGCCAGCGACCATTTTCCGTTGTGCGCCATAGCCTTACAGGCGGTTCCTCCGCCCGCGCAGAAGGGTTTTTGTGATGCAACGGGTCCGTTCATTGCTGCGTGCGACACCAGGCCGGATCAGCCGCCGGTTCGCGCAGTTCGTCGCCATCGCGGCCGCTAGCCTGCCGGACGCCGGCGCCTGAGACGCGCTACGCCGCCTGCCGGTGCATGTCGCGGAACAGGCGCGGCGCGATTCCAAAGTGGCGTTCAAACGCGCGGTTGAGCCGGATCGGCGTCAGCCCCACTCTTGCGGCGACGGCCTTCAACGGCATCTCTTCAGAGATCAAGGTTCGCGCAGCTTCCAGCCGCACCATCTCGACGAACTGCGCCGGCGGCGAACCGACGGCGGCCGAGAAGCGGCGATAGAAGCTGCGCTCGGTGAGCCCCGTGCGGGCCGCGAGCGAGGGCACGTCGAGAGCCTCGTCGAGATGGTTCTGCATCCAGGCAATCAGGCCGGCGAACGGGCTTTCCGCCTTGATCTGCGCATCCAGGAGCGGACTGAATTGCGACTGATAGCCGGGACGGCGGGCGTAGAGCACGAGCCGCCGCGCCACCGCATTCGCGATCTCCGCCCCGCAATCTTCCTCCACCATCGCCAGCGCCATGTCGATGCCGGTGGTCACGCCTGCGGAAGTCCAGACGCGGCCATCGACCACGTAGAGCGCGGCGGGATCGACGCTGAGATCGGGATAGCGCGCGGCGAGCGCAGCACAGGCTTCCCAATGGGTGGCGACTTTCTTTTTCCCGAGCAGCCCCAGCGCCGCCAGCACGAACGTGCCCGAGCAGACCGATCCAAATCGCCGCGCTTTCGCGGCGAGCTTCGGCAACGCGCGGTGGACCGCGGGCAGGGCGATCACGGCGCGCAGTGCAGCTTCCTCCGCGCCGGCAACCAGCAGCGTGTCGATCGACGGCGCGCGAAATTGCGCGAGCGCGCGCGTCGAAAGCGTCACGCCGCTGTTGCTTGCGACCATGCCACCCTGCGGCGAAAGCACTGCGATCTCGTAGCCGCCATGCCGAAGCATGTGGCTTGCGCCGGCAAACACCGCCGCGGGGCCGGTGACATCGAGCAGCTGGAAGCCGTCATAGGCGACGAGCGCCACGGTGCGGATTTTGGTCATTGGCAGAAAATAGCAGATATTTGTCATTTCTGACAATACCGCCGCGGGCTAGCGTTTGCCCCATCACAGGGAGCAAACCCATGCGGCTTTCCATCATCATCTTCGACGGCTTCACCACGCTGGACGCGATCGGCGGCTACGAGGTGCTTTCACGCCTGCCTGGCATGGAGACCGAGTTCGTGGCGGTCCAGCGCGGCGTCATCGCCGCGGACACGCGGCGGCTCGGGCTGGTCGCCTGGCGCGACTTCGCCGAGGTCAGTTCGACCGACATTCTCTATGTGCCCGGCGGGCCCGGCGCATTCCCGCTGGAGCAGGATCAAGCCTTCCTCGACAAGATCCGCGCGCTGGATGCAACCTCGCAATGGACCATCGGCATTTGCAACGGCGTCGGGCTGCTTGCGGCGGCAGGGCTGCTGACGGGCAGGAAGGCGACGACCAATTGGTTCTATCAGGAGCGGCTGAAAGCCTATGGCGCCGAGTTCGTCGCCGAGCGCTATCACCGTGACGGCAAATATGTCACCGGCGCTGGCGTATCGGCCAGCATCGATACCGGCCTGTTCGTGGCCTCGCTGCTCGCGGGCGAGCAGGTCGCGAAAACGCTGCAACTCGGCATCGAATATTACCCGGCGCCGCCATTTCCGGAGAAGGGCCCGCAGGAGGTCGCCCCGGAAATCCAGGAACGGATCCGCCGCTTCGAAAGCAGCGGCGCCACGGCACAGATGAAGCTCACGGCGCCATTCAAGAATTTGATCGCGATCGAGCCGGCCTGACGGTGCGGGTTCCCTGCGGTTCCCGGCAACGGCGGAAGCCGGCTGCGTGCAGATTGGTGCAGACGGCCTCCACGGCGAGGGATAAGGTGCCCCGATAAAAAATAAGTGCCGGGAGGGAACCATGTCACGATATATCGTCCAGTTCATGAAGGACGTGCTCGGCGGCAATGGCCGGGAGATCGAAATCTGCCAGCGCTCGCTCGAGGTTGACGCGTTGAGCGAAGATCAGGCCACGGAATTGGCGAAGCAGAAGTTCTGCGAGACCGAACGGCTTCGCGAGTGGTCGCTGCATGCCGACCGCATCAGGACGGATCTCGCCGCCTAGCTTTTCAGCGGCACCAATTTTAGCGTGAAGCGCGCGCCGCGGGGATCGCGGTTTTCCACCGTGATCACGGCCGAATGCAACTCGGCGATCCGCTGCACGATCGAAAGCCCGAGCCCGGTCGAGCCCTGCTTGCGGCGATCGCGCCGCCAGAAGCGGCGGAAGATGAATTGGCGTTCGTCTTCTCCGATGCCGGGTCCGCGGTCGAGCACGCTGACGGTGCCGTTGTCTTCCACGACGAACTCGACGGTAGAGCCGGCCTCGGTGTGATTGATCGCGTTTTCGGCGAGGTTGCGGATGGCGCGGCCAAGCATCTCCGGATTGCCCTTGACCCAGACCGGTTCGTTCACGCCCGAGAGCGCGACGTCCTTGCCCTGCGCGAGCGCGAGCGGCGCCACGAACTCGGCGACCCCCGCGGCGACCGATTGCAGGTCGGCCTTTTCATCAGGTCCCACCACGACGGCGTCCAGCTCGGCAATGTCCAGGAGCTGGCCGACGATATGCGCCATGCCATCGACATTGTGGCGGAGGGCCGTCCGCATGTCTGCATCTTCGAGGAGATCGATGCGTGTGCGCAGCACAGCCAGCGGCGTCCGCAATTCATGCGCCGCATCGGCGGTGAAATCGCGCTGGATTCGAAATCCCTCCTCGAGCCGGTCGAGGCCCTGGTTGACCGCGGAGACGAGCGGGCGGACCTCCTGCGGAATCTCGTCAGTCGGCAGCCGCACACCCGGGCGCGCAGGTCCGATGCCTTCGGCGATTTCGCTCGCTTCCCGCAGCGGGCGCAGGGCGCGGTTGAAGATCGCGATATCTGCGATCAAGAGCACCAGCAGGATCGGCAGCGTGATCCAGCCAACGTCCCTGTAGAAATCGGCGACGATGTCGTCCGTCAGCACGTCGCGATTGGCGAGATCTTCGCCGGTCTGGATCCAGACTGTCTTGTCGCCAACGCTCTTCTCGACGCTGGCGCCCGAGATCGTGGCGTTGCCGTGCCGCTGCTGCAGGTATTTGACGTCGGCCGCGCGGGTGTCGCCGGGAAACAAGGCGGCATGATCCTCGCGCGACGAAAACAGCACCGCGCCGCGATCATCGATCACGGCGTAGGAATAGCGGCCATAGGCCTGCGAATAAAGACCAAGAAGATCGAGGGGCAGGTCGAGTTCGAGGTGACCGTCGGGCGTGGCGCTGAGATGCTCGCCGACCGAGACGGCCTGGTCCTTCATCGCCTTGTTGTGGATGTTGTCGGTCGCATAGCTGAGCAGCCAGGACAGCGCGAGCGACATCAGGATGGAGGTGATCGCAACGACGACGATATGCAGGAATACGATGCGTGAGATGATCGAGGGAAATCTCAGCACGCTATTTTTCCTCCGCGATCAGGTAGCCCACGCCGCGGATGGTGTGCACCTGAACCCGGGCGCCGCGCTCGGAGAGCTGCTTGCGCAGGCGGTGGACATAGACCTCGATCGCGTTCGAGGCGACGTCGCCGGAATGTCCGAAGATGTGGTCCTCGACCTGCTTCTTGGAGACGACGCGGCCCTTGCTGCGCATCAAAAGCTCGAGCACCGCGGTCTCGCGTGCGCTGAGCACCTGGGGCTGGTCGTCGATCGAGGCCTGCCGGTTCTGCGTGTCGAAGGCGAGATTGGCGATGCGCAGGCTCGAGCCGAGCAGTTGGCCCGGACGGCGCAACTGCGCTTCCAGCCGCGCGACCAATTCCTCCAGCGCAAACGGTTTCACCAGATAGTCGTCGGCACCGCTGCGCAAGCCGTGCACGCGATCGTGCAGGCCGCCGCGGGCGGTCAGGACCAGCACCGGAATCGGATTGTCGCGCTGGCGGATCTCGCGCAACAGTTCGAGCCCGTCGCCGTCGGGCAGGCCGAGGTCGAGGATGAGGGCGGCGTAAAACGTCGTGGCAAGCACCGCGCGGGCGTCCTCCACCGTCGACAGCACGTCGCACTCGTAGCCGGCCGTCTTCAGCCCCTTGGCCAGAAGCCCGGCGAGCTCTTCATTGTCTTCGACGATCAGCAATCTCATGAAGTGTCACCCAACCGACACTGCGACTCCAGGCCCAATATGGTCCATGATCAAGTTAAAGCGAATCGACCCGATCGGAAGCCACACGATCGGCGCGCCGCTCGCTTGCGCTCAGGCAGTGTAAGGCCCGTGTAAGCATTAACGAGTCAGCGTGCGGCGTACGGTGTAATCGCAGCATTTGGCGCGCCGAAAGGCAAGATTCTTGCTGCTAATCCGGCGGCGAATCGGCGCCTGAGAGTCGCTTGGACACGGCCTCATCGCACGGGCTTGGTCCGGTGACACTGCGCTATTGCGGCAGTCCGAAATGACCAATATGACGAGGGGCGAAACCGCTACCGCAAGCATCACACGGGTATCGGCAGCGGCGGGTGCCTGACGCAATGCAAAAAGTTGTCACATGACATTGGGCGCAAACTGGAGCCCACGACGGCTGGCGCTTGCGCTGGTGGCGATCGTATTGGTCGCCGGCGCCGTCACGGCCGCGAGCCGGATATTTGTTCAGCGCGCCAAATCGTCCGAAACCTCGCGCGTCACCAAGGGCGATTCCACGCGCTTCACGCCGACCGATGCGGAATGGGCAAGCCTTGCGTTCGAGCCGGCGGCCGAACAGGTGTTTCGCGCCGAGCACGTCACCGAGGGCAAGATCGCGGTCAACGAAGACAGTTCGACACCGATCTTCTCGCCCTATGCCGGGCGCGTGGTCAAGCTCATGGTCAAGCCGAGCGACGTCGTCCAGCGTGGGCAGCAGTTGTTCGTCATTGAGGCGACCGACGCCGTGCAGGCGCTGAACGATACCATCACGGCGCTGAGCGCGCTGAACAGCGCGCGTTCGAAGCTCAATCTGGCGCAGATCAACGAGAAGCGTCAGAACGATCTCTATGCCGGCAAGGCAGTGCCGCTGAAGGACTGGCAGAACGCGCAGAACGATCTTGTCACCGCGCAGAACGACGTGCGCTCGGCCGAGACCGCGCTGGAGGCGGCTCACAACCGCCTGCGCATTCTGGGACGCTCGGAAGAGCAGATCACCGCCTTTGAGCAGACCCGGCAGATCAGCGCCGACACCCCCATCTATTCGCCGCTCGGCGGCACGGTCGTGCAGCGCAAGGTCGGGCCCGGCCAGTTCATCTCCACCGGCGCCAGCGATCCCGTGTTCGTCATCGGCGACCTCTCGACGGTATGGCTGACCGCCTTTGTGCGCGAGAGCGAGGCTGCGGACGTGCGCATCGGCCAGGACATCGATTTCACGGTGCTGGCGCTGCCGGGCCGTACCTTCAAGGCGAAGATCGACTATGTGGCGGCGGCGATCGATCCGGCCACGAGGCGGCTGATGGTGCGCGCCACCCTCGACAACAAGGACGGCCTGTTCAAGCCGGAGATGTTCGCCAATGCGACGATCTATGCCGGCGACGACCGCAAGTCGCTCGGCGTGCGCAAGCAGGCGCTGATCCATGAAGGCGACCGCGTGCGGCTGTGGGTGGCGCATGACGACAACTCGCTCGAGCTTCGGCAGATCCAGACCGGCCTGATCAACGGCGACTATGTCGAGGTCCGCAACAACCTGAAGCCGGGGGAGAAAGTCGTCGTCAAGGGCAGCCTCTTCATCGACCGGGCGGCTTCCGGCACATGAACCGCGTGTAGAGATCGATGGACCGCCTCGTTTCCTTCGCTGTCGAACGCCGCTTTCTGATGGTCGGCCTGTTCGTGGCCGTCATCATCGGCGGTCTGGTGGCGTTCCGGCAGCTCAACATCGAGGCCTATCCCGATCCGACGCCGCCGATGGTGGATATCGTCACTCAGAGCCCGGGCCTGTCGGCCGAGGAAATCGAGCGTTACATCACGATACCGCTGGAAACCCAGGTTGCGGGCATCAAGAACCTCAACGTCATCCGCACCATCTCGCTCTACGGCCTGTCCGACGTCAAGCTGCAGTTCTCGTTCGACTACACCTATGACCAGGCGCTGCAGCAGGTCTTGAACCGACTTTCACAGCTTACGCCGTTGCTCAACAACGCCCAGCCGCAGATTTCGCCCTTGAGCCCAATAGGCGAGATCTATCGCTACCGGCTGGTCGGCCCGCCCAATTATTCGGTGCTGGATCTGAAGACGCTGCAGGACTGGGTGCTGCAGCGCCGCTTCCGCACCGTGCCCGGGGTGATCGACGTCACGGGGTGGGGCGGCAAGACCAAGACCTATGAGGTGCAGGTCGATTTCAACAAGCTGGTCGCCAATGGGCTGACGCTGCCGCAACTCTTGCAGGCCGTCAGCAATTCCAACATCAATGTCGGCGGCAACACCGTCAATATCGGGCCGCAGTCGGCGGTCGTGCGCGGCGTCGGCTTGATCCGCTCGATCGACGCGCTCGCCAACACCATGATCGCGTCGCCCAACGGCACGCCGGTGCTGGTGAAGGATGTCGCCACCGTCACCGTCGGCTACCAGCCGCGGCTCGGCATCGCCGGCGAGAACAACGACGACGATATCGTGCAGGGTATCGTGCTGATGCGGCGCGGCGAGCAGAGCTCGCCCACGATCGCGCGGGTCGAGGAGCTGGTGGAGCGCATCAACAATTCCACCATCCTGCCGCCGGGCGTGCATATCGAGCGCATCTATGACCGCAAGGACCTGATCGAAACCACGACGCGGACCGTGCTCGAGAACATGGTCGTCGGCATCTGCCTGATCGTGCTGTTGCAGTGGCTCTTCCTCGGTGACCTGCGCAGCGCGCTGATCGTCGGCGCCACCATTCCGTTCGCGCTGTTCTTTGCGGTCATCATTCTGGTGATGCGCGGCGAGTCCGCCAACCTGCTGTCGGTCGGCGCGATCGATTTCGGCCTGATCGTCGACGCCACCGTCATCATGGTGGAGTCGATCTTCCGCCGCCTGTCGCAGACCGAGCGGCTCTCTGAATCCGAGCTAGCGACAATTTCGCCCAACACCGTCACGGACATGAAGCACCATGCCATCCTGACGGCGGCCGCCGACGTTTCGCGCTCGATCTTCTTTGCCGCCGCCATCATCATCGCTGCCTTCATTCCGCTGTTCACGCTGAGCGGGGTCGAGGGCAACATCTTCAGCCCGATGGCGCGCACCTATGCCTATGCACTGGCGGGCGGCCTGCTCGCGACCTTTACGGTATCGCCGGCGCTGAGCGCGATCATTCTGCCGGTGCATATCGAGGAGACCGAGACCTTGATGATGCGGATCCTGCATCGCATCTATGTGCCGGTGCTGCGCCGCTCGCTGGCGAGCCGCCGCGTCGTCCTGGTCGGTGCCGGCGTGCTGATCCTGATGACCGGCATTGGCATCCGCCTCCTTGGCCTCGAATTCCTGCCGAAGCTGGAAGAGGGCAATCTGTGGATTCGTGCCACCCTGCCGCCGACCATCTCGCTGCAGGAGGGCAACGCCTATGTCAACGAGATGCGCAAGCTGATTGCGGCCCGGCCCGAGGTCGAGGCGGTCGTGTCGCAGCACGGCCGTCCCGACGACGGCACGGATGCGGCGGGCTTCTTCAACGCGGAATTCTTCGCACCGCTCAAGCCCGCCAAGCAATGGCCGGGCGGCGAGGACAAGGATGAACTGACCGCGAAATTGCTCGCGCAATTGCAGGAGAAGTTTCCCGGCGTCGAGTTCAACTTCTCGCAATATCTGCAGGACAACGTCTCGGAAGCCGTCTCCGGCGTGAAGGGCGAGAACTCGATCAAGCTCTACGGCAACGATCTGCAGGCGCTGACGGATACCGCCAACAAAATCAAATCCGTTCTGGGTACCGTGCAGGGCATCACCGACCTTGCGGTCTTCACCTCGCTCGGCCAACCGACCATCCAGATCGAGATCGACCGCGCCCGCGCCGCCCGCTATGGGCTGACGCCGGGCGACATCAACACCACGATCCGCACCGCGATCGGCGGCGACAGCGCCGGCGATCTTTACGAGCCCGGCAGCGACCGCCATTTCCCGATCATCGTGCGCCTCGCACCGGAATATCGAAGGAGCGCGGAAGCGATCCAGAATTTGCGGATCGGCGCGCAGGGCCCGAACGGCATCACCCAGGTGCCGCTGTCGGAAGTGGCCTCGATCAACCTGGTGTCGGGCGCGGCCTATATCTACCGCGAGCAGCAGGAGCGCTATCTGCCGATCAAGTTCTCGGTGCGCGAGCGCGACCTCGGCAGCGCCATCCAGGAAGCCCAGCAGAAGATCGCCGAGCAGGTGCAATTGCCGCCGGGCTCGCGGATCGAATGGGTCGGCGAGTTCGGCAACCTTCAGGACGCGATCAAGCGACTTTCGATCGTGGTGCCGATCAGCCTTACGCTGATCGCGGTGCTGATCTGGTTCAACTTCGGCTCCGTCGTCGACACCATCCTGACCATGACCGTGATTCCGATGGCGGTATTCGGCGGCGTCGTTGGCCTCTTGTTCAGCGGAATCCCCTTCAGCGTCTCGGCCGCGATCGGCTTCATCGCGCTGTTTGGCATCTCTGTCATGGACGGCATCATCATCCTCTCACAATACAACGCGCTCATTGACGAGGGGATGGAACGGGGCGCCGCTATCCTGCGCACCGGCGAATTGCAACTGCGCCCGGTGCTGATGACCTGCGTGGTGGCGGGCGTCGGCCTGTTGCCGGCGGCGTTATCCACCGGAATAGGCTCGCAGGTGCAAAAACCGCTGGCCGTGGTGGTGGTTGCGGGCATGATGCTGGCGCCGATCGTCATTCTGGTCACGCTGCCGGCGTTGATTTCGATGTTTTCGCGGCGGACCCGACGGGGATACGCCTCGGAGAATTAGGGTTCGGTCGAATAGGTGGACCGGCAGTATGGGTGGGGTAGTGAGCAGGGCCGTTTTCGGATGCCGACCAAACCTCCGCTTGCCGGGGGCAGGGTTTGCATGCGCGATTTTTGGCCTGCTCGCCACCGCGACGACCTCGGCTGCCGAGACACTGCAGGACGCGCTGGTCAAAACCTATCAGACCAACCCGCAGCTCAATGCCGAGCGGGCCCGGCAACGGGGCACGGATGAGAACGTGCCGCAGGCGCTATCGGGCTATCGGCCGCAACTGGTCGCGAGCCTCTCCGCCGGCCTGCAGGCGGTTCGCAACGTTTTGCCTGACAACAACTTGGTGAGCACGAACCTGAAACCCTGGACGATCGGCTTGACCGTCACGCAGGTGTTGTTCAACGGCTACAAGACCGCCAGCAATGTGCGGGTGGCCGAATTCCAGGTGAAGTCTGGTCGCGAGGCCTTGCGCAACACCGAACAGGGCGTGTTCCTCGATGCGGTGACGGCCTACATGAATGTGATGGCCAACTACGCGCTCTACGAATCGCAGCGTACCAACGTGCAGGTGTTGCGGGAAATCCAGGCGACGACGAAACGGCGGCTCGATGCCGGCGACGTTACGCCGACCGATACGGCGCAGGCCGAATCCCGCCTGAGCCGGGGCCTTGCCGATCTCAACGCCGCCGAGGTTGCGCTCGCGATCTCCAAGGAGATCTACACCCAGGTCATCGGTGAGGCGCCGACGCAATTGACGGCGGCGAGCCCGGTCGATCGCCTGATCCCGTCCACGCAACTCGCTTCGATCGACGCCGCGAGCCATGAACATCCCGCCGTGCTCGGCGCGGGCTATGATGTGGACATGGCGCAGACCTCGATCAAGCTCGCCGAGAGCGCGCTGCTGCCGCAAGTGTCGGTGCAGGGCAGTGTCAGCCGGCAGGTGCAGAACGACCCCACGCTCTCGGTCCAGAAGGAAGACCAGGCTTCGGTCGTCGGCCAGATCAATGTGCCGATCTATGACGGCGGCATGGCCGCCTCGCAAACCCGCCAGGCGAAGGAGGTGACTTCGCAGAGCCGGCTGGTGTTTGAACAGGTCCGCAATCAGACCCGTACTGCCGTGGTCAGCGCCTGGGTTTCTAGCGAAGGCACCAAGGTCGCGGTGCGCGCCGCCGAGTCCGAGGTGAAGGCGGCCGAGATCGCGCTGCAGGGAGTCCGGCGCGAGGCGCAGGGCGGGCAGCGCACCACCATCGACGTGCTCAATGCGCAACAGGACCTGACCAATGCGCGGTCGCGCCTGATTGGTGCGCAGCGCGACCGGGTGATCGCGTCCTATACCTTGTTGAGTGCGGTCGGACGGCTCGACATCCACACGCTCAACCTCAATACGCCCGATTATTCGGCCGACGTGCATTACCACCAGGTCCGCGACGCCTGGCACGGACTGCGTACGCCGTCGGGTCAATAGTACAAAAGGTCGCAACCACCCGATCTTTTAGTCGTGACTGTCATGCCGCTGGGGCATCTTCACGACTCTCGCGCAAAGGTTTTAACTAAACTGGAGCTTATCGCCGCCGGGTTCGGGAACTATCTGAGGGTTAGTGAATAGGTCCAAGCGTCGCGAATTCCGGGCCCAAGGGTCCGGGAGCGGCTCGGGGAGATTGACATGGCTGGTCACATCATTGTTTCGGACGAAGGTGCCACCCGCACCATCGTCATGCGCCGGCCTGAAAAGAAGAATGCGCTGACGCCGGAGATGTTCCTCGCCATGAGCGATGCCATCAACTCGGCGCAGTCGAATCCGGACATCCGCTGCCTGATCCTGACCGGCCGCTCCGGCGTGTTCACCGCCGGCGACGACGTAGGCGACTTCGTCAAGGAAGCCAGCATCAAGCGCGAAGAGGGCAGGCCGCGAAACTCGCTGCTTTTCGTGCGGTCGCTGATCACCAACAAGAAGCCGATCATCGCGGCGGTAGACGGCGTCGCCGTCGGCATGGGCGTGACCATGGTGCTTCACTGCGACTATGTGATCGCCGGCACCACCGCATTGTTCATGTCGCCTTTCATCCAGTACGGTCTCGTTCCGGAAGGCGCTTCGAGCCTGCTCTTGCCGCGGATGGCCGGCCATCAGCACGCGTTCTCGCTCCTGGTGATGGGCCGGCCGATGAGCGCGGAGGAAGCCCGCGAGGCCGGCTTCGTCAACTCGGTCGTGCCGCCCGGACACGCCATCATCGAGGCGCAAAAGGTCGCCCGCGAGATTTGCGAGTTGCCGCCGGAGGCGGTCGCCATCTCGCGGAAGTTGTTGAAATTGCCGACCGAAGACCTGCTGCGGCGGATGGGCGAGGAAGAACATCTGTTCAGCGAGCGCATCCATGCGCCCTCGGTCGTCGCCGCCGTCAAGGGCTTCATGCAGCGCAAGAAGCGCTGACCTCGCCGCCGGTGGACTTACCGGAGGTTGTGAGGCGCGAAAGTCGCCTGCCGCCAATATCGCCCATCGCTCAGAGCGCCTGTCCCTGGTCGCGGCCGCTTTGATGGTCGTTGCGCAAAAATGAACTGTGGAAATCTATTGGGGCCCACCCCCGAATCCCGTTGAAAATCACAGAACGCCGCAAGCCGGCCGCTAAGCAACAAAACCGACATAAAACCATCAGCGAAACCTGATTGGTGTATATTGGGTTAACGCGCGTTTGCGTTGGCCCCAATCGGGGGGTTGCGGAATGCGTAAGCGCGACGTGGCGGGGCAAGGGAAGTCGTTTGGGCAGTTGTCGAGAAGGGCCCGGCGATGGATGTCAGAGCTCAAATCTTCGGTTTCGCACCTCGTCGCGCCGCCCGGACCGGCCCCAAAACTGATTTTCGACCAGCTCGAGCCGCGCATGCTCTTGAGTGCGGATCCGGTGGTGGTCGATCTCACCTCGCTGCAGCCGCACCAGCCGACCCATAGCGTCGTGGTCCAGTTGCTGAACGAGGTCTCCACAACCGGAGACCAGACTGTCAATATCGAGCGGGTCCAGACGTTCGATGCGAATAATCCCACCAATGTGCTGTCATCGCAGGTCGTGGGTCCCGGCAGCAACATCACGGTCGTGACCGGCAAGGGCAACGACAAGGTCATGATCGACCTGTCGTCGCTGCCGCAATCGGCCAACCAGACCAATATCAGCGTCGTCGGCGGTGGCGGAGACGTCACGCTGTCGGTGATCGAGCCCGGCGGCAAGTCAGCCAACTGGCAACTCGATGGCAATGGCGCGGGCCATGTCGATGGCGCGATCCAGGTGTCCTTTACCGGCGTCGATCACCTGATCGGCGGCGGCACCGATACGCTGCAGGGCTCCGCTGCCGACACCAACTGGACCATTGACGGCCAGGGTTCGGGTTCGGTCGGGGCGACGAAATTCGAAGGTTTCGCCAATCTGGTCGGCGCCGCCGGCCTGAACGATGTTTTCACCGTCACCTCGACCGGCGGCCTGCAAGGCCCCATCGACGGCGGCGGGAAGGGCACGCTGGCCATCACCGCCAGCGGTCCGTTGGCCTGGCATCTCGATGGCCACGGCGGGGGCACGGTCGACGGGGCGATCGATACGGCCTTCACCGGCGTCGACCACCTCTCGGGCGCCGGCGCCGACACATTATATGGGTCGGTCACCGACACCGATTACACCATCGACGGCTCCGGCTCGGGTTTTGTCGGCGCAACGCAATTCGACGGCTTCTCGAACCTGGTCGGGCCGACTGGGCAGAACGATTACTTCACCTTCACATCGACCGGCAGCCTGCAGGGCTATGTCGATGGCGGCGGCCTCGGCACGGTGGCCTTCGATACCGGCACCGCCGACACGCTGGTGTCGACCCCGACCGGCCCGCATTCGGGCACCTTCGCCTATGGCAACGACGTCATCACCTATGTGGGGATGGCGCCTACCATCAGCCTCAATACGACGGCGGAAGTCGACCTCGTGCTGCCGGACTCGGTCACGGTCGATCACTCCCAGCTCTTCTACGACGATACCATCGGCGACGCGCACTTTGGCTTCATGGTTCTCAAGAGCACCGATGGCTCGATGGAGACCCAATTCTTCAAGGCTCCGACCAAGCTCTTGAAGATCACCGGCGGGTCGGGCGAAGACGACCTCAACATCATGTCGCTGGATCCGACGTTCCAGGCGAGCCTCACCGTCGATCTCTTGAGCAGCAGCTATGATCCCTTCAACGATGGCGGGGTGCTGCCGAGCAACGGGCCGAAACATGACAGCGTGATCCGCGTCACCGGCGATCTGAACCTGCATGGCGGCTCGATCTCCTACCAGCCTGACAGCACGACAACCCAGGGGCTGGTTGCCGACAGCATCTATATCGGCACGGTCGCCGAACAGACCGGTTCGACCGGCACGCTGACGACGTCGATCGGGACGCTGCAAGCGACGCCGGGCACCTCGACCTGGACGTCCAACAAAGACTACACCAGGGTGGCGACGACCGGCGGCACCGGCACCGGCGCCACGATCAGCATGTCGACCGACGACAAGGGCAACGTAACGGCCTGGCTCGCTGATGCGGGGACCGGCTACAAGGTCGGCGACGTCATTACGGCAAAGAACCCGGACGGCAGCGGCACGGTGTCGCTGACCTTCCGCAACATCGCCACCTCGGCCATCATCACCACCTCGCTGACGGGCGGCAACGCCGGCGACATCAATCTCGGCGAGCAGGGGATCAATCCGGCCGACGGCACCACGCTCTATGCGGGCGGCCAGACCATCCTTCTCGGCTCAAATGCCAAGCTGATCGCTGACGCCGACGAGACGCTCGGCAAGAAGGCCGGCAAGATCAACATCTCGACCTCGGACATCGCCTACCGCCTGGTGAGCTGGCCGGCGGATTTCACCTCCAAGCATTCCGGAATTTCGATCGACGGTAGCACCATCACCGGTGGTTCGACCAAGATCTACACCACGGCGGAAGACCTGAACTTCTCCACCGACGTGCCGGCCGGCTTTGCCGGTTTCGTCGGTTCGCTGGCGACGCTGCTCAACAACATTCCGGGCGAGGCGTTGTTCGGCTTCGCCGGCATCAACGCCTCGGTGATCCTGCGTGGCGCCACCGCGAAGATCAATATCGACGATGCCCACATCGACGTCGCCGGCACGCTCGACGTCAAGGCTCTGACCAAGGTCACCACCCAGGTCAATGCGATTGCCTCAGCCCTCGGCAGCATCAACAGCAAGGTCTCGATTGCGGTCGGCTATGGCCAGGCCTTCAGCGACGTCGAAGCCAATATCGGCGGCAGCACCGACATCACCGCGAGCGACAGCGTGACGGTGTCGGCGACCGGCTCGGTTTCATCGAAAACGGTGGCGCGCGCCTCGTCGAACCTGGTCAGCGCCAGCGTCAATCCGCAGGCGGTGTCGCTGGCGATCGCCTTCGCCTATACCGACTTGACCGACCTCGCGTCCGTCGGCGCCAACGCCACGATCACCTCGACGGCCGGCAACGTCAACGTGATCGCCAACGGCACCACCAGCACGGTGCCCGATGCGAGCACCATCAGCCCGATCGACGGCGCGGCCGGCGTCGGCGCGTCCGTCGCGCTGGAGTTCGCCAACGTCCAGGCCCATATCGACGGCACCGTGACCGCGCTGGGTACCACCGGCGACCCGGCCACGACCAAGATATTCAGCCCGAATCTCGGAGTCGACAATTTCATCCCCGGGGTGATCGGCAACAACGAGATTTATCTGCCCGACCACGGCCTGAGCAACGGCGAGCTGGTCACCTACACGCCCTATCTGATCTACACGCCGCCGATCCCCGGTGTTTCTGCCGGCATCCAGGATCCCGGCACCCAGAGCGACTCGGTGCCCGGCCTGACCAAGGGCTCGACCTACGCCGTCATCGTCGTCGACAAGGATCATATCCAGCTTGCCAAGGAACCGTCGATCGCGCTGTCGGCGAACGGCATCGATCCCAACTCGACGCAGTCGCTGAGCGTGGCGAAGGATTCCCTGTTCGACCTCGACGCGATCAATTCCAGCAACAACACCATCAGCATCGCCGCGCACGGCTTCCAGAGCGGCGACGTGGTCAAATACACCGACGGCGGCACCGCCGACATCACCGGCCTGCAGAACAACATGACCTATACGGTCAACAAGGTCGACGACAGCACTTTCCAGCTCGAAGATTCCAGCGGCAACGTCATCCATATCTCGCAGGGAAGCGCGCTCGGCACCCAGACCTTCACGCGCCTTTCGGACAGCGTGAAGGCGACGCTCAACCTCGCCACCATCGATTCCAACGGCCACATCGTGCTGCCGAAGCACGGCTTCACGGTCGGCGCCACTCCGCTCGAGGTAGTCTACGAATCGCTGGCCGATGACGGCATCAATTCGATCGGCGGGCTGACCAATGAGGGGCAGTACAAGCTCGTTGCGCTCGATGCCAACACGTTCAAGCTCGAGGACGAGAACGGCAACGACATCAACCTGACCGATCCGGGCGGGCCGGCGACGCAGGCGCTCGCCTATATCGGCGAGGTCAAGAGCTTCAATCCGACCACCGCCGTCAATGCGGCCAACGATACCATCGCGGTCGACGCCAGCGATCTGAAGGATGGCGATGCAGTCATCTACAACACCGATCCGAACTATTCGAAGACGCTGTCGAGCGCCTTCAATCTAGATGCGATCGATTCCGTCGCGCATACCATCGATATCCAGGGCAGCGGCTTTGCCAACGGCGACCAGGTCACCTATTCGGCCGGCGGCAACACGGCGATCACCGGGTTGATCGACAACACCACCTACACGGTCGTGAATGCGAACGGCGATGTGTTCCAGCTGCAGGACAGCCAGGGCCACATCGTGCAGGTAGCCCAGGACAACGCGCTCGGCATACAGACTTTCGTTGACCTGACCTCCGGGGCTTCCGCGGGCCTCAATCTCGCGCGCATCGATACCGCGAACAATCGCATTATTGTCGCCAATCACGGCTTCACCGGGACGCAGCTCGTCGACTATTCCTCGCAGCTGAACGACCCGAACGACCCGACCAAGGGCTTCGCAACGGTGATCGGCGGCCTGACCAACGCGGGCGACGGCACCACGACGACCGGTCAGTACAAGCTGGTCGTGATGCGGCGCGGCGGCCGCAGCGCCCTCAGTTGGCGGCTTTGGGTTCGACGATCGGGAACATGACCTTGAAGCTGTCGAGCATGGCGAAGAGTTCGTCGAGTTTTGCCGCATCACCTTCGATCTTGAGCCGGCCAGCCTTGATCGCATCAGTGAAGGTCGTCTGCTGCAAGATGACTGCTTCGAGCACATCACGCGCCAGCGTTACGGTTGCGTCGGCGTTGGCGGCGCGCTTGCCCGAGACATAGGTCAGCGCCGAATTTTCCAGCGTCAGCGCGAGCGGCAGCTTTGAGTCCGTGAAATCCCAGTTGATCAGGAGTGTCTTGGCTTCGGCCTTGTCGGCATTCAGGCGCAGGCCGAGATAGTCGAACAGCTGCTCGTTGCTGATGGCGTGCAAGGTTTCGGCATTGACCGTGCCGCCGCCGGGAATTTTGGGCGGGCCGTTGCGCAGCTCCATCGCGCCGACGAGATAGGCGTTGCGCCAGGTGCCGGCCTCGGCCTGGAAGCCGAGCTGCTCCAGCGCGTCGGCGCCAAGCTCGCGCGCGGCACGGTTGGCGGGATCGGCGAACACGATCTGGTTCATGGCGGTCGCGACCCAGCGGTATTCGCCCTTGGCAAAATCCGCACGGGCACGCGCGATCACGGCCTCCGCTCCGCCCATGTAGTCGATGGTCTTGCGGGCGTTCTCCACCGGCGGCAGCGGATCGAGATCGGCCGGATTGCCGTCGTACCAGCCGAGATATTTCTGGTAGACCGCCTTGGCGTTGTGGCGCAGCGTGCCGTAATAGCCGCGCGCCGACCATTCCTGCTCGAGGCTGGCCGGCAGCCGCAGCTGTTCGGCGATCTCGGCCGGCGTGAAACCTTCGTTCAGGAGGCGCAGCGACTGGTCGTTGATGAACTTGTAGAGGTCGCGCTGCTTCTTCAAGAGCTCGACCACGCGCGCCTGTCCCGCAACCGGCCAGTGGTGCTGGGCGATCAGGAATTCGGTCTTGTCGCCAAAGGTCTCCAGCGCCTCATTGATGTAGCGTGACCACAGATTGCCGTCGCGCACCTCCGAGCCGCGGATGGTGTAGAGATTGTGCATGTTGTGGGTGACGTCCTCGGCCATGTCGAGCACGCGGAACTGCGGGAAGTGCAGCAGCATCTCGGCCGGCGCTTCCGACCCCGGCACGAGCTTGAAGGCGATCTCGACGCCGTCGATCACGCGCGTTTCGTTCCTATCGATTGCGACGTTGGGCGCGATCAGCGTGATCCGTCCGAGCGCGATCGCCTTGCCCAACCCGGTATCGACCTGGCCGCGAGGGCCGGGCGGCAGGAAAATGCCGAACTGATATTGTGCGCGGCGGCTCATGGCGGTGCCGGCGGCGATGCTGTCGCCGACCAGCGCGTCCATGAAACCACGCGGCGCGATGATCTTCACCTTGCCGGCGGCGACGTCGGCCTCGCTGGTCACGCCTTTGACGCCGCCATAATGATCGCTGTGGTTATGGGTGTAGATGACCGTGCCGACCGGCTTTCGCGGCCGGTGCTGATAGTACAGCTCCAGCGCGGCACGCGCGGTCTCGGCGGTCGAAAGCGTGTCGACGATGATCAGCGTGCTGTCGCCTTCGACGATGGTCATGTTGGAGATGTCGATGCCGCGCACCTGATAGACGCGGTCGGTCACCTCAAAGAGCCCGTTGATGGCGTTGAGCCGCGCCTGCCGCCACAGGCTCGGGTTGACGCTGTCGGGCGCCTGGTCCTGCTTTTCGAATTCGTAAGCCTTCGTGTTCCAGGCTGGCCGCGGGCCCGGGCCTGGAATAAGCCCGTCGGACAGGGTGCCAATGAATCCGCGCATCGCGTCGTCAAAATCCTGCCGGTTGGCAAAGGGCAGGCGCTGCGCAAGCGCGGCATTGGCCTCCAGGGTCGCGGGCTCCGGTGCCTTCGGCGCGATCTGCGCCTGCGCGGCGGAGCAGGCCAGGATCATCGTCGCAATAATTGCCTGACGCATGGCGCGCTCCTGTCGCTCAAGCCACGTCCACATGGTTTGCGTCACGAGGTCGGCTACAAATTATCACAAGCATTACTGAGTTAGTGAAAACATTAACGCAAGAGTTTTTGCGTTAATGACGTGAACTTGATAAAGCGGGGAATTCGGAGGCACTCGAAGTTGATGGCGAAAGCGGTGCGAGAGGTCAGGAGAAGGGTTGGCGGCCGCAGCGCCCGCGTGCACGATTCTGTCCTGAAATCGGCGTTCGAACTGATCGCCGAAGGGGGAATCGAGAATTTCAGCGTGGCGGGGGTCGCCGCGCGCGCCGGCGTGCACGAGACCTCGATCTACCGGCGCTGGCCGTCGCGCGATGGGCTCATCCTCGCGGCCTGCCAGCATTTCATGGAAGACGCCGTTCCGGTTCCCGACACCGGCGCGCTACGCAGCGACCTGATCGCACTGATGCGGCACGCGCGCGCCATGCTGACGAGCCGGCAGGGACAGGTGATCGTGATCCTCACCCGGCTGCAGAACCCGAATGCGCGTGCAGTCCGCCATGAGTACTGGCAGCGGCGCTTTGCGATGCTGCGGCCGATCTTCGATCGCGCGGTCGAGCGCGGCGAGTTTCCGCGCGAGGCCGATGCCATTGCAGCGCTGCAGACGCTGATCGCGCCGCTCTATTTCCGGCTTCTGGTCAGCATCGAGAAGCTGGAGCACTGGCCCGTCGCCGACGAGGTCGATCGCCTGCTGGAAGGCCACGCCAAGCCGCGGCCCAGGAAGCGGAAGGGCTGATCCTTTACCGGAAGATCGACACCGGCGACGGCGGCTGCGTCGCTCCTGCCGCCAGCGAGCGTTGCACCATCACCGTGTCGCACCATTTGCCGAAGCGATAGGCGACGCCCGGCAGCGATCCGACCCGTACAAAGCCGAATTTTTCGTGCAGGGCGAGCGAGGCCGCGTTGTCGGCGTCGATATAGCCGATCATCTGCCGGAAGCCGGAAGCCGCGCAGGCATCGATCAGCTCCTGCAGGAGGATCCGGCCGACGCCACGGCCCTGATAATCGTGATGAATGTAGATCGAGTGCTTGACCGCGAAGCGATAGGCCGGGCGCTTGCGGAATTGCACCACATAGGCATAACCCACGACCTCGCCGTTCAGCGTCGTAGCCAGATGCGGCAGGCGGTGGCTGCGCAAATTCTTGCGCCGGTCGCGCAGATCGTCGGGCTCGGGCGTGCCGCTGTCGTCGACACCTTCCTCGACGCCCCGCCTGATATAGCGGCGATAGATCGCAAGCATCGCTTCGACGTCGCTGTCGCGCGTGGGCCGCACCATCAGGCGAAGTTCGGGAGCAGGGTGTTCCGCAGGCAAACTCATTCAGAAGCCACATAAGTGTAGAGCGCGAGGCGGCCGGCCGCATCGATCTCCTTATAGACGCCCTGGATTTCGACGTCGAAGCCCGGGAACGTATTGAAGCAGGTTTCGAACATTTTGAGATAATCGATCATCGGCTGCGCGCGTTCGTTCAAAAGCTCGCCCGGCACGATGGCGGCGATGCCGGGCGGATAGACCACAAACGGCGTGGTCGCAATGCGCCCCTGCAACGAACCGATCGGCAGGTAATCGACGTCGTTGCGCATCAGCCGCCGCGCCGCCTCGCGCGGCGATAGCGCGATATCAGGCAGATGCTCCGGCAGGAACTGCTTGCGCTGCAGGCCGGAGACATCGGCATCGCGGAAGAAGCGGTGCATGTCGCCGCAGAGGTCGCGCAGCCGGACCTTCGCATAACGCGCCGACCGGCTGCGGTAAAATTCGGGGATCGCATCCTCCAGTAACGCATTGTCGTCATGCAGCTTCTTGAACGCGACCAGGCCGGAGACCAGCGTGCCGGCCTTGCTGGCCTCGACACCGGGTGTGAGCAGGAACAGAAGCGAATTGAGGTCGTTCTTCTCCGCCACGATGCGGTTCTCGCGCAGAAATTGCGCGACGATCGGGGCGGGGATGCCGTGCTCGGCGTAGGCGCCGGTCAGGGGGTCGAAGCCCGGCGTCAGCAACGTCAGCTTGTTCGGGTCGGTCATGGCAAAGCCCGGCGCGAGATCGGGGAAGCCGTGCCAGTTGACATCGGGCGAGAGCTGCCAATAGGAAGCATTGGTCGCGAGCAAGTCGGTCGAGATCGTTTCCCAGGCGACATTGTGCACGGCGCCTTCACGCGACACGTCTGGAATCGCGACGCGATCGGGCACGAACGGCTCGAAGAACCAGCGCCGCTCGGGCCGCGTTTCCTTCTCCTCGAACTCGCGGCGCACCGCGCGGATCTTCTTGCGCAGCTCAATGCCGAGCCGGATGGTGTCGTCCCACAATACTTCGCCCGAGCGGCCCTTCATCATCTGCGCGCCGACATCGAGCGAGGCGAACAGCGGATAGAACGGCGAGGTCGAGGCGTGCTGCATGAAGCTTTCGTTGAAACGGCGGTGCTCGATCCTGCGCTTCTGGCCCTTGATGTGGCGATCCCTGATGTGGATCTGCGAGGCCTGCGAGAAGCTCGCAAGCTGCTTGTGGGTCGATTGGGTGGCGATGATGCCGGGCGCGTCGGGGCCGAGATTTTGCAGCCCCATGGCAAAGCGGCCGGCATAGAGCGGATGGAACTTCATGAAGCCGGCCCAGGCCTCGTCGAACAGGATATATTCGCAAAGGTGTCCGATGCGGGAGAGGATCATCTCGGCGCTGTGGATCGAGCCGTCATAGGTGCACTCTTCGACCACGGCGACGCGGAACGGGCGCGGCTTCTGCCAGGCGTCGCCGTCCTTCACCAGCGGATGGTTGCGGATGGCCTCGCGCAACGCCGTCTCGTCCAGCGCGTCCCAGCGCATCGGGCCGATCAGGCCCCAGGCGTTGCGTACGGTCGGCACATAGACGGGAATGCCGCCCGCCATCATCAGCGCGCCGTGATGGGCGGCCTTGTGATTGTTGCGGTCGAACAGCACGAGGTCGCCGTCGGTGACGAGCGCGCCGAGCGCCACCTTGTTCGAGGTCGAGGTGCCGTTGAGCACGAAATAGGTCTTCTCCGCGCCAAAGATTTGCGCGGCTTCCTTCTGCGCCTTCAGCGCCGGTCCCTCATGGGTGAGAAGGTCGCCGAGATCGAGAATGGAATTGTCGAGGTCGTCGCGGAACACGGCCTCGCCAAGGTGCTCCACGAACACCCGGCCGATCGGGCTGCGGCTATAAAACACGCCGCCATTATGCCCCGGGCAGGTCCAGAGCTGGTTGCCTTCCTCGGCATAGTCGACCAGCGCGCCGAAGAACGGTGTCTTCAGCGTCTCCGCATATTGCTTCAGCCGGCTGATCAGGTTCTTGGCAATGAAGGGCGGCGTTTCCTCAGAGAGGAACACATAGCCGTCGATGAAATCGAGCACCTCGACCGGCAGATCCTCGAACCGCTTGCGCCGGATCAACAGGATGATCGGAAAGTCGAGGCCGCGGCGGCGCATCAAATTGATCAGCGCCGCGGTCTTGCCCTCCAACCCCTTCTTGCCCCAGTCGACCACCATGCAGCCGATCGCGGCGTCGGTCTGCACCGCGATCTCGGCATCCTCCAGCTTGCGGGCGCGTACCACCTCGAAGCCGGAGCGCTCGATTTCGGTGATGATCTGGTTGAAGCGGATGCCTTCGAGGTCGTCGGCGTCGAAAACCGGCGCGGCGAACAGGAAGTTGAAGCGTTTGAAATAGTCCATGCTTGTCCCCGAATGGTGCAAGGGGAAAGCTGTTGGCGTATTCGATGACAGGCAGATGACAGTCGGTTTTGAGCGGGAGCGCGACGGCGAGAATCTTCAAATTGCGGCACATCGGACTAAGCTGAAGCTGCGAGCGGACGACGAATCCGGGCGGAAGTTCGAATCTTGTTGGGCGCGCCACTTCGGTACAGAACTGGGCACGCCAAAACCCGCCGTTTTTACGCTTTCAGCAGCGACGAGCGTGCGCAGGAGTACGCTTTTCGATCCCATGATGCGCAGCTCTTTCTGGTCGACTTCGACCCGTTGGGCGAGCGCGCGGAGGTGATCGCGGCGGTAGCCGCCGCCATCGGTCCGCATGCGCTTGCGGGCGGTCCTGGCAAACGCGTTGAGAGCCTGCGGCGTGATAGCCGGTCCGGCCCGTTCGATCGCATCCTCGGCCCTCTCTGCGTCAAGGCGGGCCTGATCGCGCGTGGCCTTCAGTTCACCGATGCGGTCCTTCAGCATGGGATCGGAGAGATCGGCGACGCCGTTCTCGATGGCATCGTAGAGCCGCCTGAGTTTGGCGTCGGCCTCGGCCGCCCGCTTGCGTAGTTCGGTGATATGCAACTTTCGTCGCTCGGCGCGCTCGGTGCGGCGATCGAGTACGTGCGACAAAAGCTGCTCAAGGCGCTTGGGCTGTAACAAACGCTGCTCGATGTATTCGGCAACCAGATTGTCGAGCTTTTCCATCGGAACAGTGCGACCCGGACAGCCGGTCGCGCCCTGGCGGGCTTTGGTGCAACAGGTGTAGTAGCGGTAACGGCCGCTCTTGCCGGTGCGGAGCGTCATTGCTCCGCCGCAAGCAGCGCAGAAGCAGATGCCGGTAAGGAGGGTCGGACCGCTGACGACTCTTGGCGGCGTCATCGCCGGGCTTCGGCTCTTGAGCAGCGTTTGGACGACTTCAAATTCACCCTTGTCGACGATTGCTGGCACCGCCATTTCCACGACTTCGGTCTCCGCCTTGCGCTCGCGGGTCTTCCAGAACTTGGTATTGAAGCGGTGCTGGCCGATGTAGGTCGTCCGAGTCAATACCTTGTGGACGGCATCTAGGCCCCACCGTCCGCCATCGCGAGTGCGGATACCGATAGCGTTGAGGTGCGTGGCTATGGACTTGACGCCCAGCGGCCCCGAGCTTCCGTTCCCTTCCCGGGCCAGGCGGAAGATCAGGCGCACCGTCTCGGCCTGGACAGGGTCGATCTCAAGGGTCTTCTTGGTCCGGTGTCCGCGTTGCTCGGAGGCCTCCACGATCCGGTAGCCGATCGGCGGCAGCGCGCCATTCCAGAAGCCCTGCCGAGCGTTCTCCTTCATGGCCCGCAGCGTGTGCTTGGCGTTCTCCTTGGACTGGTATTCGTCGAACAGCGCCATGATCTGCCGGATCATGTTGCTCATGGGATCGTCGCCGAGCTCTTGGGTGATCGAGACCAGCCGGACGCCGGCTTTGGCGAGGCGGCGGACGTAGAACTCGAGCTGGAACTGGTCGCGGAAGAAGCGGCTGAAGCTGTGGACCAGGATCACGTCGAACGCCGGCGGCTTGGTCGTCGCCGCGTCGATCATGCGCTGGAATTACGG
>Ga0210403_10001160_pt1 | contig 25578 bp, 21 predicted proteins | sample IncBWC19MmetaG_FD_150863 | JGI IMG/M metagenome (GOLD analysis project Ga0210403, IMG submission 150863) | Forest soil microbial communities from Barre Woods Harvard Forest LTER site, Petersham, Massachusetts, United States - Inc-BW-C-19-M | ecosystem: Environmental > Terrestrial > Soil >... | reverse complement strand
GATCGTGCTGGAAGGGGAAAACTCGCCGCATGCGAAGTCGATTTATGAGTTTGCGCGCAAGGTGGTGGAACGCGTGGGCGAGATTAAGGCTAACGCCCCGGGTGACGTGATTCAGATTCAGTAACCTTCAGCAGCCATCCAGCACTCAACATTCTAAACTGCGGTTTTGGCGGGCCAAGGACCTATCTACTTGTTTGCAGCATACGCACTGCCAGCGTTTGCATAGGTCCTTCGCGGCAAAGAACGCCGCTCAGGATGACAAGGCTTATTTGTCATGGAATCTTGCCAAGCGCCAGATTGCATCCGGTTCGCGATCTTTCAGAATCAAATCCACCATCATCTCCCCGATGGCTGGCCCGTGTTTGAAACCGTGACCTGAGCCTCCGCCGAGCAGCCAGACATTTTCGTTCGCGGGATGACGGTCGATGATGAAGTGACCGTCTGGCGTCTGCTCGTACTGGCAGACACGGGTTTCGATCAACGGAGCGTCGCGAAGGGCTGGGAAGCGGAAGGCGACGTATTCGCGAATGTCCCTTAGCGTTTCGGGATCGATCACTCGCTCGCCATTTGTAGGATCGAAGTCCGGTCCGCGCGTGTCGTCGGCGATTTTAAATCCACGGCGGTCGCTGCCGGGAATTCCGTAGCGGAATTTTCCGCGATGGTCCGCCCAGACGGGGAGGTGGGAGTCAGTGAAGTAGACACTGACACGCGAGTTCGTACCGAAAAAGAACACATCCTGCTTTGTGGGACGAATCAAATCGCGAATTGTCTTCGGAAACAGCCTTCCCATCCAAGGCCCGCAAGCAAAAACATACGAATCCGCGGTCAGATATGAGTCGTCCGACAAGACGATCCCTCGATTCTGTAATGGAGATGCTTCACGGCGTCGTACCACCGCAACTTGCCGGTACTCCCCGCCTGAGTTGACGAACGCCTCCAGAACTGCCGCACAACTCTCCCGCGCGTCAAGATAACCGCACTCCGGTTCGAAAATTCCCCACTCGATTCCTTCGAAGTTGATCTGCGGCCAGCGTTTTTTCAACTGCGCGGCGGGGAGCTCCTGATACTTGATCTTCGCTGCCTGCAGCATCTCGACGGAGCCGCGCTCGAAGGAGTCGTCGCGGCCGGAGGCCATCCATAACACTCCGCTGCGATGGAGATACTGCTGTTTCCACTTGCGCTCGTACTTCGCCCAGAGCTTTAGGGCACGGGCGGCCATCTCGGTGTATGGCTGGTCGGGACCATAGGTGCCGCGCATGACACGCGTTTCGCCGCCGGAGGAGGATCGCGAGTTTCCCGGGCCCCAGGCGTCGATCAGGGTGACGCGTGCCCCCCGCTCGAGAAGGTGCAGGGCGGTCCATCCGCCGAAGGCTCCGGCACCGATGACGGCGATGTGGGGTTTGGCTTTCAAGGTTTCAGCGTCTAATAGGTGACGGAAGAGGATAGCAGGAAGTTCCGGATGGTCGGCACATCCCCGGTCTTGTCATTCCGAGCGGAGGAATCTTTACCACTGGCAACCGGGACGCTGGTAGGGATCCTTCGACTCCGCCGGAGTTGCGCTGCGCTCCACTCCGGCTACGCTCAGGATGACAGAACTAAACGGGAAGGGACAGACCGACGCTGCCGAGGCTTGTTCCCCTTGCTTGACACCTTTGCAGACCGTTCCTAGAATCCAAACAGGATCATAACTTCGATCCAAAACCTAAGCTTCTGCATCTAAAATAGTTAAGGAATGGACCCAGAAGCTCTTGCTCCCCTCGGCGCCCGACGCCCGATCTGAGACAATTGAGAAGTGAAGCATGCCCGCTGACCCCAATATCGGGAATCGCGAACGCGAAATTCTGACTGCCATCGTGGAGACTTTTATCTCTACAGGCGAGCCGGTCGGATCGCGGACGCTGGCGCGATCGAATCGCGAAGGATTGAGCCCGGCTTCGATCCGCAATGTGATGGCAGATCTTTCTGACGCAGGGTTTCTCGATCAACCGCACGCCTCGGCGGGCCGCGTACCCACCACGGAAGCTTACCGCTATTACGTGGAGCAGATTTCGGGTAACGCACGTCTCGCGCCGCAGGAAGAGGCGATGATTTCCGACTCGCTGGCCGGGATCACCGACGTACAGGAATTCATGGAGCGCACGTCGCACGTGCTCTCACTGATCTCGCGAAACGTCGGCGTGACAGTGGCGACGAGCGGTCCGAAGAACGCGCTGGAGCATGTCTACTTCTCGCGCCTGGGGGACCAGAAGGTGCTGGCAGTGGTGGTGACTCGGTCGGGCCTGGTGCGCGATCGCGTGCTGCGGCTGGATCTGCCGCAGAGCGATCTCGACCTGGCGGCGCGTTACATCAACGAGAATTTCCGAGGCTGGACCATGGAGTCCATGCGCGGGGAACTCGGGCGCCGCATCGAAAAGGAGCGCAGCGAATACGACCGGCTGATGAATTCCATTGAAGCCTTGTACAAGCAGGGAGCTCTGGAGGCCGAGCAAGGATCGCAAATGGTATTCGTGGAAGGCGCGTCCAACCTGTTGTCCGGTGAGAATGACCGCGACCGCCTTCAGGAGATGCTCAAGACGCTTGAGGAGAAGGAAAAAGTGGTCCAGCTTTTGAGCGCCTACCTCAACGTGAAGCAGGAGGCGGTGCGAGTCGTCATCGGTCTCGACGAGGCTTTGCCTTCCATGCAGAATTTCGTATTGATCGGCGCGCCCGCTCATGCGGGAAATGAAGTCATGGGCTCTCTGGCGGTGATCGGGCCCACGCGCATGGATTATCAGCACACCATCACCGCGGTGTCGTACATCGCGCGTCTATTCGACAAGATTTTGAATGAATCGGAGTAATGAAGCCTGTTATGGGTAAATCGAACGGAAAACCAGAAGTTGAAACGCAAGGCCTGGATGTGGAGCACGAGCTTCCGCCGGCAGAAAAGGACGAGGCTTCGTCCGCTTCCAGCCGCGGAGCCGTTGCTGAGCCCGCCAGCCCAGAGTCAGAGTTGCAGAAAGTGAAAGCCGAGCGCGATTCGCTGCTCGACCGGTTGGCCCGGGCACAGGCGGAGTTTGAAAATGCCCGCCGTCGTGCCGCAAAAGAGCAGCAAGACTTTCGCGACTTCGCGATGGCGGACGCCATCAAATCTCTGCTGCCAGTGATCGACAACTTCGAACGCGCATTGCAATCGAAGTCTGAGGCTGCCGATTTTCGCGCCGGCGTGGACTTGATCTACAAGCAGTTGCGCGACGTGCTCACGAAGCTCGGTGTGCAGCCCATCTCGGCCAAAGGGGAGCAGTTCGATCCGCACATTCACGAGGCGATCGAGATGGTGGAGACTCCGGACGCGGCGGATCACGAAGTGCTGGAAGAGTGGCAACGCGGTTACAAGTACAAAGACCGCCTGCTCCGTCCCGCGATGGTGAAGGTTGCGAAGAATCCCGGAAAATAAGTGGAACTCTTTGCGCTGGACCACGATCAAGGAGAGCCATGCAGACGATTTTCCCCATCCTGCGGTACAGGGATGCGCGGGCGGCGATTCACTGGTTGTGCGCGGCGTTCGGCTTCGTGGAACGCTGTTGCATTCCGGACGACGGGCCGTTCGTGCGGCATGCGCAATTACAGCTTGGCGAAAACATCATTATGCTTGGGTCGGTTCGGCCAGATGATGGCATAACCAGTCCTCAGGCGTCAGGAGCGGCGACGCAGATGCTGGCGGTTTATGTGAAGGATCCGGATGCGCATTACGACCGGGCAAATGCTGCGGGCGCGAAGATTTTGTATCCGCCGAAAGATACGGATTTCGGTTCTCGCGAATATCACGTGCTCGACCTGGAAGGTCATCCTTGGACGTTTGGCACCTATCGGCCGGCCGTGGACTAAAGCTTGAGCAATCTTGAGAAGGAACTGATTTGACGACGAACGCAAAACGCGATTATTACGAGGTGCTGGGGGTAACCCGTACGGTCACCGAGATAGAGCTGAAGTCCGCTTACCGGAAGCTGGCTTTGCAGTACCATCCTGATCGGAATCCCAACAATCCCGATGCCGAAGAAAAGTTCAAAGAAGTGAGCGAGGCGTATGCGGTGCTCGCCGACACGGACAAGCGCGCAGTGTATGACCGCTTCGGGCATGCCGGATTAGGCGGCGCTTCGGCCGGGGGCGCCGGTTTTGATCCGACCGTTTTCCAGGATTTCAGCGACATATTCGGGGAATTCTTCGGGTTCGGCGACATGTTTGGGGGCGGGGGACGCCGCCGCAGCCGCGTGCAGCGGGGCGCCGATCTGCGCGAAGATCTGACGCTTGAGTTCGAGGAGGCATACTTCGGCACTGAATCTCGCGTCACTGTTCGACGCCACGAAGCTTGTGAAGAATGCCGCGGGTCGGGAGCTGCTGCCGGCAAAGGGCCGACGAGCTGCCGCTCCTGCAATGGCCGCGGGCAGGTTCGGTACCAGCAGGGGTTCTTCAGCATCGCGCGGACCTGTCCCACGTGCCAGGGAACCGGCAACGTCATCACTGATCCGTGCCCGAAGTGCAAAGGGGAGGGCCGACTGCTTCGCCAACGCACCGTCGACGCGAAGATTCCCGCGGGTGTAGAAGACGGGACTCGCATCCGCTTTGGCGGCGGGGGGGAGGTCGGTCAGTTCGGTGGTCCCGCGGGTGATTTGTATGTCGTGCTTCACGTGAAGGAGCATCCGTTCTTCGAGCGCGAAGGCAACGACCTGCATTGCGTCGTTCCGATCTCTGTGGCGCAGGCCTCGATGGGCGCCGAGATCCGGGTGCCCACGATGGAAGGCGAGCATACCCTAAAGATTCCAGAGGGGACGCAGCCGAGTACGACCTTCCGCATACGCAACAAGGGCGTCCCTGTGTTGAACGGCCACGGGAAGGGCGATCTCTATGTCGAGGTCCGCGTGCAGATCCCCGGCAAGCTGAACAAGCGGCAGAAGGAACTGCTGCAGGAGCTCGACGTGCTGTCCAAAGTCGATAACCAGCCGCTGTTGCGGTCGCTGCTGGGGAAGATGAAAGATATCTTCCAGTGATCTGGTCTGCTTGCGCGGTGCACAGAACTCAGAAGCTATCTCACAATGGATCGAACGAGTAACCTGCCCGTTCCTTCAGGGCTAAAGAGTGTGCCTGAGAACTCGTCTTTCGCCCCTCCGGGGCTGGATCACTTTCTACCTCTACCCACGGCTTGCGCCGTGGGCTGGGTTCTCGCGCCGCTTTGCGGCTGGATTCTCGTATGTTTCGTTCCATTGTCTTCCCCGAAGTCTAGTTCTCATGCACACACTAAAGCCCACGTCGTTTGTAGCTTAAACGGCACGGCTGAAGGCGGGCTCTGCCCAAAATCCATTTGCGAGATGGCGTCGCAGTACTTGGCGCTCGTATGACCCGCCGCAGATGGATCGCCGATCAAGTCTCGGGCAACCGAGCCGCCCTCACCGGGGCACACGCCGACCACCTGGTTCGCGTACTCCGCGCACGCGTGGGGCAGGAGTTCGATGTCGTGGCCAATGGAGTGGTGCGCCGAGGCGTAGTCGTCGCGCTAGCAGATAGCCTTGTCGATTTCGAGCTCGGGGAAGAGATCGCGGCGGAAGCGGCAGCGATCCATTTGACCTTAGTGCTGGCGATCTTCAAGTTCGACCGCATGGAATGGGCGATTGAGAAATGCACGGAGCTCGGCATCGCTCGAATGGTCCCCGTCATCGCCCGGCGAACTGATTCGCACCTGGTGGCTGCTTCGGCCAAAAGAGTGGAACGCTGGCGCAGAATCGCTGTACAGGCCTCGGAGCAATCGCGTCGCGCGTCTCCGCCGGAGATCGCTGATCCAGTCAAGTTGCCGGAGGCCATGGCGCCTACCGCCGGACTCAAAATCGTTTTGTCAGAGGTTGAGGAACAGTCGCAGCTGCGCGATATTCAACCCAGCGGGGAAGTCATGCTTGCCATTGGTCCCGAGGGCGGGTGGACGGAGGACGAACTGGAACTCTTACAGAAGAACGGATGGTTGTCTGTATCTCTTGGCCCGACCATCCTGCGAGCCGAAACTGCGGCTATCGCAGCGACTGCCATTACGATGTCGGCGCTCAATCGATAAAATGTTCTTATGAACAAAGGACACATCTATTTCGAAATACAGGCCGACGATCCAGCACGAGCGGTTCGTTTCTATTCCCAGGTGTTCGGATGGAAGTTCGATGAGATCAAAGGATTGCCCGTCGCTTACTGGCGTATCGAAACTGGCGGGTCGAGAGGTGGACTGCTGCAGCGGCCCGCCAAGACTCCGCCGCCGCAGAGCGGCACGAATGCGTTCGTGTGTTCGCTTGAGGTCGAAAATTTCGACGCGACTGCGAAAATCATTGCGCAACTCGGGGGAATCGTGGCCTTGCCCAAATTTGCTGTCCCGAATACTTGCTGGCAGGGATATTTTGTGGATACGGAAGGGAACACGTTCGGAATCTTCCAAGTAGACCCGAAGGCAAAGTAGCGATGCCGTTCTGAGGAAGTCAAATTCCCACCCTGTCGCACAAAACGCGACAGGGGTGGGGCACCCCTGTGGTGCGTCGTGCTGTGCAATTCCGCACAGGTTTCCTCATCCCGGCAGGTGATATCCTGCCCGCAATGGCGTCGAAGAATAATTCCCGTTCTATCCCCTTTGTTCCTGACGAGCGGCAGTGTGAAGCGATCGAACACGTCCACGGTCCAATGTTGGTCGTTGCTGGAGCCGGTACGGGCAAGACGTCGGTTCTGAGCCATCGCATCGAGCGGTTGGTGAAGGAAGGGCATGCCCGTACCGACGAGATGCTTGCGCTGACTTATACGGTTAATGCCGCCGAGGAAATGCAGGAGCGAGTACGCAAGTTGCTGGGCGGAAAAATCGTGCAGGCCCTGACCTTTCACGACTACTGTCTGAAACTGCTGAGACGTGTGGGAAAAGATTTCGGCGTCCTCGATGAGAAAGACCTCTGGATTTATCTGCGGCGGCGTATTCACGACCTGCGTCTGGAGCACTACATTCGAGCGGCCAATATTGGGCAGTTCCTCAATGACCTGCTGGAGTTCGTCAATCGGTGTCACGATGAATTGGTGACGCCGGAGAAATACGCCGACTATGTCGAGCGCATCGAAAGGCGCGAAGTTCCGATTCCACGGGTAGTGAAGTCCAAGATTGCGCTGGATGATGAGGAGGTCCTGGGCCGATGCCGGGAGATTGCCCGGGTATTCTCGACGATAGAAGGCTGGCTCGCGGAGGAAAACCTGGGCACCTTCAGCCATATGATCACGCGGGCACACGGGTTGCTGCACACTGACGACTCTGGGTTGGCCGAGGCACGCCGCGGCGCCCGGTTCATCCTTGCCGATGAATTCCAGGACGCCAACTTCGCGCAGATCAAAATTCTGACGCGCCTGGCGGGGGCCGATGGGAATCTGTTTGCGGTGGGCGACCCTGACCAGTCGATTTACCGATTCCGTGGGGCGTCGAGTGAGGCCTTCGAACTCTTTTATCGAAATTTCCCAACGGCCAAGCGTGTGGTGCTGGAAAAGAATCGGCGTTCGATCACTCCGATCTTGCAGACGGCTTTCGCTGTGATCAATGAGAACCCTCCAGTGTTCGCCAAGGGCGGCAGCGGCGCGTTTACGTATCACCGCGTGCCGCTGAAGTCCGCCCGTGATGAGGAGTCCGCCGCCTCCGCATTGCAAGCGGCAAACCAGCCGGTGACCGCGATTGTCCTGAGGGATCGAGGTACGGAAGGGCCCGATCTCGTCGCTTATCTGCGCGAGGCGCAGCGCAAGTCGAGATGCAAGTGGTCGGACTTCGGAGTGTTGTATCGCTCACACCTGCACCGTGACGACCTGGTACAGGAATTAGCGGAGGCTGGGATTCCGTTTGTGATCGAGAGCATGGATGTCTCGGATACTCCTGAGGCCCGTGACCTGTTTGCCTGCTTGAACGTGATCGTTTCCAGCGGAGATGACGTCAGCCTGATGCGAGTGACGGGCTTGCCGTGTTTTCGAGTCAATCCTCAGCAATTGCGGCAGACCCTGCGCGCCATTGCGCGAGACAACCGCGAGGCCCAGGTCGTGCCTCTCTTCACGGCGCTTGACCGGGTCGAGGGCGGTGCGGAGGTCGTAGCGCGGGTGCGGCGAGTGCGTGAAAACGTGCAAGCTCGCAACGCCAAAGGACGAGCTGCGCTCGACATTGTGGTCCGGGAGTTTGTCCTCGACACGTCCTCGCCAATCCTGCAGGCAGCCTTGCATTTTGTCGAGGACTGGGAGAAGAAGAAGATCAACAAGACCGCGGACCTTGAAGAACTCGTCGACTACCTCGGCTATTTTCGTGAGGCGAATGGCGTCATTCCGTTGCGGTCGGATGAGAATGAAAACGCAGTTCGCCTGATGACGGTCCACGGGGCCAAGGGGCTTGAGTTTCCGCATGTCTTCATTCTGCGTGCCCTGTCTCCGTCCTTTCCGTCTTCGTACAAGGAGACACTCGTTGCCTTCCCGCGCGAACTGCGTGATCCCGATTCGCTGACTGAGGCGGATGACAAAACGTTGCATGAGCAGGAGGAGCGGCGCCTGTTTTATGTGGCGATGACCCGCGCCCGGGATTCACTGCGTATCTATGCGCGCGAGGGAACGGGCAAGACCGATAAGACTCCGCCGGGGTATTTGCGGGAGTTGATCAAGAACAAAGCTGTGGCGCCATGGTTCCGTGCGATTCCGGCGGGGGGCGCGCAGGCGACTCTCGACATTGCCGCTGCGGCGTCCCCGCTTTACCCCGAAGAATCGCAAACCACCCGTTGGTTCGAATTGGCGGTTTTGGAAGGACTGCACAAGCGCCTGAGCGCCTCGGCAGTCGAAACCTATCAGCGGTGCGGTTTGCAGTTCAAGTTGGAACGGGATTGGCGTATCGCTGCCAAGCCTGCAGCGGCCATGCAATACGGCGCCGCAATTCATCGCGTGCTCAAAACCTACTTTGAGTCGATTCGGCTGGGTCGGCCCAAGAGCGACCAGGAAATCATCGAACTCTTCTGCATGGATCTGGCCAGCGCCAAGATTCAGGAAGCATATCAGCACGAACTCTACGAGAAGCAGGGGATCGTGCAATTGCAGGATTTCCTGTCGAAGGCGCGTTCGATCCCCGCCTCGCAGGTTCTGCACACGGAAGAATCCTTCGAGTTCAAGGTGGGAGAGACTACCGTGGTCGGTCGCATCGACCGGATCGACCAGCGTCGGGACGGAACCGTCGCCATCATCGACTACAAGACGGGTAAGGCGCGCGACCAGGAATCGGCGGATGAGAGCCTTCAGCTGTCTCTGTACGCGATTGCGGCGAAGGAGAAGTGGAACTACAGCGTCGGCGCTCTGATTTTTCACAACCTGGAAGAAAATGTTCCCGTCATGACCTCGCGGTCGGAGGCACAACTGCTATCGGCTCGCGCCTGCGTGGAAGATGCGGCCCAGGGAATTGCCGACGGTGTGTTCGAGGCGAAGGTGGGCCAGCATTGCAGTTTCTGCGCGTATCGGAGTCTTTGTCCTGAGAAGGAAAAGCGGATTCCACGGCTGGCTGTCGCGAAAGCATGAGCCATTTTGTGCCGATTCGCTGACCTCACCGCGTTCTTCCCTGAACCTTGAAACCCTTCCAAAAAAACTTAGGGGACGCATTGAGCGTCCCCTGTTGACTTCGTACTGAACTTACTAGTGTTTCTTTTTCTTTTTTGCCTTTTTCTTGGTTGCCATTGTTCCTATTCTCCCTTCCATTCTTCATGGAAATGTGCAGTGGTCTTTTACTGCAACTAGTTGATGTATAGAGTTAATGAAAAATGAAGTCAAGAAAAAAATGATGATGGACTCGCGCAAATTGTGGCACCAAAGTCACGATGAAAGAATTTCTTCGACGAATGTCAACCATTATTTTGCAGGAAACGCTCGTGAGATTCCGAATTGCGACCTGGTTGATCGAACCATGACGAGAAATTTCCAATTGCACAAGGAGCACAATCTGCAAAAGCAGAAGTCGGACGTTGGCAGATGCGCTGACTCGCGTGAAGCCAATGCTCGCGCTTGCTCATCTATAATGAAGACGCGAAATATTCGCGAGGAGCCCGATTCATGGCCTCTTTTGACGATGTTGTCATCATCTCCGGGTGTCGCATTCCGGTTGGAAAATTTCAAGGCAGTCTCGCTGATTTCACTGCGCCGCAGTTGGGCGCCATGGTGGTGCGCGAAGCGGTGAAGCGTGCCGGTATCGACCCCGCGCAAGTCGATGAATGCATCATGGGCAACGTCATCACCGCCGGACTCGGTCAGAATCCGGCGCGACAGGCCGCAATCTTCGGCGGACTCACTCCCGCGACAGGTGCCATGACAATCAACAAGGTGTGTGGCTCGGGATTGAAATCTGTGGCGCTCGCAGCGCAAGCGGTGCAAACGGGAAACAGTTCGATCGTCGTGGCGGGCGGAATGGAATCGATGAGCAATGCGCCCTATCTTCTTCCACAGGCGCGCAAGGGATACCGTCTGGGCAACGCGCAGGTGGTCGACTCGATGGTGAATGACGGGCTGTGGGATATCTACAACGACTACCACATGGGCATCACGGGCGAGAACGTCGCGGAGAAATATGGAATCACGCGGGAAGAGCAGGATGAGTTCGCGGTGAATTCTCACCGGAAGGCTGTGGCCGCGATCAAGGAATGCCGCTTCAAGGCGCAGATTGTGCCGGTCGAGATTCCAGCGAAGAAGGGGGCCGCTCCGATCATCTTTGACAAAGATGAAAGCCCGCGCGAAGACACCACCATTGAAGTGTTACGTTCGCTCAAGCCGGCATTCAAGAAAGATGGAACTGTGACGGCGGGGAATGCGCCTGGGGTGAATGATGGTGCTGCCGCAGTCATAGTCACGAGCGCCAAGCTCGCCGCGGTGCTCGGGGCCAAGCCGATGGTGCGCATCGTTGCGCAGGCCACGAGCGGCGTCGAACCCAAATGGGTCATGATGGCTCCGGTGGGGGCAGTGCGACAGATTTGGGAAAAGACTGGATGGAAGAATGAAGATGTTGATCTCTATGAACTGAATGAGGCTTTTTCTGTTCAGGCGCTTGGCGTCATGCGCGAGCTAAAGCTGAATCCTGACAAGGTCAACGTCAACGGCGGGGCCGTTGCGATTGGCCACCCGATCGGGGCGAGCGGGGCGCGGGTGCTGGTCACGCTGATCTATGAGATGATCCGCCGAGACGTGAAGCGCGGGATCGCCGCGCTGTGCCTTGGCGGGGGGAACGCAGTGGCGATGGCGGTGGAGCGCGACTAACTGGGTACGCTTTTCACCACAGAGGGCACAGAGGAGTTTCTAGTTCACTTTTGCCAGCGGCAGCGTCACGGTGAACATTGCTCCACCATCCGGAACATTTACCGCTTCCACGGTTCCGTTGTGTTCCTTCATAACCGACTTACAGATACTCAGGCCCAGTCCGGTCCCGCGTCCGGGACGCTTCGTAGTGTAGAACGGATCGAAGATGCTCGGCAGATTTTCCTTCGAGATGCCCGGTCCGTCGTCCTGGAAGCTGACCCACACCGTGCCGGGTCCTTTACCGAGACGGATGCGTAAGGTTCCCCGGTCGTTCGCCTCGCGGATGGCCTGCTCGGCATTCACAATCAGGTTCAGAAACACCTGCATCAGCTGGTGCGGGTCACCCAGCGCGTAAGGCATTCCCGGCTCTTTGAGGAAATCTACCGTGATGTTGTTCTTACGCAGGGAATAGGCGTGCAGGTTGAGCGTGCGCTCGACGATCTCTACCAGATTGATGCGGCTCTTTCCCGGCGCCGGCGGGCGCGAGAAATAGGTGAGGTTCTGGACGATCTCGGCGGCGCGGCGTGCCTGCTGCTGCAGCATCCCGAGTTGCTTGCGCGAAGTTTCGTTGGTCTCTGTGTCCTGCAGGAGTTCGCTGACACCAAGAATGCTGGTCAACGGATTGTTGAGTTCATGGGCGACGCCGCCGATCATGGCACCCATGGCGGCAAGGCGCTCGCTCTCGACAATCTGCTGTTCGAGCTTGCGCTCGATGGTGATATCGCGCAGCGAGAAGATGACGCCGCTCATCTTTCCTTCCGCGTCGGCCAGTTGGCTGCCGGCGGCGCGCATTGTCCGCGCGCTGCCGTCGCGATGCCGCGCGGCATACTCGGCGGCTCCAAACGCCTGATCCCCCGAAACCAGCGTCTGATACAAGGAGACCAGATCGGGCGCGTGATCCGCCATTTCCGAAATTTTCTTCCCCAGCATTTCGTCCGGCCGGTAGCCCAGAAGAGCCTCGGCACGCGAGCTGACAAAGGTGTACCGCTCCTCGAGATCCACCACCAGGATCAGATCGGGGAAACTCTCCAGCAAGCGGCTGCGGAACTCCTCCTGCTGGGCCAGTTGGCGCTCCATGTTGCGTTTTTCGGTGATGTCGACCAGCGTTCCCTGATAGCGGATGATATTTCCAGCGGCATCCCACACGGCGCGCGAGGAGTCGAGAAAAATGGCGGGCTTGCCATCTTTGCGTCGCAACTTGATTTCGCGTGTGCGCACGCCGCCCCGGTCATCGACTGCTCGCCCTAACACGGGAGGCCCGCCGTCGAAGCTCAGCGCTGCTGGTTCGACCGAAAGCAACTCTTTTTTCTCGGTATAGCCGAGCATGCTGACCAGCGCTGGATTCGCATCCAGCAACTGTCCTTCCGGCATGCTGAAATAGACACCCTCCTGCAGGGTTTCAAACAATTCCGTGAAGCGCAATTCCTTCTCGCGCTGTTCGGTGATGTCCCGGCCCAGGACACTGGCTCCGACTACTTCATCTCCCTTGAGGATCCCGTTGAGTACGCAATCGAAATAGAGTGGGCGAGAGTTGTTCTTCAGGCGGATGCGGACCGTTCCAGTCCAGCGCTTCTTCTCGAGAAATCGTCCCAGCCCGCGTTCGATTTCGTCACGCGCGGGCTCCTCCACAAAGTCGTAAACCTTGCTGCCCACCAGCTGCGAGTATGTGAGCCCCGTAAGCTCTGCAACGCGGCGGTTTACGGTTCGGAGCGTTCCGTCGAGAGAGACTGCGCAGGCCGGGTCATCGAGCGAATCGATGAGCTCCTTGAAGTTGCGCTGCGAGCGCATGATGACCTGGCTGAGCTGATCAAGTTGCTCTTCGGAGGGCGCCGCACCGACGTGCTCCTGCAATCCCCGGAGTAGTCCCTTGAGTTCGTTAACTTCGCGCCGCCGGCCATATGCATAAGCGGCGAACAGGATCGAGAGCGCCAGGACGCCGACGGGAATGGCGCGCAGTTGAAAGGGTACGCCCTCCAGTCGCTCCCAGAGGAGAGCCACCAGGGCGACCGACAGAAAGACCATGAACAAGAGAACCCATCGCCAAAGCTGAGACTCTTCCCGATCAAGATTTCCTGGCGGATTGGGACGTGAGGGAAGGGCTGGGTCCGGACTCATAAGAGAATAAGGATTTTTCCTGAAGGGTCATCCTAATGCAGAGGAATCAAGACCAACAACCGGATTGTTTTACTTCTTGGTACCGGAGGGCAATGGACCTTCGCCCAAAATGGGACATCAATTTAACCGCGCAAAATAGGCATTTCAGGGTTTTCCACAGCCCTTAGTGACATCCGTCTGATTCGAATGCCTTCAACCCATTCCGTGGCGGATCTCGCACGTTTGGTCAAGACCAATTCGTCGCGGTGGGTTCACGAGCGATGGCCGCAAAAAAAGAACTTCGGATGGCAAAACGGCTACGGAGCTTTTAGCCTGAGCGAGTCCGGCCAGAATGCGGTGCGCGAGTACATCCTGCACCAACAACAACATCACGCTAGGAGATCATTCAAGGAAGAGTTTGTTGTGTTTCTCCAGAAGAACCACATCGCGATTGACGGCAAATATTTGTGGTAAGAGTCCTTACGCCCCTTCGGGGCTGGCGAGGCTGATTAGGATTTGGTTCCCACGGCTTGCGCCGTGGGCTTTATTCTTATGCCGCTACGCGGCTTTACCAGGGAGACGCCGCCCGTCTGAATATATGGAACGACGCCGACGAACTCCGGCACCCGAGTAATGTTTCGTGCAATACCTTCCCGGCAAACCAGTGGATCCAACCCCGGTCGACTACAACGCATCGCTGGACCAAGTGAGTCTGACACCCCGGGGAGCAGTCACTTTACTGGACGCCTCCACCCTGGTCGCGTTTGTGCGGCTGGGTGGTGGCTAGCTGTGGACCGGGATGTGTTGTCTGCGCTTTTCCCACTCCGAACTGCGAAACAGGTAAGGGCCGACTTCGATCAGCCGCGGAAGCATTTCGAATACCGAGATAGGAGTCCACCGTGTCCCCTGCCGAGTGCGGTATCCGCGACGATTAATCTCTTCGGCAATGCGCGCATAGGAACCCTCCTGTACCAGGAGCTCCATCAATTGCACCAGGATTTCCCGCTCTTCCGGATTCTCTTCCAAGCGCTGGGTTTCTGGCTCAATCCGCAATCCGAACGGCACCTCGGAGGGCAGTTGCTCCTCTGTGATTTCTACCTCCCGTTCCCACTCGATGGCCACCAGTTTCCAGCCTTTCTCGGTTTGCTGTTTCAGATCCGCGTCGGTCGGTGGGGCTGAGATCAACTGACGCACTCGCTCCGTCTTCTTCATGTCTCGACACCTCTCCCAGGAGATCTCGAGCACTTGCAGCAACCGAAGGTCCGCATCCGGCCGGGGCAAGTCCTGATCTTGCAACACGTACGTTTGGTCTGGCCCAAGAAAATCGTCCGCTGACGGACGGAAGTGTCCAGAATCAAACAGCTCTTAGAGAGGCTCGGCGGTGTGGGCAGTTTCGACGTGGCTGGGGAGACGTTGCAAGCAACGTCTCTACCGATGCGCTTTACAGTGTCTCCCTGAATCTGAGAAACTCATTCGTGGAATCCAAATCCCCGCTCAACCAAACTTCAGTAACCCAGTCGATTGTGATCCTCGATTTTGGGGCGCAGTACACACAGCTTATCGCCCGCCGCATTCGGGAACAAAATGTGTTCTCGGTGGTGCTGCCGTGCACAGCGTCATTAAAGGAAGTGAGAAGCTACAACCCGGTCGGGATTGTGCTCTCGGGAGCGCCGTGGTCGGTTTATGACAAAGACGCTCCGCCCGCCGACGTTCACGTATTCGACATGGGTGTGCCGGTACTGGGCATTTGCTATGGGTTGCAGTTCATGGTGCATACGTTGGGCGGCAAGGTGCGCCCGGCGGATAAGCGCGAGTACGGTCGGGCCGAAATCGACATCGTTTCCGATTCTGTGTTGTTTCAAGGTCTCGCTAAGAAGCTCGCCGTGTGGATGTCGCACGGCGATGAGGCGCTGGAACTGCCTCCTGGGTTCGAGTTGATGGCGAAAACGCATTACGCCGTCGCCGGCATTCAAAATGTCGCGAAGCGGTGGTATGCGGTGCAGTTCCATCCTGAAGTGCATCACACACCGCAGGGTACGCAGATCCTGAAGAATTTTGTCTTCGAGATCTGCGGCGCGAAGCCTACCTGGACCGCGCAGCATTTCATCGCCTCGACCATCGAGCAAATCAAGCAGCAGATCGGCACGGGACGCGCCATCTGCGCGCTGTCGGGTGGCGTGGATTCTTCGGTCGCCGCTGTGTTGGTCGATCGCGCGCTGCGCGACACGAAAGGGAAGTCACGGCTGACCTGCGTGTTCGTGAATAACGGCGTGCTGCGCAAGAATGAATTCGAAAAAGTACAAGCGACCTTGCGCGACAAGCTTGGTTTGCACCTTGATGCCGTTGACGCCACCGATCGCTTCCTCGGCAAACTTGCTGGCGTCAGCGATCCGGAGAAGAAGCGCAAGATCATCGGCAACGAGTTCATCAAAGTGTTCGAGAAAGAGGCTCGCCGCATCGAGAAAACTGAAGGCAAGGTGAAATGGCTGGTGCAGGGAACGCTGTATCCCGACGTGATCGAATCGCGTTCGGTGCGCGGACCGTCGCAAGTGATCAAGTCGCACCATAACGTCGGCGGTCTGCCGGAGAAGATGAAGCTCAAGCTGATCGAGCCTCTCAAAGATCTTTTCAAAGATGAGGTTCGACGCATCGGCCGGGATTTGGGCATGCCGGATGAAATCCTGCGGCGTCAGCCGTTCCCGGGACCGGGGCTCGCCGTCCGCGTGCTGGGCGAAGTCACGCCCCAGCGCCTTCAGTTGTTGCGCGAGTGCGACGACATAGTGGTCAGCGAGATCAAAGAAGCGGGGCTCTATACCAAGATATGGCAGTCGTTTGCGGTACTTCTGCCAGTGATGTCGGTGGGCGTGATGGGCGACATGCGGACCTATGCTTATACCTGCGCGATCCGGGCGGTCAGTTCCGAGGATGGCATGACTGCGGATTGGGTTCCGCTGCCACACGAAGTGCTGAAAACCATCTCGACGCGCATCGTGAATGAAGTGAAGGGCGTGAATCGCGTGGTCTACGACGTGACGTCAAAACCGCCGGGAACGATCGAGTGGGAGTGAAGCGCGGACCTCGGGCGTCGGACCTCAACCTTTCTCGCCGAGTCATTCCCCTCGAATAGCGAAGGGTGGAAGTTCACTCACCAGTTTGCGGTTACTTCCGTTTACTTTCTGCATGATCTTTCCTTGCTCGCCTACCGGATTCGTCCTACAACGGCAATCACAACCAAAGCGACCAATGTGTGATTGCTTGTGTTGGACTGATTTTGGACGGTGCAAGACATGTTTCACCCGGTACGATCGATATCCTTCCGCGCAGTTCTTCTCTTCCTGTTAACTTCTGCGGGGGTCTATTCGCAAACCTCCATTGATGACGTACACGTGGTTCCCCGGACGACGGGGATCGAAATGGCAACCGCCACAGCCGGGCCCGGGCTTTCTGGCGCCGGGCTGATCCGAACCAGCACCGAGCTGGTGATGGTGCCCGTGACGATCACCGATGACATGAACCGTCCAGTGACCGGGCTGGATCGCGATAATTTTCAGCTTTTTGAAAACAAGCAGGCGCAAGAAATCAAGAACTTCTCCAGTGAAGATTCGCCGGTTTCGATCGGCATCATCATGGATGTCAGCGGCAGCATGGCGAACAAACTGGAGCGGGCCCGCGATGCCGTGCGCCAGTTCTGCGAGGCTTCCAATCCTCAAGACGAGTTTTTCATGGTCACCTTTTCCGATGCTCCGCGGCTGGTCACAGACTTCACTGATCGGCCTGAGGAGATTGAGAACGCGCTACTGGGAGCGCAGTCGAAAGGGCGCACGTCCCTTTTAGACGCCATCTACATGGGAATCCACAAGATGAAGGACGCACGTTACTCGCGCCGCGCCTTGCTGATCATCTCCGATGGCGGAGACAATCACAGCCGTTACAGCGATCGCGACGTCAAGCGTGCGGTCAAGGAAGCTGACATCCTGATTTATGCCGTGGGCACGTACGACCGGTACGCTAACTCACAAGAAGAGTTGCTTGGGCCGGAGTTGCTGCAGAACGTAGCCGGGGTAACCGGTGGCCAAGCCTACACTCTAAGCAATGTGGTCGAGCTGCCTGAGGTCACACGCGCGATCGGTACCCGCCTGCGTCACCAATACATGTTGACGTACCGACCGCAGACTCGCTCGCGCGACGGAAAGTGGCACAAGATCAGCGTAAAGTTGCGCCTGCCTAAGAAGTGGTCCGCGTTCCTGCGCGTCAATGCGCGTACCGGATATTACGCGGGGGCTGAGTGACGCCTACCAGTGCGGTTCCGGCCCTTGTCCCCGAGGGATAGCCTCGCATAGTATCGAAGCTGGGCGCTGCATTCGGTGGGGATTCTACTCAGCAACTAAGGGTCTAAGTGCTATTTCCTTCCGTCGACCTATGCTGGTCGCGTCGAGCGTTGACTTGGCTCGGAGCGTTGCTTCTCGTCTCTTCGATTCGGGCGCAAACTCCAGCGGACTCGCCGACAGTAACGATCAAGAGCAGTGTGCGGCTGGTGCAAGTCGATGTAATTGCGAAAGACAAACATGGGAACCCGATCCCAGGGCTTGAGGCAAAAGATTTCACCCTCTTGGACGATGGAAAGCCACAGAAGATTAGCCATTTGTCGATCGAGCGCGCCGAATCTTCCACTAGCGGCGAAAAGGCTGCTCCAGGGTCAACGAACCATCTGACGCCAACGGCCTTCTCGAATAGTCATCCGGAAAATGCCGTTCCAACCGTTATTCTCTTCGACGTTTTAAATACAGCGGTGGAAGATCAACCGGCGATGAAGAAAGGCCTGCTGCAATCGCTGAACGGGATCAAAGAAGGAACTCCGGTCGCCCTGCTGATTCTTGGAGACGACCTCACGGTCGTGAGCGATTTCACGACCAGCACGATTTCGCTTACCAAAGCTGCCGGCAACGGACTGGGCCTCCGCGCGGAAGGCTTCGGACCTCCAATCACCGTGCGCAAGACAGGGAATCCCGTACGCGACCGTATGATCCTCAAAGCCACATCGCAAGCATTTCGCGTGGAAGATCATGAACGGATGGTGCGCACCCTGGCGGCCCTGAATTTGATCTGCGAGCAGTTGGCACGCATGCGAGGTCGGAAGAGTCTGCTCTGGGTCACAGGTGGTTTAAGCGCGTCCGGACAAACAACTGAAGTGGAGGACGCAATCGATCGGTTGAATGATGCCAATGTCGCGGTATACACCGTCGATGCCCGCGGAGTGCTGCTCGATCCCGGGCTCACGGCAGAAACAGATACGAACGATTTAACTGCGCCGGTGCGCGAGGAAAGAGAATTGACACGGGGCGATGTTCTCGCCGTGATGGCGAACAGCACCGGTGGCGTTGGCTATCACAATACCAACCGACTCGACGGAGCGATCAGCCAGGCGTTGGGAGACCGCAGCGTTGTCTATGTGCTCGACTACTATCCTCAGCACGGGAACTGGCACGGGAAACTGCACAAGCTCGAGGTGAAGACGTCGCGGCCCGGGGTGCGACTCCGTTATCGCGCCAGCTATCGAGCCACTCTGCCCGCACGGCCCAATGCGCAGGAACAGCAGCAATTGCTGGCGGAAGTCGCATCGTCTCCCCTGGACTTCGCCGGAATCCGCTTTACCGTTGAACTCAAACCCGGACGCGCTGCCGATCCCAAATTCGTTTTGCATGTGCCGGCTGAAGAACTGCAGTGGTCTGCGGACGAAGGAAAGATGGGGGCAAGTCTGCAGGTCTGGTTCCTGCAGAAAAGCGCCGCGGGCGGAGATCTGGTTACCACGAACTCGCACAGCGATTTTCGATTGTTGCCAGATGCGTATCAGGCAGCGCTACGCGACGGAATAGCGGTTGCTAGTGATCTGACACTGCAGCGGTCAGCTGCGAAGGTTCGTGTGCTGTTACGAGACGGAAACTCCGGAAAGATTGGGTCGGTCGATGTGCCGGTCGACTCGAATATTGCTGCGCAGACCACTCACTGATCGCCTCGTTGAGAGATTCGGGTAGGTCACTCGTCACGGTGGACCGTTTCCATGGAGAACGCGGGCAGGCACACTGCGATGTACTCGGCCCCGCCGTCTTCCGGTGTTGAATATCGCACCCACTCGCCCGCATGAGCCACGATTGCCTGTCCGGCACGAACGTCGAGCGTCCCGCCCTTGTGTTCGACTCGCAGCGTTCCTTTCAGAACGATGGTGAACTCATCGAACTCGGGAGTCTGCCCGGGCTCGAGCCATCCCTGCGGGCTACGCATGTGGGCGACACTGGTAGTGGATGTCCTGGAATTCACTCGTCCGATGTATTCGTCGATAATTTTTGGTTTGTTTCCGGCAGCTTGAATGCGCGTGGGTTGCGGGATGAGAGTCGGCATGGTTTAGATTTCGGCGTCCGGAAGTTCGGGAGCGCTGAATTCCTAGACTACAACAGATCTGAAAGAAGGGGGCAGGGATCAGGGGTCAGTCGTCAGAACTGGTTTCACAAATCGTTCTTGGAGCCGCTATCTAACCCGCAGAGGCTAAAGCCCTATTTTTATTGGGCCTGAACGGCACGGCTGAAGCCGTGCCCTACCCAAAACCATTTATGAGATCAGTTCTCACTACTGAGGCAAGAATTTTTTGAGGCACGATTCTCTGACCCCTGACCTCTGATCCCTGACTCCTGACCCCTGACCCCTGACTCCTGACCCCTGACTCCTCGCCTCTGCCTATGGGCACGGATACGGTGTTCCGGGCGTAGACGGCGTGCCCGGAATCACCGTGGGCGGGCCGGGGATTCCATCGGGACCCGGCACTCCCGGAATGACTGTGTCCGGTGTTCCGGGCGTGCCGGGCGTAAAGCAGGTTCCATGGTCAACATTTTGCGGAGGCGGCGGTACGGGCCTTGGCGCAACTGGCTGGACGACCACCGCATGCTCCTGCGACTGGCGTACGGCTTTCGCCACTTCGTCTTGCGGCAGAGTCACTGGCTCCTGCAAGGTCATCTGCACGGGCGCTCCGGCATCGAGATAGAAATGACGTCCACCGACGAGAAGCGTGATGGAGGCAATCATGCCGGCGGCCCCTCCGATAGCTGCTCCAATCGCCGCGTCTTTGCCCTTGCTGCCAGGGATCGGCATACTCGAGGTAAGACATCCAAATTGCGACGGGTTACATCCGGGAGGGATGCTCGAGGTAAGAGTGCCTTGCGAAGTGCCGACCGAGTGGCCTATCAAAGCTCCCACCCCCGTGCCGGCAAGGGGGAGAATTATCGCTCCAGTGGAGCGCTTGGAGCCGGGATCCTTGATGGCGTAGCCGTCGGTGGTCTCCAGAACGATGGGACCGGCGAGCGGGGTCACGTAGCCGTCAGGGAATGTGATGGACATCGATTGCAGACGCAGTTCTCCGCGCCCACCGCGTCGCTCAATCTTGTCAACCATTCCCTGAACGAAGGTGCCCGGCGGGATCACCACTTGATTGTCCGCGTCCACCGGTGAAGTGACTTGAGCGTAAATATCATCTCCGCGCCGGATGTAGCGGGTCTGCACCGGCTGGGTAAGCACAAGGGCGAGGTGCGTACCGGCGGGGATCGTGATGTTGCTGCTTTGAGCGTCGACCTGAACCTGAGCGGGGTCGGACGGCGTGGCAGGGTGCGATTCGACCTGCGCGAAGGCAAGCGGAGACAGCAGGATGGCTGCGATCGTGACGATCCGTTTCTTGTAAGTGGAAGGTTGGGAAACGAAGGCTGAGAGTTGTTGGAGGCAGGGGTGATGGCACGTCATGAAGCACCTCCCCTCGAAAGCGGTGAAGCGTCGCCTTCGATTTGCGGCGGATCTCCTTGAATGGAACCCGTCTCGCGATCATTAGACTCGCCAATCCGTTCGAACGGTATCGCGGTCCGCGGTAAAGGTTTGCAAAGAGTGCGTAGCGAAGTGTAAAGCTCCGGGTCAGGCGTGCGCGGTTAAGGAAACTGGACAGCACGAATCCGCAAACTGTCTACAACGGCAGCGACTGCAAGGCCAGGTCCACGGCACGATTCATCTCCGCCGGAGTTGCGCCGTTGACCGCCTGAACCCCCAGACCATTCATTACGATCATGATCAAGCGGGCGAGGTCTTTGGGATCTACACCCTTCTTGAGGTCTCCTTCGGCCCGGGCGCGCTGCAGGCGCTTCTGCAATTGCGCGAGCCCGGCCTTTCGCGAGTCGACCATCGCCTGTTTCACTTGTTCGTTTCCCGAACCGCAGGCAAGGCCGCCTTGGATGGAGAGGCATCCGGGGGGATGGCCAGGGTCGCCAAGAAACTTGACGCTCATTCGCAACAGCGCTTCGACTACCGCCCGCGCAGTCTTCAGATTGAGAGCTTCGAACATAAACGACAACGGGCCGGCACTGTATTGTTTCATCACCCTTCGGAACAATGCCTCTTTGTCTCCAAAGGTGGAATAAAGACTGGAACGGTTGATCTCCATCGCAGCGGTCAGGTCGTCGAGCGATGTGCCTTCGTATCCCTTCTGCCAGAAGACGCGCATAGCCGCGTCGAGGGCTTCGTCCTCCCGAAAACTTCGGGGGCGCCCCATCCGTGCCGGGTTGGCTTTATCTGATGCCATACTTCTTTGATGCACTTTTATACCATCCAGTCCAAAAAGGTGAATCCCGGCTGGACCGGCACACATCTGAACCATACGATTCAAAAGTAACCGAAACGGAGGAATCATGGCAGGCAAGCTGGAGGGCAAGATCGCACTCGTTACCGGCGGCAGCAGTGGAATCGGACTGGCCACGGCACAGAACTTCGTCAAAGAAGGCGCTTTTGTTTACATCACCGGCCGGCGGCAGGCAGAATTGGACAAGGCGGTGAAGGCAATCGGTACGCAGGTGAAGGCCGTGCGTGCCGATTCGTCGAACCTCGCTGATCTCGACCGTCTGTTCGCTCAAATCAAACAGGAGAAGGGCCGGTTGGATGTAGTGTTCGCCAATGCAGGCGGTGGCAGCCTTGCTCCGCTCGGTACGATCACAGAAGAACTTTACGATCAGACCTTCAACACCAACGTGAAGGGCGTGCTTTTTACGGTGCAGAAGGCGCTGCCGCTGATTCCGGACGGTGGGTCGATCATCCTGAATGCGTCCATCGTTTCGCAGAAGGGCATGGCGGCATTCAGCGTGTACTCGGCAACGAAGGCGGCAGTGCGTTCGTTCGCCCGGAGTTGGACAACGGATCTGAAGGACCGCAAGATCCGCGTGAACGCCATCAGCCCGGGCCCGATTGACACGCCGATTCTTGATGGACTGGCGGAGAGCGAAGAAGGGCGGCAAGGGATAAAGGACCATCTGGCTTCGATCGTACCTCTTGGAAGGATGGGACGGCCGGAGGAGATCGGCAAAGCCGCGGTGTTCCTCGCGTCTGAGGATGCTAGCTTCGTGGCGGGAGTGGAGTTGTTTGTGGATGGTGGCTCGGCGCAGGTGTAAGGCACTAATCACAAAGACACTAAGGTTCACGAAGGAAAGCATCGGTCACTTAGGGCACGGATGAACGTGGAGGAACAGCTCGATCTTCCTTCATGTTCCTTCGTGCCCTTTGTGGTTATCGGGTCGGTTCAGAAATCCAGCGTGAGATTGCGGTAACCATCTTGCGCGGGGCGAATCGCGTGGACTGGGCGACCAACCAATTATGTGCGCCGCTGATGGCGAGGGTGCGGCCTTCCATTACAGCGCGGTAGCCGTCGAGCGCAACCTTGTCGACATTCATCGCCCCGAGTTGTTTGAAGAGGCGGGATTTGTCGTTTCCGGCGCGTTTGGCGAAGCCGGTATGCGTGGCTCCGGGGCAGAAGCAGGTTACGGTGACGCCGGAATGGCGGATTTCGTTGGCGAGGGCTTCGGAAAAAGAAATCACATAGGCCTTGGTCGCGTAGTAGACGGCCATGAGCGGTCCCGGCTGAAATCCGGCGGTGGAGGCGACGTTCATGATGCGCCCGCAGCGTCGGGCGAGCATTGGCGGCAGGAAGAGGCGAGTGAGTTCGGTCAGCGCGATGATGTTCAGCTGAATCTGGCCGAAGATTTCATCGTTGGACATTTGCGCGAATTCTCCGAAGGCGCCGAAGCCGGCATTGTTGATCAGAATGTCGACGGCAACGCCTTCGGTCTGCAGCTGATCGAGCAGAAATTTCGGGGCGAGGGGAGTGGACAGATCGAGGGGCACAGTCTTGACTGTGACTCCCTGTGTTCGCAGTTCGGTCGCGACTTGTGCAAGTTTGTCAGCGTTGCGGGCTGCGAGTACCAGATTGTGATGATCGCGGGCGAAGAGCTTCGCGAGTTCGTATCCGATGCCGCCGGAGGCGCCGGTGATCAGGACTGTGGACATGACGCTATTCTAATGGCGTTCGTGTAGCTCCGGATGCTTCGTCCAGAGTTGCGCGCGAAAGCGCGCAATGTGACAGGTCAGAGTTGAGGGAGATGCGAGAGAGTGGCGATATGCTGAGAACACGATTCAGATGAGACTTATACCGCGGATACGCGTCGCTTTGCTCCGCGGGGCGGACGAGGCGTCCGCCCCTACACGAGCATTTTCTATGCGTGGACCAGTTCTACTCCGTAGATTGAGTGCCAACTGGTGGCGGCTTTCAGCTTGTCGTTGACGTTGTTGATGTTCTTCACGCCTTCGGTTTCAAGCCACTTGCGGAACGCCGCAGCACCCTGCTTCGCGTAGACCGGGATGCCTTCTTTCCAGGTCGCGCGGCCGCAGAGCACGCCATTGAACTTCACGCCGGATTCACCGGCGAGCTCGAGCGTCTCGCTGAATTCCGCGTTGCTCACGCCGGCCGAGAGATAAATGAACGGCTTCGTGGCAACGTTGGCGGCCTTGTGGAAGTGATCGATGGCTTCTTTCTTGGTATAAGCCTTGGTGCCGCCGAAGCACTTCACGCCTTCCACGAATTTCATGTTCACGGGCACTTCGACTTTGAGTACGTCGACGCCATAACGGTCTTTCGAGAACTCGCGCATGCTCTCTGTCACGATGTGCGGCTTCTTTTTGGCGTATTCGGCGCCCTTCTCGTCGGCACCCTCTTCGTAGCCGACGAATTCCAGGAAGAACGGGATGTCGTTGGTCCGACACTCGTCGCCGATGCGCTCGACCCAGGCGTGTTTGATCTCGTTCACGTGTTTCGGATCGTCCGGCGTGTAGTAGAGCAGAATCTTCACGCAATCGGCACCCGCCTCTTTCAGGCGGCGCGCCGACCATACATCGAGCAGGTCGGGCAGGCGGCCTGGGCCGGTCTTGTCGTATCCGGTCTTTTCATACGCCAGGAGCAGGCCGGCGTTCTTGGCGCGGCGCTTGGCCGCGGGCAGTCCCCACTCGGGATCAAGCAGGATGGCAGTGGCGTGCGGGGTGAGGACTTCGGAGACTAGTGACTTGAATTCTTCCATCATGGCGTCGGTGACTTCGCCGCCTTTTTCCTTGGCCAGCGACTTCTGCAGCGAGCCGCGCTGGTCCATGGCCGCGGCTGCAATGACGCCGCGTTCGTTGGATACTTTCTTGAGGCCGGCTAGTTTGCCCGGGGTAAGCTTCATGAGACTCCTCCTGATAGGAACGGAATGAATGCTGGAAACTAGTTATTGTAAACCAACGAGGTGGGAAATCCCTTCCGGTTTTTCGGCGTTTCGAGCCCAGTTCCGGGTTCAGGAAGTTACGGAGGGACTATCTAAATCGTCGCCTAAGTAATTCCGGATGATAGATGAAAAAAAGGTGAAGAAGCCCGCAAGATAGAGTCGTAGAACGAATGAAACATCCGCGCACTCTGTGACCGCGGTCACCGAAAGTAGTCGCGATTACGCCTTGGCTATCTCAGCCGAGGAGTCACCGCGTAGGGGTGACGCGCATGCTGCTTGTGGGAGCGGTCGTTTTGTTTTCTGGGGTGCGGTCGACGAACTTCGCGAGATCTGGATGCATCCTGACCACAAGGATGATGGCGACCGGTGGCACCATCCAAAGCCAAAAGGGTAGATGATTCGCGCCACTTGAGTTCCACCCAAACTAATCGCGGAGAGCGCTGACAAATGCCGCGGAGTCCGCAGAGAGCGGGCACCCTACCTTTTCAGTTCCGGCGCTCGGTGAAAAGGGGTAGTGGTATAGTGGTATGAACGCTTGACGATCTGCCGA
>Ga0210403_10001158_pt1 | contig 25601 bp, 21 predicted proteins | sample IncBWC19MmetaG_FD_150863 | JGI IMG/M metagenome (GOLD analysis project Ga0210403, IMG submission 150863) | Forest soil microbial communities from Barre Woods Harvard Forest LTER site, Petersham, Massachusetts, United States - Inc-BW-C-19-M | ecosystem: Environmental > Terrestrial > Soil >... | reverse complement strand
GTCGGCAAACTGGGCCACGCGAAGAATCGCTGCATTCAATTCGTCGGCATTCAGCGCGATCACCTTGCTGTTGTCCTTGGGCAGGACTGCCTCGAAATTCGGGAATTGGCCGGTCAACTGGCGCGAAGTGAGCAGGCGGGAGCCGATGCGGAAAAACAAAGTCGATTCATCTTTCGCGAACTCGATCGTCTCGGCGTCGGTGGAGTCGAGCAGAGATTTCAACTCGTCCATCGCCTTCTTGGGGACCAGGGTCTTCATCTCGCCGGAGACGCCCTCGAACTTTTCGCCGGCGCGCTCGCAATGCGCCAGCCGGTGCCCATCGGTGGCGACCATTGTGATCGATTCGGGCTTGAGGAGCATCAGCGCGCCGTTCAGGGTGTAGCGCGACTCTTCGTTGGAAATCGCAAAGCCGGTGCGGGCAATCAGGCCGCGCAAGACTTGCGCCGGAATCGTGATGGCGCCTGACGTCGGGAACACAGGGAGGCTGGGGAAATTCGATTTCGCCATCCCAACCATCTTGGTGTTGGAGCGGCCACAGCGGATACTGACCCAATGGTTGTCGAGCAGTTTGATGGTGATGTCGGCATCGGGCAACAGCTTTACATAGTCATGCAACTTGCGGGCGGGGATGGTGCATGAGCCTTCCTTCTTGACCTTCGCACTGCAAGAAGTTCGCAGGCTGAGATCGAGATCGGTTGCCGTCAGCGACAGACGGTCTCCACCAGCCTCGAATAAATAGTTAGACAGGATTGGAATCGTGGTCTTGCGCTCGACCACACCCTGCGTGGCGGTCAATTCTCGCAGCAACTCGAACTTGCTGACCGTGATCTCCATGGTACCCGCGGCAACGGCGGCCTCCACCGGCATAAAGTTCGTCTCCCCAAATCTCGCCAGATACGTGCTACTTCTATTACTTCCTTATATCAAATGCAAAAGCTATAAAACCAGTAGTAACAGTAGGCGGTGCGGAAAGGTGGAAAACTCTTTCAACTATCCCGTTTCCACCGACTTCGCGCTGCACCCTTGATGTGAGAAATCGGGCCACTTCGCTTCGGAGCCCCTACTGTAACTTGCCACTGAAATCAATTTCACTCTCGCGATTCACAACTTCCACATCGTATTCACAAGAGCCGGCGAGGAAGACTGATGACAAAGTGGAAATCCCGCGCAGCCCCGCGATCTATCCGCCTAATTGCTCGGTGAGTTTATTGATCAGCCTGTTCAAATCTTTATCGTTCTTGCGAACCTCTTCGATCTTCTCGACGGAGTGGAGCACTGTCGTATGATGCTTGCCGCCGAATTGGCGTCCGATCTCCGGCAGCGAGGCCTCCGTGAGATGTTTCGCCAGGTACATCGCAATCTGCCGCGGATAGACGATCGCGCGGGAATTGTTTTTTGCTTTGATTTCGACCAGACGCAGGCCGAACTGCTCGGCAACCATCTTTTGGATCGATTCAATGGTGACCTTGCGGGCTTGTGAGTCGATGAAGTTCTTGAGTACCTGCTGGGCGTAGGGAAGGGTAATCTCGGCGCCGATCAATGAGGAGTGAGCGACCAGGCGGATCAAGGCTCCTTCCAACTCGCGTACATTCGAGCGGATGTTGGAGGCGACGTACAGAGCGACGTCGGTCGGCAGCGTGACCTTCTCCTGCTCGGCCTTCTTCTGAAGAATCGCGACTTTGGTTTCCAGATCAGGCGGTTGGATATCGGCGATCAGTCCCCACTCAAAGCGACTGCGCAGGCGGTCTTCAATCTCGGCGAGCTCCTTCGGGGAGCGGTCGCTGGCGATGACAATCTGCTTCATCGACTCGTGCAGGGCATTGAAGGTGTGGAAGAACTCTTCCTGGGTGCGCTCCTTCTGGGCCAGGAACTGGATGTCGTCGATCAGAAGAACGTCGACATTCCGGAACTTGTCGCGGAAGGTGGTCATCTTGTCGTAGCGCAGCGAGTTGATCATGTCGTTGGTGAACTTCTCGCTGGAGACGTAGCAGATGGCGGCGTGCGGCGTGCGGCGCTTAATCTCGTGGCCGATCGCCTGCATGAGGTGGGTCTTACCCATGCCGACGCCCCCGTAGAGGAAGAGCGGGTTGTAAGCTTTCGAGGGACGCTCAGCCACAGCTTGGCAGGCGGCGTGGGCAAACTGGTTGCCGCTGCCGATGACGAAGGCGTCAAAGGTGTAGCGCGGATTCAGTTGCGCCGCGCCATCCCAGTCGAATCGGGACTGCGAGGGACCGGCTGTGGCGGATCCTGAGGTCAGGCCGCCATCATGGCGTACGGGAGTTGCCGCGGGATCATCTTCGGACGTCACGAACTTCACATCGTTGAATCCGAGGCCGAGAACGTCGATGGCTTCCTGAATAAGGTCCGCGTACTTGTCACCGGCGTGACGAAACTCCACGGTGGGAACGCGAACGAACAGAACGCCTCCACTCGAGTGACTGTAGCGAGTCGGTTTAAGCCAGGTGTCGTAAGAATGCCGGTTGATCTTTTTTTCCAGAGCATCGAGAATGCGCGCCCAAGGGTTCGGGGAGAGGGTCGTTGTGCCGGTTGCTGACATATATGAATTTCACCAATGGGCGTCCCCGTGGCTGGGTGAGACCGCCTGTTAAAAACTTCCGTTGATCAGATAGCTGGACCGTTAATTTTACTGCGGAATGCGCCTGTTTTATCGGTTGCGGCAAAAAATTTCGCGAAGCGCAAAAGCAGGACCAGTCGTGGATACTAGCACAAAATTTTTTGTCGTGTGGAAATCTTTCGGCTGGATTTCATCGCGAGTCTCTATTCATAACCGCATCGCATCGGTTGTCAAGTACCGCGCGAGTTAATGTCGCGCGCGCGGTGCAGTTCCGATGCGAGAGAGATGGCGAATTCAACGGAATGATGCTTCGCTCGTAAGCGAAATTTCAGGCAAGCGAGGTGGTGGAGCTATTGCGCCCTGGAGCGTGCGCACTACCAGATCAACAGAGCGATTCCGTATCTTCATGCGCTGTCCACGTTTGGGGCCTGTGCCGGAGTTGGCGACAAAATTCGTGCCGTCGGTGGAGAGCAGCGGCAATGCGAAACCAATGTCTGCGGGATTACAGATTAGTTTACGATGGGCTCGGTGTCGGACATGTGCATCAGACTCGCTGAACTGTCGGATTGCCGCCAATTAGTGCGCATGCGCGAGGCCTTGTGGCCTGAGACTCCAATCGAGGAACATGCGCGAGAACTGACAGAGATCCTCGAAGGCAAACCGGTTACAACGCTGCCGCTCGCTATTTTAGTAGCAGAGGCGAGTGATCGAGAACTCGCTGGTTTCCTGGAAGTCGACATGCGTTCACACGCCGACGGCTGCAACCCATTGCGCCCTGTGGGTTATATCGAGGGTTGGTACGTTGTTGAGAACCACCGAAACAAGGGCGTCGGCCGGAAACTTATGACGGCGGCAGAGGACTGGGCACGCAGCCAGGGCTGCGTTGAGATGGCGTCGGATACTTGGGTAGACAATGAGGTGTCTCAACGCGTGCATGAGTTGTTGGGGTACGAGATTGTGGACCGCTGTGTGCACTACCGTAAGACACTGTGACACGCTCCGAGAGGATGCAGTCGTTTTCCCGAACTGAAGATAATCGCATCGTGTGTTTCGTACAGACCGATTAAGTGAACAAACTCATTGCGAGGCCACGCCATTCTCAATCAGCCACCCCAGCAGACCGGGGAGACAGAATCCCACCGCGTTCAGAATTCCATGTGTGCGCGCCATCTGCGGAATGGGCAGGACAGCACTCCCACGGAAATCGGCTACCGCGTATGCAGTCGAGAGCACCATGCCGGCAAAGATAGTGACTGATGCGACGTGGAACAAGACGCGAGCTGTGCCCGACTGTAGTCTTTTCGCGCAGGAGCGCAAAACCACCGCCAGGCCCGCGACGGAGGCTGAGAAGACTGCGGCCGCTGCGAGTTTCAGTTGCGGAGAGATCACGAACCCGAGTGCGACGATAAAGGGCATCCCTATTACGACAGCCACGAGCCAGCGCAGCCACCGATACTCGTGGCGCTTGGCAGCGAACTGCAGCATTGCGGCCGCGATCATCGCTGTTGCAAATCCTGCGTAATGAAAGTGCACGGCTGTCAGCAACCCGATCGGTTCCTGAATTCCCATCGGCCGTAATCCCAAACGCGAAGCCACAAGCCAGGCTCCGCCGACACCCAAGTCCACTTTTGCGACGGCGACGGTAATTCGATGAATTGTGGAACAGGTGTTGCTGTCGGGCTGCAACTTGCCGAGGGACGAGAGATCAATGAGCGCGGCAACGGTCATCGACAGGCAAACGACCATCCACGCGCAAGCGAGACCGCCGGCTGATCGTCCCGGCGGAAGCCACAATGCAGCGACGGCGAGCACGGCCGCAAACGGCTGAATCCTCCGCGCGAAGCGCGTGAACGGAGTGTCACTGCCGATCACACGTCCCAACTCCATCCCCAGCGGAACGATTACCAGTGGGGCGAAGAGGAACATTAATTCGATGGCTCCAATCGGCGCTACGCCGATTCGGGCCAGCACCGCGACCCCGGCCCAAATTACGCCGCCCAGGACCGCGCACATCTGGGCCCATGATCCCTCACCAGTCGTCGCCTTCATCGCCAACGAAGCCCGATCTTGTGAGTTCATAAGATCACCTCACAGCGGCCGCAATGCGGCTGTTCCAAACACCGCTACCAGCACCACGAGCGCTACCATGTACAACGTATCCAGAGCCCGGTTCTGGCGCCGGATTTCGCGATCGTAATAGAAGATCTGCAGGCCAATCCGCAACAACCAGAACGCGGCCATGAAGGCGCTGAGGAAGCGGCCCATCGCGCTGGCTCCCGCCAACTCGCGGGCGAACCCGAAACACAATGCCGCAAACATCCCCAGCACGATCACGATGTACATCCAGTGCACGTAAAAGATCTGGCGCATGAATCGCGGCACTCCCGCCAGCCGCTCACGGACGCGTAACCTGCCTGGCAAGGGAACATTCGCTGCGATGATGCCCAGGTGCACCGCGCCCGCTCCCCAAATCGCCCGCGTCATCCATTCCGCGTTGATAGCTCCCCCGTTCGCCTCGCAAATCAGACATTTCTGTATATACAGAACATATTGATCAAAAAATTTAACTCGCTTTCTTCCGCATCTTCGTGCCCATGCGCAACAGCTTCCTGACCGTTCCGGTGGGCAGACGCTTCATTTGATCGTGCAATTCGGTGACCGCCTCGAAAAAGCCGGCCATGGCCTCCAGCCTCTGGCGCGTGTAGTCGGTCCCGGGTTCTTTTGGATCCAGCTCAGCCAGGCATCGGCGGAGCATCTCGCGCGTCGGGTCGATCTCCCGGCGTTTTCTCTGCTCGATGACAAGGCGGAACATCTCCCAGACGTCCTTCATGGACTCGTAGTGCTCGCGGCGGTCGCCGAGCACGTGCACGGCGCGAACAATGCCCCAGGTCTCCAGTTCGCGAATGGAGGTGCTGACGTTGGAGCGGGCTACGCTGAGGGTCTCGGCGATCTCCTCGGCGGGCAGCGGCTTGGGGGAGAGGTACAGGAGGGCGTGAATCTGGGCGACGGTGCGGTTGATGCCCCACTTGGTGCCCATCTCGCCCCAGTGGAGGATGTACTGCTTCTGCAATCCAGTTAGTTCCGCCATATCGGTTCTTTCAGTACAGACAGAATACAATGAAAGTGCATTCGTGTCCAGTGGAAAACTCTCCAGAATACAACCCTTGGGACTAATGTCGGGAGTCCCTCGGGGGAGTTGGCTTTGGCTGCCTTCTCAGATGGTCGCGGCCAGGTTCTTCGCGACGAGAGTTGTGGCGGGGGCGCTCGGCTTCGCCATCGCTTGGACGGCCGAGGCGGCCATCGCACATGGTCTCTCATTGCCGTATTTTGCCGGGGTCGTGCTTGACCATGGGACGGGGGTGACTTACATTGGCGGCACTTCAATTTTGGAGGGGCTACGGTATGCTCGACGGATTCAAGAAATTCATCCTGCGCGGCAATGTTGTAGATATGGCGGTCGGCGTGGTGATTGGCGCTGCCTTTGGCGGCGTGGTCGGTTCTTTGACAAAAGGCTTACTGACGCCATTTATAGGGGCTGTTGTGAAGTTGCCAAACTTTTCGAATCTTAAATACAACGTTCGGGGCAGCGATTTTCTCGTTGGTGACTTTATCAATGCTGTCATCTCCTTTCTGTTGATTGCGGCAGCGGTCTATTTCTTTGTCGTGGTGCCGGTGAATTGGCTGATCGCGCGCATGCATAAGGACGAGCCCGCGGCGGCACCCACGACCAAAAAGTGCCCGGAGTGTTTGAGTGAAATTCCGATCGAGGCGAAGCGGTGCGCGCACTGCACGCAGGTTGTGATGGGCAGGGCGGCATAGAAGTTCCGTCTGGTCCGCTTTGTTTTCGTCGACAATCCGGTGGACCGAAAGTCAAAATCCCCACCCTGTCACAAACTGCGCGACCAGGGGAGGGCGACCCTCTGAGTGAGTGCAAGTTGGCCGATTGCCGCTCGACTTATCATCTGGCAATCTCGCGTAACATGGGTGCATGAAGTTTTATCAGGGCAGAGCTTTAATCTGCTTCGTGCTGGTGATTGCGTCTGCGACAGCCGTGGCGCAGGGTTCGGGGGCGTCTCAGTCTTCCTCTTCTTCCTCAAAACATACGAAGGGCTCGTCGGCGCGGCTGGTGGCGGATGTCGATGCGGGCGCGGTTGTGGATGGGGTTTATCGCAATCGGGCACTAGGTTTGTCTTGCAAGGTTCCTTCGGGGTGGGTGCTGCGGACTGAGGAGATGAATGCGCGGGAGGAGTCTGAGTCCGAAGCTAACGCTGCTGAAGAGAAGCCTTCACCGCAAGGCAGCCCGGGAGCAGGTCGCTCGGCTTCGCCTTCGCGGGACAGCCGAGGCGGCTATCCCTCCACCACCAATGGCGATCCACAGGGGGGCCGCGTGTTGTTGGCGGCGTTTTCGCGGCCTCCGGACGCTAAGGGTGAGGACGTGAACGCGTCGATCGTCATCGCGATGGAGAAGGTTGCGACCTATCCGGGGCTGAAGGAGGCGGCGCAGTACCTTGGGCCGCTGACCGAGGTGGCGAAGGCGCAGGGTTTCCTCGTGGATGAAGAGCCTTACGAGATCGAAATGGGGACGAAGGTTGTGGTGCGAGGGGACTTTCACAAAGATGTGGGGACGCGGGTGATGCGGCAGTCGACGCTGGCGTTCCTCGCACAGGGATATGCGGTGTCGATTACGGTGATTGGCGGAACTGAGGATAAGGTGGAGGAGTTGATGGATGGGGTGGTGTTTGGGAAGTGAGTAGCTACGAGCTACCAGCTTCGAGCAAAAGCGGCTCGGTGCTTTGGTAGGGATCCTTCGACTGCGCCGCGACTCGCTTTGCTCGTCGCGGCTTCGCTCAGGATGACAATATCGCAGGAATTTGAAGCTTGCCGCCTCGCGCTCCATATAGACAGCTGACGTTATGTCTCGCACCTGGTCAGTATTTTCGATATTGACAGATTTCCACCTTCATCGTTTATACTCCTGCTCCGCTGGGGCGCTTCGCATGGGGACACTGCCTAGAGGGCGGTGTTCTCGGTTCACACATCATCATGATGATCGCTGAGACCGGCATGGTTCGTTACGCCAGACGATTCTGGCTGGAGACAACCACCGTCACTGAAAAGACTGTTTACGCGCTGATCATCCGTCCCATGCACTAATTCTTTTCGCGTTTCTCGCCGTCCGCAACAGTCTCTCGATATCGATTTATCGACAAGCAGTGTCATCTCTACTTCCTGGGGGGAAGTTCGCTATGACGAAGAAAATCGGAAAAGATAAGGCCGTTCTGTCGTTCCTGGTGTTCGCAGTATTTCTGAGCTCGCTCACGCTTTTCGCGCAAGAGGCGCGCGTGCGCATAACCGAAGCCATCGACAACGGCGCACTGGTGCGCGTAGCCGGCACGCATCACCCACTAGCCGCGGCGGCCAACGATCTCGGTCGTGTACGTGGAGTTACTTCGATGGAGAGGATGGTGCTGGTGCTCAAGCCGAGCGACGAGCAGGCCGCCGCGCTGACCAGCTTGATCAACCAACAGCATGACAAGCAATCCTCCGCTTACCAGAGCTGGCTAACGCCCGAGCAGTTCGGAACGAAATTCGGTCCGGCGCAACAGGACCTGGACCAGATCACGGCGTGGTTGCAGCAGCAGGGCTTCCGGGTGGATGCGGTCGCTCGCGGCCGGGGATGGATCGAATTCTCCGGCACAGCGACGCAAGTAGAAAGCGCTTTTCACACTGAGATGCACCATTACCTGGTGAAGGGCGAAGATCATGTTGCGAATGCGGGCGACATCTCGCTGCCCCATGGCCTGGCGCCGGTTGTAGCCGGAGTGCTGTCGCTGCACAATTTCCGCAAGCAGGCCGCTCACTCCAAGGCGTTCCAGCTTCATCGCGACGAGACCACAGGAAAAATGTCGAAGGTTGCGGAACTGGTGCCTTCGAAGAAAGGCATCACCGTTGCGCCCGCGCCGGACTTTACGCTTGGATCCTCGACCCATTTCCTCACGCCCGGCGACTACTCCCGCATCTACAACACTCATCCTCTTTTGAAAGACGGCGTGGATGGCAGCGATGTTTCTATCGCCATTGTGGGGCGAACCGATATCAACCTGTCCGACGTGCAGGCGTTTCGGCAAATTTTTAGGCTGCCCGCGAACGATCCGACCTTCATCGTGAATGGACTCGATCCTGGCATCAATGGTGACGAACTCGAATCCGATCTCGACGTAGAGTGGTCCGGCGCTGTGGCTCCGAATGCGTCCATCAAGTTCGTGACCACCCTCTCAACCTTCACGACCGATGGCGTGGACCTGTCTCTTTCCTACATCGTCGACAATCGCGTCGCGCCTATCATGAGCACCAGCTATGGCCAGTGCGAGGCTTTCCTGGGTCCGGCGGGGAATGCGTTCTTCAACTCCATTTACCAACAGGCGGCCGCCGAGGGAATCACCGCCTTGGTGTCTTCCGGCGATAACGGACCTGCGGGCTGCGACTATCCCGTCGAGTTCACACCGGCGCAAAACGGGCTGAACGTCAGTGGCCTCGCCTCGACTCCGTATAACGTGGCGGTGGGCGGAACCGAATTCATGGAGAGGGGCGCTGACTCGACTTACTGGTTGGCGAACAATCGAGCGGATTTGTCATCGGCCGTCGGCTATATCCCGGAAGCGGTTTGGAACGAAAGCTGCGATCCGACGGTCGACCCGAATCACTGCCAGGGAACGTACTATTACATGCTTTGGTCGGGCAGCGGTGGGTCGAGCAGTTGCACGCAATCGACGATCTCCGGGAATCAGATCACTTGCATTTCGGGTTACCCGAAACCGTCGTGGCAGGCAGGCAGAGGGGTGCTCAACGACGGCACGCGCGATCTTCCTGACCTGGCGATGGCCGCTGCGGGCAGCCACGACGGCTATCTGGTATGCGTCGAAGGCTCCTGCCAGTGGACTGTGCAGAATGGACGGACCGTACTGCTGAATGCCGCAGTGGTGGGCGGAACGTCGGCCTCGGCGCCTTCGATGGCTGGAGTCATGGCGCTGGTCGAGCAGAAGAATGGGGCGTACCAGGGGCTGGCGAATTACTCTCTCTATCAACTTGCTGCGGCAGAGAAACTCTCGCTTTGCAACTCAAGCAAACTGATCGATCCGACAGCGAGCAGCCCATGTGTCTTTAATGACGTGACTGCGGGGAACAATAATGTTCCTGGACAACCAGGCTTCAAAGCGGGCTGGGGCTACGACATGGGAACTGGACTGGGCTCGGTCAATGCGTTGAACCTGGTCAACGCCTGGAATTCAGCAACGAAACTCGGTTCGGCGACTAGCTTGTCCGCCGCAACGACTACCGTTCAGCACGGAACACCGCTGCCGCTGAATGTGGCGGTGCAGGCGCTTTCGGGTGCGGGCTCGCCGAGTGGCGATTTTTCTGTCGTCAGTACGCAGCACGGTTCTGTCTTCGGAGGGACCCTCGCCGGCGGAAGCTTCTCTGGTGGCGTTAATGGCCTTGAGGGTGGTTCCTACAGCATAAGAGCGCATTATGCAGGAGACGCCATGTTCGGTGGGAGTGATTCTTCTCCTGTCTCGATTCACGTAACGCCCGAACCATCCGTAGTCACGGCGGCCGGATGGGAGGTCAATCTAGCGGGCATTGTCGTGCCTCTGTTTGGGCCCATCAATTACGGCCAGCCCGTTGCGATTCAGTTCAACGTCGCAGGAAAATCGGGCTTTGGATCTGCCACTGGCGAAGCGACCATCCTTCTGGATGACTCGGTGAAGCTGGGCACCTTTCCGCTTAACCAGGGTGGCAGCGGGTGGGTGCAGGTCGACAACATTTTGAGTACCGGACTGCTCGTCGGCAATCACTCCATTAAAGTTCTTTACAGCGGAGACAAGAGTTTTGGGCCTGCGTTCTCGAAGGGAGTTGCGGTCAACGTCCGTAAAGTTTTGCCGAACGTTTACGGGTCTCCGTTCCCTGGCTCTATCACCGTCGGCGCGCCCGTGCGAGTGCAGTTCGTCGTGGGAACGCCGGGGATGCTGCCGGCGACCGGGACGGTCAACGTTTACGATAACGGGAAGCTAGTCGCAAGTCAGATTCCGTTGCAACAGAGCGGACTGTTCGGTTCTGGGCTGGCGCAAATACCCTACACTTTCTCCGGATTGAAAGTCGGGTTCCACAATTTACAGATTACTTATTCCGGTGATGCCAACAACCTGTCGCTGGGGTTGGGTATCTTCGCCAATCGTGGTGCAGCCGTAAATGTGAACGCCGCCACTGGCGCGGCCAACCGAGTCATCCTGACGCAGTCTGCGGGAACTGTAAACGTCGGTGATTCGGTCCAGTACTCGGTCACTGTGAAACCCATGAAGGCAGGAGGGCCAGTCCCCACGGGTACGGTGCAGCTTATCGGAGAGAATAGCGGTCCGTTTGCGGATCCGGTCAGCTTGAGCAATGGCAGCGCGACCATCACCCTAAACTGGACATTCGCCAACAAGAACGGCATTGTTGCCGCCTTTTCCGGGGATTCGAAGTACACCGCGTCCGACAGTTCGTTCATCGTGACCAACGTGAACCCGGCGACGCCGACGGTAACGCTCGGGGCTGGGGCGAATCATGTGGCCGCCGGAACTGAAACCAGCTTGACGGTTTCGACCGTGGGATTGCCGTCGAATCCCGCCATCACTCTGCCATACGGTGAAGTCGTGTTCTTTGACTCTGTCGACGGCGGACCACAGCGGCGCCTCGGTTCGGGATTCCTGACCACCGGCAACGGAGGGAATCCTCTTTGCACATTGCCCGTGATTCTGCCCAGTGGACACAACCTGATTCACGCGCGTTATCTGGGCGGCTATGACTGGAAAGCGGCAGATTCCAACGGAGTGCAGGTCATGGTCAAGTAAGGAATGCTGGCGTTAGACAATCATGCCCGGCCTTATGGCCGGGCTTTTTTGTGTCGTCCCATAATCAGGGACGCGCCAGGGGCTAAAGCCCTTTTCCAAGCCTCCTTAACGCGGCGCTAAAGCGCCGCTCTTCCACCTTCCGCTCTTCCACCCTCACCTTTCACACACCCGCACTTTCGCTCCTCCCGCGTTGAAACTCGGTTTCTGCACAGTTAGGGACGACGAGCCGGGAAATGTATAAGTCCTCCGACGCCAAAGACCGGCGCCTCAGGATGGACAACGAGCCTACACTTCGTTTTACTCAAGGGATTCGGGGTGGAGGCTTAAGTCTTTTTCGCCGGCGGCTTTTTTCTCGGCATATTTTTTCATCCAGGCTTCCCATGATTTGCCGGCAGCGGTGTCGCGTCCGGTGAAGCCCAGGGCGGCGATATCGGCGTAGGAGATTGCGACCTTCTCGTTTGAGTTCTTCGGGTAGAGGCGGACCACCGAGTCTTTCAGCGTTTTTCCGGTGCGACGATCGAACAGATAGCCCTCGATTTTGGATCCGTCTTTGCGGGTGATGGTGATGTCGCCGCGGTAGTCGAAGGCTTTTTCCAGGGCCTCGCGGAGGTCCTCGTCGCTGGCCACATTCGGGATCCAGCCTTCCAGGTTTTCGTGTTGAGTGCCGGGGGAGACTTCCAGCGCATCGGGGTTGACGTGTGGGGGATGTTGGTCGATGTGGCCGGCTTCTTTGCCTGTCATGTTAATTCCAAGCCTCAACCCACAAAGGGCACGAAGGTTCACCAAGGCAAATCCCGGATCTAGGCCCGCGTTTCCTGCAGCGTATCGGTTGGGGGCGCGATTTGGATTAGCGGGTTGACCGGAGCCTGCGGCTCGTCCAGCATCTTCAACGCTTCTTGGTCTTTATAGCTGGTGAACAACGTCGCTTTCACTGTGGCCAGGAATCCGCCCAGCGAACTGAATGTGGCGTTCACTGCGCTGGCTTCGTAGCCGCTGTGGACCATGCAGTTGGCGCAGGCTGGATTACCCGACTCTGTGCCGTAGTTTTGCCACTCCGTGGTCGAGAGCAATTCTGAAAAAGTTTCCGCGTAGCCGTCTTGCAGCAGGTAACACGGCTTCTGCCAGCCGAAGACGTTGTAGGTCGGCATCCCCCACGGAGTGCAGGGGTAGGTGCGCTTACCCATCAGGAATTCGAGGAATAGCGGCGAAAGATTGAACTGCCAACTCTTCTTTCGATTCGATAGAATGGCGCGGAACATGCGTCTGGTCCGGGCGCGGCCCAGGAAATGCTTTTGATCGGGAGCTTTGTCGTAGGAGTATCCCGGAGAGAGCATCATACCCTCGACACCCAAATCCATCATTTCATCGAAGAAGGCGCGGACAGACTTGGGATTCGCACCGTCGAAGAGCGTCGTGTTGGTGGTGACGCGGAAGCCGCGCTTCAGGGCTTCTTTGACTGCGTCGACTGCGATGTCGTATCCGCCTTCGCGGCAAACGGCGAGGTCATGCTCTTCTCGTTGGCCGTCGAGGTGGACCGAGAACGTCAAATATTTGCTGGGCTGGAAGAGATGAATTTTCTCTTTCAGCAGCAGAGCGTTCGTGCAGAGATAAATGTACTTCTTGCGGGCGACTAGGCCTTCGACGATTTTGTCGATCTCTGGGTGCATGAGAGGCTCGCCGCCGGGGATCGAGACCATGGGGGCGCCGCATTCGTCGACGGCGCGGAAACATTCTTCGGCGCTGAGGTCCTTCTTAAGGATGTGGGCGGGATATTGAATTTTGCCACATCCGGCGCAAGCCAGGTTGCAGCGGAAAAGGGGCTCGAGCATCAGGACGAGTGGATATTGCTTGCGTCCGGCGAGCTTTTGGCGGATGACATAGCTCGCGACGGTCCACATTTGAGAGACGGGAACTGGCATGTGTTAGGGGAACCCCTTCCGGGTATTTTATCAGGGAATGAGGATGGAGTTTGGGGCAGGACCGGGATGGGCACGGGCGAGACGAGCCCCCGGGCTAAAGCCATGATTCTTCAGGATGCTTAACGCGGACCTAAAGGCCCGCTCTTCACGGTAAATTCAGGGTGCTTTTCGGCGGTAGATTCCGGCGCTCTTCCACGATGGAATCAGAATCTCTGCGGCTTTATAGGGCGAGGTTCGTGGTCGGGGCGGCTTGGCTTCGCCTTCGCTGGGCGGACGAAGGCGTCCGTCCCTACACGGGCCTTGCCCTCGGAGGCCTCCAACCCCGGCACCGCCTACAAAGTCTGCAACCTCGCGGCGGGTTGGTCCGTCTAAAGGTGATGATCTTTCGCTTGTTGGTACGGACCGAAGGTCCCTTGTTCCGGGACGGAAAACCCGGTACCCTGATGTCCGGCCGTTTGTATGTTTAACCCCCATCCGAACCTCGCCGATGAAGTGAACCGCGGGATCATCCAGTCGGAGATCGAGGGCGGCGTGTTTCTGAACGATCTGCCGCCGTCGACGGTGCTGGAAATTCAGACCATGCATCACTGCTACAAGGCGGTGCTGCTGGGTGGGAGCGAGGCGCTCCTGTCAGGGCATCCCGAGTTTTGTCCGGAGCCGGTGCAGGTCGCGATCTCGGGCTCGACGTGGGGCGGGTCGATGCTGAAGCTGCAGTTTGTGGGGCGGGGGATGCATCTGGAGTTCCGGCATCCGCAGTATCCAATGCCGATCGTAACGTCCCCTATTCAGGAAATCCGGGACAACGTGGCGTTGCCGGCGGTGGAGTTCGATGGGCGGGCGCACGGGGCGCATTCCTGACGGGCGGCAGACTCTTCTTATCTTTTCCTTCCTTATACGGCGCTGAAGCGCCTCCTTCTGAGTTGTGAGCTCCGTCGATGAGTTTAACGGACGCGGTCGACGCGGGCTTTGCCCGCGGGACGGACGAAGGCGTCCGTGCCTACACTTGCGGCTCGGCTTCGCCTTCACTGGACAGCCGAAGGCGGCTGTCCCACATTCTCACTGAACCACCGGGGGTGGTGCTGCCCAAGAATTGACTTGCCCGGGGGGAGGCACTACTATTCCGCCGAGCGGGCGTATGCCCGTCCTTCATGCCGCTACTTATTGAACCGCGGGAAGTCGCTCACGTTATCATTCTCGACATTCGGGGCCGCATCGTACTGGGAGATGAGATTCACCTGCTGCGCGACGCCGTGCGCAACCTCATTGCTGAGGGTAAGAAGAAGATCATTCTCAATCTGGCCGATGTGGATTACATCGACAGCTCGGGAGTAGGCGAGTTGGTGGGAGCATTCACCACGGTGCGTAACGCCGGGGGAGAGTTGAAGCTTCTGAACCTGACGCAGAAGGTGCACGATGTTCTTTTCGTGACCAAGCTGTATACGGTGTTCGATATTCGGGACGATGAGTTCACGGCGGTGAAATCGTTCGATTATTACTTCGCGAAGTAGAATTTCCACGAGGGCTTAAAAGCCCCGATTCTCTTCCTGCCCGAACGCGGCGCTGAAGTCATGATTTCCAACGTCCTACTTCCGGTCCCGTTAAGAGTCGATGCCGCCGAGGCGGCCTGGACGCGGGCTTCGCCCGCGGGACGGACGAAGGCGTCCGTCCCTACATTGAACCGTTTTTGCTAGTTTGCGAGCCCTTGGGCTCGCGCTACCATTTCTCTCAGCAATTATCGTGGGCCACGGCTAGTGCTTGGGTGCGGGAGTGGCTGAGTGGCGAATTACGGCAGTTCCGATCATCGGTCGCTGCAGGAGAAGACTGCCCGCGAGTTAATCTGGACTTCCAATCGTACATTTCAGGGATGGACGTGCTCACAATGCGAATGGAACTCGCCTCTGCCCACCTTGCTGAGCGAGGCGGACGCGCGCACGGCGTATGACCGGCTGGCAGCGGCGAAGTTCCGCGAGCACAAGTGCGCGGATCATTTGGCGCGGCTTGAGATGGTGCAGGAGCCGGACAGCTTCACGGGTCGCATCCGGAAACTGGTCACGCAGGGATTCAAGCCGAAAGACGCGGTCGAGTTGTTTTTGCAGGAAGTCGAACTGGAGTATCGGAATGACCCGAAGACGTTGGCTCGCGCGAAGGCCGAAGGCGAGGATTTCTTGCGGCGGTTGAAGACAGGGTTGATTTGAGGAGTACTCACCACAGAAGAGCACAGAGGGGGCGGGGATCGATGCGATTTAGGCGGGCGAGACGCGGGCTTCGCCCGCGGGACGGACGAAGGCGTCCGTCCCTACACAGTCAGTTTTTTATTCCCATTTGGGTGAGGATGTAGGCGTAGTCGAAGGACGCCTCGTGGAGGCGGTCGTACCTTCCTGAGGCGCCGCCGTGGCCGGCGGGGCTTAGGTTCGTCTTGAAGATCAGAGTGTTGTGATCGGTGCGCGTGGCGCGCATCTTGGCGACATACTTCGCGGGCTCCCAGTACATCACCTGGCTGTCGTTGAACGACGTCTTGACCAGCATGTTGGGATACGCCTTCGCCTCGACGTTGTCATACGGCGAGTAAGTGATCATGTAATCGAACGCCGGCTTCTCTTTCGGATTTCCCCATTCTTCGAACTCGCCCACTGTAAGCGGCAAGGTTTCGTCGAGCATGGTGTTCATCACGTCGACGAACGGAACCTTGACCACGGCTGCGTGAAACAAATCAGGGCGCAGGTTAAGGACCGCGCCCATGAGCAGGCCGCCGGCGCTCGCGCCTTCGATAACCAACTTGTCCTTCGATCCATATCCGCGCTTGGTGAGGTCTTCGGCGACGGAGGTGAAATCGGTGAACGTGTTCTTCTTGTTCATCATTTTGCCCGCGTCGTGCCATGCCTTACCCATCTCGCCTCCGCCGCGGATGTGGGCGACGGCATAAGTGACCCCGCGATCGACCATGCTGAAGATATTGGAGTTAAACCACATGTCGAGCGAGATGCCGTAGGAGCCGTATCCGTAGAGATAGAGAGGCCCGGTACCGTCGAGCTTCGCGCCCTTCAGATGCAAGACGGAGACCGGGATCTTTGTGCCGTCGGAAGCCGTGGTATAGATCTGCTCGACTTCATATTTGTTGCGATCGTAGCCGCCGGGAACTTCTTTCTGCTTCAACAACTGAGAGGCGCCGGTTTCCATGTCGTAGGAAAAGACAGAAGCCGGAGTGATGGGAGACTCGTAGGCGTAACGGAATTCCGTGGTGTCGTATACGCGGTTCGTGTACGGCCGGACATCATAGGCAGGTTCGGGGAATGCGAGGCGGCGCGAGTGTCCGTTGCGCAGGTCGACCACGCGGATTTGCGGCAGGCCATTTTCGCGCTCGTACAGGACCAGGAAGTTCCTGAACATATCCAATTCATCGAGCATGATGGCCGCGTTGTGCGCCATGACCTCATGCCAATTCTTACTGCCGGGATCGGTGACGGGAGCGGTCAGGAGTCGGAAGTTGCGTCCTGTGTCGTTGGCGCGGATGTAGAACGAATCGGCATTGTGGTCGGCGTAGTATTCGACGCCCGGCTTGCGGGGCTCGATGGTTTTCCAATCCGCTGCGGGGTCCTTGGCCGGGATATAGCGCGCTTCGCTCGTCGTGTGGCTGCGCAGTTCCATCATGATGTACGCTTCGCTGCGCGTCTTGAAAGCGCGGACCGTGAATTTCTCGTCGGGCTCTTCGTAGATCAGTGCGTCGGGATCGGAGGATCCGGCCGTGTGGCGGTAGAGGCGATACTGCCGCTTCGAGACGGCGTCTTCCTGGGTGTAAAAAACGGTGCGGTTGTCGTTGGCCCAGACGACGGAGCCGACGCGCTCTGCGTGATCGGTGAGCGTTTGTCCGGTGCGGAGATCTTTCACCGCGAGATTGAATTGGCGGAACCCAGTGTTGTCGTAGCTATAGGCCAGTAGATTTCCGTCAGTGCTGACGGCAAAGGCCTGCACCGTCATAAAGGTTTGGCCCTTGGCCAGTTCATTTACGTCTAGGAGAACTTCTTCGTTGGCGTCGGCGCTGATCTTCTTGCGGCAACGGATGGGGTACTGCTTCCCGGCTTCAGTGCGGATGTAATAGAAGAAGTCGCCCTCTTTATAGGGAACCTCGACGTCGGTTTCTTTCACTCGGCTCAGCATCTCGTCGTAGAGCTTCTTCTGGAAAGGCTCGGTGGGCTTCATCACCGCATCGGTGTAGGCGTTTTCGGCTTCGAGGTACGCCCGGACCTCGGGGTTGGATTTCTCGCGCAGCCAGAAATAGTTGTCGACCATTTTGCGGCCGTTGATCTCGGTGACGTGAGGGATCTTTTTCGCGACCGGCGGAGACGGGAGGTCGTCGGCAGGAGTGAAAACGAGCACCGAGATGGGCACGAGTGCGAGCAAGTGATAAAAGCTCATAGGTAAGCTCAAGTTTGGCTTCGAACCAGAGTTCAGGGCAAACGGGAACGATAATACGAGGGCGCCGGGGAATGCAACGTTCGCCTACCTTGAGACATAAAGGAGGACCACGAAGTCATCGAAGTTCTGCTGTCCTTCGAGGTTTAAGAATGCGGCGAGCCTGTCTGGAGCGAAGGTGTGATCCTGCCGTCTGTCAATGACTATAATCCTGCGAAACTTCCGCAAGAAGCTACTGACCTCGACATCATGATTCTCAACTCGTTCCATCCAGGGAATCAGGTCAGACTGAATGGCGTGTATCCCTTGCGTGCGCTCTTCTGCCGAGAGTGAAATTGCCTCGGCCCAATAGCCGAGTTTCCAGATAAGCGGTGACGGGTTAGGGCCAGCGAGTGCTCGTTGCATCAGATCGCTGTTTTCTCCAGTCAGATAGAGATATACGGCTTGACGGAAACGGTGAATGTCGCGGTTCTGTTGTGGTGTAAGCATCACTTCTGCATCCGTGCAAAACAATACCGGGGACGGAGACATGAGGACGACCCAACCGCAGGGGTCGTCTACAGTCTCCGAAGGCGCAATGAGAAGGTCCCTGTCCGTAGGGTTGATCAGGCGCTGCAGCTGCGAAAGTTCTACGATTTCGCGGTTCTGCTGCAGGAACTCCTGGTAAGTTCCTGCTACCAGCAACGCTCCATTTAGAAGAGTGAGTACCAGGAGAAAGCCGAGGGCGCTATGCACGATCCGGGGGTTACCGGGAAAGGCAGAGAACACAGCCGCGATCAGAAATGGAATGAGAATTGCGACCGTCATATGCAGGAAGTGAGAGACATGATGTGACAGGAGAATGGCAGTTGAGGGAACGATGACATCGCCCAGCATGAACAGAGCATTGGTCGCACCCAGACCTACCAGTGGCCATTTCAATTCGAAGACGAGCGGCTTGGCGATAGCAACGACGACGGTCAAGGCGACGAGGAGCAGCCAGTTGCCACCGATCAAGTGCGGCAACAGCTGTGGCTGAAAATGAATCGCCGATGAGCGATTGTCGTAGAAGCCCAGAGAACCGTGCCCTAGGAATGCGAAATCCAACAACCCACAGCGCGAGAGGGCTATCACAACGAGGCGGGGGTTCAATTTCGGCCATCAGACTGCCCTGGCGGCAGCGTTGGATTACGTTTCAGGCGATGTAACGGTTTTGATGGATGGGGACCTGCAAGATCCTCCGGAAGCGATTCCTCTCTTTGTGGAATCCTATAAGCAGGGCAACGACGTGGTGTATGCGCAGCGTGTGAAACGTAAGGAAGCTTGGTGGCTCCGCGCTTGCTATTACCTCTTCTATCGTTTACTCGCGGCCCTGTCTACGCTTCAGTTGCCGCTCGATGCAGGGGACTTCGGGCTCATGTCAAGGCGGGTCATCGATGAAATCAGGAAGATGCCAGAGCATCATCGTTATATCCGAGGCATGAGAACATGGGTCGGCTTTCGGCAGATTGGTATTCCTATTGAACGCGCTGTTCGCCACGCGGGTCGAACGAAATATAGCCCGTTGAGGTTGCTCAAACTGGCATCCGACGGAATTTTTGCCTTCTCCATTGTTCCCCTTCGCGCCGCCGCGATACTCGGAGCAACTGCGACAGGGCTCTCAGTTCTGTATGCTATTTATTCGTTGTACGTTAAGTTTTTGGCTGCATTCTCCCCAGGGTTTTACCGCATTGATCCTCGCTATTACATTCCTTTCTGGCGTCAATCTGTTCTTCCTGGGAATCATCGGCGAGTACGTGGGGAGAGTCTACGAGGAAGCGAAGGGACTTCCGCACTACGTAGTCCGCAAGGTGACCATGCAGAGCAATCATAGCGACCGTGCAACACCTCAGCGATTGGATGCAAACAAAGTGCTGAGTGAACGGCACGAGCATGATTCGACAATCACCCTTGCAAAGAACGCGAGGGGGGCCACTCGCCAATCCTGTAAACTGCCGCTGGATTAGGATGGAGTCCAGAGAAGATTCTTCTCCGCACGGAGTGGCCGATGTCTGCCAACTCTCCGATCTATCCGGCACACACCGCCGTCCGGAGCATGGATTGCCAGAGCGGCATCGTTTCGGTCTACCTCAAAGACGACAAAGACGCGTTTCTGGGCCGCATCTCAAGCGTACTCAATCATGCGCGTGTCGTCGGAATGAGGGTTATCCATGTCCGAGTTGGCTTTCGTCCCGGAATGCCGGAGGTTAGTTCTCGAAATGTACTCTTCGGAGCTATTAAATCCTCTGCTCAGCACCAGAAACTGTTTGAAGGACCGCTCGGAGCGATCTCCGCTGCGATCGCTCCCAAAGAAGGCGAAATCATGGTTACCAAGCATCGCGTCAGCGCATTCGCCGGAACGGACCTCGCGATGATCCTACGGGCCAACGATATTGATACGCTGGTACTGCTCGGCATTGCCACCAGCGGCGTCGTTCTCTCGACGCTGGTCGAGGCTGCCGATGCCGATTTCCGCCTCGCAGTTATCAAAGATTGCTGCGCCGACCTCGACTCCAGTCTCCATGATTGCCTCATTAACAAGTTTTTCCCCTCCCGAGCAGCGGTACTCTCGGCTCGGGAATTTGTGGAGAACCCGGGCTCTAGTGGGGGATTTTGAGTGAAATGGCGATGCTCCGCCAGCGCTTTGGATATCCTTCTATTTTCCTATTTTCAATCGCGCAGTGAGTCCCGTACGCTGGTCAGCAATGCCCGCGAAGGCGCGAGTTCCCTGAGTTTTGCAATCTCCGACAATGCTTTGTCAATTTCCGCATAGCCGCAACGATCCATCCAGGCCGCAACCAGGATCGGCGATCGGTTCATGCCCTCGCGGCAATGCACCAGCACGCTGCCTCGCCGCACGCCTATCGCTATGGCGTACAAGATGTCTTCCAACTTTTGCGCAGAGATCGGAGCCGCGTCCGGGATTGGAATCTGGATGTAGATGATCTTCGGTGATCGCGGAACAGCCTTCTGGCGGGAAAGCGAAATGACGGTCGCGATACGCCGCGGATTGGAACGCGCCAGCAGCACCGCATCTTTAAGACTCCCGAGATAGAGTCTTTCCCAAATCTTTGTCACTGGTCTCCCGGCCTTGTAGACACATACATGCCCATTGTTCTCCCAACGTACCCTATTCGAATGCAGGAAGCGAACGTCGTGATTCTGAGACAGGGCGATATCTTCGCTAGCGGGGTCAATGAGCGAGATCGGGAGGTTACGACAGCTATGAGCTAGCGCATTACAACCTCGCCAAGCAACATCCAGATTCACACGCCAGAAAGGATCAGCATCAAGCCACTCCAGCAAATGGAGAGTGCTGCGAAGATGCGATACCCGAAAGGAAATATCCGTAACAGGAGCATGATGGCGGCAACTTGTGACAGACCCGTGACCGCCAAACCGAATATTGTGAATGCAATAATTACGCTCCCGGCGAGGTCTCTGACCCCGCTTAGAGCGTATCTGCCGTGAGGGTTCCCGAGTAATCGAGCGGCTACGGGGATGAGAGGAGTCCATGAAAGCAAGAGGCCCCACATGAGCCACCTTCTTGCGTTATCGTCTCGCTGGTTTTCCATTGATTTCTCACCCTCATTGTCATCCTGTTTTTGTGTTTGGAAAGTGACGGTCGTTATCATGGCCCGGTGGCCCATCCTTGCGCGTTCTTTGCGGAAGAGTGGGATTCCACCCCCAAACCTCTAGCATCGTCGAGCGGGAGTCACTGTAGGCTTACTCACCGGCGCTTCGCGCCGGGGGCGGACGAAGGCGTCCGCCCCTACACAAAAATCTGGGGAGGTCTAGGGTCGCCTGAGTCCTTGGTTCACACCTTCCTTAATTGACCGCTTACCGCGTTCTACATTCTCCCATTGATAGTTGAGGGCGCCTGCTCGGCCCAAGATAGCAGATGCGCTCGGATCAGCCGGATCGGGGTCGATAGGCTCCGCCGGAAGAGGGGAAAATAATTCATGAAATCACTCAATAGCTTACTGATAGGAATGGCGCTTGCCATTACTCTTGCCTGTACGAACACAAAAGCTCCCGATGTTACAGACAACATCCGCCATGCATTGGACAGTGCTGGACTGTCGGATGTGCGCGTGACTCAGGATCGCGACAAGAACGTGGTGACGCTGTCGGGCAACGTTGCGACCGATGACGAGAAGACGCATGCGGAATCGATCGCCAAGGCGCAGGCCGGTTCGGCTGTCGTGGCGGACGAGATCGGAGTACGGCCGAAGGGTGACGAAAGCACGGCCAAGAAGGTTGACTCGGAACTCGATTCCGGCATCGACAAGAATCTTGAAGCGATGCTCGTGCAGCACAAGATGAATCGGGCTGTCCGCTACGACGTGAATAACGGAGTCGTGACCTTGAAAGGCAACGTTCCTTCTCAAGGACAACGCTCAAATGTGGAGAAGCTGGCCCAGCAGGTGCCGAACGTGAAGCAGGTTGTGAACGAGCTCGAAGTTAAGAACCAGAGGGCAACTTCGACCAAGTAAGCGTGAGGTCGCGGCGCTTCGCGCCGGGGCGGACGAAGGCGTCGCCCCGGCACAAAACCGTCACTATTTTGCAGGAATCAAATCGAACTTACCCGAAGACTCTTCGTAAAAAACGGCCCCCTCTTTCTTGTCTCCGCCGCTCCAGTGTTTGTGTCCTCCGGGCACTCGCAAGAAGTCACCGGGGCCGATACGCTTTTCGCCCGCTTCGTCTTTGTATAGATACGCGCCCTTGACGCCGACAATCCAGACATCGTTGGTGTGAGTGTGCATACCCGCATCATATCCGGGCGCAAATTTGCTGAATGTTCCGTGCGCGCCAGCGTTGGCGTCGCCCCAAACCGCCGCTGCGGTAACAGCCGAGTTACCGGGTTGCATTGCAGTGTAGTTTGCGTGACTTGACGAAACGAAGATGATTTTGTTACCTTGCGCCTGTCCCTGAAGCCGTCCGATGGACCAAGCCCCGATTATCCCCACAACGATTGCAACCATCAACAGTGAACGTTTCATTACTTCTCCTTTGTGGCAGTTTGCCGCTTGCGAATGGAGCCGACGCATTCTACATGGCAGAAAGGCGCGCGCCAAGAAGGATCGAAATGCTGGCTGTGCGATTGGTGCCGCTGAAGTGCTCCTGCATGTCGCGCTCGAGGTAGCCGGCGAAAGGACCGTCGCGCTTGCGACAGGGCGGCAAGAGTGTCAACGCTGCTGACCGGCGCTCCGCGCCGGGGGCGGACGAAGGCGTCCGCCCCTACACAAACCTATTGAATCAGGGTGCCGCCGTTTCCTCCGTTGGTTTCTTCTTCGGGGGCGATCACTACGGCTGCGGCTACGCGGTCGCCGGGCTCCATCTGGAGTAGTCGGACGCCTTGCGCGTTGCGGCCGGATTCGCGGATCGTGGTCGAGTCCATGCGGATGATCTTGCCGTAGTGGCTGATCAACATGACCTGCGAGTTCTCATCGACCTGGGCGATGGCGACAACTTTGCCGACGCGCTCGGTGGTCTTCACGTTGATGACGCCTTTGCCGCCGCGATTGATTAAGCGGTATTCGTCGGCGGGGGTGCGCTTGCCGAAGCCGTTTTCGGTGACCGAGAGGATCAGGTCGCCTTTGACGGCTACATCGATGGCTTCGGGCTCGCCTTCGGCAGAAGTCTTCTCTAGCGCAGGTGCGGGAACGCCAGGTTTGACCGTGGTCGCCATTCCTACGACGTAGTCTCCCTTTGCCAGATCGATTCCGCGGACGCCGAAGGCGGAACGGCCCATGGGGCGAACGTGGCTTTCGTCAAAGCGGACCGCCATGCCTTCGTGGCTGGCGAGGAAGATGATCTGGTTGCCGTCGGTGATGCGGGCGGCAACGAGTTCGTCTCCCTGGTCGATGCCGATTGCGTTGATGCCATTGGAGCGGACGTGCATGAATTCGCGGACTTCCGATTTCTTGACGGTGCCGTTGCGCGTCGCGAAGAAGACGTACTTGTTCTCTTCCTCGAGATTGCGGACCGCGACGAGCGTCTTCACCGTCTCGCCGGGCTGCAGGCCGACGAGGTTGCCGATGTGCTTGCCTTTTCCGGCGGCGCTGACGTCCGGGACCTCGTACACCTTCAGCCAATAAACCCGGCCAGTGTTGGTGAAAATGAGGATGTAGGCGTGCGTGCTCGCGATGAAGAGATGCGAGACGAAATCCTCGTCGCGCGTCTTCATGCCGGTGCGGCCCGTGCCTCCGCGGCGCTGCATGCGGTAGGTGGAGATGGGCGTGCGCTTCAGGTAGCCGGAGTGGCTGACCGTGACCGCGACCTGCTCGTCGGCGATGAGATCTTCGAGGACGATTTCTGCCGCTTCATCTTCAATGCGCGTGCGGCGGTCGTTGCCGTAGAGCTTTTTCACTTCTTCAAGCTCTTTGATGATGACGCCGCGCAGCTTCTTCTCAGAGCCGAGAATCGATTCGTATTCGGCGATGTTGTCGCGGACTTCCTTCAACTCGTTCGAGATTTCATCGATCGAGAGCTTGGTCAGGCGATGCAACTGCAGTTCGAGGATGGCATCAGCCTGCTTGGCGCTGAAGGGCTTTTCGGGATCGACCCGGGGCGCGCGTCCCGTCGTGTTGATGTCGATCTTCTTGCCGCCAAAGTAGAGGATCAAATTCTCGCGGGCATCAGCACGGTTGGCGCTGCCGCGAATGATGACGATGACATTGTCCAGGTGATCGAGGGCTTTCAGATAGCCTTCGAGGATGTGCTCGCGGTCTTTCGCTTTGGCGAGCAGGTAGGCGGTGCGGCGGCGGACAACGTCGACGCGGTGCTCGATGAAGTACTTGAGTGCCTGAATGAGGCCCATCTCGCGTGGCTGTGCGTTGACCACCGCGAGCAGGATCATCGAGAAGCTCTCCTGCATCTGCGTGTGCTTGAAGAGCTGGTTAAGGACGATCTGGGGCTCGACTCCGCGCTTCAGCTCGATGACGATGCGCATTCCGTCGCGGTCGGATTCGTCGCGCACGTCGGAGATGTCCTCAATGTCCTTGTCGTTGACCAGTTGGGCGATGCGCTTGATCAGGACGGATTTGTTGACCTGATAGGGAATCTCGGTGACGACGATGGACTGGCGATCTTTGTTGATGCTTTCGATGGAGGCTTTGGCGCGCATCATGAAGCGTCCGCGCCCGGTGCGGTAGGCTTCGAAAATTCCCGAGCGGCCGTGAATAATGCCGGCGGTCGGGAAATCAGGGCCCTGGACAAACTTCAGAATTTCTGCGAGCTGGGCGTTGGGATTGTTGACCAGCGTGATGGTGGCGTCGACGATCTCCGTCAGATTGTGCGGCGGAATTTTCGTGGCCATGCCGACCGCGATTCCGTCGGAGCCGTTAATCAGCAAGTTTGGAATGCGAGCGGGCAGAACATCGGGCTCGACTTCGCTGCCATCGTAGTTGGGATGGAAGTCGACCGTGTCTTTGTCGAGATCTTCGAGCAGCGCGGTGGAAACCTGCGCCAGCTTGGCTTCGGTGTAACGGTCGGCTGCCGGAGGATCTCCATCAACGGAGCCGAAATTTCCCTGGCCAAAAATCAGCGGGTAGCGCATCGACCAGTCCTGCGCTAAGCGGACGAGAGCGTCATACACGGCAAGGTTGCCGTGCGGGTGGTACTTGCCCATTACTTCGCCGACGATGCGGGCGCATTTGCGCGTGGCACGATTCGGATACAACCCCATCTGCTGCATCGTGTAGAGAATGCGGCGATGCACGGGCTTGAGTCCGTCGCGAACGTCGGGAAGCGCGCGGCCGATGATGACCTACATCGAATAGTCGAGAT